>WNFH01000485.1_pt1 | contig 25465 bp, 22 predicted proteins | sample 5400411 | NCBI WGS metagenome assembly WNFH01 (sample SAMN13153347, study PRJNA577476) | soil metagenome | isolation source: 200 cm saprolite under Douglas fir tree site 2 hole 3 | place: USA:California | collected 2015-04-18 | reverse complement strand
CCGTCGGTCCAAAACTCCCCTCCCCATAGCTTCTTCTTCACTCCCGGACATGATACCAATATCTCTCGCGCCGTGATGCTCTTGATGACCTGGACAATCTTCTTCGGACTGTATACCGGCACCGATTGCACCAGAAAGTGCACGTGGTCTTCGTCTGTCCCGATCTCGATAAACGCCACCTCATACCGTTTGCTGATCTCTAGACATGTCTCCTTGAGCTTTTGGTCCACCGGCGGGGTAAACACCACTCTACGGTACTTCGCCGGACAAACAATGTGGTACAACAGTACTGAAACATTATGACTCTTATGGATATATCGGCTCATACGAGCCACTATATCGCAGCAAGCTGCGGGGAATTAACCCGCAGCGATTAAAAAAAAGAAGCGGATATCGCAAAGCGATGGGCCAGCCGGCTACGTCTTGTACTTGAAATCATCAGGAGACATCTTTTCGAGGATCTCAGCCCATTTCTCTTTCGATACGCTGGAAAAGTCCGGGTCTTTTCCTTCTTCCGCCTGTTGGAGGACGCTCGAGGCCTCCAGAACGGCTTTCGCGACATAAATCGGGCTTTTGGTTCTAAGCGCAATAGCGATAGCATCGCTGGGACGCGAATCAATCGACAGCGCGCGCCCGGCGATATTGAGGTGAATCAGGGCATAGTAGGTATTTTCTTTCAAGTCTGTGATCTGCACCGACTCTATGGAACCGCCCATCTCGTTGAGAATATTTTTAAGCAAGTCGTGGGTCATGGGACGGGCCATTTTGATCCCTTCCAGTTCCGTAGCCATGGCGGTAGCTTCCAAAAGACCGATCCAGATCGGAAGATTCAGCTTGTTGTCGACGTCTTTAAGGATGACGATGGGACTCTTGGTGACCGGATCTAAAGTCAATCCGCCCACAGACATCTGAATGGAATCCTTCATTGCCATGCTATCCCCCTTGCTTCGGTCGCCGTAGATATTTCCAAATGACTCGCCAACTCACCCACAAGCGAGTTTGCCGTTGCACCTATGATTTTCACCGGGAGAATCTCACCCATAAGGCTCTCGGCTCCTGTCAAGTTCACTATCCGATTCGTCCTGGTCCGTCCCATGATCTGCCCTTTTCCCAGCTTCGATGAGCCTTCTACCAGGATTTCCACCGTGCGCCCGATCTTCTCTCTGTTTTTTCTTAAGGATATCTCGCCCTGAAGGGCCAGCACTCTCCCTAGTCGCTCTTTCTTAATCTCGGGTGGCACGTCGTCAGCATATAACTTTGCCGAAACCGTCTGGGGTCTCGGAGAATAGGCAAAAACGAATAATTCATCATACCCCACTTCACGGATGATTTCCACCGTCCCCTCGAATTCCGCTTCGGTTTCTCCCGGAAAACCCACGATGATATCCGTGCTGAGCGCCACCTCCGGACAGCGATCTTTCAGTCCTTGGATGCGGTCGAGATATTCACGGCGAGTATAGCCGCGCCGCATCCGTTGAAGGACGGCATCGGAGCCTGATTGGACGGGCAGATGGAGATGCTCGCAGAGCTTCTCCAGCCTGGCGTAAGCCTCGATCAGTTCGGGAGAAAGATCCTGGGGATGGGAAGTTGTGAACCGAATTCGCTCGAGCCCGGGAGTTTCATTCACTCGACTCAATAGCTCGGCAAAGGTCAGATCGCCGCGCCCGTCCTTTCCGTAGGAGTTCACGTTCTGTCCCAGGAGCATCACCTCCTTGACGCCCTGGTCGACAAGATCCCGAACCTCGGCGAGGATATTCCGGCTCCTTCGACTGATCTCTCTGCCGCGAACGTACGGAACGACGCAGAAGCTGCAAACCTTACTGCACCCCTGTATAACCGTGACAAAGCCTCTGGAACCATGCGCCGTAGGCTTTCCATCGATGTCTTCCATGTAGGAAGGCTCCCGGTAAAAGTCGATCTCGACCGAACGGGTTGAAAGGGATTCCGCGTCGCGCACCATTTGGGGAAGCTTGTGGATGTTGTGCGTCCCGAAGACCAGGTCGAGATGAGAAACGCGCCGCAATAAATCGTCCCCTTCCTGTTGGGCTACGCATCCCGCCACTCCGATGAGCAGCCCTTTTTTCTTTTCCTTCAGATCGCGCCACCGTCCCAACGCGCTATAGACTTTTTGTTCCGCCTTGTCTCGAACGCTGCAGGTGTTTAAGATGATCAGGTCGGCCTCTTCAACGTCGTCCGTAGGCGAATAGTCGATCTGCCCGAGCATGCGCACGATCCGGTCCGAATCGTACTGGTTCATCTGACAGCCGTAAGTCTGGATGTAGAGTTTTTTCATGCCACCAGCCGGTCGATCACCTTATAGAGATGCTCGATGTTCCGGCACTCTTCGACAACGTCGCAATAGGGACCGTACCGGGCCATCTCGCTATCTCCAAAACCCCAAGTCAATCGGCTCTCGGGATTCAGCCAGATGAGCTGCTTGGCCTTCTGCCGAATCTCTTTCAACACCCACGCGTTGGGATGATTATAGTTGTTCCTGCCGTCCCCGATGATCAGAAAAGTCGTCTTCGAGGTCACGGCCAACAGGTGTTCTCGGTAAAACATTTCAAAAGCGCGGCCAAAGTTCGAATGGCAATAGACGTCGATGACTTCACCTTTGAGGGCCAGCTCAACGGCCTTTTGAATCTCATTTTCCTCAAAGAGCCGCGTGACCTCTCCGACGTCGCTCACAAAGACAAAACATCGCACCTTGCTGTAGAGGTCCTGCAGCGAGTAGACAAACTGTAACATAAAGCGCGAGGCATTCAAGACGGAATCCGAGATGTCGCACAGGACGATCACTTGCGGCTTCTCTCTCTTTCTCCGATCCAGTTGGATGTCGAACGGCACGCCTCCGTACTGGAGGTTCTTGCGCAAAGTATCCTTGACATCGAAGCGTCCCCTGCTCGCCCTTTTCCGCCTTACGGACAAAATATTTTTGAAGCGCCGGGCGAGTTGGGTCACGACCTCATTCATCCTGCGGATATCTTCTTGGGTAAAATACGAGAAGCTTTTCTGCATGAGATATTCCGGGCGCTCCCGATCCTTGAACGCCAGGCCGCTTCTCCTCAATTCCTGTTCGGCGAGCTCCCGGATCAACGGGCTCAGCGCCTTGAGCCGTTCGTCCACGTAACGAGCCAGTTGTTCCAAAGTTACCGGGTCGATGCCGCTCCGCTTCGCCCAACCTAGGAAATTATCAATCTCCTGCCCGAGCCTACCCACATCAAGCGACGTTGCTATGCGTTGTGAGTAAACGCCGACCGATAGTCGCTCGTCGCCCGCCTCCGTCTCTCCGCGCGCTGCCGCTTCCCGGAGAAGGCGCTCGAGTTCTCCCATATCGCCCGACAAAAGCGCCTCCGAGATCGGAGAGATCTCTTCCTTCCAGCGTTCGAGGAGATCGCGGACCTGCTCCAGCAACTCCTGGAACTCTTTGGGAGTGAGCCCCAACTGCGCCATGAGTCTGCGATCCGACTCCCTGACGGACTTTCCAAAACCCAGAAAGTATAGGTCAAAGAGTTCCTCGAAAGGCCGGATATCCACGGACCGCTTGACTAGAGTCGTCCGCAGAGCGGTTCTGAATAATGAGGCGTCCTCGATGCCTAGAAGCTCTAAAGCCCGGAGGGCCTCCATGTTTTCGGAGAGGGAGACGCGGATCCCATTGCGCCGGAGAAGATTGGAGAACTCAACGAGTTGATCATTCATGGGGGCAAAGCGGCATCGGACCGGATTTCGTCAATGCAAGAAGTCTTTGTCGGATTCGACCGTAGTAGCGCTCAGTTTGGCTTTGTGATCGGCCAGATAACGCCTCAGCTCTTCTTCGGCCTTTCGGATGTCTCCCTCGTATTTCAACAGGGTGGATAGGGTCTCTTGCACGAGCTGATCGTCGAGGCGCTTGACATTGAGAAGCATCAGCGCCTTGACCCAGTCGAGGCTCTCGCTGATGCTGGGTCTCTTCTTCAAATCCAGCTTCCGCACCCGCTGAAGAAGATGCACCACCTCCTCCACCAGCTTCTCCCCTACCCCGGGCACCTTGAGTTTGATGATCTCCATCTCCTTTTGAGCTTCAGGAAAATCGAGATATAGATGCAGACACCGCCGCTTGAGGGCGTCCGACATTTCCCTGCCGTTATTGCTGGTCAGAATGACGAAGGGCAGGTGTTTCGCCTTCAGCGTGCCGATTTCCGGGACGCTGATTTGAAAATCGCTCAGGACCTCAAGAAGAAAGGCCTCGAATTCCGTGTCGGACTTGTCCACCTCGTCAATCAACAAAACCGCCGGCTCCTCGGAGACGATGGCCTGCAGCAACGGTCGCGGCAGAAGAAATTTCTCAGAAAAAAAGACATCATCCTCTTTGGCGATGCGATCCACTGCTTCCTTCAGGTTCGACGACCCCTGCAAGACCTCGCTGATTTTATCTTTAAGAATCTGGGTGTAGAGGAGCTGCTTGGCGTATTCCCACTCATAAAGGGCTTTCGCCTCGTCCAGTCCCTCGTAACATTGAAGACGGATCAGATCCAGACGGAGCGACCCCGCCAAGACCTTGGCCAATTCTGTTTTCCCTACGCCTGCCGGACCCTCCACGAGCACCGGCTTGCGCATCGCGCAGGCGAGGTAAACCACGGTCGCGACATTTCTGTTGCAGATGTATTTTTGCTCGCCCAACCGGCGAATCACTTCATCGACCGATTGAAACATAGGCTCCACTCAAAGGAGAAAAATTAACATAAAAGACCCAGGGAAACAACGCATCCAAACGCACCAACTCTCGTTCCGTTGCACAATGGGAGGACTTTCTGTAAACGATAGTTATGTGCACCCTAGCCCTCTACTTTCAGGAGTTTGAGGACTACCCTTTGGTGATCGCTGCCAACCGGGACGAGTTTTTCGCTCGTCCCTCCGCATCTCCTGAAACAGTCAAAGAGAACCCGGTCGTCCTCGCCGGAAGAGATCTGCTTGCCGGCGGAACCTGGCTCGGAGTCAACGAGCACGGCCTGGTGGCAGGAATTTTGAACCGAAGGTCCGACGAAAAGAGAGAGACGACGGCCGTCCGGTCGAGGGGTCTGCTCTGTCTGGACATCCTTAGTAGTAGAGATCCTGAGGAGGCGCGTCTGATCCTGGCAAAAGAAAAGGGATCGTCGTACCAACCCTTCAACCTTCTCGTGGCCAACTCGGAACGGGCCTACGTCAGCACCAATCTGGAGGAAAAGATTTTATCTTCGAGATTAGAAAAAGGGCTGAACGTCCTTAGTAATACGTCGATTGATGATGACCACTCTAAAAAAGTTGCGCATGCCCATGCCTTTTTCTCAAAAGCCAAAGAACGATTCTTGCCAGGACAGAAACCAGACTCCTGGATTCCCTGGCTGAAGCGCGCCTTAAGTGACCATACGCTGGGTAAGGATTTTACCAACCCCAAGGACGCGATTTGTGTTCACACGGAAGCCTACGGGACGGTCTCTTCTAGCCTCATCTTCTACAGCCGGCGAGAGAAATGTTTCACCACCTATTACGCGCCCGGGCCGCCCTGCCGTGAAGATTATGGCGAGCCTCTATCTCTGAAGGTCCAATGACCGAGATTTCCCATCCCAAGAGCGCAGCGACCGTCATTCTCCTCCGACCGCATCCCAGTGGAGGATTCGAGACCTTCATGACGCGCCGTCCCCTTCAGATGAAGTTTCTGGGAGGAATGTATGTCTTTCCCGGCGGGACTGTGCGGAAGGAGGATTGCACGGAAGGGATCTTGAAGCGTTGCCGCGGTTTAACGGCGAGAGAAGCCCAACGGATTCTGGGAGCCACGCTCAACCCAGAAGCCTGCCTCGGCCACTGGGTGGCGGCCATCCGGGAGCTATTCGAGGAGGTCGGAATCCTTCTCTGTGTGACAGAAACGGGCGAGCCATTAAATCTCACGGATAAAAATGGCAGAAGCCGTGCAGTTCAAAAACGGTTGCCCCTCATCAAGGGAGAGATTAATTTTCAGAATTTTTTGGAATCGGAAAGGCTGATCTGCGATCTCACCAAGCTGGCCCATTTCTCACACTGGCAGACTCCGCAGGAATTTGCCATGCGCTTCAACACCCGCTTCTACCTCGCACAGCTTCCTTCGGACCAAGAACCTCTTCCCAAATCGGAGGAGGTCACCCATAGTCTCTGGGTTACACCGGAGCGCTCCTTGCAACTCTCGGAGCAAGGGTTGCTGCCGGTGATCTTTCCGACGTTCGCCTGTCTTCGAACGTTGGCCGATTTCGACACGCTGCAGAGTCTCGGTGCCGAGTATGGCCTGGGATAAAACCGAGCCAGGGCGCTCCAGCGTAGCGCGCAATGCCGGCACCGTCGGCCTTGCGGTGATGGCGAGCCGCGTGCTCGGCCTGGTGCGGGATCAGGTCTTCGCGGCATTCTTCGGCGCCGGCCTACACTACGACGCCTTCCTCACCGCTTTTCGCATCCCGAACTTGCTGCGCGATCTTTTTGCCGAAGGCGCCCTCTCTTCGGCGTTCGTCACGACATTCTCCCAGGTCCTCGAAACCAAGGGAGCGAAGGAGGCCATCAGGCTGTCGAATCGAGTCGCGACCGGGATCATCTTGCTGATCACCGTCATCTCCATTGCCGGCTGGCTCAGCGCTTCCTCGATTGTCTACCTGCTCGCGCCCGGCTTCTTCGACGTGCCCGGCAAGGCCGAACTGACGATTCATCTGACACGCATCATGATCCCGTTTCTCTTGTTAGTCGCGCTGGCGGCTCAGGCTATGGGGATTCTGAATGCGCACTATCGCTTCGGCGTGCCGGCTCTGGCGTCGGCCTTCTTCAATATCGGCTCGATCGTGGGCGGCCTGTTGCTCGGCTTTGAGCTCGGGCCGTTCATAGGTTTGAGTCCGATTGAAGGCATGGCCTATGGGACACTGCTCGGCGGGTTTCTGCAGTTCGCCGTACAGTGGCCGAGTCTCCTGCGCGCCGGCTTCAGTTATCGGCCAGCGCTCAGCGTGACCGATCCCGGCGTGCGCCAGATTCTCCGCCTCATGGGACCGGCGATCATCGGCGTTGCCGCGGTTCAGATCAACGTCTTCGTCAACAGCAATTTCGCTTCATCCATTATCGACCCCGCGACCGGCAGAATCGCCAATGGCCCGGTGTCATGGCTGAGCTATGCTTTTCGCTTCATGCAATTTCCGATCGGCGTCTTTGGAGTGGCCATCGCAACCGCGACTCTCCCAACCATTTCAAGCAGCATTGCCCGCAAAGACGTCGCCGAATTCCGCCAGACCCTGGCGCACTCGCTGGCGCTGGTCTTTCTTCTATGCATTCCCTCGGCTATGGGGCTGGCTGTCCTGGGACGGCCGATCGTGGCGCTGATCTTTGAGCATGGGAGATTTACCGGCTACGACACGATCCAGACGGCCAATGCCCTGGCCGCCTATTCCATCGGCTTGGCCGGATATGCTGCAGTTAAGGTGCTGTCGCCGGCCTTTTACGCGCTCGACGACGCGCGCACCCCAATGCTGATCAGCCTGGGCTCGATCGCGGTGAATTACGTGATGAATTCTCTACTCGTGGGGCCGCTGGGCCATGTGGGCTTGGCCTTGTCCACTTCGGCGGTGGCGCTGGTCAACTTTATCCTGCTGGCGCTGTTCATGCGCCTGAGGCTAGGCCGCCTGGATGGGCGCTGGCTCGGTCGCACGCTCTTGAAAATCTGTCTCGCGTCAGGCGCAATGGCCGCAGCAGCATGGCTGCTCAGCACGCAAGTTGCGGCTCATCTTCCGCTCGCTGGATTTCCCCTCCATTTAGTCCAAGTGCTAACAGCCCTCAGCGCAGCGGCTGTTGTCTTCTATTTTGGTTGCCGGCTGCTTCAGGTGAGAGAATTGGATGAGGCCATCGACGCCATCGGGGGACGCTTCCTGCGGGTTCTGCGGCGGAATGAAACTGGCTAAAGGATGTGTTCGCTGCGAATTATTTCGCGGACCACAAAGCCTTGATAAAGCCTTCTCTCGACAGCTCGCTGATAATGCTGGCGTCAAAGAAGTCGCCCGGTCGGGCATTGCGCGCCCGGGGGTCGGTCTTGGCCAGCTCCGCCAGTATGACCTGGATTCCGTCTTCAATGAGGCTTCCCTCTTTGTCGATAGCCTGATAGCTCTCATCGTAGCTGGCCGACAGCACCTGCGGATCCGTGATTCGAGTATATTTCTTTAGAACCTGCATCGTCTCTTCTTTGCTGCGATAGACCTCTCGGACACCTTCAAGGTAACCCATGCTATAGGACTTGACGATGGCGCGAAATTCACCGCGCAGGGAGCTTTCCATCACATTCATCCCCTGATGTTGAATGGTCACACCCAGCCTCATCATCTCGCTGGCCGGTATCAGAGTTTTCATGCCGGCGTTTCTGGCTATGACACTTTCCGGAGCCGAAAGTGTCGTCCCTTGGATCAATCCCTTGGTCAGCGAAACCAAACGATTTTGCGTGCTGCCTAATTGAAGAATGCTGTAATCCTTTCCCTCCTCCAATCCCAGCTTTTTCATGAGCATGACGGTGGCCGTATAAGATGACGAGCCGATGCGGGTGACTGCAATCTTTTTTCCCTTGAGATCCGCTGGACTTTTGATATCGGGAGTACAGAAAAAGGGATTCGGATAAAAATTCACCATACCCAACACGATCTTTACCGGCGCCCCCCGGAGTCTGGCGTTGACGACGGAAGTTCCGTCGCCGGAGAAAATTTTGCTCTCCCCGCCTAAGAGCGCCTGCATTCCCATGGTCCCGCTGGGAATATAAATCGTCTCAACGTCCAGACCGTGCTTGAGAAAAAAACCTTTCTCCTTGGCGACCCAAAGAGGTGTGGTTAAGACGTTCAAGGCGCTGTGTATCACCTTCAACTTCTCAGCGGCCAAGACTGAATTGTCCCGCAGCGACAGGCCGAGCAGAAAAAGCAGGGAGAATAACAGCGCGGCTCCCCGCGGTATTCGCAAACGGTCTTCTCTTACAGAGATTTTATTCATTTGCGGCCCTCCAAAATTGGCATTGACCGAACATAACTAAATCGACAAAAAATTGAGCTCACGCTTGCCCAGACGCCGAGCGCCATCCTTCTCTATGACCACGGTGTCGCCGGCGCGAATGGAGTCTCGCATCTCCCCTTTTCTGGCTGCGGGCTTGAGAATAAAGACGTGCCCCGGTTTGAGCCTTTCCTGAGATTCGGGAAAATTTCTCACCCGACCCCAAAGCATGGGCGCATCTTCACCCAATCCCCGGCCATGCATGAGAGCTCCGTCCGGGTCGTATCCTGCAGCCCTGACTTCCTCCTGGTAAAAGGCCACGACCTCGCCGAAGGTCACTCCGGGCCTAAGGAGCTTCATCATCCTTTCAAAAATGATCTTGGTCGCGGCGAAGATTTTTTCCAGCTCATTTGGCCGAGGACCGAGGGAAATCGGCTGCAGCGCTTGGGCGATGTATCCGCCGTATTTCGCCTCGACTTCGGTATTGATCAGGTCGCCGGCTTTGAGCGGCCGTGTCGTCACTACCCTCTGGGCCCACGGCACCTCCGGCCCTCCCGCGCCGAACAGGAGCATGGTGATCGGCTCGCCGCCCTGCCCTACCATTTCCTTCAACATCTCCCCGATGAGGCGGTTCTCGGGAACGCCGGGCCGCGCCCGCTTCACCAGCGCTTCAATCGCGAAACCGATGATCTCCGCCGCTTTTTCTATGAAAGCGATCTCTTCCTCGCTTTTAACCGAGCGCACCTCCTGCATAAGCTCCGTGGCACTTTCAAAATGGACTCGAGGCAGGGCGCTCAGAATCTTCTCGTAAATCCCCCACGGGACGATCCCTTCGGGAGCCCGCACCAAACCTTTGAGGCCGACCACGCCGACGCGCTCGGCCCGGATTTCCTTCAGACGTTGGACGACCGGTTCGCCATAGGAGCGGCGGCAAGGGCGGATATCTTTCACCCATTCCTGCGCCAGTCCCCACCACTCTATCTCATTCGGCCCCCGCACGATTGCAGTCACTTCCGCTTCCAACGGAAAGACCACAGCCACTTCCGTCTGGAAGCCGCCGATTTGCGTCAGGTAGCGGGCGTCGACCCCGAATTGATCCCAGTGGCCCTGGTTCGGGAGGCAGATTAGGGCATCCAAATTCTCCTGCCGCATCTGCTCGCGCACAAGACCCCAGCGTCTTTCCTTCTCCTTCTGAGAAAAAGTTGGGATGATCGGCTTTTCCACGAAGCTTTAGATTTCCTTATGCTCCGATCTTTTTGCCGGCATCAAAACTGGAGATCCCTTTTCCCAGTTTCTTTCGGTTCTCGACGATCCGGCGCCACTTCTCCTCATCCGAAAGCATGTCCCAGTTCTCTTCTCCGTGAGCGGTGATCTGGAGATAATTGGTGTCGGGATCGAAAAAATAGAGGCTCCGCTCTCCGGGAGGGCGAAGACCGTCCTCAGAGCGGTGGTCTCCCAGGGAGCGTCCCTCCATTTCCGTGACGAGGGAAACCATGCGGTCGAAATCCTCCTGCGTCACGTTGAAGGCCACATGCACCGCCCGCCCGTGTTTCTTCGTTCGGTCCGAAAGAGCGGCTACCGCCTTAAGCCCCAGGATCTGGTGATTCCTGAAATTAAAGAGCACCTCGTCCCGCTCTCCGGCCACGGGTCTGAGTCCCAGGGCCTGCGAATAAAAGCGGGTTGAACGCGTTAGATCGGCCGTCTCCAAGATGACATGGCTCAAATAGATTCCGCCCGGTCCGTCGCGGCGCAGGCAGATCTCCATATGATTGTCGTCCGGATCATCGAAGCAAAGGGATCTCTTAAAAGGAGATTCGGAGCCATATCCCTCGGTCTCTCCGCACCGGACACCGCTTTCTTGGATCTTTGCAACCGTAGCCCGAAACCCTTCTTCCCAATCCGCAGCGATGCCATAGCGCGGCGCGCCGCTCGGAGACGGGGGCACCGAAACACCGGGAAGATTCAACCCGATGATGTTTTCGCCCGCCAGCACATAGGTGTGCCGGGGAGAGCCGTCGGCATTTTTCCGTCGAGTGAAAATCGGCAGGCCGAGGACCTCGACGTAGAAATTTTCCGCCCGTTCCAAATCCCGCACCGGAATGCCGACATGATCCAGGGTTTCAGCGCCAAACATAGTTCGTCCTCCTCGAATTCATGCCTTTCTCTTAAGCAGGAACTCATCGAAGATCTTAAGTCCTTCTCTGTTGTACTTGGGAGCCTCTTCAACGGTGTTGAGATGAACCCTCGATGTTCCGAGCAGGCCGCGCAGCTCCTTCATGCGCGGATAAATCGGCTCGATATCGGGATTGGCAACCACCCTTCCCTCTTTCGCGATCATTTGCTGGCCGGCGTCGGAAAGGAGAAAATCATAAAACAGGGCGGCGGCGTGAGGATGGGGAGCATAACGGACCATCGTGAGCGGGTAAATAAGAGCCGGGATTAATTCCGGCGCAACCCAGTCGATGGGCGCTCCTATGGCGCGGAGACCTTCCACATTGTAAGCGTAAATGGTTACGGCCAAAAGGGCTTCACCGGCGATCAAGAGCTGGGCCGTGCTGTCCCGGCCGCGCCGGATCAGAAGTTTTTGATCCCCGAGTTTTCCTAGATAATCGATTGTCTTGTTCCGGCCCCAAACCGCCAGAAAGGTGACGACCTCTTCCAGAGAGGATTCGTCAAAGAGGATCTCTTGCCGCCAGCGGGGCTGCAGCAGCTCCTCCCAAGTTTTTGGGGCGGCTTCGCGCCGAATCTTCCTGGGATTGAATCCAAAGACGCGAAAGGCGTAGTTCATGTTGCTCCAGAGCGCGCCTTTGGCGTGAGGCGGATAGGAAGCGCGGATGGGTGATTCATAACGGCCGATGAGATTTCTCTCAATAGCCGCCGGGAGAAGGTCGGATGTGGTTTTGAAGACATCCGCATAATAGAGGCCGGCCCTCGACTCCGTGAGGAACTTCTCCGTTACGTCCCGGCTTTTCCCCCTCCAGAATTTGGCGTTGATGAACGGATAGGCCTTCTTGAAGGCCTGGATGTAATTGGCGGCGTTCTCCAGCCCCGTGTTGGCGTACCAGACCATCTCTCCCTCGGCCTTCGCCCCCTCGATCAACCTTTTCTGCCTCTCTTCCGGGGGAAGTTTTTCCAGCCCCATCCAAACCTCTTCGGCACTTTTGGTTACCGCGCCAGCGCTTATCCGCGGAAAGACTAAAAGCAGACAGGCAAGAACGAGGAGTTTCTTCGCAGCCAAAGATCTATTGACAGGAGATGTATATCTTAAGCACAGGCGAGCCATCATCGGCATATTTCATCTCCAAAAGTACAGTCTGTTGATCAACGGTTTCCCATCCATATCACATTTCGTCCACATGGGGGTAAGGCTTGTAAAGGGCCCTCATCCAATGGTCCATCCGACTTCTCTTGTGCCTCATATCTCAGGAAACCAACATCCTTAGGGCCAGAAGGCGCAGATCGCGCGTTTGAAAAGGGCCGGAGTCTCTACAGAGGTTTCTCAGCTCTCCCGCCTGCTGCATGATAAATTGGCCGTCATAGGCGGGAAAAGGGTGATTACCGGCTCTTACAATTGGACGCTTCCCGCCGAGAATCGCAGTCGCGAGAACTTAATTCTCCTGGAATGCCCCGCAGAGGCCGAGCTCTATGGAAAAGAGTGGGAGATGATTGAGATTAACAATTGAAGTGCAGCGGAGTCCCCAAAGACTTCGGATCTCAACGATTGATAGAAAGGCCGTTCGTCTACTCGCCAAAAAACTGCCCCGGGATGGGGACCGCCTCAACGTGCTTGTTCTCGGCTGAGTGCGAGGGAAGAGGGCGTCCGTTGGGGTTGATGCGGGTCCCCTCACCACCCTCAGGCCTCTTCCCAGACCCGACGCGCACGACCATCAGATTTCCCGGGCCTGTATTCAAGTAGCGATAGTAGGCCCCCTTCGGCAGCATGATTCCCTGGTAGGGCTTAAGCACGGTCTCTTTCCCTTCTTCATCGAAGAAGGTTACCTCACCCTCTAGCACGATGAAAGCGTGATCCTCGGCGGTATGGGTGTGCAATCCGTTCTCCCCGCCCTCGGCGTTCATCTTGGTGTGGATCCATAGATTGTCCGTCTCCGTCACAAGCGTGGTGATGCGCCCCTGGGAGAGGTACGGCGTCTTCAGGGAGAAGACTTCGGCCTTGGATTTGGTCTTCGTCTGCGGTTGCGTATTCGTCTGCATCGTCAGCTCCTTTACAGTTTGGTTATCTTCAAAACCTAAATGCTCACTCCAGGGATCTTCAAATCGTAGAGGCGCGCCACGTTGCCTCGCAGCACCTTTCGGAGCACCTCCCGGGGCAGATGGCCCAGCTCCCGCGCGATCACCTCGCGTGAGTGGGGCCAAGTCGAAGCCGGATGGGGATAGTCATTGGACCACATGCAAGTGTCGGCGCCCCACCAGTCCAAAAGGCGCCCGCCCGTGGGGTCGCTGAAAAAAGTCGCGTAGACCTGCTGGTTCACGTACTCGCTGGGCAATTTTTTGAGGGAGATCGGATGTTGCGGGCTGTGACGGATATAATATTTGTCCCATTCATGCAGGTAAAAGGGGATCCATCCCATTTCATTCTCCACCAGCACGAACTTGAGCCGTGCAAAGCGCTCCAACACGCCCGAGAAGACGATGTCAAACAACGCATTGGCGACGTCGTTCAGCTTGATGTTGACGCTGCTCCGGTAGACCTCGATGCCTTTGCGTTCCTGCAGCTTGCGGCTGTAGTTGAAGCCGGTGAGGATATGGACGTTGACCGGCATGTTTAGCTCCTGGGCCGCCGTCCAGAAGGGGTCGTAGTAGTCCGTGGCGAAGGATAACTCCTGGGGCGGCACCTGCCAGACGAGCGCCCCGACCAACCCTTCTTTCTTGCAGCGCTCGAGCTCCTTGATGGCGTGATCGAGGTTGTACAGGGAGATCATCGGAATCCCCACCAGACGCCCCGGCGCCACCTGGCAGTATTCGATCAGCCAATCGTTGGAAATGCGAAAGGCGACTTCCTGCGCCTCCGCATCCTCCATGGCGAAGAGGCGCAGCCCTAAGGTGGGATACAAGACTTCGGCGCTGACGCCATCCACATCCATCTCCTCGAGGCGCGCCTTGGGATCATAGCCGCCCGGCTTCTGCCCGGGAGCCGTCCTGGGAGGAAACTTGGGCGCTCGCTCCTTAAGCGAAGCGGGAAACCGGCTCTCCCAGAGATCCGTCGGCTCCATTATATGAGAGTCTGCAGAGATAAGAATTTCTTTGGTCATCGTAGACTCCGCTTTACGCGCCAGTGCGGTTGTGCTCATTTTATGATTCCTCGCTTCCGCGCAGAGTTCCTTGACTGTCTAGGGCCGTTTTATGTCAAGTTGGCCTATTTGTCCAGCCGCACCGTAGCGAAGCGCGGATGCCCGGCGCGCACCTCGCCTAAAACAGCAGGAGGTAGTTCTGTTCCGAGACTTTACGGAGATGTTTTTAAACGTTGGCAGGCCCGAAAAATCCAAGACTGCTCTGAAAAGGAAAGAGGGCTGAAAAACTAAAAGTCACGGGATGAATGGGAAGCGTCTGACCGCCCGTATGCGGACGGTCAGACCAAGCACACGTTGGGAGTTAATCCTTGTTACGCAGATCTTCTCTCAGGTCACGTCGATCCTGCCGCAGATCGTTTCGGTCTTTATTGATATCCTTCAGGTCGCCGCGGATCTCTTGCCGGTCCTTGGCGATTTCGTCAGCGCTGGCTCCATTACGGATATCCCTCCTGAGCTCGCGTCTATCTTTGCTCAGCTCCCTATAATCGCCGCGCAAGTCCTTACGATCCTTATAGATGTCTTTCCGGTCGGCTCGGATGTCCTTGCGATCCTTATAGATGTCCTTCCGGTCTGCACGAATATCCTTGCGGGCTTTTCCGAAGTCACGCTTGTTATGATGGACGTTGCGCCTGTCATGACCGAAGTCGCGCTTCTCATGATGGATGTCACGCTTGTCATGACCGAAGTCACGCTTGTCATGATGGATGTCACGCTTGTCATGACCGAAGTCACGCTTGTCTTGATCGCCATCGCGCCATCGGTGAGGCTCCTTGCCTTCCCGCTCTTCTGCTCTGGCCGGAAATCCCGAAATTATTAGGGATCCCGCCACAAGACCTCCTAGAACTATAGCTTTGAATCTCTCCATAGAACCCTCCCTTTTTTATTAATCAGTCTCCAGGTCCCATGTTTTCGCAAAGCGCATGCCAGCGGGCACAGGCCCCAAATTGCGTTGATAATCCGTGAACTTTTTATACTCCAGTGGATTGAGTATCCTGTGAATGACCAGGCGAACCTGAACAAAAATGAACGAGGAAAAGGAAAATAGTAGCTAGACGGCAAGCGAGCGGCAAAGGGAACTGAAAAAAAGATCAGTAAGAAATAGGCTCGAAACTCCCAGAGCTGGGAGGCAACTAACTGTCACGGTGCGATGTTATAGCAGGGTTTGAAGAGCAATTCCTGCGGATCGCGCTTCATCCTTCATAATTCATCCCGCATCCCTTCCCCACTGCCTGCCACACATGAATTCACCTAGCGCCTTTCAGCTTACTCCAGACCAAGAAGCCTTAGGGCATTTTCGCTCATGATTTTTTTCTTGCCTTCCAGGCTGATGTCGCTCCTATCGAGGATGGCCTTGGGCGCACCCGGAAAGGTTGAATCCCAGTGGGGATAATCCGACGCGAAGAGAACTCGCTCCTCGCCCACTGCCCGGACTGTGGCCCCCAGATTTTCCTCGTCAGGCTCGCATGAGATGTAACATTGACGCCGGAAATATTCGCTGGGTTTCATTTTGAGCCAAGGGACCTGGAAAGGCAGTATTTCGTGATGCTCGTCCATGCGCCACAACCAGTAAGGAAGCCATCCGGCCCCGGATTCGAGAAAGACCACCTTTAACTGCGGAAACTTCTCCAGGACCCCCTTGCAGATGAGGCTCAAGCACGCAAGCATCTGCTCAAAAGGGTGGGAAATCGTGTGAGCGAAAAACCACTGGCCAGGGAACCGATCCGCGCCCGCCGTAGGAAGATAGGCCCCTGAACCTTCGTGGACCATAAGAGGTATTCCCAGCTCCTGAACGGCACTGTAGAAGGGATCGTAGTAAGGATCGTCCAAAGTTCGTCCCTTCACCGGGTTGGGTCGCACAAAAGCAGCTTTGAAGCCGAGCTCCAATACCACCCGGCGGGTTTCTTCTATGGCCGCTTTAATATCCTGGACTGGAATAACCCCCACTCCAAGAAGACGTCTGGGATTGGCGCGACAATAATCGAACAGCCAGTTGTTGTAGGCCCGGCAAAGAGCCGCAGCGTAGGGCTCGTCCTCCACCGACGGCAAATAAAGAGCCGCTGAGGGAAAGAGCATGCCGCACTCGATGCCCTCAAGGTCCATGTCCTTAAGTCGAGCGGCAGGGTCCATCCCACGCTCTCTGTGCGGATTGGCCGGAGAATAGTCGCGCTTCACTTCGAAGGGAGACTCGTCCGGTTTGCGATGGTAGCGGTTCCCTTCAAGAAGGAAGAGAAGCTGGCCATTCGGAACCCGTTGAACTTTTGGCGCCCGACCGCGAAAGCCAGGCTCCAAGTAGTGCTCCCAGAGGTCATCAGCCTCGCGCACGTGGCCATCGATATCAATGATCCTCATCGAGTTTTTCGCTCCTCCTCATTTAAGGACTTATCTCCGTCTGGATCTTCCGAGTCGAAGTTCCAATCCCTACCGTGGCCATCTCAAGAACATCCACGGCCGTTCCCAGGACATTAAAGCCCTGCCTCTTCGCCATAACAAACTGAGGCAGTGAGAGGCCTGTGGCATCGATGCTTCCGGCAAGGAGTGACTGATAGCGCGCATCGGATCCGGCCATGGAGATAAAGACGACGTCTGCGCGCGGGTCGAGCCCGCCCCGCCGCACCAGATACCGACATACGACGTCATCGGCGGCGCCGATAGTGACCGCGAGGATTTTTCCTTTCAGTTCCGGTATAGACTTGATGCTCGGCTTGGCGATAAGTGTGTGAAACGCAGATTTAAGCCCCAGGCTAACCAGTTTGACCGGCAATCCGGAAATGCTTGCTCGCAAAACGGTGCTGGCGCCAAAGCTGTAATCGATCTCCCCTGCCTGAAGCGCAGCGATGGCGAGAGGCGGGCGCATGACGATGACCTCGGGAGCGAGTCCATGCTTGCGGAAAAGACCTTTCTCGCTGGCTGCCCAGACATCCAAGAAGCCCAGGGACTTCGATGAGACGGCGATCCGCGCCCTCTCGTTCCCCTTTTCAGCTGCGAAGCCCTGGCTCGAAATAGCTAGGAGGACGCCGACGATTCCCCAAACTAATGCGTTTAGAAAAAACTTCACGCCTCTAACCTTCCATTCAAACACTGGGCAAAAAACCATTTGCCCTCCCGCCATACACTAACAGCAAATGATCTTTCCATGGCCCTTTTCCCTATACGCTCCTGCATCATCTTGCAACCATATCGACTCTACGCGCGCTGCTTCTCCACACTTTAGAAGTTTTTCGCTAACATTTCTGCCGACATCAACAGGTACTCATCTCCCATAAACGGGCCCACAAGCTGGACTCCCAGAGGCAGACCGTTGGAGGATTGTCCAGCAGGGACGGAGACGGTTGGTAGCCCAGCGTGAGTCCAGGGTAAGTTCATCGCTGGACTACCCGTCGAGTTCAACCCCTCCGGCGCGGGACCTGGAGCTGCAGGGCTAACCCATAGATTGAGAGCTTTCTCTGCCATAAGCTGTTGTAGATGGGCGCGCAGCTGTTGGCACGATGCACGCGATTCAACTATTTCCTCAGCCGCAACACTCTGTCCTCTTCGGATGATCGCGGCGGTCTGAGGTCGGTACAGGGGTTCGTACTCATTAAACCAGCGATCATGAGTCTGGGCCATTTCCATCGCAATCATCTTTTCGTGACGAGCGGCGATTTCCTCGATGTTGTCGAGAATCCGGACGCGTCGCAAAGAACACCCCGCCTTCTCTAAAACTTTCAGTTGCCGTTCAAATGCGTCCAACGCTTGCCGGGATGCCTGTTCGAGATAAGCGCCCGCAGGAACACCAAGAACCGGAAGCTTGCTGACCGGCGTGTCGCTCAGATCGGGCCGCCAATTCCCGCAAAGAAGCGAAGCGACCAGTCGCATTCCGGCTACATCCTGAGTGAAAAGGCCGACTACGTCGACTGTCGTGGAAAAAGAGATCACACCTTCAGTAGAGATGCGCCCCCGACTCGGGGTATATCCCACCACCCCGCAATAGGCGGCCGGACGAATCACCGAACCAATCGTCTGCGTGCCCAGCGCCAATGGGCAAAACCCTGCGGCGACCGCCGCCGCAGAGCCGCTGCTGGAGCCGCCCGGGGTGTGATCGAGTTTATGGGGGTTACGGGTAGGCCCAGGCTCGCGATAAGCAAACTCAGTGGATACGGTTTTCCCAACGACGAGAGCGCCCATCGACCGCAATGCCGAAACTGAGGTTGCCTCTGGACCATCAAATAGCTCTGCCGGGAGCTGCGACCCGGCTCTGGTGGGAAAACCGTCGACGCGAAAAATATCTTTGACGCCGACAAGGAGACCATAAAGCGCAGGGCGACTTGCCGGCTGGGGGAAGCGTTGCTTGAGAGCGGCGGCCTCTCGGCTCAATCGAGCTCTCCGATCCGGCTCCGGCAGGAATGCTCGAATCTCGCCATCCAGAGTCTCCACTCGGCAACAAACCTCCTCAACATACGAAGAAAGATCTGTCAGATCTTTGCGTAATGAATCGAGGGTCTCGACAAGTGAGGCCGATGGACTCATTGACTCAAAATCGACCTCCGTATCCTAAAGGGGCTGCTTCGCCTTGGTTGTATTGCGGGGTCAGGAGATAGGATTCACGAATCACGATCACGCCCTCCGAGATGCGCATGGCGAATTCGAGTCTCAAGGCAGTGATGGCAGGATCTCTTTAGCCCAGATATCGATCAACTCCGTGATGTCGGGCCCGAGCGGCACGCCGATAAAAACCTGGGTGAATTCGTGCCTCGCTGCCAAGGAAAAAAGTTCAGCGATCCGCTCGATGCACTCTCCCGGCGTGCCGGCGATGACCAAACGATCGACCGCCTCGTCCGGGGTGAGCGACGCCGCAACATCAACGCCGCGATTCTGCGCGTAGGCCAGACGCACCGACTGAACGGCGCGGGGATCGATGCCTTTGCTTTCGAGAGTTTCATCCGGCCAGCCCGATATGATGTGGGAAACGAAGCGCTTGGCGTGTTCCCTGGCCGCTCGTCCGTCGCGAGAAACGGAGGCATTGAGGAGCATGACTTTCCGCAGCGGCTCTCGCAGAGCGGACTGCGAGCGAGCGAGCGCGAGACTTGAGAGCGTAGCCTCCATATCCGCGATGCCGTACAGAGATTGCAGGATCACCCCATCGAAGCGGCGCGCGATGAGATTCAAGACCGCGGGCTTGAGCAGACTGGGACCGTAATAAAGACGAATCGGCGACTGGGCCTTGAAGTGGAGCGTGTATTTTTCCGCATTCAAGTGAAAATAGGAAGCCAGGTTGGGGATCTCGTTGCGGCCAAGCTCCTCTCCGTCGAACAGCTTCCGAAGAGCGGTTGCCAACTCGGCCATCATGGTCATGGGCTTCACCCGCTCGACCTGATGGGTCAGGATCGACCTCGAGCCGGGTCCCAACCCAAGGGAAATCTCCTGCCCGTTCGTGAGTTCGGACAGGGTTGCGAAGGCCGCGGCAAGGTCGATGGGGTTGCGAAAATAGGGGACGGTGATGGCAGTCCCGAGCTTGACGGGAAGCCGCGCCACGAGCGCGGCCGAACTCACCAGAACGCTTCGATATTCCAGATTGTCATTGGTCCAAACCTGCTTGAAGCGGAACGGCCCAAGGGATTCCAGAGCGCGCTCGGCGCAACGGATCAGTTCGGGCAGAGAGTAGCGGTTGAGCACATGGAGCGGATAGTGGATTCCGATCTCGCCACCGAACCGTTCAGGCATAGGATTCGAGCGCTATCACAGCCACCCGAAATAAGTCAATAACTCAAGTGATGAAAGAAAAATGATTTGATCGATTCAGGCGCAGAATCCAAAAGAGGAGGGCGCGATATTATAGCGAGCCTTGGAAAGCAAATCCTGCGGGTCGAGACCAGAACAGCGAAAGACAACCAATTCTGGACATGTTCGTTCTTTCGGAATTACGACAACGTGAAAGTTGAAGTGATAGATGAAATTCAAGATTCCAGACCCGATCCGGAACCGCGTGCTTTACTCATCTAATCTCTCTGGTTGTTCTTTGATGAACTCCACCGAGGAGCAACGAAAGCAACCATGAACCGCGGAAAGGCCCGCTTGAGATACGAAAGGACCGCCGGCTGGTTTTCACGTTTGACCGTCAACCAAGTCAAGATAGCGGCGGCAGCGCCAAACAAAACTGCAATTACATAAAAGGCAACAACATAGGTGTCAGGCATGAGTTATTGAATATTGTTTTTTTCTTCTGTGGGGCCAGAAGAAGCATTCAACGGCTACTTCTCCTGTCATTACCGCTTCTCCAGTATCTCGTCGAGCTTCTTTCGTTCTTGGTCTGAGATCTTCTCTTGAGACGACTTCTGGGTTTGTTGGGGCGTGGTTTTCTGTCCTACATAGCTGACAAAGCGTTGGATGTCTTTCCAGAAAAGCCAAACCAGAAAGGCGCCGGCCCAAATCACGAAGACGATAAACAGGGCGATGAGGAAAGTTTTGAACCCACTTCGTTTCTTTTTCTTTGCCACTTTGAGTTGCCGTGAAAAATCTCAGTATTTCGGCTTGAAGTCGAAGTGGTGCGTCGCGTCGATGACGCGGATGGTGCGGGTCTTGGAGCGCATGACGACCGACTGCGTGGTTGCGCCGCCCGGGAAGAAGTGAACTCCTCTCAGATAGTCCCCGTCCGTGACGCCGGTGGCGGCGAACATCACATCTCCTCCGGCCAATTCTTCAATGGAAAATTTCTTTTTGATGTCCTTGATCCCCATGGCTTGAGCCCGCTCAATCTCCTGCGGGTTTCTGGGCTTCAAGCGCCCCTGCATCTCTCCATCCACGCAGCGCAGCGCCGCCGCCGCCAAGACGCCTTCGGGCGCTCCGCCGATGCCCATCAATATATCGATGCCGGTCTCGGGCTTGGTCGTCGCGATCGCCGCCGAAACATCGCCGTCGCTGATGAGTCTGATGCGCGCGCCGGTCTTTCGCACTTCTTGAATCAACGCCTCATGCCTGGGCCGATAGAGGATGATGACAGTTAGATTCTCGATTCTCTCGCCCTTGGCCTTAGCGAGCGCCTTGAGGTTTTCCGTCGGGCTTTTATCCAGATCCACGACGCCCTTTCCCATCGGACCGACGGCGATCTTATCCATATAGGTGTCCGGGCAGTGAAGAAAGTTACCCCGCTCCGCCATGGCGATAACGGACAAAGCATTAGGGCCTCCGTTGGCGCAGATGGTTGTTCCTTCCAAGGGATCTAAAGCGATATCCACTTGGGGACCCTCGCCACCACCAACTCGTTCCCCGATGTAGAGCATCGGTGCCTCATCCCTCTCTCCTTCCCCGATGACGACAGTGCCGTCGATGGCGAGTCCATTGAAGGCGCGGCGCATCGCATCCACCGCGGCCTGATCCGCCGCTTTCTCGTCTCCCCTGCCCATCAAACGGGCAGACGAGAGCGCGGCCGCCTCTGTCACCCGAACCACTTCTAATGCGAGGTTTCGATCCACGGTCTCCTCCCTTCTATGAGCGCCTCCATGAGCTGAAAGGCGTTTTGCGCGACAATGCCGCTCTTCTTGGCATCCGTTTCGTTAAATCCGAACGACTTGGGTTTATCTTTTTCCCCCGACGAAAAGAGCACAAAGGGCACCGGATCGGCAACATGCGTCTTCAGCGCGGTCGAGGTCGGATGGTCGGGAAGCAAAAGAATCTTCCATTCAGGCCAGCGATCCATCCCCCGGAGCATCGTCCCGACAACCTTCTCGTCGAAATCTTCTATCGCCTGAATCTTTTTCTCCGCATCGCCCATATGACCGGCCTCGTCCGGCGCTTCGACATGGACGAAGACAAGATCCTTTTGCTCCAGAGTCCGCAGCCCATATTCGCCTTTGCCCTTAAAATTGGTGTCGAGATAACCGGTGATGCCGGGAACGGGGATCCGCTCCAACCCCGCATAGACTCCAAGACCGTTGATGATATCGACCGCCGCGATCACCCCGCCGTCGATTCCAAACCGCGCCTTCAACGTCGGCAGCTTCGGCGCCCTGCCCTGCCCCCAGAGCCAGATCGTCGTCGCTCTTTTTTTTCCTTTCTTCTCCCGTCTGCGGTTGACAGGATGTTGAGCGAGCAGCGCTTCCGAGGATTTCATCAGCTTGCAGAGCCTGTCCGCTCCTTCGCCTTCAGGCAGGTAAGTAGCGACTTTCTGATCCGTGATATCGTGCGGCGGAGTGGTGTTCATCCCTTCCATGCCGCCGCGCCAGACCATCAGATTGCGATAACTCACGCCGGGATGAAATTCTATTCCGTTCTCTCCCAGCTGGCGGTTTAAATCCCGGATGATCTCCGACGCCTCCTCGCTCGGGATGTGGCCGGCGGTGAAATCCTCCATGATGGAATCGTCGCCCGCTTTTTTGAGCGTGACGAAATTGCAGCGAAAGGCGATATCTTTCAGCCCCAGAGTCACGCCCATGCTCGCGGCCTCGAGCGGAGAGCGGCCGGTGTGGTAAAGCGCCGGGTCGTAACCCAGAATGCTCATGTTCCCGACATCGCTCCCGGGAGGAAAACCTTCGGGGATCGTATGGGCCAGGCCGAACACGCCGTGCGAGGCGAGCCAATCCATATTCGGCGTCGCGGCAACTTCCAGCGGCGTCTTCCCTCCGAGTTGATCCAGAGGATAGTCCGCCATCCCGTCCCCTTGAAGGATGACGTACTTCACTTTTTTTGTTCCTCGCTGAACAGAGCGTCGAGCGCTTCGATCTGGGGGGCGATTCGAACCGGCTTCACGGACTGTTTGATTGCGATGTCCGGATCTTTGAGCCCGTGGCCCGTCAGCGTGCAGACTACGACGTCTCCCTTGCGGAAGAGATTCTCCTTCTGTTTCCTGATCACCCCTGCCACCGAGATCGCCGATGCTGGCTCGGCCAAAATCCCCTCCGAGTCCGCCAGAAGCTTGTAAGCGGCGATGATGTCGTCGTCGCTCTGCATATCGATCGTCCCTTTGGATTCATCGCGCGCCGCCAGGGCGCTTTTCCAACTTGCCGGGTTGCCGATTTTGATGGCGCTGGCAATGGTCTGGGGATTCTCGACGACCTTCCCCAACACGATGGGAGCGGCTCCGGCTGCTTGAAAGCCCATCATCCGGGGCAACGAGGACGCACGACCAATTTTAAGATATTCCTTATATCCCTTCCAATAGGCCGTAATATTACCGGCATTTCCCACGGGCAGAAAATGATAGTCCGGCGCCCGGCCGAGGCAATCGCAGATCTCGAATGCGGCCGTCTTCTGCCCTTCGATCCGGTACGGATTCAGCGAATTGACCAACGTAACCGGAAAGCGGCGCGTGGCATCCTTGACCAGGTTCAACGCCGTATCGAAGTTCCCATCGACTTCGATGACCTTGGCGCCGTGAATCATCGCTTGCGAAAGCTTTCCCAGCGAAACGCTGCCCTGAGGTATGAGCACGTAGGCCTTGAGGCCTGCGCGGGCCGCATAGGCTGCGGCTGAAGCGGAGGTATTTCCGGTGGAGGCGCAGATAACCGCCCGGCTCCCCTCCTCGACCGCTTTGCTCATCGCCAAGGTCATCCCTCGGTCCTTAAAGGAGCAGGTGGGGTTCATCCCTTCGAACTTAAGATAGAGTTGAATATGAGGATTGATTGCACGCTCAAGATTGCCGCAGCGCACAAGCGGCGTGTTGCCCTCGAGCAGGGTAACCACATTCTCCTGCTTCTTGAGAGGCAGAAAGTCCCAGTAGTAACGGATCACTCCGGGCCAGGCGGCACAAGTTTTTTTCCCCGCAGGCTTTCGTCCACTCTTCAATTTTTGTTCCATATGGGGAGCCAAACCGGATCTGCAAGGATATAACTTTTCCGGCAGATGATCTTCAGGGCCTCCTTGAGCTGCCCCACGGTAGCTTGGTCCAGAGTGATGACGAAGGGTAAGATCTCTCCCGCCTTCTCCGTAAGGCGATAGCTCCGCACCAAGGCGCGCAATTCGTCCTGAGTGTGAGTCAATTGCCAAATCTCCGAAATATTGATTCCCGCCCGACCCAACGCTTGACCGATATCACCGACGATTCCCGCTCGATCTTTCACCACGAAGCGGATATAGAAGCAGCCTTTAATCTCATCCTCAGGTTGAACTTGAACTTCCCCGGCTCTCACAAGACTCGGAGGTCCCACCCGCTGCCGCGCTCGGCCGCGCGCCAGCTCGCAGACATCGCCCAAGATGGCGATGGCCGTCGGCCCGCCTCCGGCCCCGGGACCGACGAAGACGTAATTCCAGTCCCTCCTATCGTTCGCGCTTTCCGTCCGGTTTCCCTCACTCCTGCCGCCTTTGAAGAAGATCGCGTTGGTCGAACCGTCGATCGCCGAGAGAAAATGGTCGTGCGGCACAAGCGCCGGCGACACAAATGCCTGGATGCCGTCTCCGTTCTGGCGCGCGACGGCTACATGCTTGATGGTGCAGGAGCCTTTTCGGTCGGCGTAAAGGAAGTCGATCGCGTTGATCTCTTCGATCCCCTTGCGCAACAGAACGCCAGGCTCTACGTGAAGGCCGAAGGTAACCGCGGCCAGGAGAATCAGCTTTGCTTCGGCATCCGAACCGCTCGTATCCGACTTGGGATTGGTCTCTGCGTAACCGCGCTCCTGCGCCTCTCGAAGGGCCTCTTCATACGATTTTCCGTTCTTCTTCATCTCCGAGAGCACGTAATTGCAGGTGCCGTTGATGATCCCATAGATCGCCTTGGGCTCCTCTCGCGCGAAGCTCTCGGTCAGAGAGCGAATGATCGGAATCCCTCCGCCGACGCAGGCTTCGAATCTTAGCTCCTGGCTATAGCGCTCGGCTGCGGACCCTATCTCCTTGCCGAACCTGGCCAGAACCGCCTTGTCCGAAGTCACCACCGCCTTTCCGTTTCGAAAAGAGCGAATGATGTAGTCCCTGAAAGTGCGTAGTTCCTTTTCTTGCTGTGATCCCAGCGCCTCGATAACGATATCCACCTCAGGATGATCCGTGACCTCTTCTGCCTTGGTCGTAAAGAGATTTCGCTGGCTGGAATACCACTTTTTCTTCTCCGGGTGGCGGGTGTAGATCTTGACGATCTCGAGTTCCGGATCGTTCTCGTCTCGCGCTTTTAGATCCTGGAAGACGAAATCCTGCACCGCCTCGCCGACGGTCCCCGATCCCAGAAGCCCGAGTTTAACTCTGTCTTTCTTTTTAGAGTTAGCCATCTCTCTTTG
>WNFH01000484.1_pt1 | contig 25471 bp, 21 predicted proteins | sample 5400411 | NCBI WGS metagenome assembly WNFH01 (sample SAMN13153347, study PRJNA577476) | soil metagenome | isolation source: 200 cm saprolite under Douglas fir tree site 2 hole 3 | place: USA:California | collected 2015-04-18 | reverse complement strand
GTAGGTCGCCGCCAGGCCCAGCAAGCCTCAGCTCTCGATACCACCGCCATCCCCGACACTCCCTCAAAACGCCCCAAGCCTGATCCCTTCCCCGCGGGGTGGAGCAGCCCGGTAGCTCGTCAGGCTCATAACCTGAAGGTCAGAGGTTCAAATCCTCTCCCCGCAACCAGCGTTACTTGCAGCCCGTCACGGTCCCCCGTGACGGGCTTCTTGCTGCCCGCGGTCAGCGCCAGGATGCCCGCGAGATCGCCGGCAAGCTCGATCTCCAAGTGGCCGTCCTCGGGGACAAGGCGGATCTCTTCGATCAAGCTGCGCAGCGCCTCGGCCGCTTCGCCCCGGGTGGCTTCGACATTGAGCGATTCCCGCAGCCGCTCTACCTTGTCACCATAGATATCCGCCAGTCGCGGATGGAGCCGCGGCGCGGGCGCGGGGGCTTGCTTCACCGTGGCTGCGAGCTCGCCCTTGCGCGTCTCGAGCGCCAGCAACTCGTCCTTCATGCCCGGCGTGCGAAGGCCCTCCTTGATCGCCTCGATGATGGCGCGGATCTGGCGGTCGACGCGCGCGAGCTCCTCTTTGTGCTGCGCGTATGCGCCCTCGCGCGTGGCATTGAGACGGTTGAGCTCGCGATGGTACTCGGCGGCGAACTCCTTCACGAGCTCCGGCTGCATGAGGTGGGTCTTCAGCCCCGAGAGGACGCTCGCCTCGAGCACGTCGCGGCGGATGGTGAGGCGGTTGCTGCAGGTGCCGCGGTTGCGCGCGTTCGAGCAGCCGTAATGGTGGTCGCTCACCTTCGAGAAGCCGCCGCCGCAGACGCCGCACTTGATGAGATTGGAGAGCAGATAAACGGGGCGGCGGGCGCGCTCGGAGCGGACGCCGGCGTCGTCGTGGGTGAGATCGTGGCGGACGTGTTTCTGCCGCGCCTTGACCTCGTTCCAGAGCGCATCCTCGACGATGCGCAGCTCGGGAACGTCCTGGACCACCCAGTCCTCGCGCGGGTTCGGTCGTGCCTGGCGCTTGCCGGTCGACGGGTCTTTCTCGAACCGCTGCCGGTTCCAGATGAGCCTGCCGATGTAGAGCTCGTTGTTGAGGAGGCCGGTGCCGCGTCGCCAATTGCCGTAGATCGTCGACGGGCCCCAGGCCTTACCATGGGGACCTGGAACGCGCTCGGCGTTCAGCTGCAGCGCGATCGCCCGCGGCGAGCGCCCCGCCGCGAACGCCATGAAGATGCGCCGGACGGCCGCCGCCTCGGTCTCGTTGATCTTGCGGGCGCCATAGACGGGATCGCCGCGACCGTCGAACTCGCGCACGACATCGTAGCCGTAGCAGAGGCCGCCGCCCGACCGACCCTCCCGCACGCGGCCCTCGAGGCCGCGGTGGACCTTCTGCCCGAGGTCCTTGAGGAAGAGGGCATTCATTGTCCCTTTGAGCCCGACATGGAGCTCGGTGATCGTGCCCTCGGCGATGGTGACCAGCGGCACGCGGGCGAAGGCGAGGTGCTTGTAGAGCGCGGCGATGTCCTCCTGGTCGCGCGACAGGCGGTCGAGCGCTTCGGCCACGACCACGTCGAAGGCACCGGCGCGGGCGTCCTCGAGGAGCTTCTGATAGCCTGGGCGCATGCGGATCGAGCCGCTGATCGCGTGATCGGTGTAGGTTCCAACCAGCGACCACTTCTCCGCCTCGATGCGCCGCTTGCACAATCGGATCTGGTCTTCGATCGACTCGTCACGCTGAAGCTCGGTGCTGTAGCGGGCGTAGATCACGGCGCGCATGGGTGCCTCCTCTCGGTCTCTCACGGGCCACGCGGATCGCGGCCACGGCCGCTGGCCCGCTTCTGAGCATTCGCTTTGGCAATCGCTTGCCTCAGGTCGCGTTGCAGGGCATCGAGCATGGTGCTGTGCGCACGCGATGCCTCGAGGCTGCCGGCGAGATTGTAGTACCGCTCTGCCGTCCTTGGCGATCCATGACCGAGGACGGCCGGGATGATGTCGACCGAGCCGGGCGCGCTAACCGCCACCGAGGTGGCCGCGGCGCTCCGGAACATGTGCGGTGACATGGGAGGTCGGCCGGCACCGGCGGTCCGCTTGCGAATGATGTTCGCGAAGGTCTCCTCGCTGCACGGCGAACCATCCCTCGAGATCCAGAGCCCATCGCCGGCCGGTGCGCGCCATCGACCTTTTGCCGCAAGCAGCACGGGGCGATAGTCGCGGATGTATCGCGTGAGCGCCCTCGAGAGCTGCCGTGTGGCGACCGCTTCGTAGTCGCGATACCCCTTGGTCTCGGGGGCGGCAAGCTTCAGTACCACCTGATCGCCCTCGACGACCACATGACGTCCGATCCGCAGAGATACGAGATTGCGGAGGCGCATCGGATGCGAGCCGAGAAAGGCCATGATCAGGCCGTCGCGATAGCACGCCGCGCGTCCGAGTTCCGAGAGCGTGCCATCGCGCTCCGCCTCCCTCATCAGTTGGAAGCCATCGGCTACGAGTTCCTCGATCGGGCGCAGCCGGGCGCGCTTGTCGTGGACCGAGATCGTGCTGGCGCGCAGCCGGCCGGCCGCGCGCAAGAGCCAACGCCAGTCGCCTTGCGGCGCGATCGCCTTCATGGTGTCGCCGAGCTCCTGGATCCGGTTCTGGATCGTGTGGCCGCGATTGGTGCGCTTGAGCTCGTCGAGATAGGCCTCGACCCGCCTGCGCGTCACTCGCGAGGCAGGCGGCAGCGCCCCATCGAGTTCACCGCGCTCCATGAGCCAGAAGAGGAAACGACCGTAGCCCGAAGCCGTCTTGCGCTGCGTCGCCGCCGACCACCGGGATGCGACGCCGCTGGGCTCGAACACATCGCCCGGCTTCAGGCCGGCTTGCCAGGCAGTGCGATCGGCCACGGGCCACAGCGCGATCGGCAGGCTCTTGGACCAGACAGGACCGGACATGCGATCACCCACCGTCTTCGCCATGGCGCCGGCGTCCGCGGAGCGCCTTCGGCGCGGTCTTGCTCTGCGCCTCCGCCAGCAGCTGCTCCACGAACTCGCCATAGCGCTTCGTCGCTAGCACGGACTCGAGCTCGCGGTAGAAGCGCATCGTCGTCTCGATGCTCTTGTGGCCGAGCAGCCGGCGCACGGTCTCGAAGCCGTCGGGGTGGCGGTCGAGATAGAGCTTGGCCGCCAAGTGCCGGAATTGATGCGGGGTCATCGTGACGCCGGCTTCCCTCGCGATGAGGGCGCTGAGCTGCGCGCCGAAGCCGCCGGTGCGACGCCGCCCGCCGTTCTCGCCGGGGAAGAGCCATGGCGACGCAGCCGCGACGAGCCTTGGCCTGTAACGTTCGAGGTAGAGGTCGAGCATGCCAGCGAACCAGCTCGGGAGCTCGGCTTCGATCGCGTTGAGATTCTTCGTCTCCTCGGCGGGGATGGAGAGATAGATCTTGTCGCCGACGCGGTGGATGTGGCGATCGAGGCGCAGACCGGCGAGGTTGTTGGCGCGAATGGGGATGACAAGCTCGATGGCGATGGCGACCGCCAGCTCGACCCTGACGGCCTCACGCCGCCAATCGGCATCTCGGCGCTCGGCGACGGCGATGAGGCGCCGGGGCAGGGTCAGCAAGGCCATCAGTTTGTTGAGGTCGGCGAACTGACGCAGGAAGCTCTTGTTCTTCTCCGTCAAGCCGGTGCTCGGCGGCTTGAGGCCACGGCACAGCTTGCACAACGGCTCCACGGCTTCCTCGCTCGACTTCACGTAATGGCGCGCGATGGTCTTGAGCAGCGTGGCGATCTGGTAGAGGTGCCCACTGGTCTTGCCGCCGGCGCGATCGTAGAGGAAGCGCAGCGCCGCCTTCGCGTTCTCGAAATCAACGAGCACCACCAGCGCTGTCAGGTGCTCCGCGGGTAAACCGCTCCGGACGAGCGCCGTCGCGGCCGTTAGGATGTTCTGCCGCCGGTTCCGAACAGTAAGAGGGCGTACGGGCTTGCAATAGGCGTCGCTGAAGACGTCGGGATCAGCGCGCTCGGAGAGGAACCGCTCGACATCCCGGCGGAACGACTCGGGGAAGGCGCTGATGGCCATCGCGAAGTCCTGGCGGCGCACCGGCACCTCGACCTTGACCGGCGGCCAGCCCGGGATCATCGCCGCGGCGGAGTTCCAAAGCTTGCAACTGTCGCGATAGATGCCGCCGGGATCGCGCGCCAGGCTCCCCTCGAGCGCGGCGCCAAAGTGCGCGAAGGTCTCGGGGGTGACGACGAAGGGCGCGATTCCCTCGGCCGTGCAATAGCTCATGAAACGGCTCAGCCCACTCCGGAAGCGACGGTCAGGGAGCCGGGCGCGGAGTTCTTCCCATTCGAGAGCATGCGGTTCGCGGTGCCGGCCCGGCATGGACTTGATGCCGGCGCGCTTCAGCGCCGTGAGCGTGAGGCTGCGGATGTTGCTCCAGCGGCCGAGGCTCACGCCCGCCGCTGCGGCCGTCACCTTGGCCAACCTCAGGCGAAGATGCCGCGGCTCGGCCGGCACCGAGCCCGGGTCGGCGCCGAGCACACGGCAGACCGTGCGCAGAGCCGAACACATCTCACCACGGCGGCGGCGATCGAGCCCGAGATCGCCTTCGAGATGGCGGAGGACATCGGCGAGAGTGGGCGCAGTGGTGGAGGCAGTCAGCTTGTTGGCGGTGAGGACGGAGCCGTCTGCGGACATCGTTACCCTCGTGTGGACAAAGATTGACTCTAGTACTAGATAGTTAATTTGTCTACGCTATATTGCAGGTATATTTGACAATACAGTAATAACTATACTGCAAGTGAAGTAGACGGATGGGGACACGGGCGGACATTGGTGTTAGTCTGGTTTAGGGTTGGCGTGAGCGCGTGAGGAAGGTGGCCAGGTCCACCTCGCTGACGCGCAGTTGGCGGCCGAGGCGATGGACCGGGAGGAGCTTGCGGTCGATCCAGCGGCGCACGGTCTTGGTGCTGACGTCGAGGAGCTCGGCGACGCGCTCAATGGAGAGCAGGCGTGGAAGCCCGGGACCCGCGACTGTCTCCTTGCCGGCGGAGCGCTTCATTCGTGTGGCGATCTTCCAGCCACCGGGTCGACGGCATCCTTATCCTTGTCCTCGTGCTCCAGCGCCCTGTATGACGCCTCACGCGCCGCTTGGCGGGCGAGGAGGCGAACGAGAGACAGAAGCGCGCCCGGCTGTCCGGGAGAACCGTAGGGCTTGGGGAAGGTCGAGCGAGGCGGCATGTGGTTGCGCGCGAACCTACGCTCGCTGAGGTGCACGAAATACCCCGCCCGAGTTTTATGTTTCGTGCGTGCCCCGGCCGGAACGCCGCAGCTTCCGATACACATCCCGCAACCGATTCTCGATCGTGCGCACGGTGGGGATCTGTTCCGTTGCAGGGATGTTCTGCGTCGCCGAGGTGTGCAACGCTTGCGCCTCCTCGCGCAGCGTTAGCTCCAGGGAGCCATCGGCCGCGCGGTGGCGCATCTCGGCCTCGATCCGGCGCATGATGCTGGGCCGCCCGCCAAAGCTCTTCGACCCCTCGCCCTTAGACTCCCGGCCGAACCAGAAGGGTGGCCGCTCGTAGCCGCGCTCGACACAAAGGGCCTCGAAGGCGGCTCGCGACACATGCAGCGAGGCGAAGCCGACCTGGGCCGCGGTCGAATAATCTGTCCATCGGCACGCCGCGAGCCTCGAGCACGCCTCCGAAATGATCCGATCCGACCAGTCGGAGGGTGCTGCCGGCAGGTAGACCCTGTCGCCGAGGTGGATCGTCACGCCGCCATCGGGCAGCTCCTGCTTCATCGGCGGCGGGTGCCTCGGATCCTCGTAGATCAACAGTCCGGGATGGGGCGCCGCCGCTTTTACCATCTGCAGTAGCAGCTCGCGGCCGACGAGCTTGCCGTCGGCTCGGCACAGGACGAGCGTCCGCTGCCAAAACGCCTGCAGCAGCGTCCCCAATATCTCTTCCGAAGGCGGTTGCCCCTCGAGCTGACGCCGCCAGTGCTTGGCGAGATCGAGGAGCGGGAGGACTGAATCGGAGAGCGGGTACATCGGCCTATTACAACGGTCGCGGCGCCGCCGATCAATTGATGTTGTGCGCGCCTTCGCTCATTCCCGGGGCACGAAAAGTCCGTCGTCGAACTCCGGTTCTGGCGGGCGAGGGACGCGCGGCACATCCTTCATCTTGGCGATCACCGACCGCCAATCGTGCTGCTCCTCCCAGACGGCAAAGACGCTGCTGTCGGGACGTGACCAGCCGGCCCGATTGAATACGGCGAATTGAAGCGGGTACTTGCGAACAAACTCTTCCATTTCCTTCCAATATACGAAGGGGCCGATCAGCGACACGTAGCAGACCGGCTGCCCGCGCCACGCCCAGAGCGTGAAGGCCCACTTAAGCCTTTGGTCAAATGGCATCACCCAAGGCAACTGGCCTCGCTCCCTCAGGCCCATCAATCGCCACCAGCCGTCCGGGACCAGCGTTAGGCCGAAGGGTTTCGCCCAGGCCTGCATGAGGACGGCATAGGCGAGCCTGCTGTCGGTGTCGCTTATGTCGCCCGACTTCACCTCGACGCGGCGGACGATCTCGGTGGCTTCTGCAGAGGTCATCGCGCGACCCGAGGCGATGATCGCCTCCAGATCGCATTCTTCAGGCGTGAGATACCAGCTCATCGCAGCGATCTCCGGCAACCGACGAATCGGTGCCTTCAAGATCGACCGTCAACGAGCGCCGCCGAGCAGCCGAAAGACGAGGAAAAGCTGCCACGCCCGGGCAGCGATCGTCCGCATGATGAGCGAACATCATCGCAAGAATCAAGAGCGACTCGACGAGTCGCCGTAGAAACCCGCCGAAAGCACCTTCAGCGCCTGCTCGGGATCAAACCTCTCCTGCGAGGGCGCGCCCCGCGAAGTCATATCGGTCAGTTGCACCGTGCCTACACGCACGCATGACGCTCGGCGACACGCTGGCAGGTGCTAGTTTCCTTGGGTGATGGCAAGTAGCTTTTGCGCGATCGGGGGCGCGAGGGTTTCACACTGTTGTTCCGTCAAAGCGGTCCGCGTGAGTTCAACATCGAAACCGTCGCCGTGCTCGCCAAATCCTCCCCCGAATCCGACCGACATGCCCAAGAGGTCGCAATGAAGGATCCACGTCGTCGTCGTCGCCACGACGTACAGGCTGGGAAGTGACGGCACGGCGCCTCGAACGATGAGCACTCCATTGCTGAACGTTAGCTTCTCTCTGAGCCGGCGCTCCAATTCCGGGCCGGCGCGCGGGGGATCAGCCATCAACCGTGCTTCAGCCGTTGGTGGCTCGGCCTCGCGCCTCGGGCTTCCAGCGATATGATGGAAGGCGCTGCCGAGTATGATGGTCATCCCGACCACAACCGCAGCTATCATCCACCGCCGGAGGCGAGCTGGATTGTGGCTCGCCGGATGCCGCTGCGCGTTAGTGCGCCGGCTGGTTAGGGCGGGCCTGCATAGGTGACGGTCTCTCCCGGTCACGTGTCGGCGCTAGCGTTCGTAGTACGGGGACGGCGGGTCCGGGAGGGTCGAATAACCGCGCTGCGGATAGGGTGGTTCCGGCACGTAGGAACGGATTGTTGGAGGCGCTGGCAGCGGCGGAGGCGGCGGCATCTGGTAAGACGGATACGGATACCCGCCGGGCGGCACGCCGTAAGGCAGCGGTGCGGTCGACATCGCAGGTGGCGTCCCCATAGGGCCTGATTCGTACATCTGACGATGATAGTCCTGGGCGTGAGCCGCCGCGCAGGCGAACGCTGCGGCGACAGCCCCGATTACCGACACGACTTTCGCAAACGACATTTCGGCCTCCCCTTTCAACGACATGCCGGCATCGCGGCTAGGCCTTGCTGCAATCCCTGGCCCATTGCCACGCCAGGATACGGGGATGGACTTGCCATCATGCCCGCACCAGCTCGGGCAACCGCCTGCCATTTGGCTTGCTCGCACGGCGTAGCTGCGCGCTGCCGATGGCTGGCACAGCCCGCTAGGGCAACAGCAGCAAGGACCGCAATAGCCAGTATCCTGCGCACGCTCATTTCCAATGTCTTCTTTATTAATAGTAGGACTATACTCCGTGGTTTAATGGTTCACAAGATGTTCGCCTGTGCTAATGAGGGCGCGGGCGCTGGTGGCACGGAACCTCCGACGGCTCAGAGTACGGTGCGGCCTGTCCCAGGAGGTCCTGGCCGTCGATGCAGGCATTGATCGTACGTATGTGAGCCGCTTGGAGCGCGGTCTTGAAAATCCCACCGTGGCTGTACTGGAGCGGCTTGCAAAGGCCCTCGGTGCTGAGATAACTGAGTTCTTCGTGCGCCCGCGTCCTGGCGACCCCGTGCCCAAGCCGCTGCCTGGCGGGCGTCGGCCAAGCAATCGCTAAGCGCGGTGTCCGAACCTACGGGTCCACTCCGACAATGTGCGTCTTTAAGATCCCCCAACGGAGCGGACTGATGTGGATTGGCAACTTACCTTAGCAGTCCGGGTTTTCTCCGCCTTGCGTGCCGGCTCGAGCTGCGAGCGAAGAGGAACTGATATCAAAATGCGCGGACAGGACATTTTCGACTCAGTGCTCATGCCCAAGCCTGGGAGCGTGTCCGAAAGCTGACCGGTAGCGGACGTTCAAGCGATGGGACTTTTGGTCTCAGTGTGACCCAAAGCGGCCGTGGGCGGAGTGCACGAGTGCTTGAGGCGCTTCGGACCACGCGATAGCGCACCATTATTTCTCTAGACTCTGCGTCTTTTCGGGTAGTTCCGCGGACATGATACCTATGTCCGCGCATCCACCGACCGAACTCAAGGGTTCGGCTCGTCGTCAATTAAGATATTGTGTACCTTCAACCTGCCGGATGAATTGGCTCTCACCGATCCGCCCGCCCGACGCGGCTGCCATAGAGCGAGACCAAGCGGGCAATCACCGTGGCGTTGTACATCGTTCCGATGATCGCCTCGAAAATCGACCACATGCGCAGGACCGGGTTGACGGCGGTGATATCGCCGTAGCCGACGGTCGTCAGCGTCGCGAAGCTGAAATAAAGCAGCGCGCTTCGGCTCGGTGCCGCCCCACCGGGTTGGGCGAAAGCCGCCGGTGCAGCAAGATCGATGATCTCATAGGTCTCGGCCCAGAAGATGCCGAGCAGCAGATAGGCGCCGAGGGCGCTGCACAGCAGCTCCGCATCGACACGGTCTGCTCTGACAAGGCGCTGCGCCACCAGCCAGAGCATGGTCAAGATCAGCGCGGCGAGAGTGGCCGCCGTGGCACTCGGGACCCAGGCGTCATCCGACCAGGGCAGCGGCAGATTCAGGATCAGCCAGAGCAGGACCATCAGGCGCGAGGACAGGCGTAGCCGCGGATAGGCTTCGGCCTGCTGCAGACTTGCCAGCAGGAATCCGACCGTCGCGCCGATGAGGACGAGCCGCGTTTGGCTCGCAACCTCGGCGATCGGGGCCGCCAGGAGAAGCACGACCAACGTCGCCAGCAGGATCGCCATTCGGCGACGGTTCATGGCCTCGGCCGTCTTGCGTCCGATGATAGCACTGAAGACGGCGGAGACGCTGGTCACCTCGAACTTCCGCAAAAGCCGCCAGCGCGAAAACCGCTCATGCCATTGAACTCGCCGCGAGCAGCAAGCGCGACATCATAGATCGCCAGCTCGTCGACCGCCATCGGGACGAAAGGAAGGTGGCGGGGCGGAACCCCCGCGGCGAGGTGCGTAGCGGTGCCCCCGCGCGGCCGCGGGCGGGCAGCGCGGGCTTCAGTAGGCCGCCTACGGCCGACCGGGCCATTCAGTGCCATGGCGAAAATGCTTGGCTCGGTCGCGCCAGCTCCGCGTTGCGCAAGATCATTGCAGCAAGTTTGGCTTGTCAGGATTTGGACGGATTTTGAATTCTTTATTTCGGCGAATCGCCGGCGTTGGTGTACCCGTGAGGGGCTGGCCCCGTTCGGCCACACGACGCCATGTCCGACTCTCCGAGCACGTGTAGCTGAGGCGCCGTGGTTCGAGCACTGGAGATGAGAGATCGCGATGACGACCGCGAGAACGACTGGCTGGTTGAGCAAAATCCGACAACTTCCGCACATTCGTACCATACTGATTGATATTTCTGTGGCGCACTCGGTTGATGATGAGAAGCCACGGCCTCGCACAAAGACGGAACCGGCACTGGAAACGAGAGTAAGAATGAGGCGAAGGCTTACGCGTGCGGGGATATCGTTTCGACCGCCGTAGCAGCGGCAGTTGACGGAGCGGCGAGATCACGGCTGTAATCGGGTCAGGGGAGGGACACGAGGCGATGGGCGGTCTTTCTCGCAGGACAATAATCAAAGCCGGCGCAGCGGCGGCTTCAATGTTGCCGGTCGGGCTCGCGCCAAACGAATCCCCGGCGCAAGAGCCTCCCCGCACCCCGGCGCGATCGGGCGCTCCCTCTGCGCCTCACTTTGGTTCGCGGGCACAGTCCACGACTTACCTTTTCTTGAACGACGAAGAGGTGGCCTTCATCCAGGCGGCGGTTGCGCGTCTGATCCCGGCGGACGATCAATGGCCGGGCGCGGTCGAGGCCGGCGTTCCGAATTACATCGACAAACAGTTGAGCGGCGCCTGGGGTGCGGGCGAGCGGCTCTACCGCGGCGGCCCCTGGAAACCCGGTACGCCCAGCCAAGGATACCAGCTGCCATTCACGCCGGCCGAACTCTTCAGGACCGCGATTGCCGCGATCAGCAGTGAGTTCAGGGATCACACACCCTTCAACGACGAGGACATCGCGGCGGTCGCAGCCTATTTCCAACAGCTTCGCGGTTCCCCCGAAGCATCGGCGGAAGCGAAGGACTGATCATGATGCCCTCCGAAGAGTCACACTCCTCCGCGGCACGCTCGACCGATCACGCCGACCCTTCTCACCCCAGCAGTCTTGCTCCCGTCGTTTGGCGAGCAGACTCCCGGCGCTTGGCCATTGGGGCCGTCACGGCTCTCATTTTCTGTTTTGCTGCGGGAGTCGTCGAACCGGCCAGGGCTCAAGGATCGGCGGCCAATGTGGACGCCGCCCGCATTACCAAGGCCGACCAGGAGCCCGCCAACTGGATGACTTACGGCCGGACCTATAGTGAACAGCGCTTCAGTCCGTTAGCCCGGATCACGGCCGACAACGTGAAGCAACTCGGTCTTGCCTGGTACGCCGACCTCGACACCAACCGCGGTCAGGAGGCGACCCCGCTCGTTATCGACGGCGTGCTGTACGTCTCGACGGCGTGGAGCTTGGTGAAGGCGTTCGACGCCAAGACCGGCACGCTGCTCTGGTCCTACGATCCCGCGGTGCCCCGCGCGCTCGCCGTAAGGGGTTGCTGCGACGTGGTCAACCGCGGCGTCGCCGCCTGGAAGGGAAAGATCTTTGTCGGCACCTTCGACGGCAGGTTGGTGGCGCTCGATGCTCGGACCGGCAAGCCGGTCTGGACCGTCATGACCGTCGATCCGAGCCAGCCGTACACCATTACCCAGGCGCCCCGCGTTATCAAGGGGCGCGTCGTGATCGGCAACAGCGGCTCCGAGTACGGGGTGCGCGGCTACATCTCGGCTTACGACGCCGAGACCGGCGGCCTTGCTTGGCGCTTCTATACCGTGCCCGGCGATCCCGCGCAGCCCGTGGAGGACCCGGTTCTCGCGGAAGCCGCCAAGACTTGGCATGGTGACTGGTGGAAGCGGGGCGGCGGCGGCACCGTTTGGGAAAGCCTCTCCTACGATCCTGAGCTCAATCTCATCTATTTCGGCGTCGGCAACGGACTCGAATGGAACCAGGGCTATCGCAGCGCGAGCCAGGGTGACAATTGGTTCCTGTCCTCGATTGTCGCGATCAACGCCGATACCGGCAACTATGTCTGGCACTATCAGGCGACACCCGGCGAGGAGTGGGACTATGATGCGGTCCAGCAGCTCATCCTGGCAGACCTCACCATCGACGGGGCGGCCCGCCAGGTGCTGATGCAGGCCAACAAGAATGGGTTCTTCTACGTCTTGGACCGCAAGACCGGGCAGTTGATCTCGGCCAAGAACTTCACGCCGGTCACGTGGGCGAGCGGCGTCGACCAGAAGACCGGTCGACCGATCGAGAATCCCGGCATCCGGTATGACAAGACCGGCAAACCCGCTCAGCTTTTGCCAGGTGCGCTCGGCGCCCATAGCTGGCAGGCCATGGCGTTCAATCCGAAGACGGGTCTCGTTTACATCCCGGCGCAAGAGATCCCGATGACATACGAGTCAGTGAAGGATTTCCAGCCGGCGCCGATGGGCTGGAACGTAGGCGTCGCCACCACGAACCCGCCGAACGTGAGGGGCTACCTTATCGCCTGGGATCCGGTGAACCAAAGGGAGGTGTGGCGCGCCAACTATCTCGGGCCGTGGAACGGGGGCGTGCTGACCACCGCCGGCGATCTTGTGGTGCAAGGGAACGCCGCCGGGTATTTCAGCGCCTATCGCGCGGATACTGGCGAGAAATTGTGGTCGACGTCCGCTCAAACGCCCGTGATGGCGGCGCCGGTCACCTACGAGATCGATGGCGAGCAGTATGTCGCCGTGCTGGTCGGCTGGGGCGGGGGGTATCCCCTTTTGCAGGGGAAGCAATCCGACAAGTCCGGCAATGAGCGCAATGTCAGCCGAATGCTGGCATTCAAGCTCGGCGCCAAGGCCAGCCTGCCGCCGCTCTCGCCAGAGGCGAAGCTCACCATCGATCCGCCGCCGGACAAGGCCGGCCCGGCGAGGGTAGCGGCGGGAGAGGCGCTCTTCGGCCGATTCTGCAGCGTCTGCCATGGCGAAGCCGCGGTCGGCGGCGGCGTGGTCCCGGATCTTCGCGGCTCCCCCTTCATCGCCGTGGACGCTTGGTACAACATCGTGCTTGACGGCGCGCTGAAGGAAGGCGGCATGGCGCCGTTCGCGCCGGTGCTCGACCGCGCGCAGGCGACTTCCATCCGCGACTACGTCATCCATCGCGCCAACGAGGACAGGCCGCCGCCTGGCTCCGGGCGGCAGCGCCAGCCCGATCCGAGCCACGGGGCGGCCATTGTTGCGCAGGGCACCGCCGCCGGCGCCCCGGCCTGCGCGCAATGCCATGCATTCACCGGCGTCTCGGATGGCAGTGGCGCGTTTCCGCGAATTGCCGGTCAGTCGGCATCCTACCTTTCGGAGCAGCTACGAGACTTCAGCTCAGGCGTGCGCGCGAACGCCGTCATGTCGCCGATCGCCCGCGCGCTGTCGCCGGACGATATCGCCGACGTGGCCGCCTACTACGCGAACGTCCAAGCGCCGGTGCCGATGCTGGCGAGCCCAGATCCGGCCCTCGTCAAGAAGGGCCAGGCGCTCGCCGAGACGGGCGATGCGGCGAAAGGAATTCCCGGCTGTGCCGGCTGCCATGGCGTGGGGGGTGTAGGCGAGCTGCCGACGATCCCATACCTCGCCGGGCAATATGCGCACTACACCGCGTTCGAGCTGAAGATGTGGCAACGTGGATTGCGCCGAAACAGTCTTGAGGCGATGGCGCTTTTCGCCAAGAAGCTCGACGATCAGGAGATCGCGGCGGTCGCCGCTTATTACCAGCAGGTTCGCTCCTCCGCCGCGGCGGCAGCGCCGCCAAAGCCGTGATCCCGATGCAATCGGAAGAATCACACCCCTCCTCCGCGGCGCACTCGCCGGATCACGTCGCCGCTCCGATTGGCGCGGAAGAGGCGGCACAGGCGCTTAGAAACGGGCCGATCGGCGCGCTCGTCGTGGCCAGCGTCGCTGTCGCGCTCCTGTTCATCGGCTGGCTGGCCTTTTATTTCTTCCTGTTCGTTCCACGGGGTCCAATTGGCTGAGCAACCCTCAAATCCCCTGCTTCGACCGCTGGCGGATGGCATCGTCCCGGCAGAGGTCATCGCTCGCACCGAGAAGCGCTGGCTCATGATCATGACGGCGATGCTCGGCGTCATGATGGCGATCGTCGTGGTGACAGGCATCGCGGGCGCGCTGCACCCTTCGAGCAATGTCGAAGTCGTCGACCCGACGACTCTCCATCTCCAGGGTGAATTCGTCGAAAGCAATCTCGGCACCGCTATCGAGCCCGACGGGTCCGTCACCGTTCGGATCATCGCCGAGCAATATGATTTCGTGCCGCGCTGCGTTCGCGTACCCGCAGCCACGCCCGTGAAGTTCCGTCTCACCAGCGCCGATGTGGTGCATGGCTTCCTGCTCCCCGACACCAACGTCAATACCATGGTGGTCCCGGGCTTTGTCGCGGAAGTACGCACGAGCTTCGCTGGACCGGGCGAGTACGCGATGCCTTGCCACGAGTTTTGCGGTCTCGGCCACCAGGCCATGTGGGCGCATGTCAGCGTCCTGCCGAAGGAGCAGTTCGCGAACCGGACGCCGGTCGAAAGGACGAGCTGTGTACCACAGTAAGCGCCTGGCGCTCTGTCACTACTGGGTGGCTTTTGCCGTATTCATGGTAGCGGTGCCGCTCGGCTTCTGGCAGATGCTGATGCGCAGTCCGCTGCCGGCCCCGCTCGACGACTCCGCAACCTATTACGCCTCGGTGACCCTGCATGGCACGGCAATGGCCTATGTGGTCACGACGTTCTTCATCATGGGTTTCGGCTATGCCGTTGCGGCGACCAGCCTCGGCCGGCCGATACGCGGCATGGCGATGGCGTGGATCGGCTTCGCGATTTGCCTGCTCGGAACGCTCATGGCGGTCGCCGCGATACTCTCCGGGCAAGCGTCCGTGCTCTACACCTTCTATCCGCCCCTCTTGGCAAGCGGCTGGTACTATGCCGGCGCGTTCCTGCTCATCGGCGGATCGATGATCTGGGTCGTGCTGATGGTCGTCAATATGGCGGCCTGGAAGCGCGGTAATCCCGGCCGTCCGGTGCCGCTCGCAATGTTCGCGATCACCGCGACGGCCTTTCTGTGGGCGTGGGCGGCGTCGGGCGTCCTTCTCGAGCTTGTCGGCATCTTGCTGCCGCGGGCCTTGGGTTGGGGTGACCTTGTGGACGCCGGGCTCGGGCGGACGCTGTTCTCGGTGACGCTGCACGCCATCGTCTATTTCTGGCTGATGCCCGCCTATATTGCCTTTTACACGCTCGTGCCACAGGCGGCGGGCGGGCGGCTTTACAGCGATACGATGGGCCGGCTCACCTTCATCATGTTCCTCATCTTCTCGATCCCCGTCGGGATGCACCACCTCCTGGTCGACCCGGAGCATGGATCCGGCTTCAAGTTCCTCCAATCCTTTCTGACCTTTCTCGTGGCGCTGCCGACTCTGCTCACCGTCTTCTCGATCTGCGCCAGCCTGGAGATCGCCGGGCGCGTGCGCGGCGGCCGCGGGCTCTTTGGATGGATTCGGGCACTGCCCTGGGACGAGCCGATGGTGCTGGCGGCCGGATTGTCGATCGTGATGCTCGCCCCCGGCGGATTCGGCGGGCTCATCAACATGAGCTATGCCATGAACGCGATGATCCACAACACGTCCTGGGTCCCCGCGCATTTCCATCTGATCTTCGGCGGCACGGTCGTGATCATGTATTTCGCCATCGCTTACGAGATGTGGCCGCGGATCACGGGGAAGCCGTTGCGCTCCAAGCGGCTCGCGCGCTGGCAGCTCTGGGCCTGGTTCTGGGGCATGCTGATCACCACGATTCCCTGGCACATCGCCGGGCTGATGGGCCAGCCGCGGCGGGTCTCGACCTTCGACTTTTCCGATCCGTTGATCGCGCCCACGGCGCTGCTGGGCATCATATCGGTGGTCGGCGGCTTCATCCTGTTGTGCGCGGCGATCCTTCTGATCGTCATCCTCGTCCGCTCGCATTTCGGCGAGCGTACGATGGCACAACCGATGCATTACGCGCTTGCCGTGAACCCGCCGATGCGGGTGCCGCTGGCGCTCAACGGCTTCGGGCTGTGGAACGCGATCTTGGCGGTGCTGATGGTCGTGACTTACGCCTATCCGATCGGGCAATTCTTCGTCCTCAAGCAGCACTCGGTGCCGGCCGTCGAAGTCATCGGCCGGTCCGAAGCCAAGGGAATGCGGTGATGGGCCGCGAGCAGGGGCCGTTCAAGCATGATCGTCCCTGGCCCAAGATTGGGTGGTGGTCCGTCGCGGTGCTGGTCGGCGTTTCCGTCGCCTTGGGCTTCCTCGTCCTTGGCCGATATCAGCAAGGCGGTCCTACGCTCGATACCTGGAACGCGATCTGTCGAGCGATCGGCATCACCGCCGACACCGGACCGGCGGGTGAGCCACAGCCGCCGTTGCGCACGCCGACGCGCGTGGCGTGGACTCGTGCAACACTTGCGCAGGTCGCATCGGGAAACGCGCAAGACGGCGCCTTCGTCGCGCTCAATTGCGGTGCTTGTCACGGCGAGCAAGGCGTCAGCTCGTCCGACTTGATCCCCACCCTCGCCGGGATGGATGCGGTGGCGATCTACAAGCAGCTCGACGATTATCGCTCGGGCAAGCGGCTTTGGGGCGTTATGGGCGCGATCGCGACGGCCCTGACCGAACAGGATTTGGCTGACGTGGCCGCCTATTTCGCAGGCCGTGGGGGCGGGTTGCCGCGGGTAGCCGGCGAAGGGGTTCCCGAAAGCGGGCGCAGCCTCCGGCAGCGCGATCCGACAATTCGCCTCGTCTTTGCCGGCGATCCCGGGCGCGGGATTCCTCCCTGCGCAGCCTGTCATGGTCCTGGCGCTCATAAGCTCGGAGCTCCGGCGCTGCAAGGGCAGCACGCCGCCTACATCGAACGCCAACTCGCGGCTTTCGCCCAAGGCATGCGACAGAACGACATCAATCAGCAGATGCGCACCATTGCATCGCAGCTGACGCCCGCCGAGATGCATGCTGTCGCCGGCTACTATGGGGGTGTTCTTCCAAAATCCCTCGCTAGTGGTGCGCGATGAAACGCAGTCGGCGTATCCCATACCGCAGCGACAAGCGCGCCTTTCGCTCTTAGGCGGCTCGATGGGCCACGAGCGAACTCGGCTCGAAAGACCGTGGCTTCTCGCGGTTGAGCGTGGAGGAGTATTGGCGGACCGGACCGATTTTGGCGTAGGCTTCACTGATCGCTGAGGGTGGTTTTGCGCAAGGCGGCTTTTCCCGATAGGCGCGCAGATGGATACACCAGTGCAGCAGCAAGAGGTCAAGGCCGATCCGATCCCGACCGCCCCTGCCTTAGCCGCACGGGACAGGTTGGACCAGAGGCGAAGCGCAGATCCGGCGCCGCCGGGGAATTCGCGCCCGGCGGCGATCATTGTCACGCTCTCCGTCGCGCTGATCGTCGTACTCTCTCTTTGGTACGCCGTGCGACCGCAGCCGCTGCTGGTCCAGGGCGAGGCCGACGCGACGCGGATCGATATTGCCGCGCGGGTCGACGGCCGGGTCGCCGAGCGCCCGGTTTCGCGCGGCGATAACGTCGCGGCCGGCGAAGTGCTGGTCAAGATCGACAACCCCGAACTCATCACCAAGCTCAACGAGGCGGAGGCGGCTAAGCTCGTCGCGGTCGCCGACTTGACGCGGATCGAGGTCGGGACGCGCGCCGAGGTGATCGCCGAGCGCCAGGCGGCTGTCGCCGCCAGCGAGGCCAACGCGACGCTGGCTCGCCAAACCTACAACCGGACCAAGCAGCTCACCGAACGGGACGTGGCCTCCGTCCAGAAGCTCGACGAGGCGACCGCGCAACTCGACGTCGCCCAGCGCAGCTCCGAGCAGGCGAAGCTCGCCCTCAAGGAGGCGCTCGCCGGATATACGGTCGAGGAGCGCGGCGTCGCCAAGGCCAGCGTCGCCAAGGCGGAAGCCTCGATCGCGACGCTGCGCGCCCAGGTCGCGGAAATGACCGTGGTGGCGCCGGTCGCGGCTCAGGTCTACCAGATCGGCGCGGAGCTGGGCGAGTATGTGTCGCCGGGCGTGCCGCTGCTGTCCCTGGTCGATTTGAGCGATGTCTGGCTGCGTTTCGACCTGCGCGAGGATCTCGTCAAGGGGCTCAAGGTCGGCGACCGTTTCGCGGTCCGCATTCCCGCGCTTGGCGACAAGCCGATCACGGTCGAGATCCGCACCATCGCCACGCGGGGCGAATATGCCGGCTGGCGCGCGACCCGTGCGACCGGCGATTTCGACCTGCGGACCTTCGAGGTCCGCGCCTATCCGCTCCAGCCGATAGCCGATTTGCGGCCCGGCATGAGCGTTTACGCGGATTGGCACGGGGCACATTGATGCGGCCCCTCGGCCCCGGCCTGCTCTGCGTCGCGACGCGCGAGGTTCTGTGGATATGGCGCGACCGGATTGCGCTGCTGCTCGTGGTCGCGATCCCGCTCGCCGCCTTCGCAATCCTCGCCGCCACCTTCAGCCACGCGGTCATTCGCGATCTCAAGGTGGATGTCGTCGACCAGGACCGCTCGCAGACCTCGATGACCTATGTCCAGGCGATCAATGCCGCGCCCAGCGTGACCGTGGCGCAGCGCTCATCCGACCTCAGCGGCGCGATGCACGCGGTTCGCTCGGGCAAGGCGCTCGCCACGGTCTACATACCGATGAATCTCGAGCGGGACATCGGGGCCGGCCGACGACCCCAGATCGTCATCTTCTACAACAAGCAATATTTCACGCCGGGAAACATCGCGTCGCGCGGGCTCGAAACGGCGATCTCGGCCGCCACCGCGGCCCTGCCGCGGACGCACGCGGCAACGAGCAGCTTCACGCCGGGACCGCTCGTCGTCGAACAGTATGTGTTGACCAATCCCGCCTTGAACTACGCCCAGTTCCTGCTGCGCGCCATCCTTCCGACGGTGCTGCACATCGTCATCGCCATCGCGGGGGGCTACGCGGTCGGATCCGAATTCGAGGCGCGCGACATGCGCGAATGGCTGCAGGCCGCCGGCGGCAGCCCGCTGACGGCGCTGCTCGGCAAGCTCATTCCCTATTTCGGCATTTTCCTCGTCATGATGGCCGTGGGCCTGGGCATCATCGACGGAGTTTATCAAATTCCGTTTCGCGGCGATCCCGTCATGATGGGCGTGGCGGCGTCCCTTCTCATCGCAGGCTATCTGTCGATGGGAGCCGCCTTCCAGCTGCTCATCAAGGAGCTCGCGGCCGGCCTGTCGCTGACGGCGATCGTCTGCTCGCCCGCCTTCGGCTTTGCCGGCGTCGGGTTCCCGGTCATCGCGATGGGCACCTTCGGGCGCGTGTGGGGCGGCTTTCTGCCGCTGCGCTGGTACATCCAGCTCCTGTTCGACCAAGCGGCCCGCGGCTTGCCCGTCCGCGATTCGCTCGAGCCCTTCCTGATGCTGGCGGGGCTGGCGACTGGATTCTTCGGCCTCGCCGTGCTGCGCTTGTGGTCGATCGCACGAAACCCCGAAGGCAAGCCGGACCCCACGCCCGATCGCGATGTGCCCGGTCGCATCGGCGTCGTCGCCGCATTCGCTGCGGAGTATCGCCGCGTCCTGGGCGATCGCGGCGCCTTCGGCCTGATCGTCCTCGCCCCGCTCGTCTACGGCGTCTTCTATCCGCAGCCTTATCTCAGCCAGCTCATCCGCGGCATCCCGGTCGCGGTCGTCGACGATGACGCGTCGGATCTGAGTCGCACGCTCATCGAGACCTTGAACGCGGACGAAGCGACCACGGTTGCCGCGCGGCCGACCACGCTCGCCGAGGCGCACGCGGCGCTCGCGCGGCGCGAGGTCTTCGCCATCCTCAGCATTCCCGCGGGAACCGAGCGGGAGGTGCTCAAGGGCAACAAGGCGAGGCTCCCCGCCTATGTCGATTCGGTCTACTTCCTGCTCTACAACCGGACGCTGCAGGGCATCACGGAAGCGGCGGGAACGGTCACCGCCGACCTCGTCTCCCGCGGTGCCCGCTCCGATGGAAGCCTCTATCGAGCCGCCTTGGCGAGCAGTTCGCCGGTCGAGATCCTGAACCAGCCTTTGTTCAATCCGACGGGCGGCTACGCCAGCTACGTTGTTCCCGCCGCCTTCGTACTGATCCTGCAGCAGACATTGCTGATGGGGGCGGCGACGCTCACCGGTGTCGCCTTCGAGCGCGGCGGCCCGGGCGCCCATCATCGCCGCGGCGCCGCGGCCGCGGTCATAGGCCAGGGCATCGCGCATCTGCTGCTCGTACTTCCCGGAGCCGCGCTCTACCTCGTCATCCTGCCGCGCATCTACGGCTTCTCCGCCAACGCCGGTCTGGCCGAACTCCTGGTCATGGCGGTTCCTTTCATCCTGGCGGTCAGCTTTCTCGCGCAATTCGTCGGCATGTGGTTCAAGCGCCGCGAGACCGCGGTGCTGCTCTTCATCGCCTCGAGCCTGCCCATCTTCTTCGTGGTGGGCGTGGCCTGGCCGCTGGAAGCCATCCCGGAGGGTGTGAGGACGGCGAGCCGTATTTTGCCGAGCACCTCGGCGATCGACGGGTTGGTGCGCCTCAATCAGATGGGAGCGACACTGGCCGACGTATCGGCGGACTGGGCGAGGCTGTGGATCCTCGCGATCGTCTATGCCGTCCTCGCCGTGATCGCCGCCCGCATCTCCGCCGCAAGGAGCAGCGCCGATGCGAATTAGAGCCGGGCGACGGCTTCTGGCCGTGCTGCTCGCCGCGACGGCGGTCGGATGCATGGCCGTCGCAGCCTATCTCTGGCGCGGGTCGCCGGGGCCGTCGTCGATACCGGGCATGGTGCGGCAGACGGAGATTCGCATCGCGCCCGACACCACCGGCCGATTGGCGTCGATTGTCGTCGCTGCCGGCCAGCATGTCCGCAAGGGAGACGTGCTCGCCGTGCTCGATAATCCCGAGCTTGCCGCCTCGGTCACCGAGGCCATCGCCGCGGCCGCCAGCGCCAAGGCGGAAAAAGATCGGGTCTATTCCGGGGTACGCGCCGAGGAAGTCGCGGTCGCCGCCGAGACTGTGCGGACGGCCGAAGCCAATCTCAAGCTGGCCGAGCAACAGAATGTCCGGGTTGTCGCTTTGGCGGCGAGGGACGTCATGAGCCGCCAAAAGCTCGACGAAAGCAACGCCTCGCTCGCCAAGGCGCGCGCCGACCTCGATCTCAAACGTGCCCAGCACGCCGAGGCGAGCGCCGGCCCGACCGTCGAGGAGCGCGCGCTGGCTGATGCCAGGCTCGCCTTGGCCGAGGCGACGGTGGCCGATCTGCAAGCGCGGTTCGACAAGACCAGATTGGTGGCGCCGGTCGATGGCGTCGTCGGCATTCGGGTGGCCGAGCCGGGCGAAATCATTTCGCCAGGCAAGCCCGTCATGACGCTCGTGGCGGACGGGGCGCAATGGTTTACTGCGACTCTGCGGGAAGACAGGATGAACGGCCTCACGCTCGGCAAGACGGTCGCGCTCAGCGCGAACGATGGGCGCCGGATCGACGCCCGCGTCACGGAAATCCGGCCCCTGGGCGAATTCGCAACCTGGCGCGCCGCCCGCGCCGTCGGCGACCACGATCTCAACGGCTTCCAGCTGAGGCTCGATCCGCTGGCGGCAAATGACGGGCTGCAACCCGGGATGACGGTGTGGCTTCCGTGAATATTGTGTCGCGACAGCAGATGTGCGGCACGGGAGTGAGGCTGTGATGCCGCCGATAACTATGTTCGCTCCGCGCTCGTCCAAGGAAAATTTGGTCAAAATCGACGCACAGGCGGCGAGGGCGAGGCCTCGACAATAACGGGTTACGATAGGGCCTGCGGACCGAATGGAGCAGCTTTTGCAGGAACGCGCGACACCCGGAACGCGCATCGTCGAATGCCGCGATTGCGGGCTGCGCCATGAGCTCGGCGCTCTCTTGCCCGACCTGACCGCCCTCTGTCGACGCTGCGGCCGGACCCTGCTCAGCACGCCGGCGCACTCTCTCCGACGGGCTCTGGCCTTGACGCTCACCGGGCTCATTCTGGTTCTCGTCGCGAACACGATGCCGTTCATGTCGCTCAACATCAAAGGACGCTTCCAACAGGCGAATTTGATCACGGGAGACGTCGCGCTCTTCGACCAGGGCTTGTGGCCTCTCGCCGCGCTCGTCCTGCTCACCACCGTGCTTGCGCCCACCCTCAAGCTCGGCGCCATCGCCTATGTGTTGCTGGGGCTGAGGCTGCCTCGTCCTCCGCCCGGCTTGCCTGTCGTCTTCCGCTGGCTCGAGCGGTTGCGCCCGTGGTCGATGATCGAGGTCTACCTGCTCGGCGTCTTCGTCGCGTATGTGAAGCTCATCGCCTTTGCAAGGATCGAGGTCGGCGCCGCGTGCTACGCTCTTGCCTTTCTCATGCTGGTGATGGTGATGATCGACAGCGCCCTCAGCCGGGAACTCGTCTGGCGAGAGATGGAGAAGCGCGGGCTCGTCAAAGCACCGCCGGCTCCGGACTGGCGTCCTCTCCGGTCATGCGAGACCTGCGGCGGCGTCGCGCCGGTCGCGCCGGGCACGATCGCCTGCCCGCGCTGCGGCGCCCAGCGGCATTTCCGCAAGCCGGACAGCGTCACGCGCGCCTGGGCGCTGGTGATCACGGCCATGGTCCTCTACCTGCCCGCCAACATCTTTCCCGTGATGACCGTCATTTCCTTCGGCAAGGGCGAGTCCGACACGATCCTGAGCGGCGTCAAAGCCCTGTTTCTCGCCGGCATGTGGCCCCTGGCCCTCCTCGTGTTCTTCGCCAGCATCACCGTGCCGGTCCTGAAGATCATGGGCCTGATGTTCCTGCTGATCACCACCCGCCGCGGCAGCCGATGGCGGCTGCGCGACCGCACACTCCTCTACCGCATCGTCGAGTCGGTCGGGCGGTGGTCGATGATCGACATTTTCATGCTCTCGATCCTCGCCGGGCTCGTTCAGCTTGGCTCGATCGCCACCATCAAGCCCGGTGTCGGGGCCATATCCTTCGCCGCCGTCGTCGTCATCACCATGTTCGCCGCCGCCGCCTTCGATCCCCGGCTGATGTGGGATGCCGCAGGAGAAAACCGATGACCGAGACCGACCCGCTGGCCTATGCGAGGACGAAGGAGCCGGAACTGAAAGAGCCGGAGATCCGCCGCCGCCGACGCTTGTCGCCCATCTGGATTCTGCCAATCGTCGCCGTGCTCGTCGCGACCTGGCTGGGCTATACCGCCTTCGCCGACAAGGGACCGACGATCGCGATCAGCTTCAAGACGGCGTCCGGTCTCGAGCCCGGCAAGACGCAGATCAAATACCATGACATCGAACTCGGCATCGTGCAGCGCATCGATCCCGCGCCCGACCTATCGCATGTCGTCGTATCCGCGCAGATGAACAAGACGGCGGAGCCGCATCTCAAGGAGGGTACGCATTTCTGGGTGGTTCGGCCGCGCCTCAGCCTCACCAGCTTTTCCGGGCTCGAGACGCTGGTCTCCGGGAATTACATCGAGATGGATCCGGGCCCCGGCACGGCAACAGAGCGGCATTTCACCGGGCTGGAAGAGCCACCGGTCGTGCGCACGGACGAGCCAGGGACGAGCTATGTTCTCACGACCGACAAGATCGGATCGATCAGCTCGGGCTCGCCCGTGTTCTTTCGCGGGATCGTCGTCGGCGAAGTCATCGGCTACAGCTTCGACGGCGTGGAGAAGAGCATTCCCGTCCGCGTCTTCGTGAAGGAACCGTACGACGCCCTCATCCATGACGGCACGCAGTTCTGGAATGCGTCCGGGATCAACATCAGCGCCGGGCCGGGCGGGCTCAAAGTGGAGCTCGAGTCCCTCCAGGCCGTGCTCGGCGGCGGCATCGCCTTCGAGACGCCCGAGGCGGCGCGCGTTGGCGAGCCGGCGAAGGCAAACACCAGCTTCGCGCTCTACGACGACCGGGCCGCCGCCATCGAGGCAGCCTATGCGGAGCGCGCGCGCCTGCTGGTCGAATTCGAGGGCTCCGTGCGCGGTCTCGAGGTTGGCGCACCCGTGGAGGTGCAGGGCATACCGATCGGCAAGGTCGTCGAGTTCCACCTCGTGGTGGACGCGGCGACGAAGACGGCGCGCGTTCCGGTCGTCATCGAAATCGACGCGGCTCGCATCGGCATCATCAACCTGCCGCCCGGGGAATTCGGGAAATTCAAGTTGACGGCCGACCTGGTTGCGCTCGGCTGGCGGGCGCAGCTTCGCCCCTCGAGCCTGCTCACCGGAAGCCTTCTGGTCGCCCTGGACTTTTTCCCCAATGCGCCTCCGGCCGAGGTCGTCCAGACGGACACCTACCCCAAGTTTCCGACAGTGCCCGGCCAGATCGAGAGCTTCACGCGCTCGGTCAGCCAGACGCTGGACAAGCTGGCGGCACTCCCGCTCGACGAAGTCGTGCAGGGCGCGCGCGAGACCCTCGGCGCGGCGCAGCAGCTCATGCGCGACACCAACGCGCGGTCGGGCCCTCTGCTCGCGAGCCTCCGTCAGACCAGCGAGGCGGCCGACATGGCCCTCAACGGGATGAGCGCCAGCTACGGTCGAGACTCGCAAATCCGCGGCGATCTCGGGAGCCTACTTAGGCAGCTGCAGGACACCGCGAAATCGGTGAAGACCCTCGCCACTTACCTCGAGGAGCATCCCAATTCCCTCATCCTCGGTAAGGCTCCGCCTCGATGATGGCCCGATCACCGTCGCGCCGTCACGTCGTCGCGGTACTTGCACTGCTGCCCGCCTTGTCCGCGTGCGCGACGACACCCTCACCGAGGCTGTTCACGCTCGCCCCGCAGCCGGGCACGCCCGATAATCGCTTCTCCGGAACGATCAACGTTAAGCGAGCGGAGCTCGCGAAATACCTCGATCGGCCGGAAATCGTCCGCTACAGAGATGCCTACGAGCTGAGCATGTCGGAATACGTTCGCTGGGGCGAGGGGCTCGGCGACATGGTGACGAGGGTGCTCGTCGAGGATCTTGCCCAACGCCTGCCCCGAAGCCAGGCTTATGCGGCTTCGGGCCCGCTCACGCTGCCAGCCCCCAATGTCACGATCGAAGTCAACATCGACAGATTCGAACTCGATCCATCCGGCGCCGTCGTCCTTGCGGCTCAATGGGTGGCCCACCGCGAGCGGAGCGGCGATCGGATTCGAGCCGAGCAAATCCGGGTCGCGGTGGGCTCGGGAGATACGACAGCGCAAGTCGCCGCGATGAGCGACGCGCTGGGCCAGCTTGCCGACCGAATCGCAAGCGGGCTCGCAGCCTGAGCGGACGTCGACAGGTTCAACCTCCGGCCATGATCGTTGCGATGTCACGGGCTGGCCCTTGTGCAAGTACTTGCCCGACCCAGAGCGATGCATCTGTCCACCTCAGGTAAAGGCTCGCGGATACAGGCGGCCGCGATCCGACAGTACTTCGCGCTGTGGTCTCCCGTAGAGCCCCCAGAGAAACGGCTGTAGGCCTGGCCTCAGGGGCTGGCCCAATCGCCCGCGACCGCGATCCTTCAGCGCTGCTTGACCAGCGGGCAGCCGCCCTGCTCCAGCGACTGGAAGGCCTGGTCGCCGGGGATGGTGCCGAGGATCTTGTAATAGTCCCACGGCCC
>WNFH01000482.1_pt1 | contig 25510 bp, 22 predicted proteins | sample 5400411 | NCBI WGS metagenome assembly WNFH01 (sample SAMN13153347, study PRJNA577476) | soil metagenome | isolation source: 200 cm saprolite under Douglas fir tree site 2 hole 3 | place: USA:California | collected 2015-04-18 | reverse complement strand
GCTTTCGTTTCTAGACAATCTTGCGGAGAGACGCTGGCAATTCTAGCTCGTGAAAAACGCGAAAGCCCGCACCTCGATGCTCTGCCGCGGCGGCGCGTTTGGAGGGCACGTGGGGTCATCGAACGATGTGTGAGGTGTGAACCTTGCCCGGCCGTCCTTTTCGGAATCGTAAACCTTGAAGACCAGGGCCTCGTCCCGCCGCATCTCGGGAAAATAGAACCAACGGTGGTTGGGACTGTACTTCAATCGGTAGGTCTGGCCCACTCGGTGCGGGTAGCGGCGCTCCGCCACCAGACAATCCTCCAGCGCGATGCTCTGGGCGTCGGCAACCGCGAGGGGGTTCCTCTGAATCGGCTGATTGATCGCCCGCCACGCCTGAATGATCGCGAAGCGGCGCGCGAGCAACGCCTCGGCCTCGTCAGGAAAAAATTCGCGCACTCTGTTGGGTCCGGACCACTCCGTATAGTCGTTGTGCGCCGAGAGCACCGGCTCGCGGATGAGCCTCGCCTCCCGCTCCGTCTCGTCGCCCGAGCGCAGCGTGTGATCGAAGATCACCACGCGCGAAGCCCCCGACGCGCCTTTGATCAACTGCTCGACCTCCGGGTAGTACACCGACTCCAACTGTGCGGGGTCGAAGAAGTCCTTAACCTTGGTCTTGTGCTCGACGAAAACGAAACCTTGCTTGTCCAGTGAAAGGCGATCGGCGAGCAGCCGGCCGTTACGGACCGTCACCCGCTTCAACTCCTGTGTTCCCGTCCGACGCCGGCGAATATTGTTCGGGCCGAAGGTCTCGTTCACGAGCTTCTCGCCCGTATCCACTATATACGGAATCTCAACAGTCACTTCTTGATTCATAACCGTAGCTCCTGCTTGTTTATTCGGTACTATATCCTGCCGCCGCCTACGCTGCCAACACCGCTGTTTTTTTCCTCATATCACTTTCTCTCTATCTGGAGACAACGCGTCGCCCTGCCTCGCAGCCTCGCCTAAATTTGACATGATCGGGGCATGAATTCCGGGGACGTAATACTAATTTCTTTTTGACCGGGAGAATGAAAATCGCCTGCGCTGCCGCTCGAAGCGACTTGGGGAAGTCGTTGGGAGATTTGGGCTCGGGCGTGAGGATTGACGTATTGCATCTTACCGAAAGCTTTACGAGTCTTGTCCCTTCGCGGACGCGGGAGTTTAATCCTCTCTCGCTCCGTGTAATATCGCCGCGGCCTCTTGCAACATTTGCATATTGCTGAGTTGTTTTTTTCTTTTCGCGCCCTGAGCGTCTCGGTATTCGAACGTTACGGTCTGCGAGTCCCTGGACAACTCGATCAAGCGTCCACCTTCCGCGTCGATGATTCGCCCGATGGTGCGCAGCATTTCGCCGAGGCTGTGAACGTCGGGTTTTGCGGTGGGCACGGTCCTCTGAGACTGCTTGGACTGATCCAACCGGTCGATGTCATCACGGGTATACCGGCGCAGAAAGGAAACGGTCCGGTCCTGCGCTTCGGGCGCGGTGGCATCGGAATCGCGCCGATGCATCTTTTCCCAAAGGCGTTCAATCAACGGAAGCCTCACGGCATCGGCCTTACCGGCGAGGCTAGTGGCGCGCCAACGGCCCCGGACAATGAAATTCTTGCGTTTATGTTTTATCGCCACGGATTCGGGACGCAGTTCTTCCAGATCTTGTCCAATCGCTCTTAAAACTCGGGCATAGTCCTGCCGGTCCATGGTCCTCTCCCTCCTTTAGGCGGAAAGAAAAATTGGGTTGACGCCCATCTCTATTGGAACAGCCCTTCCTTCTCGAGCTTTCTCACGATGCGATCGTCGACCAACTCTTCGGCTTTGAGGCGGCCAAATTTTTCATTGGTGAGAGTCAACACCCGCAGGCTGTTGCGGATACCCTCGACGTTGGGATAAATCCGCCGCTGGTACATCTTGCGCATGAAATCGTAACCCTCCAAGGCATCATCCGGCTTCGGCAGGCGCAGCCATTGCGCCAGGCTCTTCAGCACGGCGGTTTTATTATCGGGCTGCTGGATAAACGCGATCGCTTCCACCAGCGCGCGGAGCACGCTTTCGACGGTCTCCGGGTGCTGCGCGAGGAAACTCTTGCGTGTGAATAGCCCGCTGTCTTGAAACGGGATATTCAGCTCCGCCACGTCGGCGAGAGTCGGATAGCCCTGGCGCCGGAGAATCGCGGCGTGGGTGTAGCCCAACAACGAGCCGTCGATGACGCCGTTGGCGATGGCTTGAGCGCGCACGCCGGTATCGCCGATGATTCTAAAAGTGATGTTGTCGCGTTTGGGGTCGAGACCCCAATGTTCGAACGCCAGCAGGGTGAACATCCAGTTGCCGCCGCCGAGGCTCGCCACGCCGATCTTCTTGCCTTTCAAATCCGTGGGCGTTTTTATGTCGCGGCCGACGGCGAAGGCGCCGACAAGTCTGTGGATGAAGCCGGCGACGAAAACGCCGTCGAGACCGTTCAAAACCGCCCCTAGGCTCGCGCCTGAGGTGGTGCCGTAGTAAAACTGCGAATCACCGGCCGTTAAGGCCGACAGGGCGAGCGGCGCGTTGGGCATCAACACCAGCTGCGCGTCCAAGTTGTATTTGCGAAAAAAACCTTGGTGTTGCGCGACGACCAGCAGGCCCTCGCGGTCGCTGAAACTCGCCGGCGTGATCACCACCCTTGGCGGCGTAGCGGAGGCGGCCATGACGGCGGCGGGAATGGAGTAAAGCAGCCACAGGGCGGTGACACAAAAGAATGACCGGATCTTCATAAGCGCCTCGCTTCCGTGGAAACTTTCCACGAATAGTAGGACCACGCGACGACCTATGGGTGGAGTTCTGGGGTCTGACTTCATCCGTCCGAGGACGAACCTTCCCGGGCGCGTGTTTTACTACTTCCTGACGTACTTCCTCAGATTCCTCGTGCCGGTCTCCCCTGCGTAAAGGTTGCCCGCGGCATCCGCCGCGATACCTTCGGTCGCGCTGGTAGGCTTCTCTTCCGGGCCGAGGGCCGGGACAAAGGCGGTGACCTTGCCGTCCCTGGCGCTGCCGATGCGGATGCCCGGTCTGACGCCCGGGTTGTTTTTCGCGTCCGACTGGTGATCGGCTACGTAAAGAATGTCGTTGCGGTCGATGAAGAGCCCGCTCGGCCGGCCGAACTGCTTCCACTGGTCGAGGAATTTTCCGTCCTGGTCGAAGATCTGGACGCGGTTGTTGCCGCGGTCACCGACGAAGATCCGTCCATTGGAATCGATGGCGATCGCGTGCGGCGTGTTGAACTCGCCGGGGCCCGAGCCTTTCCTGCCCCATGCTTTGATGAACTTCCCGTCCTTCGAGAACTTCACGATGCGCGCGTTGGAGTCCCCGCCATGCCCATCCGCGACGAAAATGTCGCCGTTCGGCGCGGTCACGACGTCGCAGGGCCGATTGAACGTGTCGGGCCCGTCGCCGGCAACTCCCGCCTTGCCGAGCGTCATCAGCACCTTTCCTTCCGGGCTGAATTTGAATACCTGGTGGCCTTTGCCGTCTTTGCCGGTCGCGTCGCTCGCCCAGACGTTGCCGTCGCGGTCCACGTGGAAGCCGTGTGGCTGATTGAACATCCCCGCGCCAAACATCTTCAGAACTTTGCCTGACGGATCGAGCTTGATGATCGGCGCCAGGTTCGAGCCGGCACAGCTGGTTTCGCCGCACCGCTCGAACACCCAGATATTGCCATCGCGGTCGATATCGACCCCGATGGTTCCTCCCCACTTCCTGCCGTCGGGGAGCGTTCCCCAGCCCTCTTCGATGCGATACGGATTGTCCTGCGCGTATGCTCCTGTCCCAAGCATCGGGACCATCACGACAAGTGCTGCGGCGAGACTCAAGATCATGCAACGTGCATGGAACATCATGGCCACCTCCCTGGACATTCACGGTTAAGGCACGCGCTGAGTCCTCTGATATGCTGCCCACGTCTGCGGTGGGTTTCCTTCAAATGATAGGAATTTGTTTTTTAAAGGCCGACGCGGAGAGCCGAAACCGGGACCATCAGCCGCGTGCGAGCCAGCTATCCATAGCTCGATAGCCAGTCCGACAAAGGAAAACAGTCTGCCAGTGCCCATTTTGAGGCAGAGAGTATCCGGTAACGACGTGTTATGTCAACGTGTCCTTTTTTTCCTATCACTCGTCGTTACGCATCGGCAGCGGTCGCGCGCAACCGCAGACCGAGCGCGCGCACAACCTTAAGCACAGTCGAAAACTCGGGGTTGCCATCGGGCGACAACCCTTTATAAATAGAGATTCCGGGGACACAATACTAAATTCTTCTTGACGGCTTCGCAGATAATCTAATACGCTTTGCTTATGGCTCGGATTTCCAGACTGTGGTGCCTGGATATCCACATCATGTAACGCAGAGGGGCGTACGCTCAATCCCCATCTTCAGCAACGACAACGATCGTAGCGCGTAGGTCGATATCATGGCCGAGCAGTTGCATCGGTTTGGTGTGGAGGTTTTGGCTTGGTGCTTGATGACGAATCACACCCAATCTTGTTGCGGTTCCCAAAGACCAAGCGGCCCCGGCTCGGGCCATTGGCGAAGCGCATCGGCGATACACTCGGATGAAAAACTTCGCGCACGGCGTACGCGGTTATCTCTTTCAGGGTCGTTTTGGTTCTTGTGTTTTGGATGAGACGCATCTGCTTGCTGCTGCGCGCTACGTGGAGCTCAACCCGGTTAACACTGGCATGGTAAGATCAGCCGAAGAATATCGATGGTCAAGCGCTCGGTTTCATCTTGGTTTGATCTCCAATGACGTTTTAGTAAAAGATAAAAACCTACTGGGGCTAGTAGAGAATTGGGAAGGATATCTTCGAGAAGATGACGAGAAAGCCGATAGCAGGTTTCTCAAAGCCATCTGTACAGGTAGGCCAGCTGGCAGTCAGCAGTTTGTAAGGTTGGTTGAAACGCTAACCGGACGTGGTCTCAGTTTACAAAAGCGAGGGCCCCGACCACAGGGACTTGCTGAAAATTAGTATTATGTCCCCGGAAATTCCTTAAATATTAAAGGAGACTGATGTGATGAGTAAAGTTTTTTCTAAAGCAGTGCTGCCCGTATTTACCCTGACAGTACTCTTATTACTACCTTGGCCCGCTCCCAGTGAGACCCAGTTTGAACACAAGCATGATCCCGTTCCTCCTGCTGATTCAGGTTTGTGGGATAGCTGTTGTCGTAACAATGATTGTGTAGAAGCAACTATTCACATAAAGTCCATTGATAAGCGATGGACTGAAGTGGCCATAGCTAATTTTCCGGTTCTCAAGGTTGACCGTTCAAGGATATTTCCAAGTGGGAATGGCAAGAGTTATTTTTGTAGTTTCAACAGACGAATCCCCCCCACCGAATACAGCATCCTTTGCATTTTCGTTGTTAAGCCAAACTATGTGCTAAACACCAGGAGAAACTAGTGCTTCGGGGGACACGTACTTTTCCAGGAGACCTTCTCTTTTGAGAATGTGCCCCATGATGCCCGGGATCTCAATCACATCGGCTTTGAAAGCGCCGGCTTTGGCCTCTGTCAAAATCTTGGTGAGAAGCGCGTCCGTTCCCAACCTGAGCGTTTCAGTCTTGACAAAAGGGTACTGCTGCTCAAACCGCCTAGTGAGCATATCCGCGTCTTGAATCGTCAAGGCTGTATACCAGAGGAGTTTTCCCTCTTTCTTCGCTCCTTCAAGAAGGCGGGTTGGAATTCCGGGGACATAATACTAATTTCTCTTTGACTAGGAGAATGAACATCAACTACCCTGCCGCTCGAAGCGACTTAGGCAAGTCCGACGGTAGACATTTTCTATCCCGCTCTTTATCTCGCCGTTCGACTTGACGTCATAGGTCGTTATCGCATACTCTCTGCCAAAAATTAACGGATGAATCTCAGGCGCTGATATTCCCGCCCCGTCTCCATCTCGCGGAACAACTTCCACGTTTCCGGAATTCCGGAAACGTGGATAGAATCCATGGTTGTCTGTCTCTAGCGCCGTACCGCGGAAGCCGCCTTTACAAAACGGGAAAGAGCGCTGGGAACGTTTCTGACCTCACTCGGGTGTTTGAGTCGGTATCGATTCCGCTTTCCATCCGTCTGGTAGCGTACCACCTCGGCCAAGCGCAGCGCGCCGAGCACCGTGCTCACCCGCTGCACGCTCCTGCCAACCGCGCGGGCAATTTCAGTCACGCTTAGCTCTCTGTTTTCTCCGAGCAGTTGAACGATTGCGAAGACCAGCGGATTCCCGAGTAGCCGGCAAAGACGTGACTGTCTATAGCTCCCCCTCTTCCACGCCGCTTCTGTATCACGTTTCCGGAATTCCGGAAACGTGGAAATGTCGGTATCTCTCTCGTCTTCCTCGTTCCGGGAGTCTTGCTATGCTAATCTTAGACCATGGCTCTCAACATAGTTTCACCTGGGAAAGAAAAATCCCTGTTAGAGCGGATGCAGACCTTGGGTGTTCGGGAGCAGGACATCGAGGAACACTTTGTTCGCTCTTCGGGAGCCGGCGGTCAGAAGGTCAACAAGGCGTCTACCTGCGTTGTGCTCCGCCATCGGCCCACGGGGATTCGGGTGAAGTGCCAAAGAGAGCGCTCGCAGGCTCTCAATCGTTTTTTGGCGCGAAGAATCCTGCTGGACAAAATCGAGGCGAAGCTCAGAGGAGCCGAGTCCGCGGAACAGCAAGAGATTGCGAGGATCCGCCGTCAGAAAAGAAAGCGCTCACGACGCGCCAAGCTTAAGCTGCTCGCGGATAAGCGCCACCAGGCGGAGAAGAAAGCTTCACGCGCCGCCGTCCAGCCTTACCACGAGGATTGAAATCTCACGAGGGGAATTCGGAGGACATAATGCTAATTTCTTTTTGACTAGGAGAATGAAAATCGACTACCCTCCCGCTCGAAGCAACTTAGGCAAGTCCGATGGTAGACATTCTTTATGCCGTCGTTCAAGTTGACGTAATGAGAATGATTCCGGGCTACCCCAACCCATCCTCGCTTCCGCTGCTCTACTCAGGCAGGGCTAGACACCAATCCCAGTCTGGGGTAGGAAGCTTTTATAATTGGGAATAGGAAGGGTCAAAAGTGATCTCTTTTCTCTCAGGAGCCTTATCTGGAGAGGCATGAAATTTGCCCCTTCGATGCGGCGGCAGAGTTCATCGGCGAGCATCTATTTGGCCGTCCCCGGAGGGCCGATGATGAACACGCGATGAAAGGAGAGGAAGGCGCTCATATTCATCGGATAACGTAGCGAACGGTTTCCATAGAAACAAACAATGGACAAAGATTTGGCTTTTGTGTATTCATGATCAAATAAGAATCGGAGAGGAGTTAGGTTATGAAGATCCCGAGAATTCTTATCCTGAGCGCGATAATGCTAGCGGGCTCGCTTCCTGGCGTCCTTTTTGGTCAGGACAGTAAACTGGTCGACGCTGCCAAGAAAGAAGGCGGCAGGGTGGTTATTTACGGCTCCATTGAGAATGACACCATGGACCTGGTCGCGGCGGCCTTGAAAAAGAAAACGGGGCTGGAGACAGAGTATTGGCGCGCTGCGGCGAACAAAGTTACAGACAGGGTCGTGAATGAGTCCCGAACCGGAAGACCGCTCTATGATGTCGTGCTGACGACCAAGTCCACGATGCAGCTTATCCAAAAAGACGGTTTTTTGGCGAAGTACGATTCACCTTCAGCGCGCGCCTTTCCCAAAGAGGTTATAGATCCGAATCTTGGGCCGACCTACCGCAATACGATCATCGGTATTGTTTATCATGCGGGAATCATTAAACCGGCCGACGCGCCAAAGTCGCTGGAGGATCTCGTAAAACCGCAATACAAAGGCAAAGTGGTTGTACCCGATGCCAGCCAACACACGACTACGGCTCAGTGGATGGCCAGCCTCCACAAAGTGATGGGCAGCAAGGAAAAGGCGGACAAGTTCATTCGCGATTTGGCTGCAACGAAGCCCCTGTTAGTAGAATCTTTGACCCCCGCAGGGGAGCGTATTACCACCGGAGAGGCTCCAATTGGAATCGCTTTTTTAAAGAACGTGGTCTTTTACGGTAAAAAGGGAGTCCCGTTAGACTACGTCAGACTCGGCAAGTTCATGGGAGATGGTCAGTCTATCGCGCTCGGTGCCAAGGCCCCACATCCGAATGCCGGTAAAGCCTTTATCGATTTCTTCCTTGGCGAAGAGGCATTGCGATTGATGGCTGGAATCGGCGAGTTTGTCACCCGCAAAGGAATTTATCCGCCGCTGCCGGATGCGGATAAGATCGAAATGGTCGAGATGGACGATTTGGACCAAAAAGGATTCGCCGAGAAGATGGCGGAGTATGGAAAAATCTTTTTGAAGTAGAAGATTCAAAGCGTGTGGCAACTCATTGCTTTACGGAATCGGAAAAAAGATGACTCGCGCGAAGGCGCAAAGCACGCCAAGGAAATACGGAACGGTAAATAATCCGGGCTATCACCGATCAAGGGAGGACATCATGAAAAATGCGCGAACTCTGTCACGGTGCGTGGCCGCCGCAGTCGCCACGCTGGCGGTTGCATTGCTCGGGACGACGCTGTCGGTTGCCGCCGACATCATTTCCGAATGGGCGACGGTGAAGGCCCCGCCGGCGCCTGAGCTCAAGCCGGTCACGCTCGACGGCAAGACGACGGCCCTTCTGATCCTCGACATGATGAAGGCGGGCTGCACGGCCCGCCCGCGCTGCGTCGCCACGGTGCCGAACGTCAAGAAGCTGCATGACGCGGCCCGCGCCGCCGGCGCGATGGTGTTCTATACCTTGGTCGGGGAGAAACCCGTTCCGGCCGAGGTCATAGACCCGGGGTTCGCTCCGCGTGAGGGCGAGTGGGTCGCTCAACGCGGACCGGACAAGTACCTCGGTTCCGGCCTCGAGGAGCGGCTGAAGGCGAGGGGCATCAAGACGGTCATCGTCTGCGGCACCTCGGCGCAAGGCGCGGTCATCGGCACGGGAAGCGGCTCCGCGCAGCGCGGCTACAAGGTCATCGTGCCGGTCGACTGCATGTCGTCCGAAGATCCCTACATGGAGCAATATGCGGCCTGGCACATGTTCAAAGGCGGACCGGCCATCGTCACCAGCCAGACGACGCTCACGCGCAGCGACATGATCAAGTTCTGAGCGACCCCTCATCGCGGATCGGGGCGGATTTGTCACTTCACGACCTTTGGCGTGGTGTCCTTTGCCGCACTACAACTTGACATAATCTTCGAGTTCCAGATGGAGTATCAGACCGCGATCTACTTTCCCCAACAGCTCGCCGCTTAGCACTCCCACGGTTTCTCGGATGCGCCCCTTGTCTATGGTCCTGACCTGGTCGCAAAGAGCGCGGGAAGCTTTAGGCAGATGAGCTTCTTTCGCGGATAGCAACGGCTGAACCAAACGGTCCGCCGCTCTTCCCGTGACGGACGAAAGCGGAACAATGGTCACCGTTGAAGAGATGTCGTTGGCTTCGGTCCTGGAAACAACGACGCACGGCCGCGTCTTGGGAACCTCGGCCCCGCGTGCGGGGTCAAGGCTCACCCACACCAACGAACCTCTCACCACGAAGGCCAACCCTCTTTATCGACGTGGGCAAATTCTCGACTTATTCGACGCGCCTGCTGCCGTCCCGAACGATACTCCTCTACCAATCGAGCCTTCAATTCTTTTCGGCTGTGCTGGGCTATCCAATCCGCCAAACAACTGTTCAGCAAACCACTTAAAGTTGTCTCGCCCGAGAGCTTTTTCGCTTTTTTAACAAGATCATCTTTGAGTACAACCGTCGTTCTCATATGCTCCTCCATCATACTTACGTCATACAAGAGTCATACAAATGGCGGCCGATGTCAAGAACCAACTATCCCTTCACTTCGCCAGCGGATCGGGGCGGATCTGGAACTTCACCACCTTGGGCAACGTCCCTCGCTCTCGCATAAGGGCAGGCGTTATACTCCAAACCCCTTGTTCTCTTTCCTGGCTCTCTTCGCCGCCCTTTTTTCCATTAGGGTCTTCATGGGTTTCTTTTTCTGCTCTTTCTTCCTGTCTTTCCCTTTGCTCAAGGTATTCGCTCCTTACGATCGAGTTTGATAGGTTGCGCGGAACACCGCACACTCGCCTATCGTTATTGCCGCTCCAACTCCTCACACCACTTCATTACTGAGCACAGCAGTTTTTATACTTTTTACCGCTTCCACAAGAGCAGTGCTCATTACGTCCAAGTTTTTTTCGACTCTGTTTGGTTTTGGGGGATTCAATAAACGTTCTAGATCGGTGATATTTTCCGGCTTGTCCGGTTCCAGTAGAACCTCATATTTCCAACCCTTTTGTTTAAACAGCGAGGTGACCTCTTTGAATCTTTCGTCTGTTCGTACATGAACAACTGCCGGATACTTTTCGGTACCCAGTTTCGCCGTCTTCTTAACATCGACATTTCTCAGCCTATTCTCCCGATCGACGATGCTTTTCATCTTGCCAATATCAGCAATTCTGTTTCCCATAATTTTGCTATTTCAGATATCATAGGACTTATCTACAGCAAAACGTGAGCAAGTACCCGCGTGAAGCAAGCGTCGCGAGAATGGTGAATCCCGGTCTCGAATTCTTCGTTGGCTTTTTCACGAAGCTCCAATCGAAGATATCGCCGACTCCCGCTCGAGAAGTCACTAAAAAGGCGAAAGGGGTGAGGGGTGAGGGGTGAAAGGATGAGGGATGAAAGCGGAAAAAATGAAAAGGGTTAAATTTCGTGAGGCGAGAAAGAGGTGAAGCGTGGTCGTGTTCGTGGACCGTGGTCGTGAGACCTGAATAGAACCGGCGGAAACTTCCACGTTTCGAGAATCCCCGCAACGTCGAAATGACCGTCGTTTATTTCGTTCCATAGCGCGCCGCTCGTTCCTTCACCAGGAATCCTATCTTCCGCTTCTTCGGTTCCGGCGCGGTCATGAGCTGACGAATGGCGTCAAAGACAACTTTGAACTGCGCATCGTATTTCTTCTCCAGGGCGTAGAGTTTTCGAGCTAGCTGGGCATTCGAAGCAAGGATTTGGCGCAGGCGGACAAAGGCCCGCATGATTTCAATATTGACCCTCACCGCTCGTTTGCTTCTCAAGACGCTGGACAGCATGGCGACGCCCTGTTCTGTAAAAGCGTAGGGCGGGTGGCGCCTCCCGCCCCAATCGGAACTTGATATCGCAATTTGCGATTTCAAGTTGAGGTCACCCACCTGATGTTTCAAATTGTCGAATTCCGATTGGCTTAGCTGGAACATGAAATCATCCGGAAAACGATCGAGGTTACGTTTAACCGCCTCGTTCAACCTTCCTACGCTACCCCGTACAGGACGGCTAGATCAGCATCCAGCATCACTCTGTGTCCCCGAACGATCAGAATGGCTTGCTCAATCCGTTCGGTTGGTACGAGATCGGTCATTTCGCCTCCCTTTAGAATCACGATACACGAGCACGAGACGCGTTTGCGACGGACTTTCTCACAACGGTGGTGTTAGAACACTATAGTGGAATCGGTCCTCGCAACCGTAGGCCTAGCACACTTGGCCATCGCGATCCGTTCACTTCGCCAGCGGATCGGGGCGCAGCGGGATTTTGTCGAACGAATAGACGATGACGATATTATGGTTTCTTAAGGCCAGGCGTTATACTCGAAAACCCGGTGTTCTCTCTCTTGGCTCTCTTCGCCGCCCTTTTTTCCATTAGGGTTTTCTGGGGTTTCTTTTTCTGGTCTTTTTTCCTGTCTTGTCCTTTGCTCATGGTATTCGCTCCTTATGATCGAGTTTGATAGGTTACGCGGAAAACCGCACACTCGCCTATCGTTATTGCCGCTCCAACTCCTCACACCACTTCATTACTGAGCACAGCAGTTCGTAATCCTTCACTTCGCCAGCGGATCGGGGCGGATCTGGAACTTCACGACCTTGGGCCGAGTCCCTTTGCCTCCTTCCATGTGGAACGGCGCTCTCGTGCTTGTGGTCGACCATAGGCCCCTGCCTTTCCAGCCGGCTTTGGGATCGTCGATGCGCCCGTCCATGCCTTTGATGTAGTAGCCCATGGGGTAGGGCACGCGCAGCGTGACGAATTTCCCGTCCACCAAGGCAAGCACGCCGTCGTTTAAATTACCGGTAGCCATCGGCACGTCCTTGCCCAGACCGAGCGTATCGAACTGATCCACCCAAGTGTAATAGGCCGACTCGGCGCTGCCCGATTCCTTGACGTTGGCGAACTGCGGTCCCGGAAAGGGATAGAGTGTCCAGCCTTCCGGACAGTGCCGGCCCGTCGCCGCGGTCGGGCCGTTGAGGACCTTGCACTTGCGCCGGTCGAAACTCGCCAAATGTCCGCTCGACAGCGGCACCCAGACAACGCCGTTGCGATCGACATCCATGCCGCGCGGACCGTAGCCCGGCTCTTTCGCGTTGTCCCAGGGCACTTCGTAGATTTCCGACAGAGCCGTCGCGGCCGGGTCCGGACCGGGAACCGTGCGCACGATGAAACCGGGGAATACTCTAATTGACGTCCAGACGGAACCGTCGGGGGCCACGCCGATGCCGTAGGTGCTCACGTTGAGCCGCCTGTCCTTGGTGGGATCGAGAGGCTGGTTGGGCTCGGTGTATTCGTCGCGCTTGCCGTTGCCGTTGGTATCGACGACGAAAGCGGTCCAACCTTGGGACTTTCGCTCGTCGCCGCTCTCGTCGAACATTTTCGTGTTGATCCAACCGAGGACCTCCCGGCTGCCGCTCAACCACAGCGTATTATTTTCGTCCTCGGCGAAAGTCAGATGGTGCGTCCCAAAGCAGGTGTCGATGAGCGTAAATTTGCCGGTCTTCGGATCGAACATGGAAACCTGGCGGCCCGACGTCTTGGTCGGGTATAGCTTCGCCGAAGGATGCTCCGACCCCTGCTGGCAGAAGGCCGGATTTTCGTCCGGGCGAATTCTGCTCGTGAACCAGGCCCGCCCCTTGTGATCCATCATCGGATTGTGGGTGTTGGTCTGGCTGTCCCAGATCGGTTCAGCGCCCCAATAGGGAGACGGCGTCATCGCATCGGTCTTCGACGTGCCCGTCTTCGGATCACGGACTGGAACTTTGATTTCGCTCGCCTTGTGCCTTACCGGGTCCAGGACAGGCAGATAATCGGTGCTGTATTCGGGGGCGCCATAAATCTTGCCGTTGGCATTGATCATTGGATTTCGACGGTCGGTTGCGATCTCGTCGTGGAGGTAGACCTTGGGTCGACTCCAATCCCACATTGTAATGACGATGTTGCGTTCGACGCCCTTTGGCCGCTCTGGCTTGGCGAAGGGCAGTTCGCCCGCGGCGATCCGGTCGGTCCAATCCGCGTACAACTGCAGCGCGCGCGCGCCATCGAACCGGGCGATTTGAGTCATCATGCTAGTCATCGCCTGTCCGGAAAGAATGCGCCGCTGCCATGCGTCGGCGGACGATTTGAACTCGCCCAACTCTTTCGGAATCGTGCGCGTCGCCTTGTTGCCCATCTGGTGGCAGCCGACGCATCCGTTGGACTTGACGGTGTCGAGCCACTGGTGTTGGCTTTTCGCCGCTACCGGCATGCCGTTGCCCTTTTCTCCGGTGCCGGGAAAGAGGCTCTTGTCGGGAATCTTGAGCATGGAATACCAGTAGATCGCCGGATAATATTCCGCCGCGGCAGCCGGACTCGGCGCCACTACGGCTTGCAAGTTGAGAATCTTGCCGGGCGCGGTTTTAACCTTCGGCGAATCAACGAGCCCGTAGCCGCGCACCCAGACGTTGTAGTTGGCTTTCGGAAGATCGGGCATCACGTAGCGCCCTTGATCGTCGGTGACGACGATCTTGGCGAACTTGGTGGGGAGCTCCGTCGTTTCCGCGATCACCCAGACGCCGGCTTCCGGCCCGTTCGCGCTGGTGACCACGCCGCCGATGTCGTCGGCGTCGATGCGGACCGCCGCGCTTTGTTGCCCTTCGGCCTCGCTCAGGGCAAGGCCGCCCAGCCGCACCGGCCATGCGGCCATAAGCGCGGCGATGCCGACTGCCACGATGCCTAAGTAGAACAGCTTTGTCGTCTTCATGTCTTGCTCCTTTCGTCAGGCTGTTGAAAAAGGTTCATCGTCTTTGGTCAGAAAGGATGAAGGCGAAAGGATAAAGGATGAAAGTAGATAACAAAACGTTTCCGGTTTTATCCCTTATCCTTCATCCCTCATCCTTTAAACACACGCGCCTCGCAGCTGAATCCTTCTTGACCAACCTGAAAACAGAGTGCTTCAACCTCTCCTGAGGCAAAACCCGCTACCGTCGAGAATGGTAATGGTATGGTACGGATTCATCCTTTGCACCCAGAGCGTATCCGATGATGAAGCGTTGTGTCAACGTGAAGTTAACGTGTGAGGCGAAAGGCGTGAGCTGTGAGGCGGAAGGGGTGAAAGGATAGGGACGAAAGGATGAGGGATGAAGTAGAAATCACGAACTCGAAGTCCAGAACCTTGTCTTGGAAATCTTCGGCAACGGCAAGCTTACGCGCTACGCGAGAGTTGTCGCCTGAGATACTGGCCCACGGAGGTCTCGGTGACCTTGGCGCGAGGTTCGCCTTCGGGCCACTCCATGACGATGTTGCCGCGGACGAGAGTCATGACCGGCCAACCGGTCACATCCCAGCCCTCATAGATGGACCAGGGCGTCACCGTATGGAGAAGATCCTTTGTGATCTTCGCCCGCCGCTTCAAATCGACGACGACCAGATCCGCATCGGCCCCGGGGAGAATCACGCCTTTTTTCGGATAGAGGCCGAAGATCCGCGCGGGGTTTTCACTGGTGACCCGCACGAGACGTTCGATCGAGATCCGCCCCTTGTTCACGCCCTCGCTCAGCATCATGGGAAGCATCCCTTCCACGCGCGACGGAAAGCCGCTGATGGTGGTCCAGACGTTCCCCGTCTCCATGGACTCGCGGGTCCTTGTGTGCGCGACGTGATCGCTGCCGATGCAATCAATGGCCCCGGAGGCGAGCGCATGCCAGAGTGTGGCGTGCGTGGCGCGATCGCGCAGCGGCACATTGATCTTCCAGGCGTCCTTGTGCAGCACGAGATAATGGGTGCCGATCTCGCCGTAAACCGTCAAACCTTCGGCTCTGGCCTTTTCAATTTCCGCGATGGTTTCCTTGGTGGTCACATGGACGAGGTAAATCGGACAACCCGCAACCCCGGCATAATACAGATAGCTCCTCGCGTGGCCCGCTTCGGTGAACGCCGGAGAGCGATCATCCCAGGCGCCCATGTCCGTGCGGCCCGCATCCATCAGCTGTTTCTGCAGCACGCGGGCGATCTCCCAATTCTCACAGTGAAGCAGCGCGATCGCCGGCGCGCCGAGCTTGGCGACGGACTGAAAGGCCGCGTAAATGCTCCCATCGTCGAACGAGTAAGCGGGCCAGGAAGATTTCCACGGCCCCTGCATCTGCAAGTGCAACTTGAACGAACTGATGCCGTGCTCTTTCGCCAGGTAAGGAATCTCTTCGACATGCTCGTCGGTGCCGAGGATCGGGGTCAGGAAAAAATCTATCGCCGCGCTGCGGGACGCTTCATAGTAGGACGGCATCGCTTGAGTGAAACTCGGAATGTCCGCCGGTCCCTTAACCTTGTCCGCTCCGCCCGTAATCGCGAGGCTCACGAGCTGCATGCCCCAGGTCGTCACGCCGCAGGCCGCCGCCGCTCTCGTCTCGGTGCGGAAATCATCCGCCAGCGCGCGATGTCCCCCCAAGTGGCATTCGGGGTCGATCACTCCGGGGAGAAGGTATTTCCCGGCGAGATCGATCTGGCGATCGGCGGCCGGCAAGAACGCATCCCTGTCGACGGCGGCGATCTTGCCGTCGAGAATGGCGACCCCGCCTTCGATGACGCCGGCGGGCGTGACAATCAAGCCGTTTTTAAAAACAAGATCCGCTGTGGTGCTAGCCATGGGCTACTCCGAGAATATTTTATCCAGGCTTATTTCCTCGCCTCCGCCAGATAACTCAGATCGATTACGCTATCGACCGGCGGCGGCATTTTTTGCAGCCCGAATTCTTTCCAGTTCTCGGCGACTCTGCGCGCGCCCTGAAGGTCCAAGCCGCCGTCGCGCGGAATAGTTTTCTTGGTTTGCATGTAAAGGGCGTAGGTTTTCTCGGCTTCTTCCCGGTCCGCTTTAGCCCTCTCGGCCAAGGCCCGGACCGCGGACTCTTTGTTTCTTGGATCATAGAAGAACTCGCAGGCTCTCACATAGGCGCGCAGAAACCGGACCACCAACGGTTTGTTTTTTTGCGCCCAATCCCGGCGGGCTCCGGTGATCGTGTACTGAAAGTTATCGACGTAATCCGTCGAGAGCCCGAGGGAGCTGAAGCCGGACGCGAGAGCGATGAAATCCGATGGCTGGTTGACCAGCGCTCCGGCGACTCCGCCCTTCTGCACCGCGGCCAGGCGCTGCGGGGCGCCGCCGAGGCCGATCATCTCATAATCCGCGGGCGTGAGTCCGTTGGCCGCCAGCATCCGCGCCAGCACATAATTGAGCGGGTCCGTCGGACCCGTCACGGCCAGACGTTTTCCCTTCAAATCGGCATAGCTCTTGATCGACGGATGTACGATCAGGGTATAGATAGGAACCGTCGCGTCTCCAGCCACCGCCACGAGATCGGCCCCGGCGGAGTTGGCGCCGAGAAGGTTGACCAGATTCATCTGCGCGAAATCCGTGGATCCGGCAACGAGCGTCTGAGTGGTCGCCGTCGTATTTCCGCCGATGACTCGCTTGAAATCAATGCCTTCCCTTTGAAACATGCCTTCCTGCTCGGCGATTAGAAACGGCCAATTGGTGGCGGTGATGACGATGTTGCCGTAGTTGACCGGCGTGAGCTTGGGACTCTGTTGCGCGTGAGTGCGATGCGCCGAGATCAGCAGGATGGCAGCTAAGAGCCACACGCCGTATTTATGAGCAAAATGCATAAATCGTCCTCCTCGCATCGTTGGACAGTCTGATTTCTCGAATGATCGAAAATCCATCAAAGTTTTCCCACACGGAAAACCCTAGACAACGGACGACTCATATCCGGCGCTGCCCGCTTGTTCAGTCGGGAAAAGATTCCAGGACTCGATCCACGTGCACGTCCGCTCAAAAACTTCCCGCGGGTAAGGTTCGAACACTAGCCGCTCGCCGGGGCCGAACATGCGGATATCCACGATCCGGTGGTACCGCTCCGGAAGCTCCCTGAGAAAGTAGTGCTTGTAGAGCTCCGGCGCCATGTCGATGTCATGCTGCGCGCGGCGCAACGCCTTGAAGTAGCGCTCCACATCTTTCAGATCGGCTTGGTCGGTCACCAAGTGGCCGATCATGAACGTCGTGTCCACAACCTTACGGAAGCCCAGCTGTTCCGCAACGTAGAACGGCGCGCCAAAGAGACTCGCCGCCGGGACTTGGCGATCCACGAGCAAGGCCAGACGATCCAGCAGCAGGCCGGCAAAGTGGAGTTTGATTTCCTCGCGCTTGAGGAATTTTTCCAGCCCCTGCAGGGTCGAATAGTGGCTACCGGAGTGATAGCCCACGGTCACCGGAACGTTGGCCAGCTCCTCGGGCTTTTGGATCGGAGATTCCGGCGGCACGAAGATGCCGGAAGGAGATATGGAGTAAGCCTGTCCCCACATCTTACCGTGGCCGGCGGAGGCCGCCATGTTGACCGTCCAATGGCAGGCCGCGCTCAGGTTGCAGCCCCGGCCGTCTTCAATCGATTCGAAGGCGCCGCGTTGAATCTCCGCCGGCGCCGACTCGACCGACTGCACGTGGGCCGACCAAGTTATGATGGACTTAACGAGGAATTCGTAGTCCAGTCCTTCGTCCTTGAAGTAACCTTTCTCCTCGGCGACCCACTCTTGCAGTCGGCCATGCGACTGGATGAGAAATTTACCCACGGTCTTCTCCTTATCTTAAAGCTGAGGCTACTCTCTATGGCTCTAAAGCGTCAAGTATAACCGGCAGCTGTTCTTGGATTGAAGGCCAACGCCTAGGTTCTTTCACTCATCGTTTGGCCTTCTCGGCAAAGGTCCAGTCGCGAACCGCCTGACCATTATGCGGCGCTTTTTCTTGTTCCTTTGACCGAAAGGTCCCTACGGCGAGCAGATCGTTCACAACCGAGTCGGGGAGCGTCAATTCGGGATTATACTCCTCGCGAAACAAACCGTAGAACTTCTCCGCCGACGGACGGTCCAAACGTAAGGCCTTCTCAAACAGGCCGATGCTATAGTCGCGCTGCTCCTGGAGCAATGAAGTCGCAAATCTTAACGCTCTGAGAAGCCGGACGATTTCATCCGGGTCTCTTTCCATCTTTTTTTGCGTCGCGCCGATGCCGGTAATGGGGATGCGTACAAGCTCGCCGAGGTCGCGAGCCGAGACCAGTGTCCTGAGACCCTGCTTCTCAGCCGTGTATTCGGCGGGACTCGTGACAACCGTCGCGTCAACCGCTCCGCTGGCGAGCGCGGCAAGGCGTTCGGGGCTTCCACCGCCTATCGGGAGTATGGTCAAATCTTTGTTAGGGTCCAACCCACTCCTACTCAAAGCCGCGTAGGCGGCGTAATCGACTGAGCTGCCGAATGAATTGATCCCCACTTTTTTTCCTTTGAGACCTTTAATACTTTCAATCTCCGGCCTTGAGATAATGACATACGAACTGCTTTTGGTTACCGCCGCAAGGATCTTCACAGGCAGGCCGCGGGCCGATGCTCCGGTGAGAAATGGCAGGATAGTCGCGTAATCGATTTCCCCAGCGAGAAGCGCGGTCAGCATCAGGTTGGTTCCTCGGAAAGTGATCAGCCGCACCTTTAGGCCTTCTTTTTCGAAGAACCCCCTTTCAGCCGCTACTACGTAGGGTAGAGTGGTCCAACTACCCTGACCGGACCAACCAAGATTGATGTCCTTCGTCTCTCCATCGAACACTATCCCGATGGACAAAAGAAAACCCACGACCACTGCCAACACAGCTCTGTATCTCATGTCGCCCTCCTGAATGGGCGGCTGGAGAATTGCATCGCGAACATTTGAACAGTTATCGCTCCTCTCCTACAAACCACAAAGCCAGGCTGGGGAGATCCGGACCGGGGCTGTGAAATCGGGACCAAAGATGTGACCGGATCGTGAAACAAAGCGGAAGTTATTTGCGCGTAAATTAGGGCAAAATCATCAAGAAGGCAACAGGAAGAAAGAGGAAAAGAAGGCAAGGAAAAAGGAGGCGGGAGGGGAGACCGTGCCATGACTCATGATGTCACTCGAACTGAAACCGGCCGGTGGCATAATCCCATCCAAAAAAAGAGCTTGCTCCAACGGCGGCCGGTGTCATAGACTCCCCGCCAAAGCGATCGCCAATAACAAATAACTTATCGGTTGAACCTTCGGAGGGAGCAATCTATGAAACGGGCCATTGTCAGCAGCGTCGTTACCTTGCTATGCGCTTCCACGGCACTCGCCGCGGACCGGATGAGGATCGGTTACAGCTCGATCAGCGGCGCCTACGTCGGGATTTGGGTCGCTCACGACGCCGGTTTCTTCGCCAAAGAAGGGCTGGACGACCAAATCATTCTTATTCCCAACAGCACCCAGCTCGCCCAGGTCATTGTCGCGGGAGAAGTCGACGTCGCCTCGTTGGGCGGCGCGGCTGCTTTCGCCGCCGCTCTGAGCGGCGCGGACTTGAAGGTCATTGGGAACAACGTCAACAAGTTGATCTTCTCCATGTACACGAGGCCCGATATCAAACGAGTGGAGGATCTCAAAGGGAAAAAGATCGGGATCACCCGTTTCGGAACCAGCGCCGATATTTCCGCCCGCTTCGCCCTGCGGAAATACAATCTCGACCCGCAGAAGGATGTCATTCTCTTGCAGATGGGAGCCATGTCGTCCATCGCGGGCGCGCTCAAGGCAGGGAACATCGACGCCGGCATGGTCTCACCCCCGACTCTTTTCTTGGTGGAAAAGCTCGGATTCAAGGAACTCGTGAGCGTCACGGACATGGATCTGGCCTTTCCGAACCCCGCCATGGTCGTGCCTGGAGATCTCATCAGGAAGAAACCGGACTCGATCGATCGCTTTATGCGCGCTTACGTCCGCGGGATGCACCGCGCCAGGACCGACAGGGAATTCACCATCAAGTCCTATGCAAAGTACACAACCGTGCAGGATACGGCTATGTTGCAAAGGGCTTACGACCTCTATGTGGGAAAGATTGTAGAGAAGGCGCCTTACATCAACATGGTCGGAATGCAGAACGCCCTCGACGAAGTGGCAAAGACGATCCCCGCCGCCAAGAGCGCCAAGCCGGAACAGTTCGTTGACTTGCGCTTCCTCGACAAACTGGAAAAGAGCGGGCTACTCAACGACCTTTACAAGTAGCGATGGACATCAGCGTGACCTGACGTGAGCGTGCTCGTGGCTCGTGAAGGACGCTGTGGGCGGGCTATGCTCGTGAACGTGCTGATGCGCGTGATAGTACATCCTGGTTGATTTCATCGTTCACTTGATTCATGAATTCAGGCTGGATTATAAGAGTTACATCGACTTTCACGACCAAACAGGCATGAGGCACCAGGCAATGGTCTGATTTCCATTTCGTTAGGAGGTAGTTGCCAATGTCCACTCAAATCGCAACCAGAATCATCGACGGCGACGGCCACATCATGGAGGACAACGCGGGAATCATCGCCCACATGGAATCCCCTTATCGCGAGATCGCGCAGCGGAAGGGCGTCGTCTTTCCGCCGCTGGATCATCTCCACGCGGGGCGGGCGGTGGAAACGCTCCCCCAGCGGGACGGGCGGCCCGGAGTCGGGCCTAAAGGCTGGCTCGAATTTCTCGACGACGTCGGCATCGAATGGACCGTGCTCTACCCGACGACCGCCCTTTCCTACGGCAAGATCGTCAGTCTCGACTATGCGGTGGCGGTCTCGCGCGCGTATAACGATTGGCTCCATGAGACTTACGTCAAGTTCAATCCGCGCTTCAAAGGGATGGCGATCATTCCGATGCAGGACCCGGAGGAAGCCGCGAAGGAGCTCAGGCGTGCGGTGACCGAGCTGGGAATGCTGGGCGCGATGATGCCCTCCAACGGCCTCGCGCAGCCGCTGGGCTCGAAGGCGTACTGGCCGGTGTACGCCGAGGCTGACCGGCTCGGCTGCTGCTTGGCCGTCCACGGCGGCGCGCACGACCGCTTCGGCATGGACCATATGAACATGTACGTGCCGGTGCACGCGTTGGGCCATCCCTGGGGCCTCACGATTAATTGCGCGGACATCGTTTACAACGGCATCTTCGACCGTTTCCCGCGCGTGCGCATCGCGTTCCTCGAGGGCGGGGTCGCCTGGCTGCTGCTGTTGCTCGAGCGGCTGCATGCGTCGCACGAGACCCACTTCCAGTATATTCCTCCCGACGAGTTCGGCGTGCGCGAGGACGAGGAGCCGAGCAAATACATTATCCAAAAGATCAAAGAGGGCCGCTTCTTCCTCGGCATTGAGGCGGAGGAGTTGACCATGCCCTTCGCCATCAAGGTCGTCGGCAACGAGCCCTTCCTCTACTCTTCCGACTTTCCCCACGAAGTGACCAACGAGAGTTGTAAGCACGATATCGCGGAGCTGATGGAGAGCGGCGACATTACCGAGAATGACAAGGCGGCTCTTCTCTACCGCAACGCCGAGCGCTTCTACAAGCTGCCGCTATAGGATAGGCATGAGCCGTGAGGCGATAGGCAATCGGAGGAAATCGAGAACTCAAGCGATTGGTTGTTGCGTCTGATTTGAAACTGAAACTTGTCATAGATATCACTGGGAGGATTTAGAATGGATACCTGCCGCGCCGCCGTCATCACCGCCCATAATCAACCGCTGACGATACAGCGGGTGCCGATCCCGGACCTGGAGCCAGGCGCCCTACTGGTGCGCATACAAGCCTCGACGCTGTGCGGCACCGACGTTCACCGATGGCATGGTCCCCTGGGTGACGGAGACACCCTGCCCATCATCACCGGCCATGAGCCGTGCGGCACCGTCGAAGCCATCAACGGGGAGCGGACCGATATTTTGGGCAACCCGGTCAAGCCGGGCGACCGGATCGTGTGGAGCTACGTCGCCTGCGGCTCTTGCTACTATTGCAGCGTCGCCCTCCAGCCCTGCATCTGTCCCGGGCGCGCCTCCTGGGGGCACAACCGGAGCGACCAATTCCCGTACCTCCTGGGTAGCTGCGCTGAGTACATGTACGTTCCGCCTCCCTGCCTGATCATCAAGGTGCCCGAGGAGGTCTCCTCCGCCTCGGCGGCGGCATCCGCCTGCGCTTACCGCACCGTGATGCATGGCTTCGACCGGCTGGGGGCGATCAAGAGCAACGAGACCGTGGTCATCCAGGGCAGCGGGCCGCTGGGCAACTTTGCCACCGCGGTGGCAAGGGACCACGGCGCTAAGCTGGTGCTGGTCATCGGCGCGCCCGCCGCGCGCTTGGTGGTCACGAAGCGTATGGGTGCGGACGCGGTGCTGAATCTGGAAGAGGTCACGGATCCCAAAGACCGCCGAACCTGGGTGCGCGACCATACAGAAGGGCGCGGCGCCGACGTGGTGATCCAGGTCGCGAACAATATGGCGGTCCCCGAGGGGCTCACGATGCTGCGCGGCGGCGGCCGGTACCTGAACATCGGCGCCGGCGGCAAGGCCGACATTGCGGTTGAACATCTGCCGCAGGAGATGATCTTCCACACCATTCGGTCCGCGGAGCCGCGCCACTGGCTGCAGGCGATCGACTTTCTCGCATCGCGCAAAAAAACTTTCCCGTTCGAGGAGATGATCACCGCGAGCTATACCCTAGAGCAGGTGAACGAGGCGCTGCAGGCGATGGCGAGCTACCAGGTGGTGAAAGCGGTCATCAACTTTCACTGACCACTCTTGGAGTAACGGAATGACCGGACGGCTCCACGGTGACGCTGATCGGCAGCTACTTTTTCCAGAGTGTTTTTACTACGGGCAGAGTCCGGGACGATCAAGTCTGGTTCGAATAGAAGGATTTTGGCATGAAAGGAGGAACGGATGCGTCGGCAAGCAAAAACAAAAAGACCCGACCTCTTTCGAGCCGGGCCTTTCAATTCAAACCAGGTGGCGTCCTATTCCCGAAATATCAACAAGGCATGCCTGACCGCGGCTACCCCTGTGACCGGATTCGTATCCAAGCTATGTTGCTTCCGAAGAGAGCAGTGAGAAATTCTCAGGTAAACAGGCTAGATTCCGTGGGCATCTGATCCCAAGTGCGTCCATCCAGGACTCTCCCACCGGACTTTGCAGTTCTTCCTCCCCACTGTTTAAAAAAGAACGGAACCCCAGCCGCTGTGCATTGTTTTTTTATTTCCCGTACCCACTCTGGTCTGATCGGTCGGTGACGAGGTCCGCTTTCTCCGCCAACAATCACCCAGTGGATGTCATCGAGTGGTAGGTTTGTGACCGGCCCAAGAAGAGGCTCGACTGAAAGGAAGCGCACGGCGGCGGGAACCTCCTGCAGATAAGCTACCCGCTTCGTATAAGCTTGACTCTCTATCGACACCCCCTGCCAGACATTTGACGGCCAAGGTAAACGTGGAGCCAGTTGAGCCAATCGTTCCGCTCGTTTCGTTAGAATCTGAAAGATATGCCATTTTGCCTTCACCATTACTTCGAACGCCTTCTTTATATATTCCTCAGGCACGGCATCATGGAAAAGGTCACTCATACTGTTAACGAAAATCATCTTCGGCTTGGACCAGCGAAGTGGTAAATCAAGTTGATCCGGATGTAAGGTTATGCGGAAACCGCTCTTATAGCGCGGATTTCCCATTTCTCTAAGGCGGACGGCCAGCCGTTCAGCGTAGCAGTTCTTGCAACCTGGGCTAATTTTTGTGCAGCCGGTTATCGGGTTCCACGTTGCATCAGTCCATTCGATGGCTGAGTTGTTACCCATATGCCGTTAATTCCTATTTTTTGCAGCCAGCCTCAAGATGCAATTGTCGTTAAGTCGTCGAGTGGGCCGAGGAGTGGGTGACTCTAGCTCCCCAGCATCAACCATTTCCCGAATCACTGCTCGATATTCGGTTTGTAGGAACAACATAAAATGATCTTGCGCAATGTATTCCCACAGTTCTAGTCGTGTTCTCCTACTGTGTTTCTTAATCGTCTCAGTAATAACATGTTTTGAATATTTTTTCTCTTTGTCACGGCTTGTCTTCCAATCACGAATAATTGGTGCCAGTAACGGAACATCTCTAAGTGAGGCCTCATGGATGTAGTCGTTGTACGCTGTACACATGGCTTCGTTCATGAGCACCATTGCATCGGGATGTCTTGAGCAGAAAGTTATGAAGTATTTTATCCTGGCTCCCTGTTTCTCGGGCACAGGGCATGAACCAACGTATGGTAGGAGTTCTTTCAGTTTACCCCTGTATTCCGCCATAACCTTTCGCTCCTTCTCGTCAGGCGACAGCCTATCGTTGAACATATACTTCTTCCAATAATTTCCTCCTAATACTTCGTCCAGTACCTTGTGTAGGCTTCGTATCTGAGCCGATAGGGCACGCCCTTCAGCAACTGCATGACGAGACGCCAGGCGGTGAAGTGCAGGCATGCTAAGGTTGATCAAGACTTCTGTGCTGCGCTTGTTACCTCTCTCCAGCAGAGTTCTGATGGCTCCGAATTCACACCCTTTTAGGCCGAAAGGATCAAGATAGATAAAGAGCGTGTAGTCCTTTATCAACCGTTGAACCTCTCTCAAAAGAGATTGACTGTCTCCATAGACTGGGAATGCAATCTTCTTTTGAATAAACGGTTCGAGAGTCTCTTCGAGTTTCTCATGATGAGATCTTTCTTTGTTAACGAAGAGACAGATGCAACCTCTCTTCGCATACTTCTCCGCCATTTGGCACATAATGAGTGGGGATCCGGGTTTATCGTCACCAAATTTTCCTGGACCTGCAAAGCAGTCAATCAGCAAAATTGGCCGTCCAAGTTTAGCAACCTTAGTAAGGTATGGAGGCATGTAGCTACCCAATACTGTGTCTTTGATCCTTGACCAGGGACGCTTGCCTTTGAAGAAAGACTCTTCGGTGTTTCCGAGTTTTTCTGTTGCCATCAACGAAGGAGCTGCCTAGTTTTGATAGTCTGCCCTATGACCGACGACAGTCTCTTACCCGATTAGCCGATCGTAATGCACAAACAAAAGAGCACGGCCGGGGAAATCCAGTCCGGGCTGATGTAAAACGAATCGAAGATGTGACCAGATCAAGAGACCCAGCCGAAGTTAGTTGCGTGCAAGATAGGGCAAATTGAGGATGGGCGTCAAGGAAAATCGTGACTCGTGTTCGGGATTCGGACTGCGCTCTCATAGGTCTATCAGCGCGCACTCACCAGGAAAGTTTAACTTGACAAACAAAATTAATTGAACAAGAGTATCGCGACTTAGGGCATGGCTTAAGCAACCTAACCAAAGGAGG
>WNFH01001096.1_pt1 | contig 25519 bp, 23 predicted proteins | sample 5400411 | NCBI WGS metagenome assembly WNFH01 (sample SAMN13153347, study PRJNA577476) | soil metagenome | isolation source: 200 cm saprolite under Douglas fir tree site 2 hole 3 | place: USA:California | collected 2015-04-18 | reverse complement strand
CCAATAGGTCTCGTAACGAGCTGGATCGCCAAAGATCGTGCGCATCTGAGCAGGCCACGGCTGGCGTACGATCAAAAATCCACCTTTGCCCTGGCCAACGCTGTTGCCGTTCTTGTCTACTACATCGGCCTCGATCGTCGGCAGCGGGCGACTTGCGCTGCCCGGCTTGAGCGGCAGAACAGGGGTTGGGCTGATCATGATGGCCCCCGTCTCCGTCTGCCACCAGGTATCCATAATCGGCAGTTCGCTGCGCCCGATGTTCTTGTAATACCATATCCAGGCTTCAGGGTTGATCGGCTCGCCGACCGAACCGAGCAGGCGCAGGCTTGTCAGGTCGTGCCTGGCTGGCAATTCTTCGCCAAAGCGCATCAGGCTGCGAATCGCGGTCGGGGCCGTGTAGAGGATCGACACCTGGTACTTGTCTATAATACTCCACCACCTGTCAGCGGCAGGGTAGGTCGGAATGCCCTCGAACAGAACACTGGTCGCGGCGTTCATCAATGGGCCGTAAATGCCATAGCTATGGCCGGTCACCCAACCCACATCGGCGGTACACCAGAACACATCGCTCGGTTTGATATCAAACACAAACTTGGTGGTGGCATAGGCTCCCACTGCGTAGCCGCCCTGGACGTGTACTACTCCTTTTGGCTTGCCCGTGCTGCCGCTGGTATACAGGATGAAGAGCATATCCTCGCTGTCCATCGGCTCGCAGGGGACGACGGTATTTCTGGGAATATCTTTCAGCAGGTCATCCAGGTACACATCGCGCCCCTGCTTCATCGGTAGGTCCTTCCCGGTCCGCCGAACGACGATCATCTTCTCCACCGAGGGCGTCTCCGCGACTGCCTCATCCGCTATTTGCTTGAGTTCGATGGTTCTGCCGCCGCGATAGCTGCCATCGGCGGTGATGACCACTTTGGCTTGACTGTCATTGATGCGGTCACGCAGAGCGCTGGCCGCAAAGCCGCCAAACACGACGGTATGCACTGCTCCCAGGCGTGCCACTGCCAATACCGCCGCCACGATCTCGGGGATGAGGGGCAAATAGATGGCCACACGGTCACCCTTCTTCACTCCCAGGTTTTGCAGGCCCTTGGCCAGCCGGTTCGTCATCACGTACAGCTCTTTGTATGTGATCAGGCGGATCGCGCCATCATCGCCCTCCCAGTAGTACGCGATTTTGGAGCGCGTGGGCGTTTGCACATGCCGGTCCAGGCAGTTGTAGACAATGTTAAACTTGCCGCCTACAAACCACTTGAAGAAAGGCTTGTTCGTCCATTCAAAGGTGGTCTGCCAGGGTTCAAACCAGTGCAATTCCTTTGCTTGATCATCCCAATACTCATAGCGATGCGCCAACGACCACTGGTAAAAGTCCTCGTAGTTATCGAAGCCTTTGGACTTCATGTACGCGGTAATATTGGCGTTGTTCACTACGTCGCTGGACGGTGCAAACACCCGATCTTCTACCAAAATAGTGTCGGTGTTCTCAAAACCAAGGTTGGTACTCATAACCAGATGATTCTCCTTCCAAATCGCTGTCAGTCCCTTACCAGGGTCTGATGACCAGATGCCCTTGTGCGACTGCATGGACGATATCAGCTCGGCTGACAATGCCGATGACCTTGCCATTCGCATCGACGACAGGTGCGCCGCTAATGTGTTCCTGAGAAAGAAGATGGGCAGCTTCTTGCGCGCTGGCGCCTGGATGGATAGTATGGACATTGCATGTCATTATATCACTCGTGATCACCGGACACACTCCTTAATTTGAGATGTATGGGGATGTGTTTGCCTGACTCCTGTTCGCGACCTGCTACCAGCCCCTGCGGTCTCACAATCAACAGCGGTAGTTTTGTGGCTCCCAGGATGTGCTCGGCAACGCTGCCCATGACCAGGCGTTGTAAGCCACTTCGACCATGCGTAGCAATAGCGATGAGGTCACACCCATCGAAATCTTCTGTATTTCTCCCGTACTCTGCCACCTTGATCAGAGCCGACGCCACGTCTGCTTCGACTGCCATCGACCAGGTCACCACCAGCCCAAGGTCAGCCAATTCGCCTTTGCGCAGGCGAACTGCTACAGAGCCGAGGTATGCTCTGGCGTCGCGTAGCTCTCGACCCACTATGTGGGGATCACTATGGATCTCGCTCCTCAACCTGCGATAGCTGGCCGGCCCCGTCACTACTTGTGTGAGATGTAAAACACCCTTTACCGGGGCGGCTAGCGCACCAATAAGGAACGCAGCGGGCACAAGTGCAGCCTCTGCAAATGGAGACCCATCCAATGCTACCAGCGCACGCAGGGAATCATGGCGCACAGTCGATAAAACGCCGCCAGCGCGGAGCACCAGTACTGGGACAGGGCTATGACGTGCCAACTCTTGAGCGACACTTCCAAGCATCCAGCGCTTGAGGCCAGTATCTCCATGGCTACATATCACGACCAGATCAACCCCTTTCGATTGAACGGCCGAGATGAGTGCCGGCAGCACCGCACCGGCAAGCGCTTCAGTCGTTATCTCAATGCCCCGGAGATCGTCCGCTTCGGCAACAGTTGCTAGATATCCGCTGTCCCTGGTACGTTCAACCGCCAGGTTTTCCTTCGTGATTGGAGATGGGAACTTCGAAAGGCCTTCGTACTCAACTGGTGCATCTGCCACCTGTAGCAGCACAATTGATCCACCAGAAGCTCTTGCTATACGGGCAGCGACTGGTAAAGCTTGTTCGGCATGTGTCGTTCCATCCAGCGGCACAAGAATTCGTTGAAACATTGTATCCTCCTTTCCTACTTGAAAGGATATGCTTCACATGTCACAGCACCATCACAGGCGATCAAACGACTGTCACAAAGAGCACACAAGACTACTCGGTTCTAAGGCAGATAGGAAGTCAGCAACCTCATCCCTCAAGGGAGAGGCTTGTATCCGAACTCCACTAGGTTAATACGAGTTGTGTTATCTGAGCCACCATACCGCTCAGATAGCCTATTAGTCCCTGTTTAGCCGCTTCCGTTTACAACATCCTGCCTAGACCCGTACACTGAGGGCCATTACAGCGATCGAAGCCTACGGATCTAGGGGGAATGATACCATGTCTACAGTGATCTCACAAACAAAAGATGTGATGCCTTTGTCGCGTATTCGTCGCATACCCGGGCGCCCAGGTGACCGTTACGAAGTCGTTTTCCTGGATCAGCAGGGTCGGATCGTCGTCGCTCTTACAGAGTGGTATCGCATTCGCAGCATCCAGGGACCAGTGAGTACGTGTAATACCTACCTGTCGTGCTTGCTCCCATATTTTACCTTTTTGTGCGAGAAGGGATATGCCTGGAATGCCCCGTCTTCACAGCTACGTCCGGTGCTGATCGAGTTTCATCGAGACCGACTTGGCTGTCTCATTCAGCCTGGAGGCGATCGCGAGGGATTTGAAATTGTCCCAACGCGTGATACACCTCTGCGCGACAGTACGCTTCGTGTTTTACGAGCTGCGCTGCGTGACTTCTACCTCGTGATGAAAGACGAGGGATTGTACGCTTTTCCTAATCCGCTCTCATCCGAGGTTCTCGTGGCTCTCAAACGCGAACAAGTGCGTTCTCTTGCCAATCGGGGAGCGCCCGACCAGGCCGGTATTCGAGAAGAAACGCGCGAACAGTCTCGGCGGCGCCCGACGGCCTTTCTTCGTCACTCAAAAGCGCAAGAGTGGAAACCAGAGATGCGCCGGGAACTGGCCGACGTGCGCGAAGGCATGCACACAGTCATCAACGCTCTGCTCGACAGCAAACAGGTGTCACCACGCGAGAAAGCGGTGCTGGAACTCTTGCAAAACACCGGGGCCAGGCTCCATGAGGTGATTTTGATGACGGTCGGCGGATACAGAAACGAGGGGATCGCCGGCCAGGCGCAGGTGGTGAACAAAGGCAGCATGGGGCGCGAGGTCAAAACGATCTACTTTGGACACAACCCTGATGTCGAACGAGCTCTGACGACCTACATTGAGCAGGTTCGGCCACTGCATGATCCACAGAAACGGAGAAGACTGGCTAACGTGGGTGATCAGGAACCGCTTTTCCTCACGGAACACGGAAAACCGTATTCCGCAAAGGCATTTTACTGGCATTGGTACAAGCACTACACGTCTGTACAAGGGAAATGCCCGGTGCCATTTTCACCTCACGACATTCGACATCTGTTCATTAGCGAATATCTCATTCGTCTCAAGCTCGCCTGCGGCGCAGGGACACCACAGTTTGACGCTGAGCAGTACGTGCGCGAACGGGAAGCCTTTGGAAGTATGGTCATGGGCTGGAGTAGCCCAAAAACCATCGATATCTACGACCACACGCGTGACGGAGAGCAAACCTTGTCCGTGCTGACAAGCTATCAACACGATCTCTCCCATCGGCGTTACGTAGCTGAGCCTTCTCTCCCAACAGAACAGCCCAAGGAGAAGGCGATTGCTCCTGTTCATGTTGAAGAAGAAGTCACCTTGCACCAGGAGGGGGAAACGATGTGGTTGCACGATGCTGAGACACTTGCCTGGATCAAGAAGATGCAGCAACAAAAGGGGGCAGCAGAGTGATGATGAACACAACCGCTCCTGTTTCTGTAGAAGAGCAAGCACGTCCCAAACGTCTCAACTTCAGCGACGCGGCGCAGCGCGAGGCCCACGTGCAGGCGTTTCTGGCATGGCTTCCCCCGATTTTGCATACTGCTCCTGGAATTGAATGGGAGCGTTTACCAAGCCGGGTCATGGGATATTTTATCCGTACTGTAGCAGATGGCCCCGACGCCATACCTCTCGCCTTTGCTGTTGGGTGCGCCATGGACGCCATGAAGAAGCTTTCATTGTACACTCACGGGAAAGCGCTCGCCTCACTCCTGCATTGGTTGCGCGCACAGTATGGTATGAATGAACTCGTGCAACTCAGCACGCGAGATATCTGGGATCGCTTGGTGGAGGGAAGAACGCTCGGCGGAGGGGAGCTCCGCCTTCTGATCGACTATCATGCCTTCTCTTCCACACATATACGTGTGCATCTCGAAGGTCTGAACGTGCGAGATCGTGTCATCTGGGAACACTATGCACTTCCTCCGCTGCCTGCCGGTTTCATGGAAAAGCACAAGATCCGTGGAACATACAAAACAGCAGCCGCTCTTCGACGCAAAGAACAATCAGATATTTTAGTGCCTTTGTTCTCATTGCTCGTCGAAATTGCACAACTGCGGAAGCAGGCGGCAGAGCGATTCATCAAGCAATTTCGTCGATACCGAGACCGCGCCATAGCAGGAGAAATCACGCTTCCTGTTCAATTCCAGCACACCGATCATCTTTTTGATGTAGCGAAAGATGCATCTACCCTTTCTGCCGTCGAACTCACCGAACGCGAGGTCAGGCTCTCATTCACGCTCTGGGATCGTCTGAGCTGGGTTAAAGAGCATTTAGACCAGTGCAGTGTGGATACACGCAAGCTATGGGAACGGCAGCAAGGAGCATACGCTCCCGAGCGCAATACCTACTTCTTGCAGTATGAGGGAAAAGCCGAGGACTTGTTGTGGTGCGGCGATCTCATTATCGGCCGACGACTGGGACAGAAGCATCGCCTTTCGATGAAAGGCCAGGATCAGGAGGAGAAAACTCAAGGCCAGGACCAGGAGGAGGGAATGCTTAGCAAGGTGCTCAAAGGCTTCTATGTGTCCCGGCCAGCACTGCTCTCGCCGGCTCAAAACGACAGTAACTGGTTCAATCACAACATGCGTGCTGAAGAGGTAATCTTTGATCCCGAAGCTCTTTACAGAGGCGTGCTCTACGCAACAGCTCTGGCCACCCTTGCCCTCACGAATGGAAGCCGTGTGAGCGAATTACTCCAGGTCAGTGCAAACCGTTTTGAGACGCTGGCCGTCGATGAACTCAAAGCTCGGCAGCCTACCGGCCGTAAGATTGGGATTCTTGTTCAGCATCTCTTACCCAAGGGTTCTACAAGGGAGAGCGATCGTCAGTTTTTCCTCATCAGCGAGATGGCTGGGCGATTACTCAGAGAGATTGGGCAGCTTCTGGCGGCGACACATGGAGGGTCTCTCCCAATTGTTCAGCCCTACGAGAACTCAAAGGAAGAGGATCTGTCGCCCGAACCCTACCTTTTTCAGTGGGCAGCAAGCGACGACGGACGCCACGGCCTTCTCACAACACTGGATGTGGGACGATTACTGCGTTTTCTCTTTCATGGACTCACGTTTACCACACGCGCCGGCAAGCCAATTCACGTCGCTACGCACCTCCTGAGACATGTCCTCGCTACCCATGCCAGGCAGGTCAAAAATGTGCCAGCCGAGGCAGTGGCTTACCTGTTGCACCATCGGGTGACGCTTGAGGGTTCCTCGCACGCCCTCTCTATCCCTGAAGCGACGGCCTACTACAGCCGCATGCCGGTTGAGCGACTGCTCGCGCTGCTCTTTGAAGCACAAGCTCAGTTTTCTTCGCCACAAAAGCGTTCGTATTTACAAGTGCCTCCTCCGCGCACACTGGAACAGATGGAAGCCGCGCTGCGTCAGGTGTTTGAACAATGGGGTACGATTGGCCCAACGGTGCTCGGGTATTGCAGCGCAGGACTGTGTATTCGTCCAAACAATCGCGCGCTCTGCCTTGGTTGCCCATACCTCGTTCCTCATTACAGCAACTTGCGCCATGCCAAGACCTGGTGCAAGCTCCATGTGCTTCAAGCACAACTGCATGACGCGCACGGGCATTCTGTGGACGCAGAGCAGTCTCGGCAAATGATCCAGCATCTCGACGATATCATTCGGGTGATGGAAGTGCAAATCCGCACCCGGCAAGACGGCGGCTACCTGCCCTTTGCAGATACCCTGCCCTCGGCTCCCGACGAGGAAGGAGAACCGCGATGACAAAAACGACGGCATCATCTCATGATCGCTATGCCCATCTACGCGAAAATGCAACAGTTCAAAAGCAAGCGACGGTGACCCGGCTTACACAGGCGATTGCCGAGCTTGAAGCTGAGAAGCGTCAGGTGAACACCTTTACCATTAAAGAGGTGAGTGGCCTCGATTATATGGCCTATTACCGCAATCCAGAAGCCCTGGCCTTGTTCCGCACACACAGTACGCATTTACGCGAGAAGCGAGAACAGGAACAGGCGAAACGGCGTCAGTCCAAGCGGAAGCAAACCAAGGAGGGCGGGGACCTTCACCAGGTCAAGGTTGAACCCCGCGATCCTTTGTTCAACCACAAAAAGCCGGAGTTGGTGGCCAAGCTGCGAGCAGCGTATGCGGAACGCGAGCAAATCGAGCAAAGCTACGGAACCTTGTTACAGGAACATATGCAGTGTGGTCTCACGATCGCCAAACTGGAAGCACAGATCGCCGAATTTAACACATTTATGAAGCAGTTCCGAAGCGCATTGAACAATGAGGAAAGCGCATTGAACAATGAGGAGCATGGAACACAGCGTTAAAGCTACATGGATGTTTAAAACGGATGAACAATACCATGCATATCTCGCTCAACTAGAAAGAGTATGAGGAAAATGTCAGCGACTAGAAGAAACACCGCAGTTCTGCATACCGTTTGAGGCGTGCAGCTTTGTTCTCATCGTCCGATACATCAGGGCGTACTGACAAGACGCCCGTTCTCACCCAGTCCTGCCGGGTAAGAAACGTTCGCAGCGCGATATTGCGTGCTCCCACCAGGTCAGCGTGCAGGGTATATGCGTGTCCCACGCGAAGCCTGTAGGGGCACTGCTCATGCTGACAGATGAACAGCAGTCCTTTCCCGGGGCGGTTGCGTTTGTCCGTGTAGCCGCAGTAGGGACAGCTCTGGCTGGTTTAATCCGCATCCACCTTGATGGCAAGGGAGCCTGCTAGCGCAGCCTTGTAGCTCAGCATGTTGTGTAGCTCGGCAAAGGCCCACTGTGAGGCATGCCGATTAGCGCGACGCGCTTTCTTGGAAACTGGTTCGGTGCCTTTGCCCTGCTTCTTGCGTCGTTTCCTGCGCCTCTTCGTGCGTTCGCGGATGCCGGTGAGGTCCTCCAGACCGATCAGGGTATGTGGATGAGACACGATAATAGATTTCGCGATGCGGTGATTAGCTTGCAGTTTCAACCGTCTCTCTCGCCCACTCAAGGTAAGCATACGCCTCTTTGCGGAGCGAGTGCCTTTTTTCTGCAAGCGTTTACGGAGCCGGGCGTAGTGGTCAGCTTTCGCCCGGACGCGTTTGCCGGGATAAAACCGGCTCTGGTTGCTGAGCGTGGCCGTCGTCGCCAGGTAACGTTGCCCGACATCTACCCCTACCACCGTAGGTAGCATTTCCGGGGTTGGCTCAGGTATCTCTAGTTCCAGGGAGACCAGCAGGTAAAACTGTTTGTGCGCCTTGTCATACCAGAGTTTGGCACCTCCAATGGTGGCCCCGTGATGGATCAGGGCCACATGCGGCTCATAGCCCTGATAAGAGACGATGATGCGTCCTTGCAGCGTCAGCACGCTCACCTGCTGTCCTGGCTTGAAGGTGTAGTCATAGCCATAGTTGTAGGTCACCGTTGGAGAGAGATACTTAGGGGGCTTATCCAACCCTTTGTAATGTTTCTTGGTGTAGCCTGCTTTGCGATGCTCGATATTCTTCTTGAGCTTGGTCCACAGTCCCTTATAGGTGGCCCCAACCTGGCGTGGGACATTGCAAGCCATCTGTGAGGGGAGTTTGTACAGCAGGCGGATATCGTCATACGTCCCTTTTTGCAAGCGCTCATGATTGGACAGCTTCCCATGCTCGAAGGCATAGCGACTCACATAGTTGAGTGCATCCCGGTAGGCCAGTTGCGTCTGTCTGAGTAGCTGGCCTTGCTCAGGAGTCGTCAGCAATTTCAGTTTGGCGGTGATGATCTGCTGCATGGGTTCCTACATCTGTCAGGTGTTGATGCCTGATTTCTGCATTGACTTATCTTCTCATCATTCGCGTAATGGAAAAGCAGTTTGTGGAATTTCCCGAGCCAGAGCAGCATAGAGGTCGGTAGGCAAGCCCAACAAACGGAGGATCTGCTCTTGGACAGGGGTGAGCGGTGTGACGTGTCGGAGCGTCTGATCGGGCAAGTGCACCTGGGTCAGGGTCATCGGCACAAAGGCTTGCAGGAGCCGCTCGGCGGTCGGAGTCGCCGTGGCTCGGCGCGGGTTGTCCTTGTAGAGTCCAGCCAAGGTTGCCCCCTGTTGTTTCAAGGAGCGACGCACCACACCCTCCATGAGGGTCAGTACCCGTAAGGCCACGCTCAGCAGATGGGTCAACCCGCGCACCTGATCGTCCCGTTTGACAAACATGGGGGCAATCGAGAGCGGTGCGCCTTTGAGGCGTCCGAAGCCGTGTTCGATGTGGTACCCGTGCCGATATTCCCGCACGGCGTCCGCCAAGGACAAGCGCTCCTGGGGGGCGTTAGTGGCATACGCACGCCAACCCAACGTCGACACGAGGTGGGCAATCGCCGCTTCATCACGCTGGACCGCTGTGATCTGAGAGCGCACCCGCTCGCTCACCTGCTGTAGGCGGTTGGCTCCACCGCGTCCAGGCCCGACAAACTTGACGGCTTGCTCGCTTTCTCGTGCAAAGGTGTAGGTGAGCAGACCCACGACCCGATGCTTTGTGAGCACGGCCTCGGCGGCGCTCTGCAACGCCGTCTCCTCGGTGATCTGGCGTTTGCCCCGTCCCACCGGTGGGGTCAAGGCCAGCAGCGCCTCCTGGGCTTGCTCCAGGCGCTCTTCCAAGTGACGGCGCTGTGTCTGTGCATAGGCGTCAGAGCGCACCACCAGCACGCGTTCCTGCCAGGCGAGTCCTTCATAGACACACGTCCGACTCACTTCGTAGCCCTGGGCCAGCACCTGCTTCCCATCCTCGGAGAGCACCTGCGTCAAGGCCTCCCCTCGCGCCACGCCTGCCTGGATCCAGTCGGGCATTTGCTGGGCCGTCTCACCCACCAAGGCCAGGGGCGTTACGTAATACTGCCCGTGCGCCACGAGATGCGCACGGGTCGCCAGTGCACTCATCTTGCTGTCTCCCACAAACAGCAAGCCTGTTCGCCCCAGGCATCCCAGCACACGGTCAATCGTCGGGATATACAAGGGATCATCAGCGTGTTCCCCTGATACCACTTCCAACGCGAGGGGGAGACCGAGGGGATCTAAGGTCGCCATCATGGCCTTGATCTGTCGGAGCGTCGGATCATCTTTACTATGTCCAAACTGCCACAGGCTCTCTTCGCCCCCGTCACGATAGCCTGAGACCGTGGTGGCATCCACGCGGATCGGTTGCTCCTCCAACGCGTACACCCGCACCAGATGCTGTCCCAATTCCTGTTCAATCGCCTGCCAGCCGGGCGCATCCGACAGATGCCGCAGCACAATCGTCAGGCGATCATCGGTAAAATCGGTCTCGCGGATATCCAATCCTGTGACCTGTTCGAGCGTGCTGTGCGCTTGACGCACCCAATCGCGCACCGTCAATTTGCGATGATCTCCTTGCGAGACGATGTGCGCCAGCCAAATGGTGGCGGTCCATCCCCAACTCAATCCTTGTTGTAACCAGTGCCGTGGCAGATGCCGATCCAAGATGCTGGGCAGGTCCATCTGTTGCATCAGCTTCAAGAGCACCACAAAGTCATCGATGCGCTCAGTTGTGATTGACAGTTCTTCTTTCATGCTCCTCAGTATGCCAGAAAATTCCGCTTTTGCCTAGCTCATTACGCGAATGGTGAGTATTAACTCACTGTCATATCTCATCCTCTTTTCTGGTCTTATTAGTGGTAGGGGAATCACAATTCCATAAAAGAGCTGAAAGGGAACTTGCGGTGAGAAAAGTTACCGGGATGCTTACAAATGATCAGCTGAAACGGGAGAGACAACGACGTGGTTGGTCACGCGAATACGTAGCTGAGCAGATTGGTATTGCCGACCCCAAGACCATTGGACGCTGGGAGTGTGGGGGTGCCTTTCCCAGACAGAAACAGGCATCCTCAACTAGTTCGTCGATTGTCCTTCGACTCATCCAGACAGTGAGTACTGTCACTCCGTTGTGGGCTAACAGAGAGGAACGTATGGGTATTTTTGATGATCATCAATGGATGAACCAACTACGAGAAGATGATACCAGGCCAGGTTTGAGTCGTCGAAGATTTCTCCAGCATGGTCTAACTCTAGGACTTGCCGGGGGGCCTGTAGCATCATTGTTGACGGCTTGCAGTCAAGGAAGGAGCGAGCCGGGGATTCCGACTCCAGCCTCGGTAGAAGTTCTCAATGTGTGGGAGGGCGAGGAGGAGGAGCAAGCATCGTTTAGGGCTGTGGTGGCTCCATTCACTGACCAGACTGGGATCACTGTCAGTATTGACTCTACCCGCGACCTGGATGCAGTCGTATCGAAGCGGCTGGAAGCTCACAACCCACCTGATATAGTGATCTTGCCCAATCCGGGGAAGATGCAGCAGCTTGCCAGGAAGGGCGTGTTGACGCGGCTGGATACCTTCCTTGATATGAAGCAGATCGGCAGAGATTATGCTGCTTCCTGGGTCGACCTTGGATCGCATGACGGCAAGCTCTATGCTCTCCCCTATAGAGTAACCAACAAAGGGATGATCTGGTACAACCCGATGCAGTTCAAAGCGATCAACGCACGGATTCCTCTCTCCTGGTCAGAGCTTATCACGCTCTCAGAGAGCATTGCCAGAAGTGGAAAATACCCGTGGTCGATAGGAGTGGAAAGCGGTGCTGCCAGTGGCTGGCCTGCGACCGATTGGATTGCTGAGATCTACTTGAAGCAATCAGGCCCGGATCTCTATGATGCATGGGTTGCCCACAAAACACCATGGACAGATACACGTGTGAGAAACGCTTTCCAATGGTTCGGGCAGATTGCAGGTGGCACCCACTACATCGCCGATGCTCCCCAATCTCTGCTTTCCACAGGATTTCAACAGGCGAGCTATAAAATACTAGAGACTCCTCCCCAGGCATATATGTATTACCTGGGTGACATCACTGCTGGCTTTCTGACGAGCCGTTTTCCTGATGCAAAGCCAGCCGTCGACTTTAACTTCTTTCCTTTTCCGATGATTGCCCCTCAATACAAAGATGCAGTCACTGGCGGGGCCGATCTGGTTGTGGCTATGCGGGACACCAGTGCGGTGCGCGCATTGATCAGATATCTTGCCACCGCTCAGGCACAGACGATCTGGGTGATGCGCGGAGGTTTCACATCAGCGAATAAGTCGGTTGATCTCCTCGTTTACCCCAACCCCGTAGCCCGGGCTTCAGCAGCTATGCTGACGGCCACAACCACCTTCCGCTTTGGAGCCGGTGATCTGATGCCTCCCGCTGTTCAGCAAGCCTTCTGGAAGGGAACGCTGAATTTTATTCGGGATCAGAATCAACTCGATACGATCCTGGCTGACATCGAGTCCATCGCGCAACAAGTCTATCTCTCACCTGGTGTAAATCCCAGGACTCTGCGGGACGAATTGGTATAATTCTGCGGGTCGTTCTCAAGCTATAAGTCCGTGTTTTCAGACCTCTTGCTCACTCAGATAGTTGTACTAATTTCTCATTCTCGCGCCACTTTATGGTGACAAATTTGGCTATTGTATTCTTGTCTCTGGAGCAACAAATAGATGAGATAAGATGATACGCCACATTATCTGACAGAGCTTCTTTTTGGGTTAGATAAGGCTGGGACTGCTTTCAAGCTCTATAGGCGCCATCGCTTGACTTCCAGAAACGCGCCATGATATCGGACGGATGACATGCAGGGTTAACGGCGGCCAGGGCGAGAGGGCGCGTCGGCGGACGACCCAGAAAGCGGCAGCGACGAATGGAAAAGTGGCACTGGCCCGGCGGATGTTTGCTGACCAGAGTCATTCGATCCCAGAAATCTGTATCGCTACGTCAAAGAAGCTGAATCACCCACGTAATTATCAAAGTTTCGCCCACAGAATGGCTGATGGCCAGATTGGGGGCTTACTGCTTGCTTGCTCTGCACAAAGAGAACATTCCCAGGAGAACCATCCTGCTCAATATCTCAAGCAAGCGGCCTATAAGCCCCCGAAGTGGGCATGAGGCATTCGATGAGGTACTTTTTTGAGAAGTATCTGACGTACATCACGGTATGCCTTCCCAACGTGAAAAGCTTTGAATCGGCCTGCGATGGTCTTTCCGTGGTTTCTGAAAGAGAAAGGCAGCGCCGCATTACGTCAGATACTTGTAAAAATTTGCCGCCACTGAATCAAACGATTTACACCCAGCTTTAGCGACAGCTCATAAATCTATCGGTAGTTTGTTGACTTAGGGAATTTCCGCAATGAAGAACAATCGACCGATGCATTCTCAGATGCGAAGAACATAAGCAGCACCGACCCTCAGCAGAAAGGCAAGAGAACGGCGTTTCCCGAATCAACAAACTACCGGTAGGAGCGCTATTTCCTCCCCTTATCTGAAGCCAGGGGACTCCATAGTGCCAATTATATGAAGGCGCTCAACGCCTTCATATAATTGGCACGCTCGAAGGCGGCAGGCTCGGCCACTGCGCGCTGGCTCATGCTGTCTTTCATAGAGGTGACCGACTCGTACTCGTGCTCCTCCATCCATGCCTGTAGATCTGTCAGGATGTGTGTCAGCCGCCCGATACCATATTCCAGTAATGCAGAAGTCGTCATAGCGACACTGGCTCCTGCCATCACCGCCTTGAGCACGTCCTGCGCGGTGTGCACCCCACTGGTGAGCGCAAAATCAGTTTCGATGCGGCCATAGAGAAGTGCGATCCAGCGCAAAGGCAGACGTAGTTCGTGCGAGGTACTTAATTCCAGGTTAGGAATGACCTCCAGCTCTTCCAGGTCAAAATCGGGCTGGTAGAAGCGGTTAAAGAGCACCAGGCCATTGGCGCCTGCCTCTACGAAGCGTTTTGCGATGTGCGGGAGAGACGTGAAGAAAGGACTGAGTTTGAGCGCGATCGGAATCTTCACCGTGGCCCGGACATCCCTGACCAGCTTCACATACTCCTCTTCCAGTTCGGCCCCGCTCAGGTTCGGGTCCGTTGGCAGGTAATAGATATTCAGTTCGAGAGCATCGGCACCAGCCTGTTCAATCCTTTGAGCGTACTGCACCCATCCACCCGATGAGATGCCGTTCAGACTGCCAATGACCGGAATGTCGACTGCCCGTTTGACGCGGTGCAAGTGCTCCAGGTAAGGTTCTGATCCAAGGTTGTAGGAGCCCAGGTCGGGGAAGTAGCTCAGCGATTCGGCATATGAGTGGGTGCCGCGCTCCAGGTAATCATCAAGTTCCTGGCTCTCATGCGTAATCTGCTCCTCAAATAAGGAGTACATTACCACAGCGGCAGCACCCGCATCTTCCAGGCTCCGTACCGTATCTACCTTCTTCGAGAGAGGCGAGGCTGAAGCCACCAGTGGATTTCTCAGTTGGAGGCCCAGATAGGTTGTCGTCAGGTCAGGCATAGTCTTCCTCCTGTCTTATCTCCCTCATTGGGAGGGAAGTTCATCGACGGTTGCAATCTGGCCGCTATTTTTTGTGCTCAGGCGGCGAGGCTGGCTCCTGGCTCTCAGCCATTTCACGATATCTCTGCCAGTGCTCCTGGACATCTTGTTTGGCCAACCGCAACAGGCTTTCAGCCCGCTCCTCGTTGCTCTGCAGCAGCATGCTGTAGCGTGTCTCGTTATAGATATACTGCTCGAGGGGGATCGCCGGCTCTTTGGAGTCGATGATCAACGGGTTCTTGCCCTCAAAACGTCGTTCAGGGTTGTAGCGATACAACGGCCAGTACCCCGATTGCACCGCTAGCTTCTGCTGCTCCAACCCCTTGCGCATGTCGTAACCGTGGGCGATGCAGTTGCTGTAGGCAATGATCAGGGAGGGGCCATCATATGCTTCGGCTTCCAGAAAAGCGCGCAGCGTTTGCTGATCGTTAGCGCCCATCGCTACGCGAGCTACGTACACACTGCCATAGGCCATGGCAAGCATACCCAGGTCTTTCTTTGGCGTTGCCTTGCCGCGGGCGGCAAATTTCGCTACGGCTGCCAGCGGAGTGGCTTTTGACGCTTGCCCTCCTGTGTTGGAGTACACTTCGGTATCCAGCACAAGCATGTTCACATCGCGCCCGGAGGCCAGGACATGACCTTCCTGACCCCGGCACTCTCGGGACATCACCTGCATCTTGCCTCCCTTACGCTGAACCTCTTTCCTTTGCTGATGGCGCTGACCGCAGTATTCGTCTGTGTGCTGGCGGTAAGGCTGTTGCCCTGGATGGGGGCAGCCACCATGGTGGTGGTCGTCTTCCTCCTCGTCTTTCTGCTGGTGAGCGCGTTCGTTCCCCCGATGATGACGCTCCTTGTGCAGGCCGAGCATGAGACTTACCTGGCGCGCGCAAGCCGCATCGGTTCGACCATCATTCCTTTGTTGGGACAAACGCCTGTGCTGCTGCTGCTGGCGCTGAGCATCGATGGCGTCGTCTGGTTGGGGCGACGCGGCCAGTGGGCGCGAACGCGTCTGAACACATGGGTGCTCGTCGCTTCGATGGTCAGCATGTTCCTGGTGGCAGGGTTCACCCTGGTGCAGCAGATCGGTTTGCGCGAGCAGGCGGTACAAGGGGGTGGAGGTGGCAGGGGAGGGTCTCTCGTGCTGGGGTTCGTCCTCTCGCTCCTCCTGACGGTTCCTGGCAGTCTGCTGGGAAATTGGTTGGCCCTGACGATGAGTGAGACCGTGCAAGCACTGCGGAGGTAAGATCATGCGCAAAGCCATTCAACTCGTGTTGTGTCTGTTCGCGGTCGCCGCCCTGGTCGTGACCGGGGTAGCCTTCTATCAAATCGTGCTGGCCTCGACCATCCACGGCGCTCCGGTGCGCTTCATCGGTGCGGAGGCGGGGCCCTATCCCCTCAAGCTGGCGTTGTACAATGACCCCCATCAACGCGGGTGATGCCATCCCGTTCGCTATCGCGGTTGCGCCGGGCACGCGGGGGCCGCTCACCTACCAGGTGACGGCCAGCCCGGGTCCCGGTGTCCCTGGCGGGCTTTCACAGGGCGATGTCAACGCTCAGCAAAGCACGCCCTATGGCGTGCCAGGCAGCATTACGCTGGTGACGCGTGGGCCGTGGACGCTCAATCTCGTCATCACCGGGCCTGCCGGGCGAGGCGAAGCAGAGATCTCCTTGACCGCAGTCGCGCTCCCGGCGATGCCAGCGTGGCTGGCCTGGAACATAGGCCTGCTGCCCCTCTACGGCTTGCTGCTCTTCTGGGTTTGCACCACCCGGCGCACAGCAAAGCAGCGGTCAGGGGATGGGCTTTCTGAAAGGTCGATGGTGGCAGAGATAACGCAGGAGGTTTCCTAGATGGCTCGACCCGCAGATCCGCGTCGGCGCGAAACGATCTTGCGCGCTGCGACGGAGGTCTTCACCGAACAGGGCTTTAGCGAGACGCGCCTGGCTGATATCGCTCAGCGTGCCGGGGTGGTCATCAGTACCCTCTACCTCTACTTTGGCTCGAAGGAAGAGATGGTGCATGCCATCGCGCAAGAGAACCAGCAGATCCTGCTCGACCAGTTGGGGCCGGTGCTGGTGCATCTGAGAGGAGAAGAGGATATCGCGCAGTTTATCGAGATCGTCCTCGCCTTCGCGAAGGAACACCGCGATCAGATCATCGTCTTCAACCTGGAGAGCGGCTTGAGGACGGGACGCCGGGGGATACGCGCGACGCATGGTCCGCAGATTGAAAGGGGCATCGAGATCATCAGCAACCTGATCGCTGAGGGTTCTCTCTGCCCCTATGATCCCGAACTGGTGATGGAGATGCTCATCACGACAACGCGTTGGATGATCAGCATGTGCCTGTCGATGCAAGAGGGAGAAGAGGAGCCGTTGAAGAGGTTCTGCGTGCAGTGGCTCTCCAAAGCGCTGCTGCCATGGTAGCGATCGTTGCTTGAGAGCGGTTTTATAACAGCCCTGGCCAGGCATGTATCTCAACTTCTGTCACCTCAACTTGTATAGTCTTGCCTGGTGGGGGTTGGTGGCATCTGCTGGCCATAGCCCATGCGCAGCACCATCTGTGGGAAATCTGTTTGCCCGAAGAGAGTAAGTATCTCTGTCTGAAAGATATCTTGTGACTTAGCCGTGATGCGTGGCCCTCCCGTAGTGATAGCATTGTGATAACCACGATCTATACTCGAGGGGGAGAAAGCAGAGATGTTCTCACGTTCGAAATGAGATAGCGTCGTAACGCTTGTGCTCGTGACTAGAAAGGAGCACGTTCATGTTCAGGCGCATCCTTGTACCTCTCGATGGATCAGCCCGTGCAGAGCAAGCGCTTCCCATTGCGGCACGCATCGCGCGGGCTTCTGGTGGCTCTGTCATGCTCCTGCATGTGCTCATGGCCACTCGTGAGCTTGGGCCTTACCTGGGACAATCGGCGTTGCAGCATGAGGTGATCGACGCAGCAATTGCCGATGCGACTACCTATCTGTCAAAAGCCGCACAAGCGCACAGCCTGGCCGGAGTTGAAACGAAGGTGGCATTGCTTTCCGGTCCAGAAGCCTTGACCATCCTCAATACTGCAAAGGAGCAGCAGAGCGATCTCATTATCATCGCAAGTCATGGAGCTACTGGCTTCAAGCGTTGGGCGTTGGGAAGTGTGACACAGAAGGTAGCGCGCTCCAGCCCTGTGCCCGTACTCGTCCTCCGCGATAGAGGAACTGTCCCCTCAAGTGCTTATCCAGATAAGACTCGTCCTCTGCATACCGTTGCAGCAGTTGTTGCACTCGATGGCTCCCAGCTAGCTGAGGCTGCGATCCTGCCCACTGCCAACCTGATCGCTGCACTGGCGGCTCCGGCATCAGGCTCATTGCATCTCACGCGGGTCGTGCAACGACCGAGTGTTGATGCCATACTGAGCGGTCGAGCGCGCATGGATCCGCAGCAGAGAGACCAGACGAGCAGTGAAGCAATAGAGTATCTGTGTAAGAGAGCCGACGACCTACGCGCCAGCCTTGGAGTAGATCTCAACCTCGCGATCACCTGGTCGATAGCACTAGACACCACTGTGGCAAATGCACTCATCAAGGTGGCAGAACAAGGAAGAGTCGACGGGGGTACCTGCATCTTCGGCGGCTGCGATATCCTGGCTCTGGCAACGCATGGGCGTAGCGGTCTACAACGTTGGGCCCTTGGAAGCGTTACAGAGCACCTCCTTGGCCGCACGAAACTTCCGCTCCTGATCGTGCGACCGCAACAAGAACAGCTTAAGCTTGCATCAGCTACGAGTGAGCCGGTTGAACGAGAGGCAGAGGTGGGATGAGAGGATAAAAGGTAATAACAGGTGTATCAGGAAGATACGAAACAGGAGGGATGACTCATGAAAACACTATCTGCAAGCGAATTGAGGGTCTTGATGGAGCAACAGCAAGGCCCCTGCATTTCACTGTTCCTGCCTACACACCGGGCAGGCGGAGACACACAGCAGGACCCTTTGAGGCTCAGGCATCAACTCCGAGCGGTGGAGAATCGCCTGCTGCTGAAGGATCTTCGTTCCACCCAGGTGCAAGCTCTCCTGGAGCCGCTCCAGGCGCTTTTAGACGATGAGCAATTCTGGCTGCATCCCAGCGATGGACTGGCCGTGTTCCGCTCTCCTGAGCTGCTCCGCGCCTATCGGCTGCCCTACCCGTTCAAAGAGCAGGTGATCGTCACCAATCATTTCTATCTCAAGCCGCTGCTGCCGCTCGCGACCAATGATGGGCGTTTCTATATCCTGGCTCTCTCGCAAAAAGAGATACGACTGCTTGAGAGCACACACTACAACGTCAACGAAGTCGCATTACCTGAAGGTGTCCCTCACCGTCTTGCCGACGCGCTGAAGTACGACGAACCTGAAAACGAGTTACAATACCACAGCAGTTCATCAGGCGCAGCGCTCGGCAAAGGCAGACGGCGAGCAATCATTTTTCATGGACAGGGAGTGGGCACTGATGATGAGAAGCAGAACATCCTGCGCTACTTCCAGCAGGTTGATCGAGGGCTGCATGCCCTGCTGAGAGATGAGCAAGTGCCGCTGGTGCTGGCCGGGGTGGAATATCTTTTCCCGATCTACCGGGAGGCGAATACGTACCTCCACCTGTTGGATGAGGGAGTAGCAGGGAACCCGGACAGGGAGAGCGCGGAGGCCTTGCACACCAGGGCCTGGGCTGTCGTGGAGCCGTACTTTATGAGAGCGCGAGAAGAGGCGGTTGCAAGCTATAGAGCCTGTGCCAGCAGCGAGCGAGCCTCAAACGACTTGCGAGTGATCATTCCGGCGGCCTATTACGGGCGGATTGAGCATTTGTTTCTCGCGGTGGATCACGAGCAGTGGGGGACCTTTAACCCGGCAACCACGACGCTACATGTCCACCGGGAGCCACGCTTTCAAGACGACGAGCTGCTGGATATGGCGGCTACACAGACGCTACTGCATGGGGGGTCGGTCTATGTAATCGAGCAAGCACATATGCCAGATGAAAGGCTGTTGGCGGCAGTGTTTCGCTACTGAACCATACAGAGTAGTCAAAAGGAGAACACAGATGTTTAAGAACATGCTCGTTCCGCTTGATGGATCAACTAGAGCGTGAGGGCTGCTCCCGGGAGCGCGAGCAGGAGGGCTCCCGGGTCAAGTGCTCTTTGCGGCAGAATCCCTTCTAGAAAACGATGAGCGGCTTAAGGACACCGTCGAGCTTTTTGTCCATGATCTCGAAGGCTCTCTCCATCTCGTCAAACGGGAAGGTATGGGTTGTCATCAGCGTGGGATCGACGCGCTTCATCTCCAGCACGCGCAGGAGGCGTTCCATGCGCAAACGGCCACCGGGACACAGGCCGGTCGTAATGGTCTTTTCCGCCATGCCGACTCCCCACTCGACGCGTGGGATATGCACGAAATCACCGTGACCGTGGTACCCAACATTGGAGATGGTGCCACCTGCTTTCGTGACTTTGATAGCATTCTGGAAGGTGACATCGGCCCCCAGCGCCTCAATCGCTGTGTCCACGCCCTGTCCCTCGGTCAGGTCGAGGATGCGCTGGACAACGTCCTCTTTGGAGAAATCAGCGATCACATCCGCGCCGTAGATACGCGCAAGGTCCTGCCTGCGCGGGACCGCCTCTACTCCGATAATCAGCCCGGCCCCACGCAACTTCGCCCCGACGGTTGCCATCAGTCCCACCGGGCCCTCGGCGAAGACGGCTACTGTTCCCCCGATAGGAATATTGCCGTTCTCTGCGCCCATGAACCCGGTCGAGAGCATATCGGCGCAGTAGACCGCCATCTCGTCGGGCACGCTGGCAGGAATACGGGCCATATTCGCATCGGCCTCGTTCACGTGAAAGTACTCGGCAAACACGCCATCCTTCGAATTGGAGAATTTCCATCCTCCCAGCGGGGCACCAGATTGGGAGGAGTGACCAGCTTGTGAAGCGGGATCGCCCCAATCCGGGGTGATTGCGCCAACCACGACGCGATCACCGGGCTTGAAGAGTTTGACGTTGCTGCCTACTTCGTGGACGATGCCCACCGCTTCGTGTCCCAGGGTCAGGTTCTCCCGCGGGCCGATGGCACCGCCTACGGTATGGGAGTCCGAGGTACAAATGAGGGCTTTGGTCGTCTTGACGATCGCGTCGTTTGGACCCGGATGGGGAATGGGTTTCTCCATGAACCCCACCTGACCGATAGCTTGCATGACAAAAGCTTTCATGCTCGTTCCTTTCTTTGCTTCGTTGCATCAGCTTGCATACGCACACTGCCCGGCGTACACAAGGAACAGGGGATGGAGTTCAGAATCTCACATCCCGTAGGGGAAACATCGTCTACAGTTTCCCACGTAGGAACTATACTCTCGTTCGCTCACATACTCGTCACAGTCAGCCGATGTTTCGTCACAGTTGGAGCACAATGTGTGGCCAACAAGACGAAGCCTGGCGAAGCTAATAGTCGTTTGGTCAGTTCACGGTAGCGATGAGGGGTGATCCCCAACCCTTCGATATCCCAGTGCCACGATAGATTGGTCTTCACAAACTACAACAGGGTGCGCAGCGGTGATAGGATGCGCTCGCTCAGCATAGCGTACCAGGGGCGTTTGACCCACTGGTCGAGATTCAGTTCAAAGGCGTTGGTCGTGTCGCAGGTAAAAAGCTCTTCCATCTGGTGGGCTAGTTTTTTGCTGTAGACTTCTACGTTGATCTCGTAGTTGCCGACGGAGCTAAGCCGATCCAGGTTGGCTGTGCCAATGGTGGACCACTCGCTGTCGATAGTACACGTTTTGGCATGAAGCATATTGTTGTAGCCGAAGACCCGTATCCCCGCTTTCAAGCATTCTGTGAAGTAGCCTCGCGTAAGCCAGTCCACGACCACGTGGTTTGAAATCCAGGGTACGAGGATATGCACGTCCACACCACGTTGCGCTGCGGCTTTGAGTGCGTCCAACAAGGCGCCGTCAGGAACGAAGTATGCATTGGTGAGCAGAATAGTGCGTTCCGCTTTATCGATGGCTTCGATATACATGTCACGGATGGGAAAGGTGAGTCGCATTACACTATTCCCCCGTATGTTGATCAGCGGATCGAAACGGCGGTGGTAATGCTGTGAAATGTGCTCCCTGACAGGGGTCTGCTGGTTCCAGAAGTCAACGAATGATTGAGCGAGATGGGTTGATGCCGGGCCCTGAATGCGGAGGTGGGTATCTCGCCAGGAGGTGGCGTAAAGGCTTCCCAGGTTATAGCCGCCGATAAAGCCGATGGTGCCATCCACAACCAGCAATTTGCGATGATCGAGGGCGTAGTGGCGAGGGTCAAATATGTGCCACAGCCGGCGAAATCCCTGGTATTGCAGCACGTGCATCTCCGGCGGAAAGACCTTGAAATCGTTTGGCACCACTAGATTTGCAAAACGGTCATAGATGGCATAGACCTCGACTCCCTGCCTGGCTTTGCGTGCGAGTCTCTCTTTAAACTCCTGGCCTACTTCGTCCCCTTTCCAGATGTAGGTTTCCAGGTAGATGCTCTCCTGCGCGGCGTCAATGGCGGCAAGCATAGCATCGTAGAGATCACGCCCATAGCTGTAAATCTGGAGGGTGTTCTCTCCAATATGTTGGTCCTCCACGTTTAAATGTGGAAAACCTCCCTGGTGCCTGGTATGCCTGCGTTGTATTGAAATGATCTGAAGGATGATCACTACGGTGGTCTGCAGCATAGCCACCAGGCCTATGATCTGCAAGATGGTGCGCCCGATAGAGAACCGGCGCAGCCTGGAAAAGCGGGGCCTTTTTTCCCAGATGTGTTGTATTTTCTGTGTTTTGAAACTGTTCACCGCGTTTTCGCTTCTCTTTTCGTCAAGGAATGTATGTGTTGATGACCTGCAACGTTATTCTAACCGCAATAAAGGTGGTATGGCAAGCGTTAATTTCAAACAACAGCGGGGAAAAAGCCTTGACAACTGAGCAGTTTCTATCTGATAACTTTAATTCCGAGGCTTTCATAAATGAGGGTAGAACTACATTAAGCGGTGGAGGTCTTACTCTCGTAGGACTCAGTTTGTGGCCCGTGAAAGCATTACCACCTGTTGCTACTACTTACTCCATCTAAAAAAGTCATCCATTTTATCCATGGCATCTCGGTGTATCTCCTGCAAAACATGAGCAGAGATGTTGAGAATAGCACTGATACAATGTGTTTCACTTCCTCCTCCCTCTCGACCCCCTCCCCAAGCCACTTCACAAACCATGCTTCGCAAAAAGACAGTCGATTTGACAGGAACACCGGTTTTTCTGCATGTCCGCTCAGTGGTGCATCCGCTACATACTATGCACGAGGAGGGAGCTACGATGCGCCTTTCCCGTGTGACTGCCCGGTATCGAACGAGGAGAAAGCGCTCGTGACGACGGCGAGCGGCACTATTGAGGAGGGATAGTGCTTGTGCCAGTACTCGGCTCCGTTGCTGGCATTGAGCGCATAGAGAATGCTTGCAAATGGCGGCCCACCGCCGCTCGCCAGGTAGACAACCCCGTCGACGACGATTGATGGGGTACAATAAAAGCCGGGGGGGTCCCTCGCCTTTCACTAGTAGGTTTTTCATCAAGCGGCCTCCTGAGCCAGATGAGCCTTGGACTTCGTGTTCTTCTTTTTGGGAACCGAGGGCCTGGTTGGCCAGGGTTCCGGCACGAAGCGACCCAGCACCAGCCCATCACCGCGGATCAACCTGCCGACAATCGTGATGATGCCCCGCGCAAAACAACTGAGCATGCGAGGGCGTGCACGTTTCGTGGCGGTGCGACGAGCCACATGGGTCTGGGGCAGGGCCTCCAAACTGCTTTCGGGCAGGGTCGCATCGACCTCGCCGCCTACACTCACCGCCCACAACGTCGCGACTGCAATCGCTAACCACAAGCGTTCAGCCCGCTCAGGGTCCACCATCTTCGTCTGATGCCAGCCCCAGCCTCCCCGCTTGGTATCTTTAAACCCACCCTCGATCCAACTGCGCATGCCATACCAGACCACCGTGGCCTGTTCTGGCGCCAAATCGGTCACGATCAACCACACCTCCTCATAGCCCTCATCCCAGCGCGAAAGCCTCGTGCACTGCAAGCGGCTCGTCTCCTGGGAAAAGCAATCCACCTGGCCGCACCAGGCAGTGCCTACGCTGGGCGCCGCGCTAGCGAGACTGCGAAACGTGCCTGCCCCTTTCGGACGGAAATGGCCCTGTTTGTTGATACGCATGAACGGATGCCAGCAAAGCTCCACGATCTTGCCATACAGCCAAGGCGCATACAAGCCGCGATCACTCATCACGATCACCGTCCAGTGCTCTGGCACACTGCCCGCCAACTTCGGAAGCCTCTTCATCCAATGTGGCTCCCACGCTCCCTTTTGCTCAGCGCCCACCACTTTCCACGCTACCGGAATGGCACAGCCCCGATACACCACGCTGATCACGAGCACGCGTCCCGCGCTTCTTCAACGTCGTCGCATCCAAGGCCAGGGCCAGTCGCGGCTGATCAGCAGGCCACCACGCTAGGATCCACTGGAGCAACGGCCCAAAACACGTGCTCACATCCAGGTCGCGCCGCTTCTGCCCTTTTTTGTCTTTGGCCGAGTAGCACCATTCGCGCAAGCGTTGCAGCAGGCTTTGCTCCGAACTGTCCACTTGCAGCGCTAAGGCGGCACACACCAGCGTGATGCCACATGATCTGGCTAGCACCATCCCATAACTCCAATAGGCCAGCACCTTGGCCTGCGGTCGACTCAAGTTCGGCAACCTAGTTGACACGGTTTCGATCCACTGTGATAATGGCTCGGGGTGAGACATGATTTTTCTCCTGCCTAGATAGCTACGATGGTTTTGTTCTATCTTAGCAGCAAAAATCAGTCTCTACACCCATGCTCCTTTTTGGGCTACTCCTCCGCCGTTTCCAAAAACCTCCTAGTGAAAGATGGAGGGATCCCCCTAAAAACGTCATGGCCCCGGTAATACTGCCACGCATCACTGGATTGCCTCGTCCAGTCAGTTCCCCATTGTCAGAGAGCGCTTCTGAGAAGGCCATACTGATGCCTGCTCCCGTCGCCGAGGCAATGCCGACCAGGAAGGCGGTAAATGGGCGATGGGTGGCAAAGGCCGTCGCGAAGATGGGAGCCAGGGTCGAGACTGAGCCATCCATCAGCCCTGATAACCCCGGTTGCACCACGCGTAAGAGAAAACTGCGCGATGCCTCAGTATCCGGTCCCCTCTTCAGGACCAACGAGAGAAGACTCTGTCCAGAGAACTCATTCTGAGCAGCGTTGGCCTGTACCGCGACAAGTGGCTTCGTTCCTTTACTCCAGTTTTTTACCATGATGTCCACTCCTTTTTCTTTTTCTTTCTCTTCGAGCTCAGTATACGGTTCCGCGTGAGCGTTGTCATGCTACGGGAGTGGGATAGCGAGGAAGGATACTTACAGCACATCCATCCTACGAAAGTGTCAAGGACGAAACCAGACAGAATCCCACCTCAGTATCATGACATTCCTCGCGCTGAACACTCTACTTTCACAGAGGATGAAATATGAGGCATGGTTCAAATGAACTGACAGTTCCTCACCACCAGCAAGGTCCAGCCCTGTCATCCTGAGCGCAGCGAAGGATCTCGCTGCCGATCGCGACAGACCCTTCGCGGAGTTTACCCTGAGCGGAGCGAATGGGCTCAGGGTGACATGGGGTGCCTGTTCATGCACATTGACGAACTAATCAGGACACCTGATGAATTGTGATAACCGAATAGGGGAATGATAGAAAATGCCCGCGTCCTGTAGGGACAAGGGGCGGGGTGGAGTGGATGAGGGGGCCTGGTGCTTGTCCTGGTTGGGGTGCGACCTGTTTGCTCCACGAAATCCCCACTGGCTCGCGTTGCCACCAGGACAAGCACAAGGCCCCCTCCCTGCCCCACATCCGCCCCTTGTCCCTACAGGACGGGGACACGCGCATTCCCGATTC
>WNFH01002387.1_pt1 | contig 25543 bp, 21 predicted proteins | sample 5400411 | NCBI WGS metagenome assembly WNFH01 (sample SAMN13153347, study PRJNA577476) | soil metagenome | isolation source: 200 cm saprolite under Douglas fir tree site 2 hole 3 | place: USA:California | collected 2015-04-18 | reverse complement strand
AAACTGAGTGTGATAACAAACAAAAAAGCAGAGGTTTTGTTGTCCTCTGCTTACTCCGGCACGCTGGTGGTTTTTGTTCAGCCCAAAGGGCCCACCATCATGCTGGAGGGCTAAACCAGTAATAAAAGCTAAATTGTCGCTTTGTTTGGTCGCTGAACATGTGATTATTCCGTTTTTCTGGCATTCCCGACGATCACGTCGGTTCTTTCTACTTAGGATTATAAGCAAGCCAGGGGGGTTATGTCAAGTCCTGAAGGGGGTGGGAGAGAAATCTTAACCGAATTGGTATAGTCATAACCAATTCTTAACTTTTCAGGACTCCTCACCCTCTTCGGGGCCAGAACGGGTTAGCGTTTCTTTGCTCGACGTTGGTTGGAGCGATACTCCTGATAGAGATCATCATCCTCACCCTTGACGCCTTGCTTCATCGTCGGCGGTGGGCTCTTGATATTGTCCTCTGAATTACTCTGATTATTCGATGAGCCGCGCCTGCTCTGGGATGACTGCTGACCACTCATAGCTCCAAAGCTGCGCGGGACGAGATCAAGACGTGCCAGGATAACCAGGAGCAGCAGCAAGGTTGCCAGGTAGACAACCGTTGAAGTCGTGATGGTGAAGCCAAAGGGTCGGCCTAACACACTGTTCAAGTGGTTTGCCACCAGGAACTGTTGCTCGTAGATACCGATGAACTGCGCCCCAAACAGGTAGATGGCAATGCCTAAGAGGTATTTTGTCTTAAAGGGGCTGGCCGGGCGGGCAGGAGCAGTGCGCGCGGGAGTGCTGGCTTTGGCTGGCTGCTTCGTCTCGGATTTTGGGTTGTCTTTGTCAGGAACTGAAGCTTTACCGCGTGTAGCACGGGCAAGCCTGGCTTGAGCCACGTCTGTTTCTTGCTCTGGTTGTGATTTTTCACTTCTGCCCACGGTAGAGAAGAAATTGGCAAGTCTCTTTGTCGGTGAAGGTGAGCCGACAGGCAGTTCTTTGGGAGCCAGGGTTGTTTCTTCGGTTGGTTGATGCGTCTCTAGCGCTGGAGCGTCGCTCGTCGAGGTGACGAGTTCGGGACGATTGCGTCCTGCACGAGCAGCCCGCTTGATAGATCGACGACTATTCTGCTGAGTCATGATTGCCCTCCCGACGACTTTCGCTGAACTGATCGAATGAGCCGGTTTCTTCGTTGGATGGGTAGTCCTTGTCAGGTGCAAGGTAGTTTGTGCCAGGTGGGAAGTCCTGTGACGAAGCTGGCGGCTGTGGTACAGACGGATATACCGGTGTAGGTTGTATCGGTGGATGTGGCGCGGAGAGTGGTTGTTGCATATATGGTTGTGACACGCCGGGGAGCGGAGGCTGCGCTGGGACTGCGGGCATGGATGGTTGCGATGCAGAGATGGCTTGTGCCATTGCTTCTGCTGCTGCCAGGCCTGCACGTGCAATCTCGTCGTCGCGTCCGGGGGCATTGCCACCACTGACACCAATGCCACCTATCGTGGCACCGCCGAAGCGTATGGGCCAGCCACCAGCCGCCATGATGAATTTCCCCTGCGTCATCGTTGCCAGACTAGAGGCGAAGCCGGGTATGCCTGATCCCCACTGGGCTACGGCGTCGGTAGATTGATTGAACATAACTGCTGTGGTTGCTTTCGCGATACTAATTCCACCCGTGGCCCAGCCATAGGGAGACATCATCCGTTCAAAGAGTACAAGGTGCCCGCCAGCATCTACTATTGCGATACTCACCGGGCTTCGTAGCTCTCTAGCGCGTTGCTTACTGGTTTCCAGAATTCTACGCGCAACGTCTATTGACATATTCACGCAGGTCGCTCCTTCTCAACAGAAAGCAGAAATGCTCTGCTTTCTGGTTCGTTTAGTATACACCGGCAGATAATTGTTATGCGACATCGATTGTTGCAAGTATAGCGCAATCCTGGCATACTCACAAGGGGGTATGATGACATCCATTCATAATTTGCCTCCTGCGGAGGCAAATTATGAATGGATGTCACGGATCAGATTACACGAAGCTGATACGTTCTTTACGCCATTCTAATTGGTTGTACTTATCTTCTACAAGTTGATGGGCTAATTCCCATTCGGATGTAGTTAACTCGCCGGGTACAAAGTTTTCGTGTAAGGCAGAGCTGAATCCGCTGCGAAAAGCGTGCGCTACATCATCCCATGTTGCCTGGGGGACAAAGGTATGCAGTGGTGCTGTTTTTGTGCGATAGAGGGCCAATGCCTCTGCGCGCTCGGCTTCACCGGGATAGCGCAGCATGGAGAAGAACTCGGCAGCATGATCGTCGAGCGGCAACGACCCCTGTTGGAGCAGTGCATCATCCTTCCAGACCTGGGCGCTGCCAATTAACTTAAAGCCATTACTGGTCAGGTCAGCCTGTGTCGAGGAGGCAAAACAGGCGGCGGAAGGGTTTTTACTGACATGCTCCTCACTGAGTTCGGCATGCACGCCGAGTGTTTCAAGCGCGGCCTGTAATCCCGGGGCGAGGTAGGCATAGGCGGCGACTACCCCGGTTGGCACGCCGTAGTGTTTTCCGATGACAAGACTGTAGGTAACCTCTTCAAGATGATATACAGCGCGCCCACCCGTTGGTCGACGCACCAATGCAACTCCGAGCTGCTGACAGACGTCACTGAGGATCTCCCGCTCAATATTCTGGAAACGTCCCAGCGAGATCGCCGGCTGTGACCAGCGAAACACACGCAGCGTTGGCGGAGCCTGGCCACTGAGATGATGTATCAGCACAGATTCATCAATAGCCATATTCAATGCGGCATCCTGTATCCCTGTATTGAGGAAGCGATATGGTTTGTGCATGACTGGTTCCTTGTGAAATGTAGTGGCAGGGGGCAGAGTAGGGTGGTGGATGGGCCCTTGCGGCTACCAGGCTCCTGCACTTGAAAGTTGACAAACTACTAAGTTTTTGGAAGGATGCGTTGCCGGGCAACCTTCCATTTTTCTCGTTGTTCTTCCCGCACTTCCTCGGAGGCGGGAGTATAGTCAGCCAGGAAACGATCACGAAAGGTGGGGAAGGTCCCTGCACGAATTGCGCCGCGTACTTGCTCGGCGAGACGCAACATGTAACGTATGTTGTGAATACTCCCTAAACGATAATAGAGCAATTCTTCGGCACGTGCAAGGTGGTGGACGTACGCGGCACTATAATTTCGACAGGTGTAGCAATCACACTCAGCTTCAATTGGGCCACGTTCAGCGCGAAAACGGGGTGATTTGATGTTGATGCGCCCGTAGCGCGTGAAGAGACCCCCATGGCGGGCAACTCGTGTAGGCAAGGCACAATCAAACATGTCCATGCCGAGGCCAACGCCTATTACGAAATCCTCCGGTGAGCCGACGCCCAGTAAATGCCGTGGTTCCTCCCGCGGCAATTCTGGAGTGACAGAGCGCAGCATCTCCCACATCTGAGCCTTGGGTTCACCGACAGAGAGACCACCAACCGAAATTCCTGCAAAAGGCATACTGCCGATGACGCGGGCACTCTGCTGTCGTAGCTCAGGCTCGAATGCTCCCTGCACGATTCCAAAAAGTGTCTGCTCCACTTGATAGTGCTGCCTGGCAACGAGTGCTCGTTCAGCCCAGCGATGGGTACGCTCCATCGCCTCCTTCGCCTCGGCAAGTGTAGAGGGGTATGGCGCGCATATATCAAGCGGCAGGATGATGTCTGCGCCAAGTTCCGCTTCGATCTGCGCCACGCTTTCCGGCGTCAGCAGGTGGGTTGATCCATCGAGATGCGATTTGAAGGTTGCCCCGTCCTCGCTCAGTTTGCGCAGGTGGCCCAGGCTGAAGACCTGGAAGCCGCCACTATCGGTGAGGATGGGGCCATCCCAGTGCATGAAGTGGTGCAATCCACCAAGATCGCTAATCAGCTGGGAGCCTGGTCGCAACATGAGATGGTAGGTGTTGGCGAGAATGATGGTCGCGCCAGCCTCGCGCAGATCTTCAGGGGAGACGCTTTTGACGCTTGCCTGGGTGCCGACGGGCATGAAGATGGGTGTGGAGATGATGCCGTGGGGGGTGTGGATTGTGCCTGTCCTTGCCCACGTTTCGGGACACTCGGCGTCAATTGTGAATGAGAATGGTGGCATGTATTTCCCTGACAGGTACTCTGCTAACGTCTTGTGACAATTATAGCAGGTCAGGCCAGGTCTGAACAGTTGGTGGATATTGTGCGCTCAGAGCTTTTTGAAAATCAGATTTGCTGTCAAGCATATATAAAAACTCGCATCGAAGCCTGAATTTGCCGAGAAAATGCCTTGCAAATTGGCGCGGAATGGTGTATGCTTGCAGGCGGTATCCGATCTCGGTCTCGCGTACGGTTCTCGGCCAGAATATCCGGTCCCACGCTGGTAAGGGTGACAGACAGACTGGTGATATCCGCTAAGGTATGGACCCTTCGGTACCGCCTCGCAGAGAGGCTCGATACCAGCATATCATCTTAGGAGGTCCTTCGTTGAGTTTCGTTGACAAAACCCTTCGCTGCCGTGATTGCGGAAACAATTTCGTATTCACAGCAGGCGAACAAGAGTTCTACCAGCAAAAAGGTCTCATGAATGAGCCTGGTCGCTGTCCTTCTTGCCGTGCAGCACGCCGTAGTTCGTCTGGTGGCTCGGGTGGACGATCAGAACGCGCTCCCCGTGAGATGCACACAGTCATCTGCGCCGAATGCGGAGCCGAGACGCAGGTCCCGTTCTTACCCAAGAACGACCGCCCTGTCTATTGCAGCCCCTGCTACGATAAGGTTCGCGTCACGCGAAATTAACATTCAGTGTTGTGGGAGCAATCCCAGCCGAGTGTGAGACGCTGCCTTCTCGCTGCACCGATCACTACAGAAAAACAAGGCCAAGGTGTGTTCGCGGCCTTGTTTCTTTTTGCTTGACAGCCCCCTGCAACATACTATAATAACAAGTAGTGTATCATTGTTTTGCAATGTTTCTACAAGCGAGTAGAACTCGTAATTAGGACATTAGCGGCGCTGGCAGAAGGAACCCAGGCATGACCGTAAATCCGCAGGATGAGGAAAAAGTGCTTCACATTGACGAGAATGGCACCCTTACAAGCCTCGAACAATTACTGGCCGAGACGCGCCAGTACCTGACTCCACAGGATATGGAGAAGATTCAGCGTGCCTTTGAATTGGCGAATCGGGCACACATGGGTACACTACGTCGTTCGGGTGAACCTTACATACAACATCCTCTGGAGGTTGCTCTGCTGCTGGCCGATATGCGCATCGATGCCGATAGCATCGTGGCTGCCCTGTTGCATGATGTCGTCGAGGATACTAGCTTCACATTGGATGATCTGCGTAAGCAGTTTGGCACGGCGGTAGCAAATATCGTTGATGGCGTCACCAAGTTTGATGTCCTGGCGGGCAAACCGGCTCCAAAGATTACCGGAACGCTTGATGGCAGAGTCCCACGCCTGCCTGCCGACCTCAAACGCCGCCAGCGTGCGGAGACGGTGCGCAAGATGCTGCTGGCCATGGCAGAGGACCCGCGTGTCGTCGTACTGAAACTGGCGGATCGCCTGCACAATATGCGTACCCTCGGCGTGATGAACCCTGCTCAGCAGCAAAATACGGCGCGTGAGACGCGAGAGATCTACGCCCCGCTTGCCAGACGACTGGGTATGGTTCTGGTGCAGGCTGAACTGGAAGACCTGGCCTTTAGCTATCTCGAACCAGAGAAATACGCCATGCTTGCACGCGAAGTCGAAGCCGAATGCCGTCGCCGTCAACCCTATGTGGACCGGGTCTGCGCAGATCTCGAAGAAGAGATGAAGCGGGCAGGTATCCATGCGGAAGTGCAATTCTGGCAAAAGCACTTAGCCAGTATCAACCGTAAAATACAACAGAGTGCCGGTGGGATCGCTGGTGGTGGGGTGGAAGAAGAGGCAGTCGAAGCCAGGCTACAACTGTCCCAGATCCATGATCTTATCTCCTTCCGCATTCTGGTGGACTCAATCCAGGACTGCTATCTTGCGCTAGGCCATATTCATTCGTTGTGGCGACCCAAGGATGGGCGCATTAAGGACTTTATCGCCACACCAAAGTTGAATGGATACCAGTCACTGCACACGACGGTCTTCGGTTTAGACAATCAGCTTGCAGAGATCCAAATTCGTACGCATGACATGCAGCAAATTGCGGATTATGGCATTGCCAGCTACTGGTCGCTGAAAGAGAAAAAGCGTGCTTCTCTCTCCTACTCTGAGATGCTTACCTGGATTGAGCAGTTGCGTGAGTGGCAACGCGAACTGCCGCAAAACGCCGATGAATTTGTCGAGGCGGTCAAAGGTGACCTCTTTGAGGAGCAGATTTTCGTGTTCACACCCAGGGGCGAGATCAAGGATCTGCCACGCGGCTCAACGCCACTGGATATGGCCTACCGTATCCACACAGACATTGGCGACCACTGCGCAGGGGCGCGCATCGTCACGAATATGGGCGACAGTGGACGCCTGGTGACACGCCTGGTACCGCTCGATTATGAACTCAAAGGCGGCGAGATCATCGAGATTGTCACAGATCGTACGACGCACCCTACACGCGACTGGCTCTCTTTTGCGCGTACCGCTACTGCCCGCAGTAAGATTCGGCGCTACCTGAAAACATATGAGCGCGAAATCAACCTGCAACTGGGTCGCGAGCGCCTGGACCTGGGACTGAAGGCAGTAGGAGCGGCAGGGTTGAGTGCGGTACGCGAGGAAGATTTCTCCTCGTTCACCACCGTCAGGAAGTATACATCGCTGGATGATGTCTACGTGGCGCTGGGACGTGAGGACTTGCCTTTGCAGCATGTGCTGGAGTATCTTACCCCTCTCTTAGAGAGCCGTGGCGCAGTAAGAGATACAGGGAGACCAGGACGATCTCTTGTGGGCAAGGATGTCCAGGAGGGCGCCGGTCACAGCAACACTGCCCATGAAAAGAATGGGCAACATGCTCATGTAGACGGTAAAAGTGTATATCCAGATTCTGTTGCAGATCCTGTTGATGGGACGGCGTCTCACAGCATGGAGGTAATGGTCAAACTGGCCCACTGCTGCTGCCCCCTGCCTGGCGATGTAATTGTGGGGTTCTTTAACCCCTCAAAGGGGATCATCGTGCACCGGAGCGATTGTCGCACCCTGCGCCGCTCACGCGAGCACACACGAGAACACATGGTAGAGGTCAACTGGCTCCAGATAGCGCAGCCGCACTACCTGGCTCCCATCATCATCATCGCCCATGATCGTGCCGGGTTGCTGCGTGACGTGGCTGCGGTGGTAGCTGATGCCGGCATCAATATGACTGCAGTGGCGACCACGACCAACGCCTCGCTCCAAAAAGCGGTCATCACCGCTACATTGGAGATACAAGCAGTAGAGCAAATTGAACCAATCTTCACACATCTGCGACAAGTTAAGAATGTGGTCAGTGTGGACCGCGACCTTGGTCGCCGCGTTGGATAGTTAGTCTGATAGTTAAGAGTGCATAGTTTTGAGTTTGCGTAGAGCAGACTCGGGACTGCAACCTGGAAATTAGAAGACATATGAATTCATCTGTAGAACAGCAATTGATAGACCGGCCAGACGTAACAGACATCAGTGAAGCTTCGCTGCAACAAATGCGGCAAATCCTGGCCTCTGTACAGCAGTATATGGCTCCTAGCGAGGTGGAACAGGTTGCGCAAGCGCTTCAACTTGCCCGAGAGACCTGTCGAGGTGTCAGTGGAGAACGCGTTGGCGGACCTACACATATTCCACCATTAGAGCACGCCTTAGCCGTGGCAACTATCTTAGCCAACATCATGCGTACTGACGCAGTTGGGGTAAGCGCCGGTGTCGTGTTTGAGGCCGTTGACGCGGAACTATTGTCGCTTGAGCGTGTGGAGAGCGTCCTGGGGTCCACTGTAGCACGTGTCGTGGGCAGCATGTTGCGCCTGAACATCCTGGAACGCAAGAAGCAGAGTGTCGCGGTCGAGGTAGAGAGTAACCGCGATCAAAAGAAGCGTCGTATCCGCGAGGCCTTGCGTCGTCAACAGGCAGAGACGGTGCGCAAGATGTTTTTCGCTATGGCGGAAGACCCGCGTGTCGTCCTGCTCAAGCTCGCCTATCGCCTGCATGCCATGCGCTTGATCCAGGCCGCCTCCTATCCAATCGATCACCAGGAAATGCTCACGCTGGCCGAGGAGACACGCGAAATTTATGCGCCGTTGGCCGGACGATTGGGTATGGCACGTGTGGAGTCCGAGTTGGAGGACCTGGCGTTTGCCGTGCTGGAGCCAGAGAAGTATAGCTGGATCCGCAATCAAGTTGAGTTAGAGAGTAAGCAATGGCGTTCCTATGTCGATCGTGTCTGCGCGATTTTGCGTGAGGAGATGGCCAAGCTTGGTTTGCAGCGAGCCGAGATCTCGGGACGCGTCAAGCATCTGTATAGTTTTTATCAGAAACTGCTGCGCAACACCGCCAATGTCGAACGGCTCGAAGACCTCAAAAAAGCCGCCGACTTCAACCAGATTCATGACCTGGTTGCCTTTCGCATTCTGGTCGAGTCGACGCAGGACTGCTACCTTGCCCTGGGTCACGTCCATAGCCTGTGGAAGCCGAAGGATGGGCGCATCAAAGATTTTATCGCTAACCCCAAGCCAAATGGCTATAGTGCGCTGCATACGACAGTCTTTTGTTTGGATGACCAGCTGGTCGAAATTCAGATTCGCACCTTTGCCATGCACGAGATGGCGGAATATGGCGTGGCGATGCACTGGCACTACAAAGATGTCGGCGATCATGCCTCGGCCTCGGCCAAGGAGTTACTGGCCTGGCTACGTCAACTGGCGGATTGGCAGCGTGACCTGCGTTCATTTGCCACCAGCGACAGCGAATTTATCGAAGCGGTGAAGGATGACATCTTCCAGGAGCAGATCTTTGTGTTTACGCCTAAAGGTGAGGTCAAGGACCTGCCCGTTGGCTCGACGCCCCTGGATTTCGCCTATCGCGTCCACTCGAAGATCGGCGACAGGTGCGCCGGTGCGCGCGTTACCAGAGGTGAAGGTGATCGCCTGGTGACGCGCATGGTGCCTCTGGACTACGAACTCAGAAGTGGCGACATTGTGGATATCGTGACCAGTCGCACGGCTCACCCGACCCGAGACTGGCTGAACTTTGTGCGTACTGCCGCTGCGCGTAGCAAAATCCGCCGCTACCTGAAAATTCATGAGCGTGCTATAAACATCCAGATTGGACGCGAGCGCCTGGACCGCGAACTCAAAATCATGGGAGCCCGCGACGATGATGTGCTGGGTGAAGATAACCAGAACTGGCTGGCGAATGAATTTCGCCTGGCATCGTTTGAAGACGTGCTCGCGGCCATCGGTGGTGACGACATACGTCCGCATGCAGCTGCATTGAAACTGGTTGATCGCTGGCAGCAACTGCGCCAACAGCGGGAAGGCAAAGAGGCGAAAGACGAGAAAAACGATGAGGAGTCGCTGACGCCGCTGGTCCCGCCTGCTGTCCCTAAACAAGCGTCTACGGCACGCTTGCAGGTTGCAGGGGTCAGCGGATTGCTGACCCGCCTAGCCAATTGCTGTTGTCCTCTGCCGGGTGATGAGATTGTGGGTTTCATCAGCCGAGGTAAGGGAGCCATTGTCCATCGTGCTGATTGCGGCAATATCAGCCGCTACCGTGAGCGAGACCGCGAACGCCTGGTGAATGTCAGTTGGACAAGTATGGGCCAGCAGCGCTACCTTGCGCCAATCCTCATCACTGCACGTGATCGTTCAGGTTTGATTCGAGATATTGCCACCGTCGTCTCCGAGGTAGGCGTGAATATGACTTCGGTCGGCTCCAATGTCAGTACTGGTCAGGAGATAGTGATCATAAACGCTACGCTGGAGATTGAAAGCCTGGATCAGATGTATCGGCTCTTTACACGCCTGGAGAAAGTCAAAAACGTGCTGCATGTCGAGCGCGATTTGGGGAAAAAGCAAAAGAAATAACACATTGACCTGCCATCCGCCCGGATGGCAGGTCAATGTGTTATTGGAAGTGACTGCTTGGGATTGGATGGTTTAGCCGCGCAACCGCTCCAAGACGGGTGGCTGGCGCAGTTTCGCGAGTGCCCCGGCCTCGATCTGACGTACACGCTCACGGGTGATACCCAGTTCACGCCCCACTTGTTCAAGTGGGTGAGCCTGGCTGTTCCCCAGGCCAAAGCGTAGCTGTAAGACGAGGCGTTCTCGTGGCGTAAGCACCGATTCGAGGACACGCTGGACTTCATCTTTGAGCGTCTGAGTCGTAGCAAGGTCTTCGGGTGAAGCCGACTCTGTATCTGCAAGCACATCACCCAGCTCCTGCTCCTCATCTTCGCCAACCGGCAACTCCAGGGAGACGGGGGCGCCAGGGGCAGCTTGCAACTCGACCATACGTCCGGGGTCCAATCCGGTGGCTGCTGCTAACTCCTCTTCCGTCGGCTCGCGGCCAAGTTCCTGCAAAAGGCGTTGGCGTTCACGACGGATGCGGTTCAGCGCAGTATTGACGTAGACGGGGAGACGGATTGTCCGTCCCTTGTCAGCAACGGCACGACTAATCGCCTGACGAATCCACCAGGTTGCGTGGGTAGAGAACCGGTGTCCACGTCGCCAATCATAGCGTTGCACGGCACGGATCAGTCCAATGTTGCCCTCCTGGATCAGATCGAGAAGGGTCAGACCACGCCCAACGTAGCGTTTGGCGATGCTTACTACGAGACGAAGGTTAGCTAAGATAAACTGCTTCATAGCCTCGCGATCACCCATCTCGATGCGCTTTGCCAGTTCAATTTCACGATCGTGCGTGATCATAGGAACACGGCCAATTTCGCGTAGATAGGTCATCACGGCGTCTGACTCGCCTGCATCCGTCGAATTCACTGCGTTCTCGTCTTGCTCTTCCGAGCGGCGACGACGCATGGTTGTACGACGTGCGGGTGCTATCCCCTCAGTTGCCATTGTTGGTAGCATCAGAATCGAGACAGCCTCCAGTTCAGGTGAGCTTGGTAACTGAGTTAGTTCTTCATGCATATCAGACATTGCTTCCAACTCAATAGGCGCTGGCTCCAGACTGGTCAGGTCTTCTTCCAGCTCCTGCTCTTCTTTACCAGGGTCCTCAACATCATCCTCTATATATTCAAGACCTGGGTCCAGCAACTCTTCGGTATCGACGCCGTCGAACTGCTGATCAAGGTCGGTATTGGTGTCATCCAGGGAAAGCATTGTATCTTTCATGGCTTGTTGTAGTTCTATCATTCTACGCCCTCCATGAGAAATGCATCTCAAGCAGCAAGATTGCGGTATCCTTCTTTGGTCTAGTTCTACACTCAAGAGAAGCGATTTTTTGGTTGAAACCCATGCCCGAGTGCTAAGTGGGAGGAATTCATATTCATGTTCATAGTTACAAACAAAGCCAAGCCTGAAAATATTCCTGCACCACTTTAATTATAACGCAAAGGCCCCTTTCGTTCTAGTCCCTAGGGGCTGTATTTTTTGCCAGGACACTATAAGAGACGTATAATTCTTATACGTATGAAACTTTCTAAAGTGGCAACGGATCTGTTGCACTGGTAGCAGCATCAGCTACCCTGCTTTTGATAAGAGCTTCTTCCCTTGAACGTTGGATCGACCTTACTAAGATGACGGTGAGTACGATGACAAGCAGGAACATGAAGGAATGCGAACTATTGACGTCCTGTGACCTCTACCGTAGAATAACATGTATGTACACATCTACGCAACCGTTGCATGTCACGATCAAACGCATTGATAGCAGCTTGCCGTTGCCCACCTATGCCACAGCTGGCTCGGTAGGCTTCGACCTGTTCTGTCGTGAAGACATCGAGGTTGCGCCGCGCACCCTGGGACTCATTCCCACCAATGTGATTGTGCAGACGCCACCAGGATATATGCTTTTAGTGACGATGCGCAGCAGTACTCCGAGGCGCAAAGGGCTGCTCATTCCTCATGGCGTGGGCATCATCGACCAGGATTACTGCGGCGAAGGTGATGAGCTATGCGTGCAAGTCTACAATTTCCGTGATGAGGCGGTGACGGTGAAGCGTGGTGAACGTATTGCTCAAGGGATATTTGTCCCTATCATGCGTGCCAGCTGGAACGAGGTGGATGACATGGGCCAGGGACGAGGCGGGTTCGGAAGTACGGGGACATGAAAGAAAGAACCAGGGCAACCGCAAGAGAAGCCGCACCCACATGGCGACCGCAAGGGCCCACCCGACCCCACCCCGCCACTCTCGCCACTACTATACACGAGCTTTAGCGAAACAGGTCTGAATATGCTACCAAATTATTATGAAACGCTCGAGGTCCCACCGGGGGCGACGTTGGCCGAGATCAAACGTTCCTATCGTCGTCTTGTGCGCAAGTATCACCCCGACCTCAATCAGCAGGCGTTGGATAAGCACATCAAGTTGCTCAATGAGGCGTATGCCGTTTTGCGCGATCCGGTGAAGCGTGCGAAATACGATGCTTTGCGTGCGGAGGAAGAGCGCCGTAAAAGGGCACAAGAAGAGCTACGTCGTAAGCAAGCGCAATGGGTAGCTGCTCAAAAAAAGCAACAAGAGCAGGAGAGGCGAGAAAAGGAGATGACGTGGGTCGAGGGGATGATTGGGTTTGTGAGAGAGTTGAAGAAGGGTTTGCGGGAGGATTAGGCTACCATTCGCCATACTCGTATTTCGTCTCTTGCTCAATCAACGTGATCTCCGCCTTGTCCAGGCCAAACGCTTCATATACTGCTGCATTGAGGTCCGTCTCTAAACTCACCATTTCCTCGGTGAGCCTCTTGATCTCAGTACTACGGTCTCGCAACAGTGCTTCCCAATCATCACGGTCCTTGACGGAAATATCGAGTTTGAAGGACTTCCCCAACTCGTCACGAAACTCCTTGAAAGACAGATTCCACCATTCAGTTAGCCGCTGGTTGGGCTTTTTGTTAGCCGCTGGTTGGGCTTTTTGTTAGGAGTACCCAGGTCGCTGTGGATACGATGCGTTGTCTTACGCCGCACCTCGTAGCGTTGTTGTGCCTTCTCTGTGATCTGCTGTGCCAGTTTACCAATAGAATTGCGCTGGGTATCAGTCGGAACCGGGATTGGTAGGCGCTCCATATATTGCCTGATTAATCTATATCTTTGAGTGCCAGCACGTTCTCCAAACGGTTGTGATATGCGTGAGATAACATACCAGAGTGTACGGGAGGCCAGGAGGCCCAATAGGGTATATGACTCTGTTGGAATGCAATACCCCGTATTGCCGATATAGATGCCAGGCTCACTCCAACCAAAGCGAGGTTTTCTAGTAATATCCGGCCAGAGGATTTTTGGTTGCTCGAAGACATCGTAGTAGTCGCACGGGCGCAACTCCCACCAGAATTGGCCTTTATCCTGACGCTTGCGTGCTGCTTCTGCAAAGGGTTCCAGATATCTCGCTAATACTGGATAACGTGTAGCGAAATGTTCCCATGCCAACGCTTCGTGTGGTGCCAGTTCTGGCAAGGTATCTCGTGTCCATCCGTTTGGGAGGCAAATCAACCACCGTCCTTCATTCTCCTGATACCAGGGACGCAGGTCCTCGCCACGCAGCATAGTTTTAATAAGGGCTGCACATGCTGGCTCGTCCTTCACTAATTGATCTCGCACAGTTTGGTCGATGATGAATGCTTCGTTTAGGCCCGTCTTCACACCATAGTACATGCGACCTTCGATTACCTCTCTCAGCGGCTTGCCTTTCTCCATCAGCTTGGCTACTAACATGCGCGAAGCACTGCCGGTCAATTGCCAGCCTGTATCAGGTTGATCGTAGATGGAGAGTTCAAACTGCTTCGCCGAAAGCTGCTCTCTAAACGTTTTTATTGACTCACCACGTGCGAAGGTGGCAGCATATGCCATATGCCCGTTTGGCAGACCCTTGCGCACTAACTGGATTGAAGGCGTCAAATCGGGAGCGTCAGCAAAAATATGGTTATCGCCCAAGTCGATAATGGCCTCGATTGTCGTCTGTGTACGTAGATATTCGCGCAGCAGCGTGGCATAGTTGGCTCGCAACCAACTATTGCTGCTGATGTAGGCCAACCTGCCATCCTTACACAGCAAACGTAGTCCCTGTGCGAAAAAATAGACAAAGAGATCAGCAACCCCATGGTAGACCTCGTAGCGTTCCTGGAAAAAGGGCTTGTCTTCCCACAACTTTTCCTGGCGCACATAGGGTGGGTTGCCGATAACAACATCAAACCCGGCTTTGTCGCCGCGGGGCTGTCCATTATGGTCATAAAAGATATCAGGGAACTCTAGTTCCCAGTGGAAGAAGCGCTTCCCATCTGTTGATAGTTTTGTGGCTTGCTCAAGCAGCGCCGTAAAATGCGCTTCCACTTCAGGCGTGTAATCACTCACCTTGCCGAGAGCATAATTTGCTAGTGCTCGCCATACTTCGTCGCTTACCTCTATGTTGTAGTACAGCGCAGCACCCAGATGGGCCAGGTACAGGTATTTGTCGCTAAAGCGTTGGCGTAGTTCCTCATAGGCGGCTTCCTGCGCCTTCACGTTCTCAAGGGTGATACCAGGATTTTGCTCAATCCTATTCATCACATCCAGGGCATCACTAACCTTCTGGCGAAACTCCTCATCATCCAGCAGTGACAATTGTCCTGCCTCTTTCTCCGCCTCTTGTGCCTTGCGTTGGGCCTGCTTCGCCCCTGGATGCTGACCAGCTGCAACCTCGCTAAGCCAGGAGCCGACGAGTGCATTCCCAGCTCGTAGATGATGGTCGAGAAAGCTCAGCGGGCGATTTTTAGCGGCAGTCGCCAGCCAGAGTGAGAGCTTAGCGAGTTCCACTGCTAATGGGTTGAGGTCAACACCGTAAATGCATTGCTGAACAACGCGCCTTTTCCAGTAGGTGAGGTCGGCCTCGCTTGTCTCCCTTTGCTGTACCCCAAGCTCCACTAGATAGCGTGCAATATATTCCATTGCCTCGACAGGAAAATGCCCGCTGCCCATTGCCGGGTCAAGAACATTGACCGAAAGGACTGCCTCAATCTTCTCTGTATCGCTTGCTGTCTTGCTCAATGCTGCAATCGCCTCATCCAGCACAGATCCCAGCGTTTGCTCGACCATGTATTTGACGACGTAATCGGGCGTATAATAGCTGCCTGTGGTCTTGCGCTCACCACGACCAGTCACAAGGTAGACCCTACCGGTATCGTAAGTTCTGATGACATCCTTTGTAGGAATTCCTCGTGTGGGAACAATTTTACTGTTCGAACGAAGTTCCACCATAGGTTCCATTGCGACATGCAGGATATATTCCAGCAGTCCTTCGTAAATCGTGCCCAGATGTCGCTCGGCAAGATCGCGGTAATCGATGAATCGCTCATTGACCCGTGCTAGTTTGTCGATAGCCTGGCATAAGCTCAGGTCACCAACGGCATACTGCTCCAGAAAGGTATGAAATTCATCCTGTCGCGGGTCGAAGAGACCACCATTGAAGGTGGTGACACCCAGTGGCTTGTTCCCGCGGTCGATACTTGCAAAGAGTGTCTTCAAGCGTTGCCAGAAGACTCCTGATGTAGGGATGAGCAAACCATCCTTTAATTCGTTGGCAGCATCGCGCTTGATCGCGTCCAGGCTATATTTGTGCTTGTAGCTGCGGTTGTCTTGCAATGGCAAGAGGTCGCGGGCCTCGGCATAGAGAATAAAAAGTAGGCGATAGAGTAAAATGAGTGAACTGCCATAGAGCAATCGGCAGGTTTCGGGAGTTGGAAGGAGCTTATTTTCCGTGTAGTCTAAAAAACCCTGGGCTACATTACAGAGCGCGTCATACACTTGTTGACGTAAATTGTCGCCTACCTGTTGTGCGTAGTCTACACTAGCTTGTAGGAGCTGTTCTAGCGCCAGCGGTCCCGGCTCAAAGGCAGCGCGCCGAAAGAAGGCATAGAAGTAGAGAAATTTCTCCACCTCATTGGATGCCAACAGGTCTGGAAGATCAACCTCGTAGAATATCTCTAGCTTATGGGCAGTGTGTTCATGATAGAGTCGCCAGCGTCGTCCATTGGTCAGGATGCCCCAGGGTAGCCCGCTATGGAGAATATAGAAGAAAATCTGGAAAGAAGGATTTTTGTTGTCGAATTCATCGCTCTCTTTACTATCTCCCACCAAAGTGCGGTCGAGTGGACGATCCCAACGTTTTGCATCTCCTACAGCGAAGGCACCGTGTTGTGCGACATCTTCATCGACGGTTGTATTTCTGTTGGCGAGACGCAGAAACTCATTACGGTAGAAGATGTAGTCTGGTCTCTGTGTTTTGTTCCCTGGTACCTTGAGCGCGGTCTGTACTTCGAAGGTATGCCCCAGTTCTTGTAGCACAGGCATGATCCAATCTCGTTCCGTCTGTGCCTCATTGGTTACATCAGTGGGGGCGAAGCCAGCAAAACGCTGTTTGAGGCTCTCCATGATGGAAGTCGCTTCTGCCTGCAATTGCTGCCAGGCTTCTTCTTTCGGCAACAACTGGTCAAGGAAGTGATCAGAGAAGAGGCGCCGGTTATGATGAGAGACGCCTGAATAGGGTACATCCGCCAATGAAAGTTGTTTTGGTCTAGGCTTCGGCACGCTGTATCCCATCTTCTAAAATAATGATCCCTATACTACTCGTTCTTTGAGTATATCAACAAAGCGGTTATGATTGCTTTGAATTACCATCATGGGAAAGGAAAAATAATACTTGCTACGATGGCAGTATAGCGTATTGGTGGGTTATAGGCAAGGTAGGTGAACTTTCGGAGCCCTTAATTTCTGAGTGTGATTATGCAGGCACCACCAAGCTATATGCTGTTACTGATCATGCGTAACGGAACCCTATGTCTCCTCAATGACCTCATCTGGCTGGTAGTTGTCAGCATTCAGCGCCTTTACCCTCGGCGCGAATACTTTCTTATATGAGTGTGGCGATTCACATCGAGCAGCCCCTGTGGGTGAGTGGGGCAATTCAATCCGAGCAGGTTCTGTGGGACGCTTTGGTCAAGCTTGCGCCAAGCCTCCTGACCTATTTCATGAGTTTTCTGACGCTCGGCATTTTCTGGGTGGGCCAGCAAACGCAACTCAACCAGTTAGCTCGAAGCAATCGCAATCTCACCTGGATCCATCTCATCTTCTTGCTTGCGGTTTCGCTCACGCCGTTTTCGACGGCGCTGTTAGCCGCGTTCATCACCTATCGCCTTGCCCTGGTGGGGTATTGGCTCAATATTTTCCTTCTTGGTGCTGTACTTTTCGTCAGTTGGCGGTATGCGCGGCGTTCGGGGCTCATGAAAGACGAGACGACAGACGAAATGCGTTCGGCGCCTTGCTCTGTGTCGTCAACACGTTCGTGAGCATCGTGTTCATTGTCCTTGTGCAACTCAACTATGTCATTGCGCCGCGAATTCGTCTGCTGTATCGCCTTTGACGGCACGAGCGGCTTCGCCCTGCTCTTTCCTAACTCCGTTGGGCGCTGCGGGAAAAGATCACGTTGATCGCCAGCACGGCGAGCGTGAACGTGATGAACACCAGCACAAACATGGGGAGGACAGCCGAGGCTGCCGTCCAGTGATGAACGTGGACAGGAACAGACGAGTACACCACATCTGGAGGGGATGTCATTCCATCCCCAGATACAAAGTCAGGCCTGTGCCTGAAAACGTGGCCGAACATTACGTTGCCCCCGGCGGGAATGGGGCCACCAGCGCCTGTGATCAACGCGAGTCCGATTCCCACGAAGGACATCAGCATGAGCAAGATAAGGGAAACAACTGCCAGCACCAACCGGTGATCCAGGGTAATTAGCTGGCGTGTGTCTCGCCCGGAGAGTTTCTGCCCGAATGAGCCAATGAAGGAGTCGTGATGCTGAGGACCCTCTTCATACTCAGCAGAGGAAGAAGAAGGTCTCTCGCGGGATATCTCCTCATAATGAGGAGCATTCTGGTCGTCCGCAGAAGAAGAGGCCGATTCATTACCGTTCATCTCGCCGAAGTGCATAGCTTGTTGTGACATGAAAGCGTGCTCCTTTGTGTTCCAAAAATAGAAGGCTGGTTCGTATATCCTTGTTTCCCAGTAGGGAACGCCAATCGTCGGTGGATACTCTCTGTAGCATACCATAGCAATATTGGAAACAGATTGGAAAGACGGCGAAGGCTTACTAAACAAGTCCTTGCTGAACCGCATAGACCACGGCAGCCGTTCGGCACGTGACCCCAATTTTGTTGTAGATATGGGATAAATGATGCTCGACCGTTTTCCTGCTAATATCTAACGTTCGCGCGATCTGAGGAGTATTGCGGCCCCGGGCTAAGAGGCACAGCACCTCGATTTCCCGTTCGGTCAGGTTGCCCACCTTGCGAGGTCGGAACGGGATGTTCCCCAAGCTACCCCCACCTGTCAGTGAGGTGACCAGGGCATCGTAGCACAAGCTATCGAATTGGTTGCCAACTCGGGGATGCATCTTGCGCAACGCGTCTGTAGGGTCCTCCTGATTCCCCTGCTGCTGGACAAGCCTGGCATACGTGTTTGCCACGGCCAGGATGCGGCCGTGAAAGGGAATCTGCTCTCCACACAGCTGCCGATGATACCCCTGACCATTCATCCATTCGTGATGGGCTGCCGCAGCTTGCGCCAGCTCTTGGAAGGCATTGACCCGCTCCAGAATTCGCTGTGTGTAATAGGGATGGAGGCGGTAGGTTTCCCACTCGCTGCCGGATCGCTGCTCCCCCTTTGCTAAGATAGCAACGGGGACGGCCACTTTGCCGATATCATGGACGAGGGCAGCACACCGCAGCCTGGTCAGTTCGCTCGTGTCCAATCCCAGACAGGTTCCTATCCTTACGGCGACCTCAGCGACAGCTCGCGAGTGATGCCAGGTCTCACGGGTTTTGAGATCAGTGAAGTCGGCCAGCGCCTCACATACGCGCTCGGTCTGATCCTCCTGGGCGTGATCTGCCAGGGTTGAGGGCCGTCTGACCAGTAGAGCTTCCTGTGTTGACTGCTCCTCGAAGGTGCTCCAGAAATCTGCCCGTTGCGTCAGCGCCAGAAACGCGTCCACTCCACCGGGATCGAAACGAGTCGCGCGTTTTTCCCGGGCGATGGCCTCTGTCGCTGCTGGACCTCCAAATCGATACATCAGCTCAAGCACCTGCGCGAGATGCAGGATACGAGCCGTTCTGGGGATGGTCGGTCCCTTGAGTCTATAGGCCATTCCCTTGCCATCCCACCGTTCCCACTGAAAACGCAGCGTCCGTTGGACGTAATCGGGAAAACCCAGGTGTCGCGCAAACAGTTCCGCCACTTCACAGTGGCTGCGCATCGTTTCCTTGACCACCGGTCCACATTGCACTATGAAGGACAGGAGTTTGGCGATGCGACCGGGAAAGTGCGCGTCCATTCGGAGGTATTTGGATAACCATCCGATCATATCGCTGAACCGAGACGGATCAACGAGGATGACGTCCGACAACGACACCTGTTCCTCCTCGGGGAGGAAGGCGGCAATCCCCGCCGAACAAGCCGTACAAGCTACATCCTTGAGGAGCGCTCCATAGAAGATGGCCTCGCGCTCTTCACTGGCCAGCATGAGTTCATCAGCTATCTGCAATCCGAGATAGGCGCTCCTCAGACCATGTTCCATATGACCACCGAACCCCAGGCCAGTCGCGAAAGACAGCGCACACAGAAGTTCTGCAAGATCCCCGTCTTCTCGCTTGTGCTTAACCATATCCATGCTCCACCACTCAAATTGAGACCCCGAAATATAGGGGAACTCCCCGATGCTGTGCGCGAAAAGAACTAGTATACTGCAATTATATCATACTTCCATCCAGAGTATGCTATGTTTCCTACGAGGGAGAACTCTACAGGAGAGCAAGCTTTCATGAGAAGACATTTCTACTTGATATGTCAAGAACCGATACAAGAGAGATCTGGTGTCGGCAGAAAGCTAGGGGTGTCGCACCGCAGAGAGATAGGGCGGAATGCATTCGCTGTGAAGGCCATGGTGCGGAATCTTCAACTGTTTCGACTTGTGGCACATTCAGCTGGCACATCTGGCACCTTCCGGCACCTTTAAGGAGGGGAATTACGAAGATGGAAAGCATTGCAAGGCGCACAAGTAAGCCGTGTATGGGTGTGGATACATTCAAGCAGATTGCCAAAGGGGATATCATTACCTATTTGCTGCCTGTCCACATGGAGCCTACCGATCCACTCAAGGAATGGCACGGACGCGTCGAACGGGTCAAGGCTGAAGGGGTGCTGGTATCGTCACTCGATGAAGGGTACTACGGTTATACGGAGGCAGTGATGAGAAGTGAGATCATCTCCGTGACGAAAAGTGCAGAGTGATGCGGGAATGACTGTTTTGCTGGGCTATGGCTCAGCAGAAGCGCTTACTGCCTCAGACGCTAGCTCAACGTAGCGGAAATGCTGTCACTTGAACTCCGTTCTTTCCTCCCGCCTCCGTTCACGGGGCGGGAGGAAAGAACGGCATCCGCAGATGGAAAGCCTCCCGCTTGCTTTTCTTGTACATCTGTGCTACACTCTGGCGGTAGGCTTAGGCACTCTGCTTCGGCAGAGAGAGACAGTTCGCCTCCAGGATACCTTCCCAACTGAACGTATGGCGTTCTGGCAGAGATGCCGAGGCCCCGGTAAAACGTTCTCGGTTGAACGCAACGCTCCTTGCTCGGAAGTAGTTCGGCCACGCTGGGCAAGGACGGGCCACTTGTCGGATGGCCCAGTGGAGTGGCAACACTCCCGTGATGTGTCGTGCCGTGAAGCCAAAGCGGAAGAGCGATCTTTCGAGTTGCGGTCGAGCCTAGACACAAGCTCATCCCCTTCTAGGGCTTTGAGTATCTGACTTATTCGTCGTAACCAGTCGCCCAGTTCTTCTCCTCAACCGTCCAATTCGTCTTCCAGCGCTCCACATCCTGCTTATTTATACCACTACCCCCTGGTGGTATCCATACGGGAAATAGTGAGCCACCCTACCCCGAAACGCTACGAATGGTAAGGTTTTACGAGGCAATAGAGAGAAGGTTTCTCTCATAACAAATAAAACGCTAGACATGACTAGCCCCACAACTGCGGTATAATATAAACCGCATAAAGAAAGAAGACTGGAGACAAAACTATGAAACGCAGCATCGAGAGAATCCTGACCACGCACACCGGGAGCTTGCCTCGACCAGACAACCTGATGCAAATGATGATTGCCAAAGAGCAAGGGAAACTTGTGGACGCAAGCGAGCTTGCCGACACTGTACGTAATGCTGTAGCCGATGCCGTCAAACACCAGGTCGCCGTTGGCATCGACATTATTTCCGACGGTGAGATGAGCAAGATCGGCTTCGCCAACTACGTCAAGGACCGTCTGACGGGTTTTAGCGGCCAGTCCATTCCTTTCATCGCACAAGATATCCTGGGCCAAACTCCAATCTCTGGCTGAAGGCGCTCGGCTCGCCTCACAAGAACTTTGGTAATATGTCCACCTTGACCAATATGCCTGAAAGTTCGTAGAAATAAGGGAGGCGCGAAGCCGTGGTGGTATCCTTATGGGAAGAAATGACCAGCAGCAGTTGTTTACATGAATGTAATAGCTTCAGCACGAATCTTACACAACAGTAACATCTCCAACAGGAACTTCTCAACAGGGGACATTTCATGAAACAACAAGAGGCCCGATCAAAGGACCTGGAAAGGGTTAACGGGAACATACAGACCATTCAAGATCACGCAACCACTACTGAAGTCGATCCCGGTGCGGAACACGCTAATAAATGGGCGGTGCTTGCAATTGTTGCAGTCGGGATCTTCATGGCAACGCTCGATACATCGATCGTGAATATCAGCCTCCCAACTATCGCCCACTATTTTGGCGTTGCCTTGAGTGGAGCCGTCGAGTGGGTCATCATAGCATATCTCGTGGTCATTGCTGGAGTACTCTTGACTATCGGGCGACTGGCGGACATGATTGGACATAAACCGATCTGGGTCGCCGGCCTGGTCATTTTCACCGTTGGATCGGCTATCTGTGGTGCAGCCCCATCGCTCGGCCTGCTAATCGCTGCACGGGGATTACAGGGATTGGGAGGCGCGCTCCTCATGTCGATCAGCCCGGCGATGCTCATAAACGCTTTTCCTGCCCATGAACGTGGACGTGCGTTGGGGTTGAACGCCGTTGTTGTCGCACTCGGTGTGAGCGTTGGCCCAACACTTGGCGGCATCATCACTGAGCATCTGACATGGCGCTGGATTTTCTATGTGAATGTCCCCATAGGAGTGATTGGTTTCATCGCATCTATGCGCGTCCTGACCGAGCGCATGCGCCGGGGCCGTGGGCGGTTTGATCCCCTGGGTGCTGTGTTGCTGGCGATTGGACTTGTCGCCTTGACAATGGGGCTTTCATTCGGCCAGGAATGGGGTTGGACCTCGCCGTTACTCTTAAGTACGCTGGTGGTCGGTATCATTGTCCTGTTGGCGCTGGTGGTGGTTGAACGCCGTGTCTCTGATCCAATAATCGACCTGGCGTTGCTGCGCGGGCGGGTCTTTCTATCGGCAAATGCGAGTCTTATATTGAGCTTCCTGGCGCTCTTTGCTGTGAGTTTTATGCTGCCCTTTTACCTTGAAGAACTGCGCGGTTTCTCAACTGAGCAGGCAGGACTGCTGCTGACTCCGCTACCGCTCACTATCGCCGTTCTGGCGCCTTTCAGTGGTATGCTTGCGGACCGTATCGGCACACGCTGGCTGGCAGCAGGCGGCCTGGCAATAGCCTGTCTTGGGCTTGTCCTCATCAGCCAGTTGAACGCGCAAAGTTCAGTCTGGGACATCATCTGGCGATTAGTCGTTACCGGGGCTGGCCAGGCCTTGTTCCAGTCACCGAACAACAGTGCCTTGTTAGGGGCCGCACCACGGGGACAGCAGGGCAGCGCTTCTGGCTTCCTGGCAACGGGCCGTGTCGTGGGGCAAAGTCTGAGTGTGGCCCTGGCAGGTGCTATCTTCGCCGGTCTGGGTGGGGCCGCAGCAGGCCATGTGCTTGCAACACAGCAGTATAACCACGCTTTGTCTGCCGTACAGGTAAGCGCTCTGCAACAAACGTTCGCGAATAGTTTTCACGCTGCCTTTATCACATGTGCCGTAATTGCAGCAATTGGCATTTTCGCATCGCTGGTGCGAGGCAAGGAGCAAACAACCTCCTAAATTCCTCTCGTCTCCCCGAGTTTTCGGGCTATGGGTGCTGCGTCACCAGCAGCACCCGGCCCGCCATGGATGACAGCAACTCGGAAAGGAGCATTCCCATACTTCCTGAACTTTTCCAAATGTGCTTTCTTCCCTGTCTAAATTCTTAAGGTCATTAAAGTATGATACACTTACTATGATCTCAAAAATGAAGATCAATATCAAACAGCAAGGGGAATGTGGATGGCGATTTCTAAGAGACAGAAAGAAGAGCACCCTCTTCCTAAAAACACGCTTAACGATATGGGTGGCGATCGCTTCTTATATTTCACAAAGAGTGTTCTCAACACAGGCTATCCCAGTATCTATAGCCATGAATTGCGTAAAAAGCACGGTGCCAATAAGCCACCACAGCTTATGGCACTGCTGATAGAGTTCTTCACAAAAACGGGCATGTCCGTGCTTGACCCTTTCGCCGGGGTCGGGGGCACACTCATTGGGGCATCAATAGCTACGCCTGGTCCTCGTACATGTATAGGTATCGAGATCAGCCAGGAGTGGACCGATATCTATCGTCGTGTGCTTGTAGAGAACCCTGATTTGCTTCCTCAAACAATGATCCGAGGTGATTGCATCAGTGTTATGGATAGCTGGTTGGCCAATGGGAACATCCCGGCTATACAGGGACTTGAGGTTTCTGCCGGCGGGCAAGAGACTACATTCGACTTTATCGTCATGGACCCGCCCTACAACATCCATCTAGAGCAGACCATGAGTGGAGCAGGCGGGGAACAGTATGCGGAAAAGCACTCTAATAGGCGCAGTGACTACAATATGCGTTCCGACGACGAGCGCGATCTTGCAAATTTAGCATCATATGCTGACTACCTCAATGCGATGGGCGAGGTATTTGACCGCTGCTTCCGCCTGTTACGCCCTGGACGCTACATGGCTATCATTGTGCGTAATGCCTACCAGAACTCAGAGTATCTGTTTACGCACGTGGATTTAGCTTGCCGTGCCAAGTCAGGGGGGTTTGTGCCCAAAGGTGAGATCATCTGGTATCAAGCAGGCACAAAGCTGCGACCATACGGCTACCCTTACAGTTACGTTCCTAACATTGCACACCAGTATATTGTCATTTTGCAACGTCCAAGGCGCAGGGGATAAATTCGGATCTCTGTGTAGAGCGGCCCGCGGGGCGTGATGAATCACGCCCGTACGAAAGATTTTCGCTCGAAAGGACGGAAACCCATAACCTGGCCTACTGCTCCTCCTTGAGCATCGATAGCACCAGCTTCAGTTGTTTGTACACGGTTTCGAGGTGTTCCGGCATCACTTTGACATCGGCGAGCACGGGCATGAAGTTCGTATCCCCCTCCCAACGTGGCACAACGTGTAGATGCACGTGATCGGCGAAGCCCGCACCGGCAACTTTACCTTCGTTGATGCCCATATTGAACCCATCCGGTTTCATCGTCTGACGTAATGCCTTCAGTGCCAATTGTGCCTGCGCCATCAACTCAGCAAGGGTTTCCGCATCCAGCTTTTCGATGGTTCCTACATGCTGGTAGGGGGCGATCATCAGGTGCCCAATGCTGTATGGGTACAGGTTCAGCATCATGAAGCAGCGTTCACCGCGGTGGAGTATGTAATGCTCTGCATCGTTCTCGTCGGCAGGGAAGATACAAAAAATACACCCTTGTTGTGGTGTCTTCGGTGCAATGTAGGCCATGCGCCACGGCGCCCATAAATTTTCCATGCTGCATCAAAACCTAGCGGAGATCTGTTCTCACACAACATTATGAACTTTACCCGAGAGACTCTACTGTAGAGGTTTGGGGCAACACGATCCAACGTTGCGCCCATATGTGAATCGCATCCACAACAGGTTTGAGGTCATGTCCCTTCTCGGTCAGTCGATACTCGACACGCACAGGGATTTGCGGATAGACCACGCGCTCAATGACGCCTTCAAGCTCCAACTCACGCAGACGGTCGCTCAGCACACGGTCCGATAGCCCTTCCACCGAGGCAGTTAACTCGCAAAAACGCCGGGGTCCTCCCATCAATGTATCTAATATGAGGCCTGTCCACCGTTTACCTAATAACTGAATTGCGTGTTCATATCGTGGGCACATTTGAGTGATCGAAGATGTAGTTGTCTCTGTTGGATTCGTCGTCATTTCCTTCCTGCACTTTCCAGCCGAGTGCTGACCAGAATGGCATGCTACTATATATGCGTGGCTATAGTATAGCATATAACCTGTCCTAACGCAAGAGATGATACTAATAAAAAGTAAGTT
>WNFH01001295.1_pt1 | contig 25569 bp, 25 predicted proteins | sample 5400411 | NCBI WGS metagenome assembly WNFH01 (sample SAMN13153347, study PRJNA577476) | soil metagenome | isolation source: 200 cm saprolite under Douglas fir tree site 2 hole 3 | place: USA:California | collected 2015-04-18 | reverse complement strand
GGGGAACAGCCGTTAGGCGGCCGCGGTTCGGACACTGAGCCGAAATACCGCGTCGATCCGAATAATGGCTGCGCGTCGGGCGACGAACGTGACTAAATCGTTCATCGCACAACGTCTGACCCGAGGGAGGAGCCCGGTGTGTTAGCAGCGCACGCCGGGATCTGTGCGGGGGGCGAGGAGAAATCCTCGTCCCTACCGCGACCATCCGTGGCGTGGTATGATTAGGTTCAAACGGCAAGACACAGACAGAAAAAAGACTGGCCTCCCGGTCAAAGCCGAAACGGGCCGTCTAGCTAGAGGTGATTGCGTCTACGTGGCGCCTACTTTGCAGACTGTGTACTTCAGTTTGTCTTCTTGCGCGGGTCGTCGGCCGGGTTGACGTAATTGACCTCCCACGGTCCTACGCCGTGGACTTGAAGAATGGTTTCATCATTGAAGAAGCCGAAATGGGTGGTCTTGGGTTGCATGATCGTTACGCTGCCTGGCGGAAACCGCATGACTTGCGATTCATCGAACTTGTCACCGACCCCGATATTTAAAGTCCCGGACATCACCGTGACATGCTCAATCGCTGGATGCCAGTGAGCAGGGATCTTGGTACCGGCCGGGAACTTGATCCGGACTATAAACGGCACGGCTTCGTTCATCGGCCCCTCAATGAGGGCAAGTTTCACACCAACCCCCAACGCAGGAACATCTTTCCATTGCAGTTGATCCGGAGTCACCATCGAGTGTGCACCCGGCCCTTGCGCATAGGCTTGCGGAATCAGGGAAAGGCAAAGTGTGCCCAAGATGGCTGCTGCAACATCTTTCATAGCTTTCTCCTTGAATGTTTGAGTGGCATCGTCACGGTCGCTGCTAGCCCTAGGACTACAAACGGGACTTCGAGACATTGACATCCGCCGTGCGCACTTATTTTAAGAGTCCGGCGCTGGCGACGGCACTAATGGTGTATAATGGAGCGGATCACGGGCCGGCGGTCTGGGTCATGAAACTTCTCTCAAGCTTGGCTGAGATTTGCCTGAATTCTCTCAAGGCTACTGGCCGTCTTCTGATCAGGTTGCGATGATGACGTGCAAATCTCTCAGATTTGAATCGTTCACCCTTGATCTTGAACGTCTGTGCCTTGACGGGCCCTCGGGTCAGATGGACCTGAGACGAAAGAGCTTCGAAGTGCTGCGCTATCTGGTCGAACACGCCGGTCGCGTTGCAACTAAGGAAGAACTGGTCGAAGCCGTTTGGCCTGACGTGACGGTCGGTGATGAGTCCTTGACACAGTGCATCAGCGAGGTTCGCCGCGCTTTGGGCGAAGAGAGCCATCGGATTATCAAGACGGTACCAAGGCGCGGCTATCTGTTCGACGTGCCTGTCTTAGCCGGCGATGTCAGGGTGGCCGAGGCTTCCCAGATGAGCACGGCCACGGCGCCGATAGAACTCGACTCGTCGACCGATCACATCCCTAGGCACGCGGGCGAAAAGATTGATCGCGACGTTCTGGCGGGTGAGCGCAAACAGGTCACAGTGCTATGCGCGGACGTCATGGAATCGTTGGAGCTTGTTGCCCAGCGCGATCCCGAGGAAGCCGTGAAAATTCTCGATACAGTTCTCAAGCTGATGACGAAAGCCGTCCATCGCTACGACGGAGCGGTGAATCTGGTGACAGGTTACGGAATCATGGCTTTGTTCGGGGTGCCTCTGACACAAGAGGATCATGCCCTGCGGGGCTGCTTTGCGGCACTTCAGATTCGCGAGGAGATGAAGCGATACGCTCAGGGGCTGCAACATGCGCCAAGATCTCCCATCCTGATGCATGCCGGGTTGAGCTCCGGAGAGGTCGTCACCCGCGCTACCGCGAGCGACCCGTTTTCGGAATACCGGGCGATGGGCCCAGCGACGGACCTTGCCGCGCGCCTCACGCGGATGGCGCCGCTTGGAACGTTGCTTGTTAGTGCCGAGACGCTGGGGCTTGCGGAAGGTCATGTCCAGGTGAAGAGATTCGGAGTTGCAAACACCAATCCGCTAACCGAACCAGTGTACGAGCTCGTCGGCGCAAGGCCAGCGCAAACACGCTTTCAAGCGCTAGCGACCCGGGGGCTGACGAGCTTTGTCGGCCGCACTGCCGAAACCGAGCAGCTCGAGCGCGTGCAGACAAAAGTCCAGCGAGGTCATGGCCAGATCGCGGCGATCGTAGGCGAGGCTGGTGTGGGCAAATCGCGCTTAGTGTATGAGTTCACGCAATCGTATTGCTTGCAGGGTTGGCTCACCCTCCAGACCGCCGCGGTTTCCCATGGCAAAATGACGAGCTACTTGCCCTTTATCGACCTCCTCAAGGGCTACTTCAAGATCCAGGAGCGGGATCACACCCGCGAGATCCGCGAGAAAGTAACGGACAAGCTGCTCACCCTGGACGAAGTCCTTAAGCCAATTTTACCGGCGTTGCTCGCCCTGCTCGACGTACCAATGAACGACATGGTTTGGCAGGCACTCGACCCCGCACAGCGCCGCCAGCTCACGCTTGACGCAGTCAGGCGGCTGCTCCTGCGGGAAGCCCGAGAGCAACCGGTGCTACTGATCTTCGAGGACCTCCACTGGATCGACGGAGAGAGCCAGGCCCTGCTCGACAGCTTGGTAGACAGCTTGGGAGCGGCTCGCTTGCTGCTGCTCGTGAATTATCGTCCGGAGTACCAACATGGCTGGGGCAGTAAGACGTCCTACAGCCAGCTGCGTCTGGACGCGCTCCCGGCGGAGAGCGCCGGTGAACTACTGGATGCTCTCCTTGGCGATGATCCCGGGCTTGCGCCGCTCAAGGAGCGCCTCATCAAGCGCGGAAACCCTTTCTTTCTGGAGGAGACCATCCGGACCCTGGTGGAGACACAGGCGCTGGCAGGGGAGCGCGGACGGTTTCGGCTCACCCAAGCGGTCCAGACGATCCGGGTTCCACCGACCGTCCAGGCGATGCTCGCGGCGCGTATCGATCGGCTTCCCACTAATGACAAGCGCTTGCTCCAGATAGCCTCCGTCATCGGCAAAGACGTCCCGTTCGCGCTGCTCCAGGCGATCGGTGACCTCTCGGAGAAAATGCTCCGACGTGGCCTCGAGCGCCTGCAGGCTGCCGAGTTCCTGGACGAGACCGAGCTCTTTCCAGATCTCGAATACTCGTTCAAGCACGCCCTCACGCACGAAGTCACGTACGGCGGACTACTGCAGGAGCATCGGCGCGAGCTCCACGCGCGGATCGTCATCGCGATCGAGACCCTTTACCCGCACCGCCTCGCTGAGCAGATCGAGCGGTTGGCCCATCACGCTTTGCTGGGCGATCTGAGAGAAAAAGCGGTCGATTATCTCCGCCAGGCAGGACTCAAGGCGGCCGCGCGGTCGGCGCTGCTGGATGCCCGAGTGTGGTTTGAACAGGCGCTGGGTGTCATCGGCGCGCTGCCGAAGAGCCCCCCCATGCTGGAGCAGGCCTTCGAGATCCGCCTCGAACTGCGGCCGGTGCTAATCCTGCTCGGTGAGCTCCGGCTGGTGCTGGAGCGCCTGCGCGAGGCTGAAGCGCTTGCAAAGCGGTTGAACGACGAGCGCCGGCGAGGTCGGCTTTGCGCTATCGTGACGAACACCCATTCGCTGCTCGGCGAGCTGGACGAGGCGGTTGCGTCCGGCACCCGCGCACTGGAGATCGCCGAGCGCCTCGGGGATTTGAAACTACGCGTCCTCGCCACCAGCTATCTCGCGCAGGCCCATTATTTTCGCGGCGATTATGAGCGGGTAGTCAAGCTTGCCATCGATAACCTTGCGGTGTTGCCCGCCGAGTGGGTTTTCGAATATTTCGGACTTCCCTCGCCGGTATCGGTGTGGGTCCGCTTCTTCTTGGTCATGAGCCTCGCCGAACTCGGAAGATATGACGAAGCGACCGCGTACCAAGCCCAGACGATGCAGCTCGCCGAGCCGACGCATCATGCGTTCACCGTCGGCCTGGCCCACTGGGCGGCGGCCACGCTTTACCTCGTCAAGGGCGATTGGGTGGCGGCGCGCCCTGTCATCGAGCGTTCGATAGCGGAGGTACGGACCGGGAATGTCGTCATTGTACTTCCCTGGGTGATCGCTCCCTCCGCCTGGGTGCTGGCGCAACTCGGTGAGCCAAGCGAGTCGTTAAACAGGCTTCGTGAAGGCGAACGGCTCCTCGAGCGTCAGGTGGCGAAAGGAATCATTGGCCACCGCGCCTGGGCGCATCACTCCCTGGGCCGCGCCGCTCTAGTGCTCGGCCGACTAGACGAGGCGCAGAACCAAAGCGACCGAGCCCTCGAATCCTCTCCGTGTCACCCCGGATATGCGGCTCATGCGCTGCACTTGCTCGGCGACATTTCGAGCCATCCCGACCGGTTCGATGCCGAGAGCGGCGAGACCCGCTACCGCGAGGCGTTGGCGCTCGCCCAGCCGCGCGGCATGCGACCGCTCGTCGCCCACTGCCACCTTGGCCTCGGCACGCTCTGCCGGTGCACCGGCAAGCGTGAGCGGGCGCAGGTGCACCTCACCACTGCAGCAACGATGTACCGAGACATGGCTATGAGGTTCTGGCTAGAGCGCGCGAAGGCGGAGATCAACGTATTGGAGTGATACGTTCGGCGTTCATCTTGGCGACCATGGGTAAGTCTCTTGTTGGCACCATTGAGACATGCCGACGGACCCTGAAAAGGTCTGCTTATGGGGGAAGGCCGGAAGCGGTCTGCGCACGGTCAAAACGGCGCTTTGACCCAGATCTGACATCGAACGGATGCAGGACGACCAGCGATCGAGTCGGCATTCCGCCGCGCAATGGCGGGAACGCATTGGGTGGCTTCCTTCGCCTCGTGGCGGAATACGTTTCGTATTTCGCCCTTCGAACTACCGACAGAAGAAATTATACAGTGCCAGTGCCTCCTATTGCAGGAGCTCGGCGACAGTGCCTCATTTGACGACCGATCGCCGAGCGTCGAAATCCCAGGCAGCGCCAACCAGGTTGACCTCGTAGAGGCTGCCCGTCAGAAATCCGAAGCCGCTACGGAAGCTCGGACATCAGCTTGGTCCATTCGGGCTCGGTCCAAGCTCGGGAGGTGCGGGTGCGCACGTTTCCCAGCGAACCGGTTGCAAGCGCGAATTTGGTGACATGGTCCCCGAGAGGTGCTTCGGCGATGACAAGGAGATCATGCTCGCCAGAGGTGAGATAAATTTCCTTGATCTCGACCCCGACTTTCTTGGCGAGTTCTCTCGCCGCTTGACTGCGCTTGGGAGCGTCCCTGACCGCGCGAATTCCCTGGTCGGTCCAGTTGATCGTTAATATGAATGTCGGCATGTCGTCCTCCATAGGTTACACAAGCTCATTGCTTGCCGCTCGCGCGGCAGGCCAACCTGCTCTATGTTGAAGTTGCGAGAGCGCCACAAAGGTAGGCGCTGCTTTCAGACTGCGAGCCTGCCGACGGCCTGATCGCTGCCCATTCCATCAAGCGGCGACGTCGGCTCGTCCCGTCTTAAAGGGCAGCTCATCACACACTACGCGATGTCACGCGCCTGAGAAAGGGCTCCCGCGTTGCTATCCCGAGCGGACTCGGCCGGGATTCCCCAATGAAAGGCAATTGTGGAGATTCTGAAAGGCACCAGACCGGGGGAAATTCCCTTTTACCAACCGACCCATTTCGACCTGGTGATCAATCTTAAGACTGCCAAGGCGCTCGGTCTCGAATTACCGCCAACGTTGGTCGCCCGGCCGACGAGGTGATTGAGTAAGGTTGGTCACTTCCGGTCATTGGCACTTTTCGGACCTCGCGCGATGTCTGACTTGGATCCGAATTGTGCACAAAAGCGGACGTCGGCCTCGGCGACCGGCACCTTAAGAAAGTTAATGGAGATGACCGATCCGGATCCTAGCACATTCGCCAATTGCCACGTCATCGTCTGCTACGGGAGCTATCGCCAATTTTTGGTGACGGCCGGGCCGGTCAGGCGGCGGCGGTTGCGGGCTGACGGTCGGTCGGCTTGGCGATGACCTCGATCCCGTCGCTGAATGTCACACCGAGAACGAGTTTTGGCAACTGGTTGTGGCCATCGAGACGACGCCAGCTTTTCTGCGCGGCCTCGAGCAGTTTGAAGACCATCGCGAGCCCCGTCTTGTTGGACAGGCAACCCTTCGATCGGATCGTGCGATGGCGCACGGTAGCGAAGGTGCTTTCAATGGGATTGGTCGTCCGCAGGTGTTTCCAGTGCTCGGCCGGGAAGTCATAGAACGCCAGCAGCGCGTCTCGATCCTGGCTCAGGCAGTCCGCCGCCTTCGCGTATTTCAGCGCGTAGCTTTTCACGAACACGTCGAACGCCAGTTCGGCGACGGCCTTGGTTTCGGCCATCCATATCTCCTGCAACGCGCGTTTGGCTTTGGGCTGCTGGCTCTTCGGCAATTTGGCGAGCACGTTCGCAGTCTTGTGCACCCAGCAACGCTGCTCGCGCGATGTTGCGCTAAACCGTCGCGGTAGACGGCCTGCGGCCACGAGATGGCGAATGTTGCGGAAGTCGTACAGATCGTATGAGAACTAAAGGGTGAGGTTTCCGTCATCGATGGCCTAGCCTCGATATGAGACCACCACGCCGCCAAGTTTCCGTATTGCTGGATCATATCCTTTCCTTCTTGTGCCATAAGGAAGTAGCCGAACATTGGAGCCGCGTAGAGATCGGCCAGGGTCAATTGCCGACCTGCAAGCCAAGGGTTCTCGCCCAGGAGGTCCGATATCGCCTTTAGGCACGCTCTCGCTTTCGGAATGGTGGCCGCAATCTTCGCCTCGTCCGTGACGGCGCCTCGTCGAGGCTTGGACACCCGCTCCACGTAAATGCCCCAAACCAGTTGCGGATAGGCATAATTATCCGCGATGCTGATCAACTGATTGCAGCGAGCGCGTTCTCTGATGTCTGATGGCTGCAGCTTCGGTCCCTCGAATGCTTCATCGATATGTCGTGCTATTGCGCTGGTCTCGTACAGGGAGAAGCCTGCGTGCTCGAAGGCGGGGATGCGGCCAAAGGGATGTCGATCGAGATAGCCGGGCGGAGGACCTTCTTCCGCGAATATGTCAACCGGCACGAGTTCATATTCGACGCCTTTTTCAGCGAGTGAGAGCCGAGCGATTTTCACGTAGACGCTGTATTGTGCGCCGAAGACATAGGGCTTTTCCGTCATTACTTCCATCCATATAGGGAGCGATCCAAGTTGGTTGACAAGGTTCGTTTTCCGCCAAGGAGGACCCGGTACTCGGGAAGTGTCGCGAACTGAGCAAGTGGCCATACAGCTCCAGTTGGCCCGCCATCACTGGCCGCCGGGGGGCGAGCCGAAAAGCCGGGCCCGGTCAGGTCGGTGGCGCCTGCAGATGCCAATCGGTGGCCTGCTGATAGGCATGGCCGATGCGCAAGGCCATGGCTTCGTCATAGCCGCGACACGCGATCTGGAGAGACAGCGGCAGTTCGACCGCCGTTGCACCGTTTGGCAGCCGCCGCGATTGTGTGTGGGCGGTGACTGTTCGTGCGCGTCACTTGTCCAGGGCGATAGAGCGGCAGGTCAGAGGGGCCTACGAACTGCAGTGTGGCGACACGTCCAATGATCTCAACAAATTACCGAAGGCGTCCTGCCGGCATCGGAACACATTGCTCGTTGATTTTCCATGATCGTTGTCCGCGTTTGCCTTCTCTGATCTGGCTTTCGGATGCCGGCGAGGCGGTGAGTCTGCAATCAGCTTGGCGTTGGAATCTTGCCAGCGCCGGTGCGCAATCTTGTTGGGCGTTGTGTCGATTGTCTTGCGAGTTGTCTCGTTGATTGCTTTGTTGGTTGTCTCGAGACTGCTCGACGGTGCCTCCACAGGCATCGTCGTCGCAGCCGGCGGAACGAGATCGGCCTCCGTCGGCTTACGGATGTCGGGGATTGGCAACCTGTCCGATTTCGCCGCTGTATTCGGCCTGAATGCGATCCCTATTGCGGTTTGATCATGCGTCGCCGCGACGGCCAGGGGCGCTGGCGTCGTCGCGACCTTGATCGTAATCATCGCGCCTAGGACAGCCAGGCAGGAAAGGGCGAACCACATCGTCCTGAGCATTCTCGGTCTCAAGGTTCTAACGGTCGAGACGAGAGCCCATCCTCGCAACCGCAGGAGCATTAAGAGCTTATCTTCAAGACTGAATTCGGGCGACTCGGAGGCGGGCTGGAATGCATATGCAGCCTCGTCCGGCGGCAGGTTTGCAACCGCCGGCCGCCGTGCTGCGCTGATCGAATTCATGGGCCGTTCAGTTCGCGCGGAGCCTGGTCAGGTCGGTGGCGCCTGCAAATGCCAATCGGTGGCCTGCTGATAGGTATGACCGATGCGCAATGCCATAGCTTCGTCATAGCCGCGACACACAATCTGGAGAGACAGCGGCAGTCCGACCGCCGTGGCACCATTTGGCAGCGCCAAGGCGCACATCTCCAGCAGATTGCCGAAGCGCGTGAAACGCGACGGCATCTTGTCCTGGTCGACGTCATCTAGCCTGATGGCGGCTGTCTCCGTCGTCGGCGTCAGCAGGGCATCGACGCCATCGAGCGCTTGATACATCGCCTGCTTGAGGTCGCGCTGCAGCTTGCGGGTGGCGAGATAATCCTGCGCGGACACGCGGGCGCCGCCGAGGACGCGCCGACGCACCGCGCCGTCGAGTTGAAGCGCCGGGTCCTCGGCCAGATGGCCGGTGTGGAAATAGGCTTCCGCCTGCACGATCGCTTGCGCGTTGAGGCAATCGGCGAACCGGAAGGGAAGCGCGATGTCGACGATGTCGGCTCCTAACCCTGCCAGAACGTCGAGAGAGCGATCATACGCGGCCAGCATGTCAGCCGCGACACCCTCGCGCTCGGCCGCCGGCATGCGCCCGAGACGAAGCCCACGCACGCCGCGCGTCAGCGTTGGCATCGGATCGGCTGGAATGATGCCGTGCGTATTCGGATCGAGCGGATCGGATCCCTGCAACAGATTGTAGAGCAAGGCCGTGTCCACGACCGAACGCGCCATCGGCCCCGGCGTATCCAGTGTGGTGCTGAGCGGGAGAATGCCATGGGTGCTGATGCGCCCGATCGTGACCTTCAGCCCGGTCAGCCCGCAATAGGATGCGGGCAGCCGCACCGACCCGCCCGTATCGGTGCCGATCGCCCATGGCGCCATGCGCGCTGCGACTGCGACGCCCGACCCACTGCTCGAGCCTCCCGGCGTCCTTGCCGTCGTCGCATCCCACGGGTTCCAGGGCGTGCCCATATGCTGGTTGGTGCCCCAGCCGCCGAACGCAAACTCGACGGTGTGGGTCTTGCCGAGTACGATCATGCCCGCAGAGATCATGCGGCGGGCGATGGTCGCTGTCACGACCGAGCGGCGATTGCGCCAGTTGGCAGAGCCGCCGGTGGTGACTTGCCCCTCAAGTTCGATCAGATCCTTGAGCGCGATCGGGACACCATGCAAAGGTCCGATCGCATGGTCCGCCCGAATGGCCTTGTGCGCGGCCTCCGCCGCGAGACGCGCGCTTGGGCCGTAGACGTCCACGAAAGCGTGCAGCTTGGGCTCCAAAGCGTCGATGCGCGCAAGGAGCGCATCGACGACATCGACGGGTGACAATCTCTTGGCGGCGATCTCCTGCGCGAGGACAGACGCCGGAAGCAGGGAGGGATCGGTGGCGATACGGCTGACTTCGTTCATTTCACTGCACGCTGATGAGGTCAAATCGACGAACCAGGACTGCGGCGCGACGAAGCCCTTGACCTTCGGACTCATCGCGCGGGGATTGAGATCGTGGACGATATAGAGCCAGGGCGGATTGTCCAGCCGCTCGTGCGCCTTGCGATAGGCTTCCGTAATCACTTTCGGATCGGTGCCCTCGGCGATCGACTTCAGGGCTAATCTGGACGCGATCGGCCATGTCGTACCAAATGCAGTACCGCGCCGTTGACGAGCGTCCTCTAGCGAATGAGTTTCGATTCCGCCGCGTGTTGGGCGGCAGCGGCGTATCGCAGCGTACTACGCAAATCCACGCGATTGCCCGAAGTGAGCGGCTGAGCGCGCTTCAGTGTCGGCGGCGGGCCGATGTCTCGAGAGGCCGTGATCTCTTCCGGCCGGCCGGGAATTGGCGAAACTCCGATCTTTGCTGAGGGCTCAATTCGCGGAATGACCGGTTATGGAATGTGGGTGCTCAAGGGTTCGGCGGCTTTGGCTGAGGTAATTTCGGGCCGAAGGCCCTTGCCGTATCGCGCTGCGGGCGAGTTGTCCGCGAAAGTGCGCGCTGGCGAGCAAGCTCCGTCACACCCCGATCCTTGTACTCTGGACTTGTTAGCGACGCCAAGAAGGCGACGAGGTCGTCAATGTCTTCTTCAGTCAGGGCGAGCGGTTGGATATCTTGGTCCAAATACGGATTCTGCACTCCGTCGCCCTTATTATAGTGATCCATGACATCCCACAGCGTCAGTTGCGAACCATCATGAAAGTAAGGGCCTGTGACCAATATGTTTCGTAGATTCGGTGTTTTGAAGGAGGCAATATCGGACTCTTTCTTGGTGATGAGGAAGCGGCCAAGAACGGACATATCCGTCTGAATGGCGGCATGATCGACAACCGTCGTATCCTCTGAGTTGATCAGCCGCTCGGCCTGGCGTGCGAGGGCGACGACATTATGCCGGATGATGCCTATGCCGATGTTGTGGAAGTCATTATCGGTAAAGTTTGTGACGTCCCGCTTCTCCTCCGTCAACGCATGACATTTGTTGCAGCGGCCGCGGGTGTTGAAAAGTTCCCAGCCACGCTTGGCTGACGGGTCGATCGCGTTCTCCTCCCCGGCGACGAAATGATCGAATGGAGAATCAAACGAAAGTTGCGTTCGTTCATAGGACGCGATGGCACGCAGCAGGTCGGGGACGGTTGGCGGGTGATCGAAGACGCTACGAAAGGCATGATCGTATTCTGCGATGGACCGCGATGCTGGCGATCGCTGCATCGAGATTAGGTTGGCCCATTTCGCTCGGATTGACGATCGGCTGTGCCGCCTGCTCCTCGAGTGTCCGCACGCGGCCGTCCCAAAACTGCGTTTTATTGTAAAGAGCATTCAGGATAGTTGGCGCGTTCCGTTGGCCGACGTGGCCTTTAATACCGATCGAGACGGGGCGACCGTCGGTGAAGGCTTGTTTGGGGTCATGGCAGTTACTGCAAGCGACAGTCCCATCAGCCGACAAGCGACGCTCGAAGAACAGTCTTTGGCCGAGGGCAATTTTCCCGGGGTTTGCGGGTTGTCCGATGGTATCGCTGCGCGAGTGGCATCGGCGGGGATGCCAGTCTGTTGAAGCGACTTTGGCTGGGCAAGCGATTCGGCCTCGGAAGTGAGCACGGTGTGCGTGTCTTGCTGTTTGGCTCCGGCAGTCGCGGCTTCGGCATCCGCATTCGCAGTACCGCTGAGCAAGTGCAGAGTGATGCATAGCAAGACCAGCCAGAGCGGGACACAGGCTTGGGCGGACTGCACGAGACATTTTCCCGCCGCTGAGGCTTCGAGTGAACGGGCGGACATTGAAGCTGCTCCCAATGCTTTGGCCGCGAAACGGTGCGTAATCATGGAAGATGCCATACGCTCGTCAAACATTGCGAACCGCCGCGCTCACCTCAATTAAAAAAGAATTCAACCTTCAGAAATCCAATTTAATGGTCTGCGACGACGGCAGAATTAGATTTGCGAGAGATGGGGCACCGCCATGCTGCATCATGGCGAGCGTCATCATAGCAGGGTGGCGGAAAAAGACTCCTCTCTAGATGCTTGCTGGCCAGGAGCGCGCTTACGCGCCTCAACTCGGGCCGCTCGGCTGTCGCGATCGGGAAACCGGAGCGGCAGTACCTGAAACCACCGAGAATTGGCGCAAGAGTTTGGCTCGGTGGAAGCATTAGCCTCACGGCCTTGGGGTCAATTGCTCGCGGTGAGCATAGACGAAGTCCGTGAAGGAGGTCGGTGCGGCGCCCGTCAGTCGTTGTCAGGCGGTTCGTCTACATGGCGGTTCTCATCTTCCCGTTTCGGCCAGGAACCACACACGGTGTTCCGCCTCGTCGATCCAGTTCTCGATCAGGCTGGCCGACGCGGTGTCGCGATATTCGTCGCAGAGCGAGTGCGCGCTGCGGAGATTCTCCGCCAGGCGCTGGTTGTCTGCGAGCAACTCGGCCAGCATGTCCTGCGCGCCGACGGTGTCGTTGTCGTTGTCGGGAGCGCGCTGGAGGCGCGCGATCTGGCCTATGGAGCGCAGCGTCGTCCCACCGATCTTGCGCACGCGCTCGGCGATCGGATCGGTCGTCGCGAGGATCTGTGCGCTCTGCTCGTCGAGAAGGAGGTGATAGTCCCGGAAGTGAGCGCCCGACATGTGCCAGTGGAAGTTCTTAGTCTTCACATAGAGGGCGAACATGTCGGCCAATATGGCGGTCAACGCCTTCGAGATCTCTGCCACTGCCTCGGGATTTAGGCCGGAGGCCGGCTTCGCCGGGTCGTCCCGGCGAGCCGCAGTGTCAACTGCACGCATCGTTCTTCTCCTTCTTCAAGCATCGTGCTGACTGCCGGTCGTCGGTGGCCAGGTTGCCGCCAGCCAAGCAGACCAGCGCGGCGGCGACGCCAGCGCCGTATTCGGGATCGGCCTTCGCGCAGTTGGCGATGTGGCGCTCCTGGATGTGGACCGCCGCGCCGCCGACGGCGCGGGCCGTGTTGTCGAACAGCGCCTGGCGTTGGGCCGCGTTCATCTTCCGGAACAAATCGCCCGGCTGCTGATAGTGATCGTCGTCGACACGGTGATCCCAGTGCGCCGCGGCGCCCTCGATCTCGAGCGGCGGTTCGTTGAGGTCGGGCTGGTCCGTCCACTCGCCCCGGCTGTTTGGGAAGTAGGTCGGTGTCCGGCCGAGATTCCCGTCGGTGCGCATGGCGCCGTCGCGGTGATAGCTATGGAACGGGCACTTCGGCGCGTTGACCGGGATGTGGTTGAAATTGACGCCGAGGCGGTAGCGCTGGGTGTCGCCGTATGTGAAAAGGCGCGCCTGCAGCATCTTGTCGGGCGAGAAGCTGATGCCCGGCACGACGTTGGCCGGCGAGAACGCGGCCTGCTCGACCTCCGCGAAGACGTTCTCCGGGTTGCGGTTCAGTTTCAAGAATCCGACTTCGATGAGCGGGAAGTCGGCTTTCGGCCAGACCTTCGTCAGATCGAACGGATTGAACGGGAACGCCTTCGCCTCGGCGTCGGTCATTACCTGGATGAAGAGCGTCCAGCGGGGATAACTGCCGTGCTCGATGCTCTCGAAGAGATCGCGCTGGTGCGTCTCGCGATCCTTCCCGACCAGGGCTTCCGCCTCCGCGTCGGTCAGGTTCTCGATGCCCTGCTGGGTCCGGAAGTGGAATTTCACCCAGGTCCGCTCATTAGCGGCGTTGATGAAGCTGTAGGTATGGCTGCCGAAGCCGTGCATGTGGCGATAGCTGCGCGGGATGCCGCGCTCGCTCATGACGACGGTGACTTGGTGCAACGCCTCCGGCAGCACGGTCCAGAAGTCCCAGTTGTTATCGGCGCTGCGCATGCCAGTGCGCGGGTCGCGCTTGATGGCGTGGTTCAGGTCCGGAAAGCGCAGCGGGTCGCGGAAGAAGAAGACGGGGGTGTTGTTGCCCACCATGTCCCAGTTGCCTTCTTCGGTATAGAACTTCAGGGCGAAGCCGCGGATGTCCCGCTCCGCATCGGCGGCGCCGCGCTCGCCGGCGACGGTCGAGAAGCGCGCGAACATCGGCGTCTGCTTGCCGATCTCCGAGAAGATCCTGGCCTTGGTGTAGCGGGTGATGTCGTGCGTCACGGTGAAGGTGCCGTGGGCTCCCGACCCCTTGGCGTGCATGCGGCGCTCAGGGATGACCTCGCGATCGAAGTGGGCCAGCTTCTCGATCAGCCAGATGTCCTGAAGCAGCGCAGGGCCGCGACGGCCGGCGGTCTGGATGTTCAGGTTGTCGCTGACGGGCGCTCCCGTCGCGTGGGTCAGGTATGGAGGTTCGTCGGTCATAGGACGGTCCTTGGATGGGGCGCTGCTGAGGCGCGCAGATAGGCCTAGCAGCGCAGTTTTGTGGGGGGGATGGATCAGCCGCGCCAGGCGGAGCCGCGGATCACGCTGCAGAAGTTGCCGCGATGGAAGTGCGGCTCCTTGTCGGCAATCACGTCGGCCTTGACGTTGCCGAAGGTCGTCTCCGGCTTGTGCTTGATGCCGTCGTAGAACGCTTGGATAATGTCTTCCTTGAAACGCTCGGTGCGCGGATGGGTGTGCACCACGGCCTCGCGCTCGGCTTCGCTGTATTCGGGATAGGTCAGGCCGAGCACGTCCATTTCCACGCCGGCCGTTACGAGCGCCACGACGGGGTGCATGTGCTGCGGAATGCCGGGGGTGGTGTGAAGCGCGATCGCGGTCCAGACGGTGTCGATGTCAGTCTGGGAAATCCCGTGGCCGCGGAGAAAGTCGCGGGCCGCATTGGCGCCGTCGACCTCGAAGCGCTCGGCGGCGCTGTTGTGCTGATGCGTGAGCCCCATATCATGGAACATCGCGCCTGCGTAGAGAAGCTCCGGGTCGAAGCTTAGGCCGCGGTGTTTGCCAGCAAGAGCTCCGAAGTAATAGACGCGGCTGGAATGATGAAAAAGTAATGGCGACCCAGTATCGCGCACCAGCTCAGTGATTTCACGCGCGATCTTGCTGTCGGGAATCCTGACGCCGTGGATGGACGGGCTCATGACTTGCTCCGGCTTTTTGTGCTCGCGAGCACCATAAAACTGGGGCTAGGTTGTCTGCAAATGACGTAATACGGCATATACTGCCAAAACCGGGCTTGAACGGACGTGGGTGTGAGATGAAAGCAAGAGCGGTCGCCATCGTGGCGCTTCCAGGCGTGCAGTTACTCGACGTCTCGGGGCCGCTTGACGTGTTCGCCGAGGCCAACGCGCAGAGCGGGAATTCCCCCTATGCGCTGATGGTGATCGCGGCCGAGCCGGGACCGATCCGTAGCTCGTCTGGGGTGCGGCTGATGCCCGATCGGGTCATTGGCATCGACGCGGACGTGGAACTGGATACCCTGCTGATTGCGGGATGCCCGAACGCGGTCGACGTCCCGGCCGATGGTAAGGTCGTCGACTGGCTGCGAGGGAAAGCGCCGGCGGCGCGTCGGTTCGGCTCCGTCTGCAGCGGGGCGTTCTTCCTGGCTGCGGCGGGCCTGCTCGATGGGCGACGCGTGACGACGCATTGGGCGGTCGCCGAGCAACTGGCGGTTCGCTATCCGTCCGTCAGCGTGGATGAGGACGCGATCCATGTCAGCGACGGACCGCTGCGCACCGCGGCTGGTGTGACTGCCGGGCTGGATCTGGCGCTCGCGCTGGTCGAGGAGGATCTCGGACACGAGATTGCAATGAGGGTCGCCGGGCAGCTCGTCATGTTCTTCAAGCGTCCGGGCGGGCAGATGCAGTTCAGCCGCAAAGGCGAAGCGGTTCCGGCGGGTCGAGCGGCGCTGCAGGAGCTGCAACGGTGGGTGGCCGCCAATCCGGCACTCGATCACAGCGTCGCCAATCTCGCGAAGCGCATGGACCTGAGCCCGCGCCACTTCGCACGTCTGTTTCGAGGCGAGGTCGGGATCACGCCTGCGACTTGGGTCGAGGAGGCGCGCGTGAACGCCGCCCGGCGGTTGCTGGAGGTCGGCCAAGAAACGCCGAAGCAGGTTGCTGGGCACTGCGGCTTTGCTGATGCGGACACCCTGCGCCGCGCCTTTGCGCGGCATGTCGGCGTTACGCCAGCCGAGTATCGCAAGCGGTTCGCAAGGATCGCCGCCTGATCCGCGCCAGTCGGCCGTGGCTCACCCCTGATGGCAGACCGCTTCGATGTTGCAGCCGTCGAGGTCAAGGAGGAACGCGGCGTAATAGCCGGCGTGATACCTGCGTATGCCGGGACGGCCATTGTCACGGCCGCTGGCGGTGGCCGCTCCATCTGCGACCTCATAAACGCCGTATACGAACTCACCGTTGGCATCCGTGCCATAAACGGTGGCTGTCACGTTCAGCGTCGAAGCTAATATCTCAGCCGTTTTTCGCGCTGCTGCAATGCCTTGTGCGGGCCGCTCCTCGACGATCGGGTACCTGCAATGTCAGAATTGCAGCGGACGACGAACGTCTGTCCAACGCAGGAGCGCTCAAATCAGCTTCAGCGCCTTCAAACTCGCGTGGCCATTCTTGCCGACAATGATGTGATCGTGGACGGAGATGCGGAGCGGAGTGGCGATGTCGATGATCGCCCGCGTCATCTGGATATCCGCCTGCGATGGCGTCGGGTCGCCTGAGGAATGATTGTGCATCAAGCCACTCTCGACGTTTACCGCATTGATTTTATGAGAGTGTTTTGTTGACGACGATTGCGCTGGGGTAGGCGTCTGGGCGCGGTACTCGGTGCCTATTCGTGACCATCCCGTTGCCGGAAGCCTCCTTCCCGATTGGCATTCTTGTAGCACGGCACATCACGATTCTTTCGATCCCACGCGTTCAGTTCCGCGAGGGGATAGAGGGTGGTTAGGGTGCCGCCTAGAGCTGCGCTACCGCCATCCAAGGCGAGTTCGCATCACCAAGTCCGTCGACTTCCCTAAAGCGAGATCCGGCCCGTGAACGAACTCGGCGAACGAGCCGAATTTTGCGAGAGCGATGCCGGAGGATCGGTCCTCCGGCATCATGGCCGCGATCATCCGACCCGCTGCGCGAGGGGGAGAAGGCTGAGTTCCTCCCTGATCGTTGTCGCGACCGAAGGTTTGCGGAATCGCACGTAGAAGATCCAGGCTGCGCCGCTCGCGAGGTAAGCCAGGAACAGATACGGGAAATAGAGCACCGGTGCGTCGGGGATCGGATAAACGCTTCCGACGGTCGGAATCATCAGGAGGACCAACGCCAGTCCGCAGACTGCGACGTCAACATTGCGAAGCTCCCCAATCTTCTTCAGATAGACCGGCGCCGCTATCGTGATCATGATGTAGGGAACGATGAAGCCAAACGCGGCAAGCGTTCCAACGTAGTTGAACAGATCAAGCGGCTCGAGCCCGGCAATCGCTACGCCAACCGTCGGAATGATGAACGCGATCGCTGCGAGGATCGTTACGGCGACGTGTGGCGTGGCGTTGCTCTCGTGAGAATCGGCCGTCGACGCATGGAACAGTCCGTGCCGGCCCATGGCGAACAGCACCCGGCTTCCCGCGTTGACGCAGGAGAGACAGAGCGCGAAAAAACTGACCATCGCCCCGAACGACAGAGGTGCTTTCAGGACCGAGAGGTGGGCAAGAGACGCCATGGAGTTGAGCGGCGCGTCCATCTTGTCGAGCGCGGGATCGGAGCCATGCGTCGCCATGACCATGACGTAGGACACGAAGACGAAGAAGCCGCCCGAAATCGCGAGACTCCATATAACCGCCTTTGGAATAGTGACGAGAGGATCCCTCGCCTCTTCCCCGAAGGCCGTGCAGCATTCAAAGCCGACGAGACTGAAGATTGCGACGACGACGCCGAGACCGAGGCCCGACAACGGCAGCGACGACGTTTCGAACTGGGCGTGATCGATCTTGAAACCGTGCTGGGCGAGAGTGACCAAGCAGAGGATCATGATCAGCAGCATCGATGCACCTTCCAGGAACAGCATCAGCATCGCCGACAACTGAACATTCTTCCAGGCGCAGAACCAGGCGGCCCCGACACAGGCGCCGAACAGCAGGGCGAAAGGCACGTGAATCCCGGCCATCTCGAGCAGCTTGTCGCCGAAGATCGAGAAGCCTGTGACGCCCGCCATGGATATTCCGAGATACGCCCAGATCAGCGACCAGCCGCCGATGGCGCCGGCTGTGATGCCCAGCCCCCTGCAAATGTACAGGTACATGGAGCCTGCCGTGGTGGAGCGGCGGGCGAATTGGTTGAGATTGAATGCAACGAACACGAGCATGACCGTGCCGAGTGCATATGAAAGCCAACTCCAATCACCCGTGTTCCCGTACATGACGGGGATGATGAGAGCCGCGGTCATGGTTGGCGATATGAGCGCGATGCCTTGCGCCAGCAGTTCCACGAAGCCTAGACAGTTCTTTCTCAGAGTTGCGTCGTACATCGATGTCGTCCCTTCCTGCGCGAGAGAATTGGTCCGGTGTGCCCCTAAGCGTCCTCGTCTGAGGTTTTCAGGATTGCATCACGCCGCTCGCGCAGGATCGGCCTCCAGTTTTTCCGTCCCCGCTGGTCCAGTCACTGGCCGAGAACGGCGAAAAGACCGGTCCAGATGACCGGCCTTCTCCGCTCGCGCAACAGTGGATGAATGCGCGCCCGCAGTTTCATGCCGACAACTCAGAAGTTCAACGCAATCTCCAGCGGACTTCCTGCCGTCAACCTTTTCCCAACGCCGCCAGCCACCGCTGCGTAGCTGCCAAAGCGGACGCCGACTTTCGAATTCCTGTAACGACCAAGTGTTTGGAGCGGCTCCTGGCCGAACTCCGCCTTTTCCTGGTCGATCGTGGTCATGTTGCAACGATAGCAAACGTCGACGAAGCGGAGTGTGACGTCGCCGACGCTCGCACTCGCGAAATAGTCTTCCCCGTAGGCATCGACGCCCTCGACGACAATGTTTGGCCTGAAGCGGTTCATCGGCACGCCGGAGACGAGACGGTTGTTCAGGTCGCTTCGCGAAGCCTCCGAGATCACCAGGATTCCGTAGTTGTCGACGAAGCTGGTCGGAGCCTCGTCCCTCGATGGATACTGAACGCCACCCTTCCTGAGGAAGCCCGGGTCGCGGGAAACGAACTGGAAGTTTCCTCCGAGATATTCTCCGAACCATTTCGATGGCTCATCACCGACAAAAAGCGATGGCATCTTCTCTCCGAACAGTTCGACTTCGCAACTCTGCATCGCCTGCGCCTTGCGCGAAACGACGAGTTCGGTCATCCCGGGTGCGTTCAGAGCCAGGCTGTTTTCGGTGAGTGTCGGCTCTACGAAGGCAAGCTTTGGATGCTCGCGCTGGGTGACGAACACCCCAGCTTCGTCGACGACCATCCAGTTCCTGTCGCCGAGAAATCCGGTCGGGGACAGCTCAATCTCACTTACTCTGATGCCCTTGCAGGATTTGATGGGATAGACAAACAGATCCTTGATCTTGATCATGAAGCAGACCTTTCCTGGATTGAATAGGTTGGCACGCGGTTGGCCCCGAGTGATGGAAGCTGTCCGCGAAAAAGCGATCGGGCCGGGCGCCGCGCGCGCTCAGGGCTTCGTGAGTTGCGTCTACCATCGCCGGACTTCCGCATGCGTAGACGTCGAAATCCGACAGGTCGGTGAAGTCCTGAAGCACCGCTTCGTGGACCAGCCCTGTGCGTCCCTTCCAGATGTCGTCCGTATCCGAGAGGACCGGCACATATTCGATACCGGTGCCGCCGGCGCAAAGGTCTCTAAGTTCGCGGTCGATATAAAAGCCGCTCCGCATCCTGCTGCCCCAATAGACACGGGCCGAGGATCGAAAATTTTCTCTTGTGAGCGCTTCGAGAATAGCGCGCACCGGTGCGATGCCGGTGCCGCCGGCTATGAAGATCGAAGGCCGGTCCTGCGATGAATAAGCGAAGTTTCCGTAAGGCCCGCTCACTTGGAGAACGTCGTTTATCTTCAATTCCTCGAAAACGTGCCCCGTGAACGAGCCACCCGCCACACGTCCGATGTGCAATTCGATCGTTCCGTCATCGCGTGGAGCATTGGCAATGGAGAATGATCGGTCCATTCCGTCGGAATGGCGAATGCCAACGAACTGGCCGGGCTTGAAGGCGGGTTTGTCAAACGGCGGAAACCGCAGCGTAACGCGGATGACGCTGTCGTTTTCGCGCTTCAAAGCCACGGCGCGCGCTAGCACCGGCGGCTTTTCGCTTGCTGGCGGTTCGGAAAGTTCGAGCACGTCGATCGTAATGTCGGTGAGCGCGCTGGCCCTGCATAGCAAGGCGGAAAGAGGATCATGAGTGCGGCCCAGACCGCCGACGGACCCGTTGTGGATGAACTCGCCCGTGACGATCCTGGCTTTGCAACTCCCGCATGATCCTGCGCAGCATGCGCTCGGCAACCAAATGCCAGCCCGCGTGGCGGCCGCGAGAATCGTCTCGTCCGATCTGGCTTCGAACGTCCTTCCCGACGAAAGCGTTGCTTTGATAGTCCTCATGCTCCGACCTCGAACCATTCCCGATCAGTAAGCCGGGAGGCGAAATGGAGCCGTGATCCAGTTTTCCGATCACGTATGGGCCAGTGCACTTTTTCGGACGGCCAGGCCTGGTGCCGTGTCTAGAGGCCGATCGCCGCCTTCATCCGCCTGACCGCATCGCGGATGCCGGCATCGTCAAGGCCGGCAAAGCCGACCCGAATTCCGCGGCGGCCATCTTCCTTCCCGGCAAAGCTGCGGCTAGGTAAAAATTGCAGTCCATGCTTCGGCGCATTCTGCTCGAGCCGATCCAGATGCGACGAGGTGGCGAACGTGAGCCAGAACGCCAGCCCGCCGTCTGGAAGGCGGAAATCGACGGCATCGCCGAGCTCGGCACGCAACATCACCGCCAGTTTCTCCCTGCGCGCCGCGTAGATCTTGAGCACCCTGTTGGCATGCCGTCTTACTTCACCCGACTCTACAAGTTCAGCGACCGCGTCTTCCGTGACCGGATCGCCTTGCCGATCGATAAGGCAGATTTCCTGCGCGGCTCGTTCGATGAATTTTTCGGGCGCGGAAATGTATCCAAGCCGGAGGCTGGGAGAGAGAAGCTTCGACATCGATCCGATGTAGAGGACCGAAGGATCGAATGACGCCAACGGCAGGAGAGGCTGGTGCTGGAAATGAAATTCGTGGTCGTAGTCGTCCTCGACGATGGTGAAGCCGAACTGTGAAGCCAATCCGAGCAGCCGCAGTCGCCTGTCCGGGTTCAGAAGCACGGTGGTCGGGAAATGGTGATGAGGCGTCAGGTAGACCAGGCGGACACGGTGGCGTCGACAGGTCTTCTCGAGGCTATCCATGTCGGTGCCGTCGTCGTCGACATGCACCCTGAGAATATTGGCGCCGGCCGCGCGAAACGCCTCGCGGGCGGGCGGATAGGTCAGATCGTCGACGACCACGCCATCGCCGTTTCGAATCATGATCCTCGACACCAGATAGATGGCCATCTGGCTTCCTCGCGTCAGGCACACGCGGTCCGGCGTCGTCGCAAGGCCGCGGTCGACATTCAGCATTCGCGAGATTGCGCCCCTCAGATTCGGACTGCCGCGGGGATCGCCGTAACCAAGCTTTCCAACCTTGCCCCCGATCGTCATTGCGCTCCTGTAGGCGCGCGCAAAACTTTCGGCGGGAAAAAGCCGCGTGTCCGGCGTTCCATCGTCGAGCGAAAGCAGGCCCGGTCGGGGGAAAAGGACGGGAATATCCATCGGCGGCGCAAGCCGGCTGAATTGAGGGCCTTCGCCCCGTGAGCGCGGCCCATCGAGCGCCGATCGTGTTGGCCTGCCTTTCGGCTCCGGAAGTTTTGCAGAGACGAAGGTGCCCTTGGTGCCGCGGGACGTCAGCCAACCTTGAGCGATCAGCTCGTCGTATGCGACGACGACGGTTTTACGGTTGACGCCAAGCTCTTCAGCCATCTCACGCGAGCCCGGAAGGACTTCACCGGGGATCAACCGTCGCCGCCAGGCCTGCGCTTCAGATTAAGCTTGAGATTGAGCCTCCACTCGCGCAGCACCACTGCCTCTCCACTGGCCCATCTTCGATCCTATATCTTGGCTCATGCCTGGTCCAGCCCCCGGCCATAAACGGCTCGCGGCGACGGCCAAATGAAGTCGATCTTTCGCCGATTCCGCAATTCTGGCGGCTTACTGACCTTGGGCGCGGCGATACTTTTCGGAAACTGGCCCATCTGTTTTTCGTTCGATGATGGCAATTCGTTGCTAGCCGTGACGCTGGAGCGGAGCGGGCATTGAGATCGGAATCGCAGCCCGGAGCCATCATTGGTCGGCAGGAAAATCTGTACCGCAATCCGACACGTGGCTTTCGAGGACCTCGGCTCATTCGAAACCGCGTTCATCGAAGCCGGATATGAAGTGCGTTATGTCGACGTCGGTCTCGATGATCTGGATGCGATCGCGCCGACGGCTTCCGATCTGCTTGTCGTCCTGGGCGGGCCGATCGGAGTCTACGAGCAGGACCGCTATCCGTTCCTCAAGGCCGAGCTTCGATTGATAGGCGCGCGCCTGCAAGCGAGACGGCCGACCATAGGTGTTTGTCTCGGTGCCCAATTGATGGCAAGCGCTCTCGGCTCGAAAGTCTATCCGTGCCTCGAAAAGGAAATCGGATTCGCCCGCATGTCGCTGACGCCCGAAGGCCGGGGCTCATGCCTTTCTGCATTCGAACACATTCCGGTATTGCATTGGCACGGAGATACGTTCGATCTGCCGGCCGGCGCGGTTCGCTTGGCGTCGACGAAGGCGTGCCTTAATCAAGCGTTCGCACTCGGTCGCGAAATCATCGGCTTTCAGTTTCACCCCGAGGCTGGAGCGCAGGGCTTTGAACGATGGCTCATCGGACACGCAGTAGAGCTCGGAGCGGCCGGTGTGGATGTTTCCAGTCTGCGCGAGACTCACCTGTCGCTTGCAGTCGAACAACAGCGAAGATCCAACGATTGCATCCGTCGTTGGCTGAGCGATTTGGGCTGACAGCCAGGCCCCAATTCTCACCCGAGATGCGGGTGAAGCGCGAGACCGATGCTTCGAAGCAGCTCCGCTCTGACGCGGTCCGCGACGCCATTCACGATCTCCGCGCCGTCTTGTGACGCATCGATATGGACATTGAAGGGGCGCGAAGCTTGCTGAAAGCGAGCTTGCAAGGTGTGTATGAGTATGCCTAACGATCGGCGACTTCCGGGTTTGGCATTTATTGGACTTGGCGCGCTATCCCACTGAGTCCGTAATGCGCTCAAAAGTGGAGCTTGGCCAGCCGCTGCCGACCAACTTCGATTTGCAAGTCTTCGATCGCACAACCAGCCCGTTCATACCTTACCGAATATCACGCTCGATCACCCAGATGCGGGATCAGCTGTGACCAGACGTGCAAGTGGGGTATTGAGTGGGATATTTGTGCACGACGCCGCTACGTTCGACTACTGCATTGAAAACAAAAGAATATATTGGGGTGCTTGAGTTGCATGGGGACGGCGATTGGGAGCGGTTTCGCGTGCTCCCGTGTGATCCTCACGCTCCTTCATCAGCGTCCACACGGTGTCGCTTTGATGCACGGCACGTCACCATATTCTTTTGATCCCACGCATCAAGTTCGTTGATCGGGTACAGAACAGCCTTACCGATCTTGACGAAGGTTGGTCCGATCCGCATGGCTCGCCAATTTCGAAGTGTGCCGACTGAGATACCGCCACGGTATCGTTCGGAGACTTCTTCGGGAGTGAGAAATTTGTTGTCAGCCATCAAGTCCTCCCAGCACAGCCCACGATGCGGATCACGCTTGGGAATGTTCCTCAGGTCCTTCATCCCGTTCGCGTTTGATGCAGCGGATACACGTTCTGTGGAAGCAGGAACGGACCGCCGTCGCACAAACGGATGCCGCGGGACAGACAAAGGAGCCCGATTTGCCTGGAGCCTGCATGGAAATCGCGATTGCGACCCTGACATTCTCGCTTCGGGCTCATAACCTGAAGGTCATAGGTTCAAATCCTATCCCCGCAACCAGAAAAATGCCCACCATCTCAATGAGTTGGTGGGCTTTTTCATGCGCCAATTTGCCCCAATCGTCCCTGCATGGGCCAATTCAACAAATGCTGATAAATCCTAGGCTTTCTAAGCCTGTAGCATCCTTTGCCGGCTCGTCCATGTCCCACGTTCGGCACATGGACAGCGATGCCCTGTTCTCCAAGCGTTCGCACGTGACCGCATCATCTCACGCTAGTGAAAATGCGCGCTCAGTCGGCATGGTCCAAGCCGCGCGCGAAATTAACGAAGCAGTCAAATGGGCACGGATCGAATGCAAGTCTTACAAGATTGAAGGCGGGTTCACTGTTGAACGGTGATTAGTTTTGACCTCAGCGCGCTTTGCAAAAACGGCTGCATTGGCGATGCTGCTGATCGGGTTGGCCGGAATGCTGCTATAGTCCCTACGCCGCGCCAAGGTGCGGCCGAATGATCGTTGCGGCGACTTGCCGATTAGAATTCAAAGACATCATTGCGGTGCCGCGCCAGGTCGTGCAGTTCGTCCAGCGTCCCGCGGGCGGCGTTGCATCGCCCACACCGCACGAGAGTGGCATTGAGAGAATTTGCGGGATCCGCGACCTTGATCGAGAGACTGTCGCAATCCTCGCAAACGATTTCGAAACGCGATCGCTCACGCGTGGCCGTGTCTTCTGCTCATGCTGAAGCTAATCAACACGCAATTACGGAGGCCAGGTACACCATGCCGCGGGCCTTCCAACGGAGGCGTTCGGCGGCCGAATGCATCGGTTTCCAAAATCGTTCCGTTGAGAGACGCACGTGCCCTCCGGCGCGGCGCTCAAAAAGTACGGCCCGTACAAGACGTCCATGCGACGCTCATAAGCTATTGCGGCGAGAGTGGTCGCGGCGAACACAAAACCGAGAAATGCGATTGTTTCGATAGACCATTTGAGGCCCCGCCCATTTCTTCGACAGAGACTTGAATAAACCTAAAATTTTAAAGTTTGGACTTTGGACATGAGTGCAATTGAGCGATCACATTAGCCAACCTTAAGCCGTCGTCGAAACCAGCCGTAAATAGCGGCGGCCTCGGCGCGTGCTTCTGGCGTAAACGGCATTGTAAAGATTGCCTCCCCATGCGGCTGGACTGTTCCGCAACCGGAAGCCGAGCGCAAGAGGCATTCTGGGTACAGCTACCGCTGAGGCGGGAAAGCCTCACGGAAGGCTTGGCTATTTCGACGCGGACGGGGTTCGCGGCTTCAGCTTTGTTGATGGCTTATCAAGTCGCCGCTTCGAGGGTTTCCCCGGGTTGATCATGCTATAGCCCCGGCCGTCGCAGCTGGGACAAGCGATTCTGCAAAATCTGCCGGTGCCGCGACACTCCGCGCACGTTATGGCTCCGCCCTCATCGTCGCTCTGAGACATGGATTATCCCTCTAATTTGCGATAGCGAGACAAATCGTGCGCCCGCGCGGCGTTCCAGCTTACGGGTGCGGCCTTGAGATACCCCGCGTCGTTCCGCCAGCTATGGTCATAATTGGCGCGCAATGCTGGCGGCAATACAATGATTGTCCCCCCTGAGTGCATGTTGAGCGTTGATGTCGAAGGATGGAAAGGTCACAGCGCTGGTTGCAGCAGCGCTGCTGCTGTCGAGCCTCTCGCTTGGCGGGTGCACGACTTCAACTGCTGGCTCATCACTGATGGACGCGCGGGCTGAGGCACCTGCGCTTCCGAAAACAAGCGTTTATCTCCCGGTAGAAGATCTGCCGCCGAAGCGCGAGAAGCCTGCCATGACGGCCGACGAACGGTCGAAG
>WNFH01000480.1_pt1 | contig 25577 bp, 25 predicted proteins | sample 5400411 | NCBI WGS metagenome assembly WNFH01 (sample SAMN13153347, study PRJNA577476) | soil metagenome | isolation source: 200 cm saprolite under Douglas fir tree site 2 hole 3 | place: USA:California | collected 2015-04-18 | reverse complement strand
CTCGGCCTGCAAATGGCAGAGCGCCACGGCCAGCGCGTCGGCCGCATCGGCGGGCTCCGGCGTCTCCGTCATGGACAGCAGCGCGCGGACCATCAACTGCATCTGCCGCTTGTCGGCGTGACCGTATCCTGCAACGCAAGCTTTCACTTCCCGCGGCGAGTAACTGTGCACCGCCAGCCCATGCTGTTCAGCTGCCAGGAGCAACACGCCGCGCACCTCCGCCAGTCGCAGCGCCGTGCGCATATTGAGCGCGGTGAACACGGACTCCACGGCCATCACGGTGGGCGCAAATTCCTGGATGAGCCGGCATACCAATGCGTGAATATCCTGCAGGACCGCACCGGAGGATTCTTTCTGCCGCGCCGCCGGCACGCGGAGTGCACCATAATGCAGCATCTGGCAATTCCGCCCGTCGCTGTCCACAATTCCGTAACCGGTCGGCCCCGCCGCGGCAGGATCGACGCCGAGCACGCGCATCCGCGGGCCCGCGTCCCTGCCGCTATTCATGGCACTCATCGAAACACAGTCTAAGGCGAACAGCGCAGCGGTGCCACCCTTTTTCCGTTTGGTTCGCGCAAAGCGACTGCAAAGCAAAGCGGCCACTGAACCGTCAGTGGCCGCATGAATACTGGCGCACGCAGGGAAAAGGGTCAGTTCGCGCCCACCGCCGCCTGAATCTCCGATTCATCGATGTCGAAATTGGCGTACACGTGCTGCACGTCATCGTGCTCTTCCAGCGCCTCGATGAGCCGCACCATTTGCGTGGCCTGCGCTCCGGTCAGCTTGATGTAATTCTGAGGAACCATGCCGATTTCCGCGGAGGCCGGCGTGATGCCCGCCTTGGTCAAAGCCTCTTTAACTTTCTCCATCGCTTCCGGCGGAGTCACCACGTACCAGCCCGAGCCGTCGTCCTTCAAATCTTCCGCGCCGGCCTCCAACACGATGTCCAGCATCTTGTCTTCGCTCGCCTGTTCCTTGGGCACCACAATTTCGCCTTTGCGGTGGAACATCCAGCCAACAGCGCCGGCTTCCGCCAGGTTGCCGCCATTCTTGCTGATCAGGTGCCGAAATTCTCCCACCACGCGGTTGCGATTGGTCGTTACCGCCTGGATGAGCATTCCCACGCCGCCCGGGCCATATCCCTCGAACGTCACTTCCTCGTACTGTTCACCTTCGAGCTGGCCGGTGCCGCGCAGCACCGCGCGCTCGATGTTTTCATTTGGCATGTTTTCATTCTTGCCAGCCAGAATGGCCGCGCGCAGGCGCGGGTTAGAGTTGGGATCGCCGCCGCCGATGCGCGCGGCAATGGTGATTTCGCGGATGACGCGGGTAAACACGCGGCCGCGCTTCGCGTCCGTGGCCGCTTTCTTGTGCTTGATGGTGGCCCATTTTGAATGCCCAGACATGACACTTCCTCGATTTGATTTCTCGCGCCCGCCGGCGCGCGTTTCAGTTTGTTCGCAACCTGCTGCTGAAAGTTCGCCCATCCGCGGCCCTACCCGAGCGCGCAGCCGGCACACACAGATCACGATGCGGAGACCTACAGTGAACTGCAAACCCCTGCGGAACCCAAGCAGTTTAGCACAGCCGCCTGCGCCGGGAAACGAGTATACTTCCGCTTGGGTCATCCTGTTGCATCGTAATGGTTGCATTGCAAGGGCTTTCTTCCGCCGCTAACGAGTTGATTCACCATAGGCATTGCCATGTCTGAGCGCCGCCTCCGTGTCCTGGCCATCGCTTCCCATCCAGTGCAATACGCGGCGCCGATTTTTCGGCTGATGGCGCAGCATCCCCAGCTCGATTTCCAGGTCGCCTATTGCGGCATGCGCGGAGCCGAAGCGGGTCACGACCCGGAATTTGGGCATAGCGTGAAGTGGGACGTTCCGCTCCTGGACGGCTATGCCTGGACCCATGTGCCGAACAATGGTTCCGGTACAGAGTCCTTCTTTGGTCTGCGCAATCCCGGTCTGTGGAAGCTAATTCGTAACGGCCGTTTCGACGCCGTATTGTGTTATGTCAGCTATCGTCGCGCTACGTTTTGGATTTCTTTTTTGGCCGCTAAAGCGACACGCGCGGCGTTTCTGTTCGGCACGGATACGATTACCCTCGCCCCTCTGGACGGTCGCATGTGGAAGCGTCCAATTAAGCGGTTCACCTGGCCACTACTCTTTCGGCTGGCCGACCAAGTGATCGTGCCTTCCTCTGGTACACGTGAATTGATGCTCTCTCTCGGTATTCCTGAAGAACGAGTTACCTTGACCCCGAACATCGTCGAAAATGACTGGTGGATTGCGCAATCTGCCAGCGTCGACCGTGCTGCCGTTCGCCAATCATGGGGAGCATCCGCAGACGACATGATCGTGCTCTTCTGCGCGAAGCTCCAGGCCTGGAAACGTCCGCTGGATCTGCTGAGAGCCTTTGCCGCGGCAGACCTTCCGCGCGCATTTCTGGTGGTTGCCGGCGAGGGTCCGCTACGCCCTGAACTTGAGTCGGCGGCCGCATCGCTTGGCATCGCTGATCGTGTACGTTTCCTTGGCTTCGTCAACCAGAGGCAACTTCCAGCCATCTACCGCGCCGCGGACTTGCTGGTACTTCCCTCTGAGTACGATGCGTTTGGCCTGGTGATTAACGAAGCCATGCTGTGTGGCTGCCCCGTCGTCGCGAGTGACCGGGTTGGTGCCGTACGCGATTTAATCGAGAGTGGGCAAACCGGCTTCGTCTATCGCTGCGGCGATGTGAGCGAATTGGCGAGCCTGTTACGTCGGCTGTCCACTCACGATCCTCCACTTTCTGAGCTGGGCCGCGCGGCGCGCTCCCGAATGCAGTCATGGTCACCGCGGGAAAACATCCAGGCAACAGTGAACGCAATCACCAAAGCGGTATCCCGAATTGGCAGGAGCGCGCCTCCTCCACTAGTGGCCGCGAATGCCAGCAACCGCTCCGCGCGCAAGATTTCCGAATGAAAATTTTGATCTATTCGCATGTTTTTTCGCCGAGCATCGGGGGTGTGGAGAAGAGCGTGCAATCTCTCGCCGAGGGACTAGATGAGGTGCGCGGTCCTGAGATCAATGGAGGATTTAAGGTTACCCTTGTAACGCAGACCGCCGCGGGCGCTTTTGACAATAGCGCATTCTCCTTCGCGGTCGTTCGGCGCCCAACGCTCACTAAACTCTGGAGATTGGTTCGCGAGAGCGATATCGTGCACATCGCTGGGCCTTCTCTGGTGCCGCTTCTTCTTGCTTTTCTGGCATGCAAGCCCGTTGTTGTGGAGCACCACGGCTATCAAGCCATTTGCCCAAACGGATTGTTGAGTTATCAGCCCAGCCGCACGATATGTCCCGGACACTTTCAAGAGCGGCGCTATTGGAAATGCTGGCGATGCCAGAATTACGAATTATCGCCCCAACGGAGCTTGCTGAGTTTGCTCCGGATGTTCCCGCGATCCTGGCTTGTTCGCAGGGCGGCGCGGAATCTCGCGATTACGCGGCACGTGCGCGATCGCCATAAGCTTCCCCGCGCGGAAGTGGTGTATTACGGTATCGAGGATCCGCTTGCGAAGGGCAATGCGAGCTTGCCCCCGGCCGATCCGCGAGACAGAATTTTGTTCGGTTTTGTGGGCCGCTTTGTGCCGGAGAAGGGCATTCCCATACTCCTCGAGGCGGTGCGTCAACTAATTTCTGAGGGCGAAACTTTTGACGTTCGCCTTATAGGCGACGGGCCAGAGCGAGATGCGCTGGATACCATGATTCGGCGCGAGAAGCTCGAAAATCACATTCGCATCACTGGCTACCTCGCCGGGGCGGCGTTGGCTGAATCACTCCGCGACGTGCGGGTCGTCGTTATGCCTTCGGTGTGGGAGGAGACTGCCGGGTTAGCGGCCATTGAGCAAATGATGCGCGGCAGACTAGTGATCGCTTCCGATATAGGTGGGCTCAGCGAAGTGGTTGGCGGCACAGGTTTGTGCTTTGCCCCCGGAAATGCGATTGCTTTGGCGGAGTGCATGCGCCGGGTTTTACATCAGCCAACGCTGATTGATGCAATGGGTCGCGAGGCTCGATTGCGCGCACTCAGTTTATTCGCTCGCCGGTGGATGATTGACGAGCACCGGCGCGTGTATCGAGAGGTTACGGACAGTGCAACAACGTGGGCCGAGCAAAATTTGCCGCAAAGTGGAATTCACTAAGCGTCTACTAGGCGTATATCATGCTAGACGTCCGGTTGGTGACTCCGGACGATGCAATGCTTTGGTGCCTTGAGCTCCATGCTACCAACCGCGACTCCAGCAGGTTTGCACGAATTCACAGCGGGCATCATCGCCCGTTATGCCTGCCCGGGCGCTCGCATGGTGGATCTGGGCTGCGGTCCGGGCGCAATGGGCGAGCGCGCGGAACCTTTGCGCATTGATATCGTTGCCGTAGACAGAAACTCAGCCGTATACCAGGGTAAACATCCATTTGTCGCATTGGATTTCGATAGGCTTTCATTTGCCGACGCTTTGGGCATCGGAGCCTTTGATTTAGTAGTCGCCGTGGAAGTGATCGAACACGTCGAAAGTCCTATCGGATTTCTACGAAACGTAGCCCGCCTTCTTGCAAAAAACGGTGTTGCCGTCATTACAACACCGAATGTCGATTCCCTGGCGGCTCGGCTCAAATTCTTGCTTGCGGGCAGACTCCGCATGATGGACGAACGTAGCGATCCTACCCATATTTCTCCCATTTTCGCCGATCTCTTGCTCCGACAATTCTTACCCCGTGCGGGTTTGAGGATTAAGGAACACTTCCTGTTTCCACCCAATGGACATCAGCTAACCCGAAAACCCATCGCTTGGACCCTTCGGCTTGCGTCGAAGGTATTTCGGGGAAAAGAGATCAGCGGTGATCATCACGTCCTTGTGCTCGAGGCCGTCGGATGAGATCCCTGGTCCAATCATTTCCAGGTCAGCTCCGCCGCAGTCCCATTGCTGCGTCCGCTTTTCTTCTGCTGGCGGGGGTCACCGCATATAAGACGAGTATGTACCTTGTGAATGGCGACCTCGTAGGACTGGCTTACGTGGGAATCGCGTATGGCATTGGCGCCGTCGTAGTAACGATTCTTCGTGACTGGCGCAATGGTCTTTATCTTTTTTTGGCTTGGCTGTTATTCGAGGACCTCGGCCGTAAATTTCTCGGCAACAATATGGCCATCTATTTCGCTAAAGACGTTCTTCTTCTCGTCGTGTATTTAGCATTTTTCATCGCCTATCGCCGCAAAGACCCCCGTCTCCAAACCTTTCGTCCGCCCTTCCTAGGGATTTTGCTGGCGTTTGTCTGGTTCGGCGCGATGCAGGTTTTCAACCCCGCTTCCACGCACATTTTTTATGGCCTCTTGGGCATGAAGCTGTATTTCTATTATGTGCCGTTGATGTTCGTCGGTTACGCCTTGATTACATCGGAAAGCGAACTGCGCAAATTTTTCACAATCAATCTGGGCCTCATGTCGGTCATAGTCACGCTAGGAATCATACAGTCAATCATCGGACCTAAGTTTCTGAATCCCGAAGTTATGGCTGAAGATATTCGCCTTTTGAGCCACAGTTATCGGGAAGCTCCAATATCAGGCGTGATGGTGTACAGGCCCACATCAGTTTTTGTTAGCGCCGGACGGTTCCAAGACCTGGTCATCGTCGCTTGGCTACTAGTTTTTGGATTCAGCGGATATCTTTTGCTGCGCCATCGGCGGGGCAGGACATTTGTGTTTCTTGCGCTGGGAGTAACCGCTGCGGCTTGCGTCATGGGGGCTTCACGCGGAGTCTTCATGTGGACATTGGGAAGCGCCTTGGTTGGTGGCGCGGCCTTTATTTGGGGCGCACCCTGGCGTCAGGGCGAGGCCCTGAGAATTTTTCGGATGCTCCAGCGCGCGGTTCTTGGTATAGCTCTTGCCGCTGTAGTGTTGTTGTTCACGTATCCAGATGCGTTTCTTAACCGACTCGCTCTTTTTTCGGAGACGCTCGACCCCAGAAGCCCAGCTAATGAGCTAGTTCATCGCACGCGCGATTACCCGTTGCTTAACTTCTTGGCAGCCTTTGACTATGATCGTTGGCCGTACGGTTACGGCATCGGCACTCTGTCGCTTGGCGGGCAGTACGTCACAAAGTTCTTCCATAAGAGTCCTCCTGTGGGGAGTGTTGAAAGCGGCTTCGGATCGATCATAATTGAAATTGGAATCGTAGGATTTTTTCTTTGGATCAGCATGGCCATAGCCATCGTAGTGGCGGCATGGAAAGTCGTCAGAAAGCTGAAAGGATCTCCCTGGTTCCCAGTGGCGTTCATGATTTTCTGGTACGCGTTCCTTTTGCTGCTTCCTCTGACTTACGAGGGCATGCAGGCATACCAAGACTTTATTCTCAACGCCTATTTGTGGCTTCTCCTAGGAGTGCTATTCCGGTTGCCCAAGCTTGCGCTTGACGCTCAATTTGGCGCCTCTGCTGCCTTGCAGCCCAGCCGCCGTTGGATTCGCTGATTTGCGCCTGGCCGTAATTTCTCCTTTCGTGGATCGCAGCCACGGCACCGAACGTGCCCTGGCCGAGCTGCTCGAGCGATTGGCGCAGCGCCACCATTGCGAGATTCATCTCTACTCTCAACGCGTCGAGGACATCGCCGTCTGCGCTCCCGATGCTGAGCGCACCGAAAAAGCGGGGGGAATCTTCTGGCATAGAGTCCCCCGTTTGCCGGGGCCACATCTTCTTGCATTCGTTGGCTGGCTCGCGGCAAACAGCCTTCTGCGTTGGTGCCACCGCCTCCTGCACCGGGCGCCATTCGATCTTGTCCTGTCCCCAGGCATTAACAGTCTAAGCGCTGATGTCGTCATTGTGCACGCGCTGTTCCACCGCCTTCGGGAGATCTCGCAAGACAAAAATGCGGATACAGGCATACGGGCGGGATTCTTTCACCGCATGCATCGGCGAGCCTACTACGCGCTCCTTGCTACCCTTGAGCGTCGAATCTACGGTGATCTTAACGTTCTGGTAGCTTGCGTTTCTCAGCGCACGGCTGACCTTCTGGCTCACTATTTCCAGCGGTACGATGTTCGCGTTATTCCGAACGGCATCGATGCGGCCCAGTTTTCTCCGTCGCTACGTCTCGCGCGCCGCACTCAGGCCCGCCTTAGTCGAAATTTTCAGAGCACTGACTTCGTCTTGCTGTTACTTGGAAACGACTGGGACGTGAAAGGTGTTCCAACAATTCTGGCTGCCATGGCCGCTGTTCCTAATCTCACGCTGCATCTTCTCGTCGCAGGCACCGATGTCGTCGAGCCGTTCCGAGAAATGGCCGGCCGCCTGAACATTTCCACGCGATTCCGTTGGGAACCGCCGCAGCATGACGCGATGGACTTCTATGCGGCTGCTGACCTTTATGTGAGTCCAAGCCGTGAGGATTCATTCGGCTTGCCAGTTCTGGAAGCGATGGCTTGCGGCCTCCCGGTCATTACGTCGATATTTGCCGGAGTCGCGGAACTCATAACCGATACAGTCGATGGCTTCGTTCTTCACGATCCGAATGACTCGCAGGCGCTTGCGCAATTGCTGGAGCGGCTTTACCTCGACGAATCATTGCGGAAGCGCATTGCGGAAGCTGCCGTTCTCACGGCCAAGCAGTGGACGTGGGACCGCAACGGCGCCGAATTGTGGGAGCTCTTAGAATGCGCTGCTGAGAAAAAGATGGCCGCAACCAACTCCGTCCGATAGGCTTTGCTCTTTACTTTCCGAACCCTGGCTGGCAGAGAGGTCGCATGGTCGTCAAACCGAGTCGCGCTGTAGAGACTCAGCGGAAATATTACACGGATACTGCCGCTCGCTATGATTCCATGCATGCACACGAAGGCGCCACGGACACCTCCATAACCAAGTTCGTGCACGCATTCTTGCGTATGCTGGAGGCCCGCTCTGTTCTCGACGTTGGCACCGCCACCGGTCGCGGCATGTGCGACTTGAAACGCGCGTTGCCTGATCTGTTTCTATGCGGCGTCGAACCCGTGGCCGCTCTTGTCGAACAAGCCGTCAAGGATGGCAACACATCGTATGTTTCAATGATCTGTGCAACGGGAGAGGCCCTCCCATTTGCCGACGCCAGCTTCGACGTCGTCTGCGAGTTCGCCACCTTGCACCACGCTGTGAACCCGAACGCCGTCGTCAAAGAAATGCTCCGCGTCGCCAGAAAAGCCGTGATCATTTGTGATAGCAATCGCTTCGGACAGGGTTCACGGGCCGCGCGTCTGCTTAAGCTCTTCCTTAGCAAAAGCAAGCTTTGGGGCGTGTATACGTTCCTTCGTACCCGCGGGAAGGGTTATACGATTACTGAAGGCGACGGCCTGGCGTATTCCTATAGCATCTACGACTCGTATGACCTGGTTTCCCGTTGGGCCGACCGCGTAATCCTCATTCCCAGCACTCCCGGAGAGAACTCCAGCTGGTTTCATCCGCTCCTCAACAGCAGCGGCGTGCTGGTTTTCGCCCTAAAAGAACATTCATAAATCGAACGCAAGTCATACATTCTATTTTTTCGTTCTTTGTTCGACCGCCCTGCGCGTCGCCTCCAGCGTAAACGTCAGCGTCTCCTTCGGTATGCTGGTCACGAACGGTCCGATCAGCCATCCCAGGCCAGTGGGAATATCTCGCGTCAGCGAAGCCACTTCGCTCTGCACGTAGACTCCGCCGTCCCGCTCTTCCATCCGCCACCACGTCTCCATGCGCCACAGAAATCCGCCGTCCTCGCCCGGCGGTTTCTCGCGCTCGTCGCTCTTGCCGGTGTTTTCCACTTCCGCGATGCGCACCGCAAAGCTGCGGCTGTGCTCCCGCGTTTCCGAATCGCGAAAATAGCGGACATCGTGCTGCGTGTTCAGCACCACCGTAATTATCTTGTGCCGCCGGAAGCGGAGGAACACCACAAAATCGTCGCCGTCGTGCGATTCGATTTTCGACCGCTCCACGTCTGGCGCGTAATACTGCGCGTGATGGTCGTAATCCTGCAGCACTCCCAACACGTCCTGTAGCTTCGCTCCAGGAACAAAAACGACGCCCACCCAGTGATGGATCATCCCGCCAGGACACCGGATCTTCTGTCCGTTCTCGAGCGTCTCCAGCTTCTGCATTTTGACTTCGCCGCGCTTCAGCGCCTCGTACGCCTGCGCGCGCTCCCCCTCCGGCAAGCCATCGATCCACAGCAGATTCGTCCCGCGTTGCAGCTCAGCGTTGTTACGCGCGTCGGTCAACTGCACATATTCGTTGAACGCCGTGACTGTGTTCGGCTTCAAATTCGCCGCGGCCGGATCAGCCGCCTCCGATGCCAGCAGCCCCGGCGCAAATAACAGGGCACCGAACAGAAACACCGATGCCCGGCCAATGTCGGCCACACCCGTCAGGTGTCCCGCAAATCGCTCAGTTAACCGAAGCATCTCGTCTCGCAAGTCGCGGAAAAGGCGGGTCTCAACCTTCACCCACGCGAGCCTCCGTTCATGGCAACGGCATGTCTCGTTCCTATCTTTTCACGGATGCGTCGTCTTTGCTGGCCTCACGCCAACCTCATGGCTGGCGTGGGCGTTTGGGAGGGAAGAACTTGGCGGGTTGGGTAGCTCGCACACGACCCCTTTCGAGGCCGCTGTCCCCGCGCGGCCCCCAACCCGTTCTTAGCACACTACGGGTCGCATCTGCGCACCTCAATGGGCCACCCGAGCCACCAAACAGGGTACCCGGGTCGTGGTACTAGTGCTCTACGCGTCCCAGTTGCCAGAACCCTTCTATGTGAATGAACACAAACACGTTACACACGTCGTCAGCCACCGCTGACCCCGCTCAAGAACCCGCCTAAATGCCCCGTCAGCCCTACCGCCACCACCGCCACGCATTCGATTATTCGCAGATATCCCGGAAGCGCCAGCCCTCGTCGCCGCGCCCGGAAATGCGTCCACCACACAGCGCAGATCAACACCGTAGAGGTCCACCCCATCACCAGGTGTAGCAGCAAGATTCCCTTCAGCCTCTGCCCTTCCAACTGGAGTTGCCAAGCAAGTACGCCAGTGACAACAACCGGCAGTGTCGAAGCCGCCGCAATCAGCAGATTGTAGTAAGCCGCCTCCGCCAATGCCTTGCGTCTCGTCCACTGGCTGGCCCAGTCAAACGCCACTCCGGTGATGAAAAGCGCGATCGGGAAATGCACCAGCACGACATGTTGCGCGTGCTTGGCCAGCAGCACCGTGGCGGGGTCGAACGCCTTCCCGATGCTTGTCACTGTGCTACCACCTTGCCGGTCATTTTCGGGTGTATCGAGCAGAAATAGCCGTACGTTCCAGGCTTCGTAAACGTGAACGAAAACTTCTCGTCTGTATCCAGCACCTTCGACTTGAACACCTTATCGTCGCTGACCACGGTATGCGGAATGTCGTCGCGGTTCGTCCACGTCACCGTAGTTCCCGCCGCCACCGTCAGTGTCGCCGGGCCAAAGCTGAAGTTGTCGATCTTCACTTCCACGTTCGACGCCTGTGCTTGCTCCGCACTGGCCGTCAAACCTCTTGCACTGCTGATCAGCAGCACGGCGGCCGCAACCACCGGCGCCGCCAAAACTAGAATCCACACACGTCTCCTCATGACTTTTCTCCCTTTCTCTGTTTTTCAGTTGAATTCGTCGCGCGATGCTCTTCCGGCTCTTAAGCCAGCGAAGAGTCCACCACTGCGAGGGCCTGCTGCCCGCGAACATAATTCACATCGGTAATTCCCAAGACGCTGCGCAACTGCTCCGCCGGCACCTTCATCGGCCCCGGCGAATCGGCCTTCCCCGGCTGCGGCTGCGGAAATGCCGTCGATGCCGCGGTGTGAAATGTCACATTGCCTTCCACCTTCTGCATCGTCTGGTGAATGTGCCCGTTCAGCACCGTAACGGACCCGAATTTCTTCAGATATGCCAATGCCTGCGCGCTATCATCCGTGCCCCAGCCCCACTCGGGATACACCGTCCACAGCGGAATATGCGCAAAAACCACGATCGGCGTGCTCGACTTCAAGTGCTTTACATCATCTTCCAACCATTCGAGCTGCTCGTGCCCCAGCGTTCCCAGTCCGCCGGCCTTCAGGTTCATCACGTTCACCAGCCCGATGAAGTGCACGCCTTTTTTCTCGAAGCTATACCAGCCAGCGCCCTTCGCGCCTTTTCCGTAGCGCTCGCGAAATTGCACGCCGTCATCGTTCAACACGTCGTGTTCGCCCGGCACAAAGAAAACTTCTTTGCCCGTCGCCTTCAAAATCTGGTCCACGGTGTCGAACTCTTCCGGCTTCGACAAGTGGCTGATATCTCCGGTATGCAGCAAGAACTCCGGCGCATTCGACAGCCCGTTGATCTTGTCCACCGCGGCCTTCAGCGTCCCCGCTACGTCCGGATTCGCCGGTTTGTTGAATCCCATGTGGCTGTCGCTGATCTGCACGAAGCTCAGCTCGCCCGCTGCCGCGGCATTCGCTCCCAAATCGGAAAGCCTGCTCAAGCTGTACGACTTCAGTACGCCGCCTTGCATCACGCACAGCGCGCCCGTTCCTGCCCACGCCATGCACTTCAGAAATCCGCGGCGATCGATTCCGTCCTGGTTGTGATCATGCAAGATCTGGTCTTTCACTTTCTTCGTCATTTTGTTTCTCCCAAAACACTTCCGCGTGTTTGAAACGCGTCCTTTTGCATTTACAGTGCGGCGCGAGCCGAGTTGTATTTGCAGGGGTGCCCGCGCCGCTCTGGGACGTGTTCCGTTTGTGCAGACCACCCCCGCTGCGCGCTTATTCCAAATCGCCGAATTTTTTAATTCGCTGGGTGATTCACACAAACCGGGAATAAAATCGATGCCTGGGCGGTTCCCTTTTATGAGTGCAGGTGTTGAAGGGGAAAGTTTGGACGTGTTGGATTCGCAGGACCGGGCGCGTTTCGAGCAGCTCGTGTTGCCGCACCTCGACGCCGCCTTTAACCTCTCGCGTTGGCTGTTGCGTGGGCGCGCCGACGCGGAGGACGTTGCGCAGGAGGCCATGCTGCGCGCGTTGCGCTTCTTCCGCGGCTTTCATGGTGGCGACGCCCGCGCCTGGCTTTTGCAGATCGTGCGCAACACCTGTTATACCTGGCTGGAGAAAAATCGTTCCGTGGACTTGACGACCGAATTCAATGAAGAGTTGCACCCGCAGCCCAGCGTGACTCCCGAAATGCTGGCCATTGCCGGCGACAATCGCGAGCGCCTCACTCGCGCGCTCGAAGAGCTACCCGTACGTTTTCGCGAAGTGCTGATCCTTCGCGAACTCGAAGGCTGCTCCTATAAGGAAATCGCTGCCGTCACTTCCGCTCCCATTGGCACCGTGATGTCCTCGCTCGCCCGCGCACGCCAGCGCCTGCAGCGCGTTCTTACCCAGTCCGCTGCGCAGCACAAACAGGAGGCCGGCCGTGAATTGTGAGCTCACCCAAACCGTTCTCCATGGTTATCTCGACGGCGAACTGGACGCCGCGCGCGCCGCCGATTTCGAGCGCCACCTGATTTCCTGCCCCGACTGTGTCGCCGCTTTGGAGGCCAACGAAAATCTGCGCTCTTCGCTCCAGCGCGCTGGCCTATACGAGCGCGCGCCTCAAGCGCTGCGCCAAAAGGTGCAAGCGCAGCTCGGAGCGCCCACTCGCCCCTCCTTCATTCCGATGAGAAATCCTGCGCCCTGGCGCTGGCTGGCCATAGCTGCCACATTTCTCCTCGCCGTCTTCCTCGGTTGGCGCCTGCTTCCGGTCCTGCGCGGCAGCAGCGGGCAAACCGCGCTGGCCTCCGCCATCGTGGACGCGCATCTGCGTTCTCTTCAGCCCGGCCATCTCGAAGACGTGCAGTCGACCGACCAGCACACCGTAAAGCCGTGGTTTGACGGCAAGCTGGACTTTGCGCCGCCGGTCCACGATTTTGTAAACGAAGGATTTCCCCTGCAGGGCGGCCGCCTCGACGTCGTCCACGGCCGCACCGTCGCCGTGCTCGTCTACGCGCGCCGCAAGCATCTAATCAACGTCTTCGTCTGGCCCACCACGGAGCCCGATTCCGAGCCGCTCTCCGGCTCCCAGCTTGGCTATCACTGGACTGACTGGCGCAAATCCGGCATGGAAATGTGCGCCGTCTCCGACGTAACCCCCGATGACCTAGTCGAACTCCAGCACCTCCTGATGCAATAGTTTGGAGTGCGGCGGTCTTGCCGCCTAGCCTAACAGGCAGGATGTTCCTATTCTCTCAGCAGCATAAGGTCATAGAGGTCAGCGCCCGCTGCGGCCTTCACGACCGACGGTTTCTCGACCATTTCTGCCAGAATGTCCTTCAGGCGGCGAATTATGACGCCGGCTTTCCAAAGCAGATCAAGCTCCTCTTCGTGTTTGACAGCGCCAACAACAAGTTCCTTCGTCCATGAACCGGCGCAAAGACGATTCCTCAACTCGATCTTCCGGGATTGATTGAACTTTACGTCGACCCATTCTTGCACGCCTTGTATAAGTTGTGCCGTGTCTCTCTTCTTTGCGTTGTGAGCACCGATGCCTGTTTGTTTACGGATGGCCGCAGGCACTTTCGTGATGTAGGAGATTGGGTTGATGGAGACCTGGACCTCGATATGGCGGCACTCATGCTGCCCGTTGGGGAGTGGCCGGATCGCGAGGATGTCGATTTCATCCACTCCAACTTTGATTCCCCGGATTGTGAAATAGCCGTTCCGGTTCAACCACTCCTCGACAACTTCTTCACCGAGTAGAGACATGGTTCTCCCTTTTAATGCTGCCCGAACAATAATTAGACTGGTGAAGATATCACAACAGTTAAGACCGTGAGGTTCGAGCGGGCGCGAGCTCGGCGCTACTCCTTCGCCTTGCTCTTCGTATACGCCTTCGGAATCTCCTTCGCGTAAATCAGCCGCAGCGTCACCGACTTCGTCTGCCCCGACCGCACTGTCACATTCTTCTCCCACTCGCTGAAAACGCCCCTGCCCGAAGCGCGCAAGTCGTAATTGTCCGAGCGCAATTTCGTGATCGTAAAATGTCCCTGCGAATCCGCGTGTACCGCGTGCGGCGCTGTTCCGCTCGACGACTGATAGCTCACGCTGGCATGCGGCACCGGCTTGTCATCCGGCCCCAGCACCACGCCGCTCAGCACGCCGGCGCCCTTTCTTTGCGCAGCCAAATCCTGCGCGGCACCCAACACCAGCAGCAACATCACAATCGAAAACCAAGCGCGTCTCATACTCCGACCTCACCTTCCGCCAGTGTAGACCTGCTCTTCTCGCGCGAGACCATAAGAGATGCGGTTGTGCCCACTATCTACCTGTCTCGATGGACAGGGCCCACGGCAGATGTATCGACGTTCCCGAAAACTACACGATCGCGGCCGTTGTTCGAGGTGAATGGAGCCTGCGTATCAAGATGAATTCCGTATAACCGAGATAGATGTATATGCATCTATATCGGTATGAGCCAATCGCTATTGCCAGTGCTGCCCTGCATGTGCGGCAGCTTCCGCCGAACGTCGCGGGCCCTGACCCAACTCTATGAGCAGGCGCTTCGGCCGTTTGGGCTGCGCGCTACGCAGCTCACCATCCTGCAAGTGCTCTCGCTCACCGGAGAGGTGTCCCAGGGACAACTGGGCGAAATGCTCGCGATGGACAGCACGAGCCTCACTCGCACGCTCGCCATCATGGGCCGAGAAGGCTGGGTGACAGCCCGCCGCGGCAAAGACCGGCGAGAACGATGGGTACGTCTGTCCAGCGCCGGAGAAATGCAGCTAAGGCGCGCGTTGCCGGTCTGGGAGAAAGTTCAATCGCGCCTGCGCCATCGGCTCGGCGCCCAAGCTTGGAAGAATCTTCTGCAACTCACGCATCAAGTAACAGGTGCGGTCAAAACTCAAGGAGGCTCGCTATGAATTACAGAAAGCTCACCACTGGGATTATCGTCGGCTGGTTCATCTTTGCTTTATTCGCTTCGGCACTACATCTGTTCAAAAATGATTCGAATCGCCTCGGAGTTGAGGTGGGGATAGCCGCACTGACGCCGATTGTCGTTTTTTCGCTGTGGTTTGCGGCGTCGGAAAGCTTTCGAAGCTTCGCATTATCCTTGAACCCCAGGCTTTTGACGTCAGCGCAGGCCTGGAGAATCATCGGATTCACATTTGTCCTCTTGGAGGCTCGCGGCATCCTCCCGGCAATATTTGCATGGCCCGCCGGATATGGCGACATGGCCATTGGGATGACCGCTGCGTTCGTGGCCTGGAAGCTTGCCGAGCCCGGCCATCGCAATAGCTTCATTCTTTGGCAGGTACTTGGAATCGTGGATTTGGTCACTGCCGTTAGCCTCGGCACAACCGCTGCCTTGATTAGCCCGCAAGGACCTCCAATGGTTCCGATGACGGTGCTGCCATTGAGCTTGGTTCCGACGTTCCTCGTTCCGCTATTTGCGATCTTTCATGTAATTAGCATCGCGCAGGCACGGACCTGGAGAATCTCTTCGCAGCGCGTCCGTCAGACAGCAACACCGGTGCAGCATGCCGCAATCTAAAACCGTACTTCGCAAGGAGTAGCTGACGACCCTACTGGCGTCGGCGGATATTGTCGTCCACGATTTGAGTGGCGTGCCACTACCGCCCGCGGAGACGGCTCCTTGGTTTTCTAGGGCAGCGACCTGAAATTCACCGTTACGGTCGTATCGCCTTCGATCGGATCGCCATTCAGAAGCGTTGGGCTGTAGCGCCACTTGCTGACCGCTTCGACGGCGGCACGCGCCAGTTCGGGGTCGACTTGGGTGTTGACCACACGCAGCGACAACGGATCACCCTTCATTCCGATCATTGCATGGAGTATTACGGTGGCCCTGACCAGGAGATCGCTTTGCGAAGAGCCGGACAGCCCACCGCGCCCTGCAAATTATTGAAACGAAAGCCTATATGATTTCGCTTGACAAATAGTACCGACTATGTAATAGTGCCCATAGAGAATGCTGCGTTCCTTCCTGTCGTCTCTAAGTCCTTTATATTGCGCACTTACAGATTTCGTGCCTTTTCGTCAAAAAGGTGTGCTTGTAAGTCCTTCAGATTCCGCACTTACAGACACCCCTACACTTAAGTCCTTTAGAATACGCAGTTACAGAAACAGGGGGAGGGGGCAGGGTCCACGCCGCTACTTCGCTCCGCCTTCAACCCCGTACATGGTGATCCCACTTAGGAGCTTAGGGTAAAAGTCGGTGGATTTCTGTGGCAGGACTTCGCCAGCGGTGGCGATCTGCATCACTTGCTCCACGTCGCAAGCGTTCAACAGAAAGGCGATCTGCGCCGCGCCGCTGTCCACCGCCTCCAACGCGGCCGAGGCTTCGCGCTCGTACGTCAGATTCTTCTCAGTAGTGACCGCGTGCGGCGTAATACCCAGGGCTGGCTCCAGGATTCCCTCGTGGAGCAGCACTACGTCGAGTTCGCGTTGCAGCGGCGAAACATTGGGCAGCAGCTGCGCCAGGTCCGCGCCGGCGCGCAGCGTAAGGACATAGTAGGCGTGCTTCGCGCCCTGCGCCACCGGATACACCCCGATGGAGCGCTGCGCACGCTTTTCGGCAAGGCGATGTAAAAATTTGCCGCGTGCTTCGCTTTGCTCGCCCTCATTGCGGAAGGAAAATGCTGCCGCGGTGAACCAGGGCTCGAGGTGGCGGCGCACGCTGGGCCAGGAGAAATCGTGGAGTTTGGCCGCCACGCGGTGCGTCGGCAAAATCGTCAACCCTTCGCTGCGCGTATTGATGAAAGTCATCATCGCGAATTCGTAGGCCGCGTTGGAATCGATGTTGCCGGCTTGGCCGCGCCGCTCGTTGCGATAATTGAGCGCGGTCTCGTAGCGGTGGTGGCCATCCGCGATGACCAGTTTTTGCTCCGCCATCTCCCGCTGGATCGTCGCAACGCGCTCCGCATCCGCGATGACCCACAGGCGATGCACGACGCCGTACTCGTCGCGCAGCTCGGTGGCGGGTGCCGCGCTCGATTCCGCTTCGGCGAGAATCGCGTCGACGCGGCGGCCCGCGTCCGAGTACAGCATAAAAAGCTGGCCGGTATGCGTGCGCGTGCGGCGAAGAAGTTCCAGGCGATCAGCTTTCGGACCGGAAAGGGTTTGCTCGTGGCGAAAAACAATACCGGCGGAATAATCCTCGAGCTTGCCGGCGCCGATAAAGCCGCGGCGCATGCGGCGCTCTTCGGACCCTGGAACGGTGTACTCCTGCGTGTAGCCGTAAAACGAAACGGCCGGGTCCTGCACGACGATGTTGTCGCGGATCCAATCATGAAGAGCGGCAGCCGCGCGCGTGTAGACGTTATTTTGCGGAGAATCGTTTGGAAAAACGCGGCCCTTCTCGATGGCGATCAGGTTGTGCCGGTCGGCGGCGTAATACTTCTCCTGCATGGCGGGAGAAATTTTGTCGTACGGCTGAGTCAGCACGCGGTCAAGCGCGGCGCGCGCCGGATTGTAGCGGAAGGCGCGAAAGGGATGAACCTGAGCCATGGGGTCTCCGGTGTCAATTTGAGCGGCATGCGAAGCCCTCTATTTTACGCGAACAGCGTGCGTTTCAGAAAACGCGTGGAGGGGCTGAAGATTTGCGCCGCCACTTGCCCCTGGCTTAAATCGCGGAGGCGAGACCAAACCGCCGCAGTCTACACGGAGCGTATTAGAATGAAGGTTTATGGCTGACGCTAAATTTCTTCCGGTGCGCGGGCTGATTTTTGATTTGGACGGGACGCTGATTGATTCCAAGCTGGACTTGATTCATTCCGTGAACGCCATGCTGCGCGAGATGAAACGGCCGCGGCTTGCGGCGGAAACGATTTCCGGTTACATCGGGCATGGCGCGCCGCAATTGGTGGCCCGCGCGCTGGGCGGCGCGGCCACGGAGGAGGAGCTAAGGGGCGCGCTGCAATTTTTTCTCGGCTATTACGAAGAACACAAAATGGACAACACCTGCGCGTATCCCGGTGTGGCGGAAACACTGGCGCAACTGAGCCACCTGCCCATGGCCGTGCTAACCAACAAACCGGCGCGCATCAGCGTGCGCATTTTGAATTCGCTGGGACTGGGAGAATATTTTCGCGCAATTTATGGCGGGAACAGTTTTGAATCGAAAAAGCCCGATCCATTCGGCGCGAACAAGATCCTGCAGGAGTTTGGCATCGCGGCGCGCGAGGCCCTGCTCGTCGGCGATTCGGAAGTGGACGTACAGACGGCGCGCAATGCGGGGACGCAAGCCGCAGCGGTGAACTATGGTTTCGGGATGCATGACCGCGCGGCTTACCCGGCGGACATTTACCTCGAGCGCTTTGCCGATCTCGCGGACATTGTGACCAATCGCACGGCTGCGTAGAGCGCGGGCGGAAACCGCGGCATGCCGCATCTTGTGTTCCGGCGCGGCGCTTGGCAGACTCGACGCGTGCTCCTTGGACTCTTCTCTGAGCTGGATACACCCGGCGGAGTGCAGCGCGCGGGGCGTCACGTCGCCGCGGTGATGAGTGAATTTGCCGCGGGCCACGGGATGGAGTGCCGGGTGCTGAGCCTGAACGATTCGCCCGAATTGCACCGCATGACGGTGGGGGCGCGCGAATTCGTGTTCACCGGCAGCGCGCGGGGCAAGGCGCGGTTCAGCGCAACGGCGGCGCGCGCGGCACGCCGGCGTGCAAAATTAATAGTTGCGGGGCATCCTTTTCTTGCGCCGGTCGCGCAAGGGGCGAAGCTTTTCGCGCGGCAAGCGAAATCCATTGTCTGGACGCACGGGCTGGAAGTATGGGAGCCGCTTTCGATTTTGCGGCGGCACGCGCTGCGCAGGGCCGATCTGATTATTGCGCCGACCAAGGACACAGCAAATCAAGTGGCGGGCCAGCAGGACGTTCCGCGCGAGCGCATTCGCGTGCTGCCATGGGCGCTGGACCCGCAGTTCGAAACGCTGCTCATAGCGAAGCCGGCGCTTCCCGCGAACTTTCCTGCCGGGCGCGTTATCTTGACGGTGGGCCGGTGGTTTGCGGCGGAGCGGTATAAAGGAATGGACACGCTGATCACGGCGCTGCCGCGTTTGCTGACGGAGTGGCCGGACGTGCAACTGGTTGCCGTGGGCGAAGGCGATGATCAGGGATGGCTGGAGCAGATTGCGGATGGCCGCGGTGTGCTGCGGCACGTGCATTTTTTGAGCGGGCTGACCTATGCGGAAATTGCGGCATGTTACCAGGCCTGCGAGATTTTCGCGTTGCCGAGCCGCGGAGAAGGCTTTGGGCTGGTGTATCTGGAAGCGATGGCGTGCGGCAAACCGGTCATCGGCGGAGCGCATGGCGGAGCACCGGAAGTGATTGATGACGGAAAAACGGGATACCTGGTGCAACACGGCGACGCCGGGCAACTGGCCACGTCACTGGAAACGCTGCTGGTCGATCCGGAGCTGGGACGCGAGATGGGGGCGCGCGGGCGCGAGCGGGTGGAGCAGGAATTCCGATTCAATGTTTTCGCGAAATCGCTAAAAAAGATTTTGCGCGACCTATGCGACGAATGCGAATCCTGAACGTTACGCAGACCTATTTTCCATTTCTCGAATTTGGCGGGCCGCCGGTAAAAGTGCGGTCGCTATCGCAGCAGCTCGCAAAGCTGGGCCACCACGTGACGGTGCTAACAGCGGATTGGGGCTTGAAGTCGCGCGCTACAGCGGCTGTGGTAGACATCAGGAGGGAACGATCGGCTTGGGGGTGGCGGCTCGAGGAAAGCGGAATCGAGGCGATTTACCTGACGAACTGGCTACACTACCGCGCGCTGAGCTGGAACCCTGGGATGGCAAGATTTTGCAACGCGCGATTGCGCAACTTCGACGTAGTACACATTTTTGGGCTGTACGATTTCCTGGGACCGGGGGTCGCGGCGGCGTGCCGGCGCAGCGGGATTCCCTACGTTGTTGAACCGATCGGCATGTTCGTACCAATTGTCAGGAATTTTCTGCTGAAACGAATGTATCATCTAGCCCTGGGACAAAAGATGCTGCGGGGTTCACGTAGAATCATCGCCACCTCACCGCAGGAAATAGCGGAGCTAGCCGCTTCGGGATTGCCGGCGGAAAAAATTCTGTTGCGACGCAACGGAGTGGAAGTGCCGGAAACATTGCCGGAGCGGGGGAAATTTCGCGCCGCCGCGGGTATCCCGGAAAACGCCAAAGTTGTCCTTTACCTCGGGCGGCTATCTGAAAAGAAAAGCCCGGATGTTCTGCTGCAGGCGTTTGCGTCGCTTTGCAAAGTGGAGCGCGCTGTGGAAATGCGCCTGGTGTTTGCGGGGCCCGAAGAAGGCGGCATGAAAAAGAAACTCCAGCAAATGGCGGGCGAGCTGGGAATTTCCGCGTGGGTGCAAATCCGCGGCGCGGCGTATGGCGGGCAAAAGTGGAGCGCTTACCGAGACGCGGACGTTTTTGTGTTGCCTTCGCAAAATGAAAATTTCGGGAATACCGCAGGCGAAGCAGTGGCCGCGGGTACGCCGGTGGTGGTCACGGACAAGTGCGGGATCGCGCCTCTGCTTGCAGATGTTGCGGGATTGGTGGTGGCGCACGACGCGGCGGCCCTGGCGCTGGCCCTGGCTCGTGTATTGTGGGAACCAGGACTTCACGCGCGGCTAATCGCAGGATGCAGAAAAGCCGCGGCGCGGCTCGATTGGGACGAACCGGCGCAAGAGATGGGGAAGCTGTACGAGGAATTGGTGAAGGACGAAAAGCAGACTGCAGAACTGCGGCACTGAGGGTGGTGTTTTGCCGACTCGAAGGCATCGCATCTTTCGCGTAGCGTGGTGGAGCGTGAATTCGCTGCTCCTTGTTGCGCTGTTGGCATTGGTTTATTCGGGAGGCTGGGAATACTCGGTTCGGAGGTATCTCGACGGGTTTTCAGACGCCATCGTGCCGGACTCGGAGCCTGCTGAGCGGCAAGCGGAAGCCATTCTTGATTGGATGCGGAAAGGTCCGCCGCGCCTGGAAGCCGCAAACCCATCCGTGCTGCCGGGGCGCGATCCGGAAGCAACACTAAACTACCGGCAGCTTTTGTCCGTCTGCGGGACGGCCACGAATGCGTTTCTGAACCTTGCACGCAGCAACGGCTTGAGCGCGCGGCGCCTGCTATTGCTGACTCCAGACGACAAGGCGAAGCACGTGGTCGCGGAAGTGCTGATTGACGGGCGCTGGGTGGTCGCCGACCCCGCGTACCGGATTTTGCTGCGCGACGCGAAAGGGCGTTTGCTGACCCGCGAAGACCTGCGCAATCCAGCGGCGCTTGCGGAAGCGACCAGCGTGATACCCAACTATCCCAAGGAATATACCTACGAAAAGCTCGCGCATGTGCGGCTGGCGCGGCTGCCGATGGAAGGGTTTTACCTGCGCTGGATTCTGGACAAGGCTGCTCCAGGCTGGGAAGAAAGCGTTGATTGGACCCTGCTATTGGAACGAGAGTCGTCTTTTGCGCTTTGCGCGTCGGCGTTTGCGTTTGTTGTATTTCTTCTGCTCAGGATTTTGCTGGGATGGTACGCCGACCACGGGTTGAAGATTCCGCGCTTTCGATTGCGCTCCCAATTCATACGAGCGGGAACAACCTTCTTTCGCACGCCGGAGATCAAGTAAAGCGTGTGCGGTGTCTGTGGGATCGCTTTTGCCGGGCGCGCCTCTGAAGCAGAGTCGCGAGTGCGGGCGATGGCGGCAGCGATGCGGCACCGCGGGCCGGACGATGACGGTTATCTGGTCAACGAAGAGCGCGCCCCGGGCCTGGCGCTGGGCATGCGGCGGCTCAGCATCATCGACCTGAAAACGGGCCAGCAGCCCGTCTGGAACGAAGCACGCGACGTAGCGGTGATTTTCAACGGGGAACTCTACAATTACCGGGAATTGCGCGAACGCCTGACGTTTTCCGGGCATCGATTCAGCACACAATCCGACACGGAAGTTCTGGTGCACGCATGGGAAGAGTGGGGCGAGGACTGCCTGGAGGAATTGCGCGGGATGTTCGCGCTCGCTCTAGTGGATTTACGAAAGCGCTATGCCACGACGGCGCTGCTTTTCCTGGCGCGCGATCCGCTAGGCATCAAGCCTTTGTATTACACGCAGACTGGCGATGGATTTGCGTTCGCTTCAGAAGTTCGCGCGCTCATGGCCGGAGGAATGGCGCCAAAAGCAGTTTCGCAAGACGCTTTGACGTCCTACTTCCTCTTTGGCAGTGTTTCAGAACCGGTCACGCTGCTGGACGGAGTATTTTCGCTTCCGCCCGGGCATCGCATGCTGGTGTACGTGCCGGAGCGGCGGCGCATCCCGCGCGCGCGAGCGTGGTGGGACGCCACGCGGAGCCCGGCGGCGAGGGAGGCACGAACAACGCGAGATTTTTCTTCCGCGGCGCGAGGTTTGCGGCCGTTGTTGGAAGACGCGGTGCGCGCGCACTTGATTGCGGATGTTCCGGTGGGATTATTTCTTTCGAGCGGCCTCGATTCCAGCATGATTGCGGCGCTCGCGGCGCGGGAGCGCGCGGGGATTTGCAGCTTCACGCTCAGCTTTCCGGGGACCGCCTACGATGAAGCGCCGCTAGCGCGCAGCGTCGCGAAACATTGCGGAACGAAGCATCGCGAAATTCCGCTGGAAGGCGACGCGGTGGTATCCCGGCTCGACGAAGCTGTCGCCGCGCTGGACCAGCCGAGCATGGACGGAATCAACACGTATTTCGTGTCGTGGGCGGCGCGGGAAGCTGGACTTAAGGTGGCGCTGTCCGGGCTGGGGGGCGATGAACTCTTTGGCGGTTATGCCACGTTCACGGATACGCCGCGAATCAAGAGGCTGATTCGAATGGCGTGGTTTGTGCCGCTGCCACTGCGGAAGGCTCTTGCTCCGCTACTGCGCGCGGCGATCGCGAGCGGGGGCAGCCCGGACGCAGCACGCAAAGCGATTGCCGCATGGTTGTCGCCGGATGCGCTGCCGCACGCCTATTTTTTTACGCGCGCATTGTTCCCGGTTGGCGCGGAGTTGTCGCGATTGATCGAGCCGCGATTCCGGCCGAGCAGCGTGGCCGCGGATGGTGTGACGCTGGAGCCGACGTGGCTGGGCTGGCTGGAAAGGGCGGCGGACGGAGCGCGCAAGGTGCAAGGGATGGGCAGCGTTTCGTGGCTGGAGATGCGCAGCTATATGGCCAGCACGCTGCTGCGGGACACGGATTCGGTGAGCATGGCGCGTTCGCTGGAAGTGCGCGTGCCGCTGCTGGACACTCCGCTGGTGGAGTTTGTGGGCGCGCTTCCAGAGGTGGCGCGGCGGCGCGACGCGCAACCGAAAGCGTTGCTGAGCGAGGCGATTGCTGATTTGCTGCGGCCGGATATTTTGGCGCAGAAGAAACGGACATTTACGCTGCCGTGGGAAGAATGGCTGCGCGGTCCGCTGCGGAAGCGGCTGGAGGCGAGCTTTGCGGAGCTGGCGCCGGGTTTGGCGGCGTATCTTCACGACGACGGAGTGCGCGAGGTGTGGAGCGCTTTTCTTGCGGGCAAGACTTCGTGGTCGCGGCCGTGGTCGATTTACGTGATGAATGAATGGTGCCGGCGGCATCTCTAGGTGAGCGAATTCCGGGAGAACCCGCGTTGCACTCTGCGGCCACAACCAAAAGTTCGCCAGGTCATCAATCTGAGAAGAAAAAATTTAACACAGACGGCAGCAAAACAGCCCGCCTCAAAAGGCGGCCGCTACAGGTGCCACGCGGCCCCAGGGCAGTGACGAGTCATCGGTGCGAGTGCAGTACACTGATTCACTTACATGAATATTCTAGGCATCAATGCGTACCACGGGAACGCGTCGGCGGCGGTGGTGTGTGACGGCAGCCTGGTGGCGGCGGTGGAGGAAGAGCGCTTTAATCGAGTGAAATACGCAGCGGGATTTCCGGCGCAAGCGATTCGGTATTGCTTGCGAGAAGCGGGGCTGAAGCTGGAGGAAATCGATCACGTGGCGGTGCCGCGGAATCCTTATGCGCGGCTGGGGACAAAATTGTTTTATGCGCTGCGCATGCCGTCGTTCGCGCGCGGGCGAGCCAAGGTGCTGGCGAAGTTCACCGGCATACGCGAGGCGCTGGCGGCGGCGTTTGACAGCGACGCGAAGACGATTGCGGCGAAATTTCACCGGGTCGAGCACCACCAGGCGCATCTGGCGAGCGCGTTTTTCGTCTCGCCGTTCGAGCGGGCCGCGCTGCTTTCCGCCGACGGGCTTGGCGATTTTGCGAGCACGATGTGGGGAAGCGGAAGCGGAAACCGCATGGAGATTGCGGATGCAATTGCGTTTCCGCACTCGCTGGGACTGTATTACACGGCGGTGACGCAGTACCTGGGATTCCTGAAATTCGGCGACGAATACAAAGTGATGGGGCTCGCGGCTTACGGCGAGCCGGAGAGGCTGGAAACGTTTCGCGACATCGTGCGATTTGACGCGAATGGAGATAGCGGCGGATTCCGGCTGGGACTTGATTACTTTGTGCACCATCGCACGGGACCGGAAATGAGTTGGGCGGAGGCGGACAAGACGCCGACGCTGGGAAGGCTTTTTTCGGAGGAGATGCCGCGAAAGTTGGGCGCGGCACGGGCTCCAGAGGAGCCTTTGGAGCAGCGCCACCGGAATTTAGCGGCGTCTTTGCAGGCGCGGCTGGAAGAGGTTTATCTGGGGATGTTGGGGAAGCTGGCGAAGGCCACCGGACTGAAATCGATTTGCCTGGCGGGTGGCGTGGCGTTCAACTGCGTGGCGAATGGGAAAATTTTTGACAGCACGCCATTTGAGCAGGTGTATGTGCAGCCAGCGGCGGGCGACGGGGGGCTTGCGGTAGGCGCGGCGTACTACGTTTGGTGCCAGAAACTGGGAAAGCCGCGTTCGTTTGTGATGAATCATGCGTATTGGGGACCGGGATTTTCGGCGGCGGAGATGCGCGCGGCAATTGAGGCGAGGGACATTGCGCGCGACGGATGCCGCGTTACGGAATTGCCAGTGCAGGAGTTGACGCAGCGCGCAGCCGCGACGATCGCAGAGGGAAAAATATTGGGATGGTTTCAAGGGCGCGCGGAGTGGGGGCCGCGGGCGCTGGGGAATCGCAGCATTGTGGCGGATCCGCGGCGGGCGAATATGAAGGAAATTCTGAACCGGCGAATCAAGCACAGAGAGATTTTTCGGCCGTTTGCGCCGTCGATTTTGGCGGAGGCGACGGGGGAGTGGTTTGAAAGGTCGCATCCTTCGCCGTTTATGACGCTGGCGTATGCTGTGCGGCCGGAAAAACGGGAGCTGATTCCGGCGCCAACGCATGTGGACGGCACGGGGCGGCTGCAGACAGTTACGCGCGAGGCCAATTCGCGCTATCACGCGCTGATTTCCGCGTTTCGTGATTTAACGAGCGTGCCGGTGGTGCTGAATACTTCGTTCAACGACAACGAGCCGATCGTTTGCCGGCCGAAGGAAGCGATTGATTGCTTTTTGCGGACGAAGATGGATGCGCTGGTGCTGGGGGATTTTCTGGTGACGCGGGGCGCGTGAGCTTGATTCCGATACGTCGCATTCTTT
>WNFH01000479.1_pt1 | contig 25598 bp, 24 predicted proteins | sample 5400411 | NCBI WGS metagenome assembly WNFH01 (sample SAMN13153347, study PRJNA577476) | soil metagenome | isolation source: 200 cm saprolite under Douglas fir tree site 2 hole 3 | place: USA:California | collected 2015-04-18 | reverse complement strand
AGTTCGCAGATCTTCGACGCCGGCGGCTACTGAAAGAAAGTGGGTGCGGCGCCGTTAGACCATCCAAATCCGTCTCGTGGGGGTAATAAGCTCATGGCCGACTTCTTTGCAAAGAACGTCATCCGTATCGTGAGTGGGGTGATCATCGTCGGCGCGGTTACCGTTCTGGCCAACGGCATGGTGCCGGTCGCATCCAAGCACAAGGACCCGGCTTGCACGATCAGTCCGAGCCCGGCGGCGCTGAATCAGGCCTTCACAATCGGCGTAACGAATCTGCCGACCGGTGGCACGGTGAACCTGATAATCACATTCCCCAGCGGAACCACCGCAACATCGCCCATCGCGGTTTCCTCAAACGGCACCTATACGCTCACGGAGTCGTCGGCTAACTCGATTCCCGCGGGGCAGAGCGGAACCTACAGCTACCAGTTTGTCGCCAGGGTGAAGTGGCCCGACGGAACGTTCCACCAGTCGTACGCCACGTGCTCGGTAAATGTGACCTGATCTCCCAAGATCGGCTACATCACTTAGAGAGACGGCCCGCGCGGACCGCCTCTCCCTGATTTTCTACTTCCTATCGGCCATCAGGGGTTGATCACCACAGCGTAGGTGCAGGAGTTCCAGAGGGTCGGGCCATTGACGTCGAGGTAGTAGTGGCGCGTCCCTGAATGGGATCGTTCGCCCCGCGGTGAGTCTGCCGATGTTTGCGCTGCTCGAACTTGCACATCGCCCAGGGTCTCAGGGCAGTTGCCAGGCAAGACTCAATGTAGCCTGGCATCGAACGTTAGTTCCCGGGTTGACGCGCCTCGGCGCAAATCGCTAACCTTCGCGTCCGACGCCTGAGCTCGGCAGGCCCCTGCTGCGGGATCCCATCGGGGCCAGGGCCGAAAATCAATGAGCACCTTAGGCTGTGTCCATTCCGACTGGACGGTTGAGCGGGCACGCAGGGCAGGAAATCTCACGTGCCGGCGTTATGCCCACCAATATCCGGTTTTAGGGGGTAGTCCATAGATGTTCTTTTTCCTGACTCGAATTGGTCGTCTCTTCGTAGGCTCGACCGTAGTCATCGCGGTCACCGGCATCATCGGCTTCAACGCTCTTGCAACCGTACCTGCCGCGTCCGTGCAAAAGGATCCCTCGTGTACGGTCAGTCCCAACCCGGCCGCATTGGATCAGCTTTTCACGATCAGCGCAGTGGGGCTGCCGACGGGGAGCACGGTGGATTTGATCGTCACCTTCCCCAATAAGATCGCCGCAACGAGTCCCATCTCTGTCTCGTCGAACGGCACCTACTCACTAACAGAGTCGTCGGCTAACTCAATGTTTCCATCGGAGCAGACGGGCACGTACACCTACCAGTTCGTCAGCAAGGTGAGGTGGCCGCAGGGAACGTTCAATCGGTCGTACGCCACCTGCTCGGTCAATGTGACCTGATCCTCCTCGGCTCCATGAAAGAATCAGAGAGGCGGTCCGTCCGGACCGCCTCTCCTGATTTTCGCGCACTCCTTTGTCAGGGGTCGACGACCACGGTGCAGGTGTAGGTACCAGGCTTCAGGCCATTCGCCGTTACGGTGGCCGGTTCGCTCGGACGTTGTGGTGAGTTGCCGATGGTGTCGCTGATCGGGTCGACGCAGGTGATCGCTTTCCAGCATGCTGCGGGCCCAGTGAGCAGAACCTTGTCTCGTGGTACGAGAAGGGGGCCGGTTGTCCCGGCCCCCTTTTTCGGTTGGTTCTCGGAGTGAGCTAGTCCCTTCTTGGTTCAGTTCGTGATAGTCAGGCTAGTCACCTCGCAGTGGCTGGAGGGTGCGACGTTCGTGTCGGTGCTACTGAAGCTGACCAACCAAGAGACGCTTGTGCTGACAGCAACTGTGAAGGTTGTATTCATGGTTGTCAGCGTCCTGTCCGCAAGGGATGTGGCCTTGGTCAGGGTCTTGCTATACCCCTGCCCGTTGACCGCCGTGCCAGTAGTAGCGCAGTCGGTTCCCGTGTAGAGCTGAATGGACAGCGTCCCGTTCAGCGGAGCTCCGGCTGTTGCTGTGACTGTTGCCGTGTCGTTGGGCAGCCAGTTTTGGGCCGAGGTGCTCCCGGTCGTATCGGTGACCGTGAAGCACTCACCGGACGTGGCGTCGCTCGAGCCGGTGTAGTTGCTTCCATTGGCCCCGCCTGGTGTGTACACAGCCCGCCAGCACCACGTGCCGGTCATGTTGGCTGTGGTTGCGATGGAGTCCGCGAAAGACGAAGGCGGCGTCGTCGCCGGGCTCACCGCCTGCGTAGTAACTGGGATGCCCACCTGCGTGCCGCCGGTTGGGCAGGCGCCACCGGTTGTCTGGGTTGGGTCGCAGATGAAGAACGTGACCGTGCCGGTCGGAGTGCCGTCACCGCTCAGTGTGGCTTGCACGACCGCGTGGTCGGTGACCGAGGAGTTAAAGGTCGTCGTTCCGCCCGAGCCGACGGACGGTGTCGTCGTGGTGGTCGTGGGGATCGTCCTGACGGTGAAGCACTCGTTGGTGCCGTTGGCACCGCCGAACTCAGTCAGGGTTCCGGGGTAGTTGTTGTCCCCCGGCCACGTGGCGCGGAAGCAGTAGCGTCCCGCCCCGAGCGGGCTGCCAGACGTGTTCACGTCGGGCGATTTTGCGCTTGCTACGGCGCCGGAGCCGCTCAGCGTCCCTGTTCCGATGTTGGTCCCGACGTTAGTGGTGCCATCGCACGAACCGGTCGCGATCGGCCCGCACAGGAAGAACGTCACATCGCCGCTCGGTGTGTCCGCGGTTTGGTTTCCGGTCACGGTCGCCGTGTCGTTGACGGTGACGCCGGGGAAGACCGGACCGGGGTCGACCTTGGTCGCCAAGGTCGCCGAGTTCTGCTGGTTGATGTACAGGCAGGTCACTACTCCTGCGGGCTTCAGGGTGATCGTCGCCGTCTGCAACGACGTCGTCACTGTTGAGCCGGAGGTTGCGTCTGCCGTGCAAGTAAGTTTCTCGAAAGTGAACCCGGCCGGCGGGCCGCTCTCGGTCACCGTGTAGGAGCCCTGAAGCACGTTCACGCAATCCTGGGTGTTGCCCGCGCTGTTCTGACTCGGGTCGGTGCTGCCCAGGGTCTTACCGGTGTTGCCGGTGTCGTTCAGGGTGAAGGCCTGCGGGGTGTTCGGAGACGGCTGACTGCAGCTGGGCGATGCTGGATTACCAGTGGGTAGGGGGATAGTGGACGTGAAGCTGAAGTCCTTGCTGACACCGCGCGGGTCCGTCTGCTTGATGATCTTGATCTCACCGCAGTTCTGGATCGTGGTGTGCCCGATTTCGATGTCCTGGGGGTTCGAGGTGAAGCTCGACCCAGACGAGCGCGACTCCCACACTTGCTGGGGGAAGGAGAAGCACTTTCCGCTCAGGCTGAGTGCCTGAGTCAGGTTGATACCGAACTCCGCGAACTGGTTGATGGCGAGCGCGGTGCCGCTCATCCCGTTGTTCGCAGCCGTGATCGCCGCCTGGTTTGACGAACCATCGAACAGCGTTGCATTGACGGTGACGACAGTCGAGCCCCAGCAAGGCATGACATCAGTCTTGACGAAGCAGGTGCCGCCTGGAGGGGTCTGGCCAATCGTGGGGTTGGTGCTATCGATCCACGTGAGCAGATGGAAGCTGAGGGCTGTACCCCCGTTCAGGAAGTCGTAGGCGACGAGCCGGTCGCCCGCTGTCCGACAGCCCGCCGAGGTTGTGCCATTGCCAGAAGCCTGGTCGAACTCGACATCGCCACTGGCGTTGCCGTTGGTGGTGCTGCGGATCGTTGCCCCGTAGAAGAACGTGTCTCCGTTGGGAATCGTGTCGGTGAACTCAGCAATGTTGGTGAACTCGTCCTTGGGCGGGTTGTTCCCAGTGTTGAGCGCTGGGCACAGAGTGTCGAACTTCTGTCCGCTGACCCATTGGACCTCACCAGCTGGAGGACCCAAATCTGCAGTGATTTGGGTAGCACCGGTGGTGACCTTACAACCGGCCGGTGCGCTGCCGGGTTGAAAGCCATTGGCGCCGACGAAGCAGTTCCAGTCGGTGCTGTTGCTGGCTTCCAGGGTCATGTTGCCGTCGGCGGATTCGAAGTTGCTCGGGCTGCCTGTGACGGCGAACACCAACAGGCTTCCGGAAATGCCCAGGCTCAGGCCCAGGACTGTCGCCAGCAGACGCCCTCTGATTCGTCCACTTGGCAGTCTCATGGCGTGAGTGCCTTCCTATTACACATACCTGCTCCTCTTACAAATCGCTGCCTGGTGCCACGCCCGCCGCCGGCGCCGGCCGACGTGCGGCTCGGCTCGCGGGCATTCGATAGCCCAAATCCATTAAGCAAGTTTCGTTCTCCTTCCCAAATGACCAAGGCCCAAGCGGCTGCAGATGCGGCCGCAAAAAGCCGATGTAGCCCTTCCTCAATTACTTGTCACAGCTGCCCAAGCTGCAAGTAGGGCCCACCACCTCTGCGCCATGCGCTACCCGCCGGTCCGCGTCTTGTCCATGGTGATCTCAGCCGGAACGGCGAGCAATGGTGACAAATGTCACCACGGATGGCTTGTGGGTTCACTGCTAGGGTCACTCGGATTTGATGTAGGGTGGGCGCCTGGCTTAGACAACATCACTCGTCAGTCACGGGGAGGGATTCGAGTGTCATCAAATCGTGCGGACTACGCATCGCACGCCCAAAGGGGTCAGGGGATGGTGGAGTACGCCCTTATCCTTGTGCTCGTATCCATCGTGGTCATCGTGGTCCTTCTGACCATGGGCAACCAGATCGCAAACGTCTTCTCCAACGTAGTCGCCGCCCTGGGCTAGACCCGCGTTGCGCCGCGGCCAGGTCGGCTTCGTTGGTTAAGGGCGCAGGAAGGCTCACACCCCGCGGTGTTAAGCGCAATGGACCAATTCGGGTCGCTTATATGGGACTTTTGTCCTAACGGGAGCCAGGTCCCCTTTGGAGCCGAAAAAGCGGACGCTTGACGTCTGCATCAATGACGCCCATAGTTGGGTTTCCGCGGGCGAACTTCATCCACGCTTAAGACATCGCACGCGGGTTGGGAAGGGAGCGGATGGGATAGTGCTTGAGTTTTCGAAGCCTGTTCGGTTGGGGAAAAACCACGCCCACAGCCGACTTCGACGCTTGACGAGGATCCCGGGCCGTGTCGATCCGGCCGGTTCCCTGCCGACTCCACAGGTCGGCGCTGTTGACACTCAACCCAAAGTGCTGATCACTGACGACCAAGCACTTTTCCGCGCTGGGCTTGCGCGGCTGCTGGCGGCCGACGCCCAAGTGCGCGTGATCAACCCGACGGACGATGGGCTCGACACGGTCGAGCGCACGCTCCAACTCACTCCGGACCTCGTGCTGATGGACCTTCAAGTCCCGAACATCGCGAGCGTGGATAACAGTGGGAGGAGCACCGGGCCGACCACGTTCAAATTCGTGGTCCTGGCTGCCGACTTCGATCAGGAGGCCATGCGCGCGATGCAGACGAATGGATCCATCAGCGAGTTGGGCCAAGAGGTAAATCCTGACGCCGTCGTTTCAAGAATCCTTGCGCTCTACGCCTCCAAGGACCTGGTTGCGCCGGCGCGCAGGCCCGAGGTATCGAAGCGCGAGCTGAGCGTGCTCTCATACGTTGCCGCCGGTCAGTCCAACAAGCAGATCGCAAATCTTCTCGGAATCAGCCAGAAGACCGTGCGCAACCACTTGAGTCGAATCTTCCACAAGCTAAGAGCCAGTAATCGCACCGAGGCCGTCATGAAGGCGATGCGCCTTGGACTCCTCACCGTCTGATCCGTCATCAGATGGTCTGTGTAGAGAAGGGGAGCCACCTCCGGCAAGGTGGTCCCCCCTTTCTCTCATCACCACGCGAAGTAGTGATCCTTCGCCGGTGCAGCGATTGGTCAGCCGAATAAACGTGAATGGAGGATCCTTCCCGACCCTAATCGCGGTAGGTCTTTCACTCAATGGGTCTTTAGTCCCAACACATCGCCCCGCCGCCGAGATGTGCGCAAAGCAGAACGTCGCTTCATTGGATGGGACAAAAGTCCCCGTTGTGTCGGCGTCGGGCCATCACTAACGTGAACCCGACCTTAGGGACCTATGGTGGGAAGTGATCGCACGCCGGCAAGTGCAGTCGCATCCAATGGGGTGAACGAGCGTGGAGCTCGTTGTTTTCGCATGCCTTGTGCTTTGCGGCAACAACAGAGTCGAAAGGTGAGCGGGCCAACATGAGTGTGGTTTGGCCGGCTGGGACGCTTGGCTTTGTTGTGACCGATCGCCGCTTCGCGGGCTTTTGGAAGCGCCTTGCTGCCTATCTCATCGACTTCATGCTGATCTACATCGTCGAGGGTGTTCTGGCGATCGGGGTCGTGATGATGAGCCCCCGCGAAATCAGCATCGTCGGCATCCTCTATGGCGTCGTCAATTTCGAGCTGGTGTCGATTGCCCTCGCCTGGGCTTATTTCGCCCTATTCGAGAGCTCTCCAATGCAGGGCACGGTGGGCAAGTACGCCCTGGGGATATATGTCACCGATCGGCATGGCGACCCGATCGGTTTCTGGCGCGCGACCGCCCGTTACTGGCTGAAGATTCTCTCGAGCCTAACGCTGATGGTGGGGTGGATCATGGCCGCCTTCACACCCCGCAAGCAGGCGCTTCATGACTTGCTGGCCGGCACGCTGGTGTTCAGTCGCGAGGAGCGGCTTGTGCCGACCTCGGACCCGGCAGACATAAATCTCGACGAGTACTGGGATGGCAAGCGCTGGGTGAGTGCGTCAACGCTTCCACCGGCGGGGGGTTAGGCGTGGCACTTCCACTACCCCTTCCCCCTCCTGCCCGGCCCAATGCCGGGGTTCGCACCCCGTTGTTTCTGCTTGGAGTGGGAATGGCTCTGCTCGCTTTCATAGGCATGTTCGCCTTCGGGATCGTCTTCGCGAATCGCGGGCTGACGGGCCGACAGGTGCCGGTGGTCGTTGCCGCCGTCGACATCCAGGCGCGCGAGCCGATCAACATCGCCATGCTGGCGCTCGGTCAGACGACCGCGTCGTCGCTGCCGCCACACGCCTTCGTTCGCTTGGAGGATCTCTCTGGCTACTCCGCCGTCGTGCCGATTTACAAGGGCCAGGCGATCACGGCCAACATCGTCGCGACCGATCCGGATCAGATTCAAGGCGGCATCAACGCCTATCTCCCCATCCCACAGGGCTATGTGGCGATGACGCTGCCGTCTGGCGAGCAGCAGGGCGTTGCCGGCTACGTAACCCCCGGTGACTACATCAACATCATCGCGACCGTCAACACCGGCATCTTCAATACCACGAACCCGCACATGGCCACGCGTACTGTCTTCAGCAATCTCCACGTGATCCGTGTCGGTCCCCCCTCTGCGAGCCCGAAGGAAGGACAGGCCATCGGTGTCTCCACGAGCGTCACCGTGATCCTTACCGAGTGCGACGCCCAGTATTTGAACTGGCTGCTCGCGAACGTCACCCTGAAATACGTCCTCCTTTCCTACAAGGACTACGACCTCAAGCCACCCACGCCAGACGCAGGCTGCCCGTCGACCACCGCCCCGGCCGTCGTAGGACCCACGCAGATAGATTCGCGTTGGGCGTTCACGAAGGTATAGCGGGCTTAGTCGATGTGGGGTGACGGGCGATGAGGGCGGACATCCCAGTAGCAGGTTCGCGCGCGATCGGACCCGGGAATCCACCACCGGTCCTGAACGGTCAACGTCTCGCCAGGCCGTTCAACCGAACGCGTGAGCAGGCTGACAGCAGCTGGCCCCCGTACCACGCAATGCTCGAGCGGGTCGAAGTACTCGAGCGGGCGCCCGTCTTCTTCGCGCTCCCCGAAAGCACGATCAGGAATCTGGCTCGTCGGGTTCGGCAGATCATGATCGCCGCCGGCGGCGCGATCGTCTACCAGGGCGAAACGGGCGACACCATCTTCTTCATAGAGAGTGGAAGCTGCCGAGTGATCATCGAGCGGCCACCCAGCGCCGTCACCGTTGCAGTGCTCGGGCCCGGTGATTTCTTCGGAGAAGCGGCCTGCATTCTTGGGCGTGACCAGCAAGCGTCAGTGATTGCTCAAACGGACTGCAGGCTGGTCGCGCTCGACAAGCAGAGCATGACCTCCGTGGTCGGCCGAGACACCGAGTTCCTTGACGAGCTACGCCGGCTGGCGCATCAGCGATACCGCACCTTCGCTGACACCGCGGTGCAGGCGGCCTGGGGCATGCTCCTCGATGAGGCGACGGTTGTCGGCCTCTACTCACCAAAAGGTGGGTCTGGTGGCACATGCATGGCGCTCAACCTGGTCGGATGTCTCTCGCGAATCCACCCGGGTCAGGTCGTTCTGCTCGACCTCGATTTTCCCTACAGTCATGCCGCCCTTCTCGCAGGGCTGGTACCTACGAGCTGCCTTGCGCGCATGACGGCCACGCCACCTGAAGCGTTCGAGGAATCGCTCTTGAGCACCATCCTCTACCACTCCGGCGGCCCGATGATCCTACCCGGTGCCCTTCGTCCGGAAGAGTCGGACGAGGTCACACCGGATCTCATCGCCCGTGCCGTCACCGTTTTACGCAAGACCTTTCGATATGTCGTTGTGGACATGGGCATCGCCATTGATGACTCGACGCTGGCCGTGCTCGATCTGACCCAGCACGTCATCGTGGTCGCGGCGCCAGAGCTGTCTGCGGTCAAAAGCGCAGCCGATGCCATAGACATCCTGCGAAAGCTGGGCACGCCAGACGACCGGCTGACGGTCGTGCTGAACAACCGATCTGCCAAGCCTGCTGTCATGAAAACGGCTGTTGAGCGAACACTCAAGCGCACTGTCGACGTCGAGGTTGCTTTCGATGGCGCGAAGCCTGATGAGGCTGCTCTGACGGGTACGATCCTGAGCCTTACGGATCCTAGGAGTGAGATCACGCGTGGGGCTCGCACGCTGGCGGACATCCTCGAGGGCAAACATGGAAACAGCCGCCGTCGGTTGCAACAAATCAACGGTGGGGCACCGGCAGCGGTGGAAAGCGATTGCTGACGCGAGCAGCTCGCCCGCTCGAGCCGACCCGGCTCGCCATTCGCCGAGCGCTCGTGCGTCGTCACCTCCACGCCGTGGCCGCCGGCAAGAGCGACACCTTGAAGATCGATGTGCATGACGGCGAGCTCAACAGCTCCGCGTTGCTCGTCGAGCTGATCGCGCCGCTGGATCAGGAAAGCCTTGCGTTTCGGCAGATCGCTTCCGCCATCGAGCGCTCGGGCACGGTCGACGCCGTGATCGACGGGCTGGGGTCGCGTGATCCCATCGTCAGAGCGAGAAGCGCCCGGATAACCGGTGCCATGCGAATGGAACAGGCGGTTCCGTGGCTCACACCACTCTTATGGTCGAAGGCGCCTGCAGTGCGTGACTCTGCAGCGCGCGCGCTGGCCAGGATCGGAGGCGTGCGCAGCGCTGGTGCACTCCTGATGGCGATCCAGAGGATCGGCCCGAGGCCATCGCTGATCGTGGCGCTCGCACGTGCAGCTCCGGACCTCTACCTGGAGGCGGTGCTCGGCGGGTCTCAACTCCGCGCCGCGCAACCCGCGGTTGCGATGGCAGCAGGTCTACGCGGCCGGCGCACCGCCGCCGCCGCTTTGATTTTGCAGCTCAGGAGCGGATCGCGTCGAGCGCGTAAGGCCAGCAGCCGCGCGCTTGGCTGGCTTGGAGCCTCGGGTGGCATACCTGAATTGACGCTCGCGCTGGAGCATCGCGACTGGTGGGTTCGAATGTCTGCCGCCAAAGCGCTCGGCGCGATTCCGGCCTACCGGCCGGGGCCGGAGCTTAGGGCCTGCCTCGCGGATCGCAACCCACGAGTGAGGCGGAGCGCTCAGGACGCCGTTCGAAGACTCAGCCGGCGATGAAGAGCAATCGGGAGGTGGGTTGATGGCGCTCAAAGAGAGGCTCGACGCCCTCAAGCGCCCTGAAGATACCGGGCGCGGCTTGAGCGTCATCCCGGGGCGGCAACCCGAGGCTGTTGCCGCGCCGACGCCAACTCCCGATGAGTCCGCGCAAAAGTCTGGGCGTGGTCCCAATTCGTTCGCCGGCAGCAAGGCGGCCATCCACGCCCTCCTTGTCGAACGGCACGCTGACGAAATCGACATCGGTGACAGAGAAGGGGTTCGGAGGCTGATCGCAAGCCTGGCCGAGGAGTACATCCGCACGGCGTCGGTCGCGCTGACTCGGCTCGATTACGGACATCTGCTTGATGCGCTTCTCGATGAGGTGCTCGGCTTGGGCCCGCTTCAACCCCTGCTCGAGGACCCAGCGATCTCGGAGGTCATGATCAATCACTCGCGGCAGGTATTTGTCGAGCGCAGCGGGCGCGTGATGCTCAGCGCGGTGGTCTTCGAGAGCGACGCGCAGCTCCGACAGGTGATCGATCGAGTTGTGAGCACTGTCGGCCGGCGCGTCGACGAGAGCTCACCCATGTGCGACGCGCGACTGCGCGATGGCTCGCGGGTCAACGTGGTCTTGCCGCCGCTCGCCCTCGAGGGTCCATGCATGACGATCCGGAAGTTCTCGAGGGAAAAGTTGCGCCCCTCGGACTTGCTGGCTATGGAGTCCGCGACGGCCGACATGATGCGCTTCCTCGAAGCCGCAGTACGCACCAGGCTCAGCGTTCTCGTTTCGGGAGGAACGTCGTCAGGCAAGACGACGCTCCTGAACATCATCTCGGGCTACATCCCGTCCGACGAACGCATCGTCACGATCGAGGATGCAGCGGAGCTTCAACTAAGGCAGACCCACGTAATCCGCCTGGAAGCCAGGCCGCCCAACATCGAGGGCAAGGGTGCGATCGAGATCAGGGATCTCGTCCGCAACGCGCTGCGGATGCGGCCCGATCGGATCGTGGTCGGTGAATGTCGAGGCGGCGAGGCCCTTGACATGCTCCAGGCGATGAACACCGGTCACGAAGGCTCGATGAGCACGGTCCACGCCAACAGTCCTCAAGACGCGATCAGCCGCCTGGAAGCCATGGTCTTGATGGCCGGCACCGACCTTCCGTCCCGCGCCATTCAGAAGCAGATCGGGTCTGCGATCGATGTGATCATCCAGACCCAGCGGGTGCGTGGCGGAGCGCGGAAGATCGTGAGCGTTTGTGAGGTGACTGGGCTGACCAACGGCGAGACGCAGACGCATGAGCTGTTTCAGTTTCGCCAGACAGGCGTCGACGAAGAGGGCAACGTCCAGGGGTTCCATACGGCGACCGGTAACCGCTCAGTGCACATGGACCACTTCGCCGAGCGGGGCGAGACGTTGCCGCCCACGATCTTCGATCCGATTTCAATTGCCGGAGCGACCGGCTGAAATGTCCGACGTACTCATCTTTTCGGCACTGGCGGCTGCGGGCGTCCTCATTGCATCCATCGCGCTTGCACTGCCGGCGAGGATGCGCGAGCGAGACGAGCTCGACAAAGTTGCAGTCGCCTCCGCCGGTATCCGGCAATCGACGCTGCGACAGCGGGTCAACCAGCCGTTCCAGGCGCTGGCCGACAGGTCAAGCCAGCGCCGACGTCTCAATGGCGGTCTGACGCTGGGTGAGCACCTGATCCGAGCAAACCTAAAGCTGCGCCCGTCCGAGTTCGTCATGATCCAGTTCGGGTTTCTTGTCGGCGGCGCCCTCATCTCGCTGCTGCGTTTCGGCTTCGGACCCCAGTTCGTGATCTCGGCCATGTTCGCTTATCTCTTGCCGATGCGCTATGTGAAATTCCGCCAGGGCAAGCGGTTGAAGGCGCTCAACCGACAGCTGCCGGATACCTTGAGCCTGGTCTCGAACGCGCTCAAGGCTGGGCTGTCTCTGCCTCAGGCGATGGAGACCGTGTCGCGCAACACCATCGCGCCGATCAGCGATGAGTTTGGGCGTGTCATTCGGGAGATGAACATCGGAAGCCCCACCGAGCGCGCGCTCCTGAACATGGTGCGCCGTGTAGGCAGCGAAGACCTGGACCTGATCGTCACCGCGATCACCATCCAGTCCTCCGTTGGAGGCAACCTCGCGCGGATCCTGGACAGCATCTCTCACACGATCCGTCAGCGGGTGCAGATCAAGGGCCAGATCTCAGCCATGACCGCCCAGGCACGAGCTTCGGGATGGGTGATCACGCTCCTGCCCGTCGCCGTGGCCACGATCCTGTACTTCATCACGCCCACCTACTTCCGACCCATGTTCAGTGACGGCACCGGAATCGGGCTCTTGTTCGTGGCGGGATTGTCTGTCTTAGTCGGGAACCTGTTCATCAGACGCATCGTCAATTTCCGGGTTTAGAACGTGACAGTCCTGTATGCGGCGCTGGCATTGGGTGCGATCGCGGCATGCGGGGCCTTCATCGCAACGTGGAGCCTGACGCCGGCGCCCCCGAGCAATGCAGATCTGGTCGAAGGCCGGTTGCGTGCTTACGAGACCGGGTTGCAAATTTCGCTGGTCGAGATGGAGCTGCAAGCGTCGTTCGGCGACAGGGTGTTGCGGCCAGCGATTCAGCGCCTCGGACGCATTCTCGAGCAGACGATGCCGGAGAAGGCTCGGCAGCGGATCAGTCTCGACCTGAGTCTTGCCGGTCGTCCCGGCGGACTCAGCGCGAGCGACTTCATCGCCGTGCGCTACGTGGCCACCGGTGTCCTCTGTTGTGTGGGAATTGGCGTCGGCGTGCTCTTCGGCTCGCGTGTCCTCATTGCTTTGGGCGCGGCTGTGGGGGCGATTGCCGGACTCTACTTACCCGCGCTCTGGCTTCGCCGCAAGGTCAAGAGCCGCCGCAATGAGATCCAGTTCGTGCTGCCAGACGTTATCGATGTCCTCGTCGTGTGCGGAGAAGCGGGGCTTACCTTCGAAGCCGCGATGGAAAGAGTAGGGCAGAAATACGACCACGCTTTGGCGGAGGAGTTCGTGAGGGTGCTGCAGGAGGTACGGATCGGCAAGCCACGCCTGGAAGCCCTGAGCGATATGGCTGTGCGTTGCGGAGTCGAGGAGCTGAACAGTTTCGTGCAGGCCGTGATCCAGTCGGAGCAGCTTGGGTCCGGGCTCGTCAAGGTCCTCGGCATACAGGCGGATGAGATCAGGCAGAAGCGCCTCCTAACAGCGCAAGAGCGCGGCGCTCGAGCCTCTCTCAAGATGCTCATCCCCATGGTCGGGTGCATTTTCCCGACGCTGTGGGTGATCCTGCTCGGTCCCGCGCTGATCCTGCTCATGCACAGCGGGGTCGTCCACTGATGCACGGTGATGTGCAGCACGGCCAATCGTCGGTCGAGTTCGGCCTCGCCGCCATCGTGCTGTTGCTACTGGCGCTCGGCCTGACAGACCTCGGACGGGTCTTCTATTTCGATGTCGGTCTCGCGGGAGCCGCGAGAGAAGGAGCGCGGCAGGCGAGCTGGTTTGACGCCAAGACCGGCACCAACCCGTATCTGTATGACGGCGCGATCGAGGCCGCGGTCGACGGCGTGCTGACCAACTCCGGCCTGCCGGCATCGTCGCTGCAGAACGGATCCGGCACCACCTGCCCCAACACCTCGGACGGCAACACCCAGTTCAACGCGCCGTACACCGACCCCGCATATGCGGCAGGCGGTGTAAATCAGCCGCTGCTCTACATCTGCTATAGCGCCACCCCGGGAGTGGACCTGATTGCCGCTCCGACCGACAACAGCCTGAAGGGACAGGACGTCAACGTGATCCTCGTCATGAGCTTCGGATTCGCGACCGGCTTCATGCAGGGAGTTCTGGGGAACTCGATCCACCTCGCGGTCAACACGCACATGGTCATCGGCGGCTTCTGAAATGCCACAGAGTGTCCGCCAGGGCGTGCGCAATCAGCGCTCGCAATCGATGGTCGAGTTCGCCATCGTCGCGCCGCTCCTTCTGCTGCTTATTTTCGGGATGGTCGATTTCGGCCGAGTGATCTATACGTACATCACCCTCAATCAGGCCGTGAACGAGGCCGTCCGTGTGGCGATCCGTGATTCGCCGCTGCTGCCCACAAACGGCGACGTCGAGAGCGCGGCGAAGATCCACGCGGTCGATGTAACTCTTGCCAACCCGTGCCCGAATGGTCCGATCACCACGGTAACGCCACCAGCGAATCAGGGTTGGATCTACATCACGGAGCCGAATGCGCCTTCAACAGTCGAGACCCTTTCGCCCACGCTCGAGAACGCGCCCGGCGGCCAGATGTGGGCCTTCGACAACGGCACGTGCAGCGCGACGAACCCGGCTTATAACCACGCTCCGCTGCAGGTGACGATTCGGTACAACTTCGTGCCGATCACACCTCTTATCAAGCAGTTCGCCGGCAACCTGGTCATCAGCGCCGCCGCTGTTTACCGGACGGAGTATTGAGATGATCGGCGGTTGGAAGCAGAAACAGCGCGGACAGGCGATCGTCCTCGTCGCCTTGATGATCCTGGTTCTGTTTGGGTTTGTCGGCCTTGCCATCGACAGCGGGCGCGCGTATCTGGATCGCCGCCATCTCCAGGCTGCCGCCGATGCGGCGGCGCTGGCGGCCGCATACAACTACATGAACAACACAAGTTACTTGGCGGCCGAGCAGATCGCCGCGCAGACCTACGCGGCCAACGAAGCGCTGTACGGCACCGTATCGTGCACCGGGCTGGGCACGGTCGCCGCAAGTTGCACTTTCAGCGACCCGTGGGGCCAGGTGCTGAATATCAACGTGACGAACAAGGGAATCGCGGGGGTCAGCTTTGCGGTCACCGTCACCCACTTGATACCGGTGGCGATCATGCAGGTGCTCGGCTCGGGACAGACCATCAATATCTCCGCCGCGGCAACCGCGGTTGCGCGCAGAGCGGGCACAAACGGAGCTGCCATCCAGACCCTGAGCCCGGGGACCTGCAACGGGACAGCGGCGTCGCTGACCTTCCAGGGTGCCTCAAAGACTTTTGTCACCGGCGACATCTGGTCCAACGGCAGCGTTTTCGACAACAGCGCAGCCGCTGGCGGAGCCGTCAACGGAAACGTCATTGACGTCTGCGGGACGCCACCCGCCCTGACTACCCCGACGCCCTGGTCGGTGACCGGAACGCAAGCCAATGGCTGGACCATGCCCGACCCCAACTATCCGATGCCGGCGCTCAACCCCGACTCCCAGTCATGGAACATGACGAGTGGCAGCGTGGAGCAGCCGGGGACGTATACAACCAATCCTGGCCTTACAGCTAGCGCCGGCTGCTACTTCCTGGCCGGCGGGGTCTACGACTTCAAGGCCGGGCTGACCCAGAATGGCGGCTTCATCAGCAACGAGCTGCGGCCGCCTGACGAGCCGGCCCTGGCGGCCACTACCGCGCCTCTGACCGGGAGCGTGACCGCCATCCCGGTAACGGCGCTGGTTGCGGCCGTGACGGGCGGGTCGACAGCGACGATCGCGGGCCAGGCTTTCACTGTGACGTCGGCGGGCGCGGCGTTGGGTGCCACATCGATCCCCGTCAACAGCACGGTTGTCACTGGAACGATCGCGAGCGGATCGATTGTGACGACGATGACCAGGTCGCCGAACCAGTTCTGGGATTCGAACAAAGTCGGCTGCGGCAGTGGCTTCACGGCCATCCCGAATGGGTCAGGCAGTTTCAGTGCCGGAAGTTACTCGGTCGAGGTCACCGCCGTACGCTGGGAACCAAACGGGGTTTCGAGCTGCAGCGGGCCGCCTGCGACGCTGACCTGCTATCTCCGCGAGAGCGCACCATCCATGTGCAGAACAGTCACGCTGGGCAGCAGTGGCGTCATCAAGGTCTCAGTTGGCGCGGATCCAGGCGCCCAGGACTTCAACGTCTACCTGGCACAGAACAGCTCCTGTACGGGGCTCACCTACTGCACGCATACCGGCAACGGCAGTTCGACCGTGACGATCAATACTTGCCCGAGCGGGCAGCCGTCGCCGCCGGATGGCGAAGCGATGCCGCTGGCCATCGGCTTGCCCAACGCGGTCCCGCCGCCCGGCACGCCGCCGTACGGTGACCTTGCCAACGAGGGCCACTGCGTGAACCCGTCAAGCGGCAGCAATGTCGCCTGCCCGGCATCATGGACCCCGGGCGCGGTCGTCATGTTCGTCCCCAGCGGCGGGTGCCTGGACCTGCATGGCAAGGGAGACATCTATATCTTCAGCGGCTATCAGCTGCAGCGAGTCGTTCTGTATGAACCGGGACCTGAGCAGTCGTCCCAGCCCAACACCTGCTCGCTCAACATCGTCAACGGCAACGGTTTCACCACCCTCATCGGGATCTTCTACATGCCGGCGGCAGGCGTCACGATCAACGGCAACAGCCGCTATCAGGCAACGATTGCCGGCGGGGTGATTGCGTGGACCGCCAGCGTCATCGGCACCGGGGATGTGGCGATCACAGCTGACCCAACCCTGCGGACCTGGCCGCCAGCGGTCAACCTGACGCAATGAGCGTACCGGCCATCGATCCCGCGGAACCCGAATACGCCGCCCGGCTGGGACCGCTAGCGCCCCTGCTCGCCAATTCGCAGGTGACCGAGGTGATGGTGGTGGCCGGCCGTGATGTCTATGTCGAGGTGAACGGCCGCCTCATGCTTACACCGATCACGTTCGCGAACGAACAAGAGGTTCTCGACGTGATCACGTTCATCGTCGAATCAGTCGGCCGCCGGATCGATGCGCAGAGCCCGATCTGCGATGCACGCCTGCAGGACGGCTCGAGGGTTCACGCAGCGATTCCCCCGGTGGCGATTGACGGTCCGCTCCTCAACATCCGCAAGTTCGTCCGTGGTCCCCTCAACATGCAAGATCTGATCCGGCTCGGGAGCTGCAGCGAGAGCGCCTTCGGATTTCTCAAGGCTTGCGTGATGGCGAGAGCGAACATTCTGGTCAGCGGCGGCACGAGCAGCGGCAAGACCACGCTCCTCAACGTGATGTCGGGCTACATCCCGAGCGATGAGCGGATCGTGACCATCGAGGACGCGGCCGAGCTGCAGCTGCAGCAGCGTCACGTGGCGAGGCTCGAGTCGCGCCCATCGAACGCGGACGGTACGCCCGAGATCACCCTTCGCGACCTCGTCATCTCATCGCTGCGCATGCGCCCAGACCGGTTGATAGTGGGCGAGGTTCGCGGGCCCGAGGCGCTGGACATGCTACAGACGATGAACACAGGGCACGATGGCTCGATGACGACGCTTCACGCGAACAAACCGCGCGACGCGCTGAATCGCATCGAGACCCTGGTCATGATGGCCGGCTACGACCTGGTGCCGAGGGCGATTCGCTCTCAGATTGCAAGCGCATTCAACGTCGTGGTTCATCTGGAGCGCATGCGCGATGGCAGCCGGAAGGTCGTCCAGATCAGCGAGATCACCGGAATGGAAGAAGACGTGATCAGCATGCAGGACATCTTTCAGTTCAAGCGCGCCGGGCTTGACTCAGAGGGAAGAGTTCTCGGCGGTTTTGCCCCCGCCAGCCTCCGACCGCGGATCCTGGATCGCTTGGCGGATCGTGGGCTGGAGATACCGCTCGAGCTCGCTCGGATTTTCCCGGCCGCAATCAACCCCAGTAATTCGAGTTGAAACGAGAGGGAGGATATGGTGGAAGAAAGAAGGTCAATGGGTAGACGCGTCGGCTTGGATCGTAGGGCTGCCGAGCGAAGAGCTCTGGCGGAAAGACGCGTGAGGTCCGCGCAGGGCGCCGGCGATCGTCGTTTCGCGCATCGCAGGGTCGACGATCGCCGTACCAGCGAGCGGCGCTACGCAGAGGATCGCCGCTTGGCCGGCTCCTTCGCATCGGTCGGAGCCGCAAACACCGAATAGGACGCGGTGAGGGGCCTCGACACCGAGGCCCCTCTTCCACCCCATTCGACGAATCAGCCGGCGGGCGCGCGAGCCGCTGGCGATCGCGATCGTGGCGCTCGTCGTCCTTCCGTTCGTGCCGGCAGGCGTGCCGCTGCTGATCGTCGCCTTGCTCGTGACAGTTTTGGGCCTACTCAAGTGATTTGGGCTGGAGTTCTCATTGCGAGCGCGGCTTGCTACGCCCTCAAGCTGGCGCGCCTCTCGCTCCCTCAGAGCTGGCTGCAGGACGTCCACGTGCAGCGGACAGTTCCTCTGCTTCCGGTCGCGCTGCTCGCCGGGCTTGTGGCGACGCAGACCTTCTCGACGGGTCACCATCTTGTCATTTACGTGCGCGCCGCCGCCCTCCCAGTCGCGGCGATCGCGGTGCTGCTGCGCGCGCCGTTCCTGGTCGTGGTCGCCTCAGCCGCAGCCACCGCGCTCTTGAGGCTGGTCTACTAGCAGACCGGGGTGGGAACGTGACGGAGTCAGGACTTGTTGTCATCACGCTACGCGACGCAGCGGAGTTCGAGGCCTGGCTGGACGCACATGTCGACCTTGCGGTCGGTGTGTGGTTGAAGATCGCCAAGAAGGGATCCGGCGTCGCGTCGTTGACCGGTGACGAGGCGGTCGACGCCGGCCTGTGCTATGGATGGATCTCCGGCCAGCGAAAGTCCTGCGATCAGGTCTACTACCTGCAGAAGTACGTGCCACGCCGGCCACGCAGCCGCTGGTCGCAGGTCAACGTCGCCAAGGTCGCGGACCTGACCGCGGCAGGGCGGATGCGACCGTCCGGGCTGGCTGAGGTCGACGCCGCGAAGGCCGACGGCAGGTGGGCCGCCGCCTACGCATCGCAGCGGGAAGCCACCGTCCCACCCGATCTCGTGGCCGCCCTGGCGGCGAGCCCGCGGGCGGCGAAGGCGTTCGGCGCACTGGGCAAGACCCAGCGGTACGCAGTAATCCTGAAATTGATCACCGCCCGCACCCCCACCGCTCGCGCCACCCAGCTCCACAGAGCGATGAAGGTGCTCATGGCACCAGTTTCAATGTCGCGACCTTGAAGGGAATCAACTCCAGCTCGAGACACCGTCATGCAAAGCGACCTCCCCGCGGTCGCGTCCAGGAGGGGTCGACGAAATCGTCGAACCGGTGCTCGCCAGCGCCGGCCAACCGAGATAGCGCCGACTTCGCCTAAGTGATGACCTCGTTCCAGGAGACGACATCGTGGGTTCCGTCGGGATGCTGATTCACATAAATGGGAGACCCGGACGAGATGTCCGCAAACTTGACCGCGTAGTGAAATGTGCCGCGGGTGGTCACATCTCCTCCCAAGTACACATCGACCCGACCTCCTGCCGCAACGCTGCCGCAAACCATCTGATGGTTGGCGGCATCCACATCGCAACCGGCGGTCGTGTAAAAGCCGGACAGAGTGCCGTTCGCGTGATGCGCGAACCAATCGTCGTATCCGGCCCCTACGACGAAGATCAGAGCGAGTTTGCGTATCACTGGCCCAGTGTTGAGCAACGACCCCTTCCAACACGCGGCGTCGTTGGGATGTGCAACAGGGCAATACTCGCCACCGAGCTCGGCGGTCAGAGGCAATGCAACGGGCGGCAAACTGCTCGGGGAGGGATTGCTCGAGGGTGGCGTGGACGTTGCGAGCGGCGTCCCGCCAGACGTGTCGTTCGACTGTCGACTCAGTGATTGAAAGGCGTAAACGCCCCCGCCTGCGACGATCAGGACAAGGGCTGCCGCGGCTGCGAGGATGATCGGCGAACGCCGTGCTCCCGAGGGCTGAGGCGCCATCCACTGTGGCGATGGCACAGGTTCTGCGTGCGCATAGGCACTCGCATCGTTGACTGTCTCCACCGCGGCCGGCGTCGTGGATGCCGACATCTGATCTGGGATGACGGTCCCCTCCGGCAACCAAGAAGGTCGTGCAGCATCAAGCTGCGACTGCTGGAGTGGCGCTTCAGCAGAAGGTGACGGCATCGGACGCCACGCTTGGCCATCCCACCAGTACGCGCCGTCGGGGGATATCTGACGAGTCGGCTCCGTCATCCCGACAGCTTATCCAGCGTGTTGGTTAATCGATCCCGGCTTAAGTCGGTAAATTCTTAATTCGCCATTGAGTCAATGAATTAGTTTCAGTGTGAGGTTGCACCGGACGCTCCTCTGGCCGACGCCGGCCAGCAGGCCCTGAACTTAGCCAAACGCAATAAGCAGCCGACTGGGCCGGATGGGTGTCCGGCCCAGTTGCGTCGCCAATGGGTTATCGCTTTTCCGTTGGCTGCGTCGTCGAATCCAGGTCCGGAGTGTTGACCGCTCCAGCAGCCGAATGCGGTCTCCGCCTACGTGGCTTTACCGCATGCGAGCCATTCATTGCGCGCATGAGCGTGGCCGCCAGTCCATCGACTGCGCCGCCGCCGGTCACGAGGACGTCCGGCACCACTTGAAGCCTGCCGTCCGAAACAGCATTTGCGATTGCAACCGCCGCCGTCGGTCCCGAACCGAGGCTCTGCACCTGCGCGTCGTAGCCTCTGGCTCGAGCCAACCCGAGCGCCTCGGTCGCGGCCGCCTCGCCCAGCCCGATGGCGCGCCGGCGCGATCCTTCGGCTGCGCCCGTCAACTCGACGTAAGCCGCCTCGCCGTCGGCCTCTGCCTTGCGCGCATCGGCCCGAGCACGATTGATGTCGACCGACACCTGCGCCTGTGCGAGCGCAGCTTGCATATCGGCCGTGCCGCGCGCCTTCTCGAGGTCGATGCGGACGGTTTGAGCGTCCTTCTGCTCTTCGAACGTCGCCTTCTCCTGGTTGGCGATTTCTCGCCGCGTGAGCACACCAACCAGTTCCTCGGGAAACGTCACATCCTGGATGTAAACGCCTCGCGTCTCCACCTCATATGCCGCCAGGTAGCGCGAAATAGCGTCCAATGCAGCGGCTTGCACTGCGTCTCGGGTCTCGATGAATCGAATCGCCTCCAGCCCCTGCAGCGTGTTCCGAAAGTGGTTGCCAACCGCGGCTTGCAGCACCTCATTGACCAGGTTCTGCATCGAGCCCACCATCGATATGACCTTCGGCGCCTTGGTGTCTGGAACGTGAATTTGCACTTGCAGATCGATCTTGAATACGAAGCCTTCCCGGCTCTTGCCCTCGATCGGGCTCAGCTGCGCGTCGAGGTTGTGCGCGACCGAGTTTGCGTCCGCCCAGTTCAGGGTCAGGATGAACGTCGGTACCTTTTCGGCCGCGTAGATGCGCGGATTGAGCGGGTACTTACCCGTCCGCAGGGCCTCGCGCCAGATTCCCCTGTGGCCCGGCTGCACGATTGACCCGAACTTGAACTCGGGTCCGGACGTGTCCAGCGTGGGCAGGCCCACGTAGCTCTTGATAACCGCAACCTCCCCCTGGTTTACGACGAGCATCCTCGCCGCCTCTACCCGAACGAGAAACGGGTTGAGAAGGTAAGCGCCGTACAGCAGCGGGTCGTGTTGCAAGCCAATTCGGCCGCCGTTGTCGAGAAAGGCCTGGAAGTCCTGGTAGTTGTTGTGCAGCTGGTTCTTGGCGCCGAGAAGCGCCTCGATCAGCTCTGAATCGGACGCGCTCGCCTGCGCCTCCAAGGCTTGGATGTCGTCAAACCCGCCAATACGGCCGGCGATGTCCGCCGGGGGGAGCGGTTGACCATCGAGAGTGGTCACGATTCCGACCAGGTCTTGGTCACCCTCGGGCGCGATGATCGTGACGCGCAACTGCTTCGGTGTCAGGCCGAACGACTCGGGCGAGAGCGGCCCGCGGCCGATGATGTGGTTGTCTATCGGCAGCCCATAAACCTTTGTGGCCGTGATCACGAGGAACGCCACCGGGTGGATTGGAATGAGCGTGCCAGGGGGCAGCACTGGCCGATGGACACCCTTCTGGCCGCCGTTGCTCAGAAACGCACGCAAGTCCGTGAAGTTGCCGAACTCGGGTCGGTATATGGCGGACTTGGCGCCAGTGGGCAGCCGTTCGCCAAGCTGGGATATGACGACTCCGATCTCGCCCGCCGGAACCTGCACCCACGGGTACTTCGACACGGTGAACGTCGGCCAGAGCTTGAAACGAACGCCTGGCATAAGCAGGTCGGACTGATATCCAGCCTCGCCGCTGAAAGCGATTGGGGTGTCGGTTGTGTTGTGACGGGACGAGACGCGCCTAACCACCAGGCCAACCTCCGCCGGCCCGATCACGATCACCGACCGTGCGAAGACGTAAAGCGCCATGGCGAGTAGAACGATTGCGAGCGTCTGGCTCAGGAGCACGAAAATCGCGCCCATCTGTCTGTGTTCGCGGTTTTAGGCCGCGCCCTCCGAAAGGCCGTCTCTAATAGATCCGGTCGATTACCCACTTATACCCAGGAAACGCCCATTACAACCGCTTCGGCGGCACATTCGAGTGATGCGAGTCGGCATTCCCGATGCGGTGCGCGGGGGTTAAGAATGTAAAGAAAATGCATCGATAGCCCTGTGGGACGCGCTCTCGATACGCCAAACGAGCGCAACAAGTTGGGTCCAGACTCGTTTCACCCATTAGGAAGTGGTCGCCTTACCAAGAGCCCTGACCCTCCGGCAGGCATGACTGCTAGTCCTCTCAGAATTATTCTCTTCAGCTCCGTGGCGGCAGTTCTTGGTGTTGCGTTGGTTGCCGCCCTGCAAACGTCTTATCCCGGAGATCCAGGGGAGGGACTCTTTGACGTCAAATTGGTCAACGACACGAACGAAGAGATCGTTGTTCAAAGACACTGCGCCGTAGAACTACCGCGTTGTGAGTACACAACGTATCGCGACATCCTTCCAGCGGGTTCAGCGTGGGTAGCTACAGACAACCGCAATCAGGACCAGGGCTACCGAGCTGTTTCGACCCATGGAAAGGTGGTCGGATGCTTGCCCCTTAGATTCGCCACCGTGGCGCAAGGCGCGACGCTGAAACTCACGAAGGCCTTGGTCCCATGCTGACGTGGCCGTCACATGTCAGCTAGAAGCACGCTATCGCAGATCGGACTCCTTCTCATGCTGCTTGTCCGCGGCGTGCTCTTGTGGATCGTCGTTCCAGTTTCTGCTGGTTGGTGGCTGATCGCAATTCCTATCGGCGCAATGAGGGGTAAGCCATATGTTGGCCTGGCCCAGACCATCGGTTGGGCAGATCTGAATCTGATCGCGTTGCTGACTTTAAGACGCCTGACTCCGTTCGTCGGCTGGTCGCAAGCCTCGAAAGTCAAACACAGGTTTAGTTTGGTCGATCTCGCCTGAGTAGGTTCAGGGCTTCAGCGTCAAGGTTAGGACCTTGAAGGGGCTTAGCTCTAGTTCGACGACGCCCTCATGGACAGCGACCTCCACGCGGTCGCGCTCCAGGAGGTCGCACAGGAAGGCTCGCGACGCCGGCAGCGTTGTGCGAACGCGGGCTGTGCAACTGCGACCCCAAGCTTCGTAGAGTCGCACGACCACCGCGTCCGAATCCTCGGCGCGCTTGATCGTCTCCACGATCACCTGCGGCGTGTCGACCTCGATCAGCGACCTCGACCTGCCGGCGGGCAGATTGGTTCTGACCATGCGAAGCGGAGCGTTAAGGTCTTCCGCCGCCTGGATCACTCCGGCCTCGCGAAAGGTTCCCGGGTGCGGCATCAGTGCGTACGTGAACCGATGCCGTCCCTGGTCGGCCGTCGGATCCGGATGCGTGGGCGCACGTGGCAGGAGAGTCGCATCACCGACCCGTGAATGTCGTACCCGTGCTTGCAGTCGCTGAGCAGCGCGACGCCGTAATCGCCATCGCCCAGATCTGCCCATCGCTGTCCACAAACCTCGAACATTGCGCGCGCCTGCGGCGTGTCCATGTGCGTCGGCCGCCGGATGTGTCCGAACTGAACCTCGTAGGTGGCCTCACGCGCGCTAACGGTCACAGGGAATGAGACCTTGAGGATCTTGTGCCGTTCGTGCCAGTCGGCTGTGGTCTCGAAACGAAGGACGCGCGAGCCCGCGTCGAGCGTGATGCTCTGTTTGAGCAGCGAGTCGCCGAATCTGCGGTCAAAAGCGACCGTGACGAACGAGTCGCGGTGCTCGATGTCGAGATCCCAGGCATCCCACTGGCGCGGATTGTCGTCGTGGAGCTCGAGAATGTTTCCGGGGCCGCTCAAAACCTCTCGGTTCGCTTCCTTGTCCCAGATCGACGTCAGCGCGCCGCCGTCATTCCACTCGACCCGAAGAAATTCGTTTTCCATCGACCGACTGGAGACTTCCAGTGGCTTGTCGACCACCGCCCACGCGCATGGCGGCGCTCCACCGCGCGGGTGCGACGTCGAGTTGAAGATCGCCACGCGATCGCCGTCGCCCGCGATGGTCGCGGTCGCCCGATCGGCGACTGCGTTCGCGGTCTCGACGACATTCGACAGGTCGCGCTCCGCCTCCTCGTACACCCAATCGATGCTCGAGCCGGGCAGGATGTCGTGGAACTGGTTGAGCAACAGCGTCTTCCACAAGCCCTCTAACTCGCTGGACGGATAATCACCGCCGGACGCCACCGACCACATCTCAGCCTCACGAAGTGCCTGCTGGGCGAGGCGATTCAGTCTCTTGGTCCTCGACTGCGACGTATAGGTGCCGCGATGCAGCTCGAAGTACAGCTCGCCGGCCGATGTGGTGAGGCCGTTAGCCTCGGCTGAGGCCGCCTCGAAGAAATCGCCGGCCCGCCCGATCTCCACCCCCAGCCGGTGCGCCGACTCGATCATCTCTGGCTGTGGGCCGCCGCCTCCATCACCCCAACCAAACAGATAGAGCGACCTGCCCGAGCTGTGCCCGTCCTTGAAGTTATGGACGCAGCGGTCGATGTCTTCTGGGCTGAACGTCCCGTTGTAGGTATCGGCGGGTGGGAAATGGGTGAAGATTCGCGACCCGTCGATCCCCTCCCATATAAAGGTATGTCGTGCTCCACGGCGGGCCCCACGCATCGCCCGAGTGGAACGGCGCGAAATGCGCGCGAATGGCGTCGGCGTAGGCGATCGGCTCACCTCGCACGCAGAACGCCGTGAGCTCGAGCGGCCTCTCCTCAGTCACCCTTCACCCCGCCCAGCGTGATGCCGCTCACGAAGTGTTTCTGCACAGCGAGGAAAGCAAGGGTGATGGGGCCGATCGCGAGAACCGCGATCGCCATCTGAGCCGAGAGCGCGGGGATTTGCACGCCGAACGCCTGGCTGCTCGTCTGCAGGATGGCGATGTTGGTCGAGATCTGATAGAGCAGGTACTGGAGCGGCACCAGCGCGGGGTTGTTGATGAAGAGCAGCGCAAGGTACCAGTCGTTCCAGTACGCGAGCGCGCAAAACAAGGCCACGGTCGCCAGTGCCGGCCGCGACAGCGGGACGACGATCTGGAAGAAGATCCGCCACTCTCCCGCGCCGTCCACCTTGGCAGCGTCGATGAGCTCGCGTGGGAGCGCCGAGAAGTAAGCCCTCAGCAGCAGCACGTACCACGGCATCACCAGGTAGGGAAGGATCAGCGCCCACAGCGTGTCCTGGATCTGCAGGTAGTGGGTGACGAGGATGTAGAGAGGAACTAGGCCGCCGCTGAACAACAGGGTGAAGAACACGACGAACGAGAGGGGTCGGCGCAGCGAGAAGTCGGTGCGCGACAGCGGATAGGCCAGCATCGCCATGATCAACACTCCGGCGCCCGTGCCGACGAGCGTCACGGTGATCGTCACCGCATAAGCGCTCAGGATCTGGCTCGGGTCGTTGAGGATGTACTGGTAGG
>WNFH01004888.1_pt1 | contig 25617 bp, 24 predicted proteins | sample 5400411 | NCBI WGS metagenome assembly WNFH01 (sample SAMN13153347, study PRJNA577476) | soil metagenome | isolation source: 200 cm saprolite under Douglas fir tree site 2 hole 3 | place: USA:California | collected 2015-04-18 | reverse complement strand
CAAGCCCTGTTTCGTTGCAGCGATTCTGCACCGTCGCAGCTGAAACAACTTCCGATGCGCACAGCGAACTCCCTCCCAAATTTACCAGCGCCGCGGTGACCCCCTGCTTCTGCAATACGCGCGCGACCCGCTTGGCCGCATGACCTTTTGCCAGACCTCCAAAATCGAGGTGCATCCCTTGCCTGAGAAACCGCACCGTTCGCATGCGTCCATCCAGGCTCACCTTGTTGTTGCCCACCAGCCCTTGCGCTTCGAGAAGTTCTGTCCGAGAAGGCATGCGGGGTTCGCATTCCCTGAAGCCCCACGCTCTCATGAGCGGGCCCACGGTCACATCAACTGAACCGGCATACTGCCGCCAGGATCGACCTGCATACCGCGCCAGATCAAAAAACTCTTCACTCACCTGCACCGGCCTGCTTCCTGCATTCCCGTTTACCAAAGCGAGTTCGCTGTCGTCGCGGTAGGCGCTGAATACGCGCTCAATTCGACCAATCTCGGCGAATCCAGTGGCGAAGGCGCGGTGCGCTTCGTCGGCGGAACGGCACCAAAGTCGAATCTCGCAAATGCTGCCCATGGCATACCGGCTTTGGCGGTACAAGTCCAAACTCCCCTGGGAATCCGCGGATGTTAGGACTGGGGATATGGGAAGTGGCAGCGCGAACTGGCTTGCAGGCGCCAATTTGTAGCGGGCTTCACCGGGATAAAAAGCGTCGAACAAAAAAAGCGCTCGCTTGACGCCGCGCGCCACGGCTTTCGAACTCAACGTGGCGCCCGTGTAGTTGATGATATCTTCGTCGACGCGGATGGAATTGCGGAGCGTCTTGCCCCGAAACTGATTGAGAAATCGCTTCTCCTTCACTTCCCAGCCGCGGTTTTCGCGGAAAATCATGATCACGACTTCCGTGACCTTGCCTTCCGGACTCATTCCCACCATGAACGTAATCGGTTCGGTTTTGCCGATTTCGTTTACTTGGATTGCGTACTTCTCGGCTCGTCCGGCTTGCGCGGCAATAAAGAAGGTGTAGGAAGATTCCGGGAAACGAAGATTGCTGGAACGCTCCAGTTTGGTCCTCAGCGTTTCGTCGAGAGTCTTTTGCTCCTTCCGCACGACCGCTCTTTCTCCCAGGACCATCGCCAGCGCCTGTGCTTCGCTCAGGTAGACTTCTCCCGCGGCAGGCACTGCGCTGGCCGCCATCACCGCGGAAGCCGTCAGCCATGCTGCTCGTTTGGAATGAGTCGTTACCATGCTCGAAAGATTCCTGCGAAATTGGCTCCAAGCGTGAAGTGTATTCTAGAAAACATACGCTACGGAACCCGTGAACCCGTTCTTCCCGTAGTCGAGATGCGGCAATGGATTATTTCCGAAATCCGCCCCGCCGATGCTCCCGGCAATGTTCGGCACGGGCCCGAACGTGTGGTTCAAAATGTAATTCAGTTTGAAAATCACACTCGGCGCGGGCGCAATGTTGAACCCGAGAGTCGCTCTTCCCTGGTTTAGGTAAAAGTTGGATAACGTGCGGTCGCGCCGGACGGTTTCGAAGCGCACCACCGGCATCACATACGCGCCTTCATCAAACAATTCCCGGTTTCGGAAGAGGCCTCTAAAAAACTTGTACCCCGACTCGACGTAAAAGCCATCCTGTCCCGGCGTGGTCTGCGCGACGTAGTCGGATAGAGCCGCGATCGTCAGCGGATCATTCGGATTCACGACGGGTGGCGCCGGGCTTTGTCGGAGAACTCCAGCGCCAACAATGTTCGAGCGGCCGTATTCTCCATTCAGGACGAACGGGCCATGCTGATAGGCTGCGTCGAACATGACAATCGTCGCGGACTTTTGCGGATCACCCACATTCGTGAACTTGCCGGCGTAGCTGGAAACACCAAATTCCAGCCCGAGGAACGGCGAGAACCCGATTCGCTCAGCCACCGCTTTGCTGTTGCGTGTCGCTTGAAACGCGATCAACCCTGGTTCGGCAGCCGAAGCCTGTCCCAGCAGCCGCGAGAACGGCGTCGGTTCGCCATCCCCATTGTGTGCCTGCATTCCGTTCAACACGTCCGCTTCGTAGAACAGCTTCATCTCCCGCGGCAGCCGGAACACGCCGCGAACGCCGATACCCGCGTCCCGGTACGCCGTGGGCACGATGAATTGGTTGAGCAGCGGGCGCAGTGTGGTGATATTCAAATTCGAATCATGATAAGTATTGAAACGCCCCAGAGCAGGCACGATGATTCCGCCGCGGAAATTGAACTCCGGGCGAACTCGCCAATCGATGAAAGCCTGCTCGATATCAATTTCGTGGGATCCGAGCTCATATTCGATCTCGGTGTTGAACACAATGTTCTGCTTTTGCGACAGCACCGCTCCGATGCCGAGGACAAAGCGCGTGCTCTGAAACGTCGACGTTCCTCCGCCATCCGCGCGCTCGGATAGCGATGGCGTTCGAAACTGGAAATCGCCGTAGCCTCCAACGGTCACCCGGTCCGTGCGTAAAAGATTTCCCGCTCCGGACAGGTCTCCGCCGTGAGCCTTTGTTGCAATAGCCACTCGGGGGTCGTCGGACCTTCCGGTGTACTGTGGCACACCGGTCTCTCCAGGAGCCGGTTTCGCGGCTTGTGCAACAACGCCCGTGGGTGCAACTGCCGGTTGCACGGCTTCGGCCGGCTGGGGCGCTGGCGCGCTTGCGCTTTCGGACCCAGCGGGACGCGGCCCAAGCAGGGCGTGCAGGCGCTTCAAATCTTCCCTCAACTCGCCGACCTCTTTCCGCAATTGGTCAACTTCCTTCGAGACTGAATTCTGTTCTTGCGTAGATCCCTCGCTGGCCTTTTGCTGAGTCGCCAGGGCGCTGCTGGAATTCGTAAAGCAAAGCAATAGAGTCAGCGTAAGAGCCAAGCCTGCTCGCAGGCGAAGCCTCGCTGTCCAACTTCTTTTGCCGTGATAGTCCTTTTCTGTTGCGAATACGCCCGCAGCAGCGCAATTGCGTGTAGCCATCCGATCCTCCATGAGATTGCAAACCCGGCCTCTGCCGCTCCCGCGGCGAGGCCGTCATTCCAAAAACCCTCGAAGCAGCCCCTGCGCTTGAGCTGTCGCCAGCGCACTTAGAGCTCAACCATCCTCGCTAAATGCAAGACATTTGCATCTGGAAACCGCGCATTTCCTGTCTCCCTCAGCCGCCGCCCTGCGCAACCTACTCCCTCAGTTGTTTTCTTCCGGACATTCTTCGCACGCGCCTCGATCCGGCGCCTTCCCATTGGCACGCTGCTTGGAGAGGTACATCACTACGCCCGTCGCCAGCATCACCAGCCAGACCAGCGTTACCGCATCCAGGAACAACGCTCCTGCTACCCCGAACATCCTTCCAGAGTGAAGATCGGCGACAACAATGTCAGCCCGAACTCCGCTTCCAACATCTTGGGGCCGATACCCCGAAGGAAGAATCTTTCGCGTCAAGCTGCGCTCATCCAGCTTTAGCAGCGTACTGTGCTGCAGCAGAAATCCTGTCGTGATCAAAACAAACAGGTTCAATGCCGATACGATTCCCAGCACGGCGTGCACGCGCCGCACCCATGGACGCCGCCGAGTGCTCGAACACAACTTTGCAGGAGGTCCTAGCGGGACCACCGTCGGCGAAGCGAGAGCGTCCGCTCCGCTATTTTCGTGGGAAGGTTCCCCTTCCGTCTTCTTGCAAACAGTTTGCATAAATGACCGCACACCCGCCCATCGATTAACCTGATCCCCGAAACAAAAAACTCTATCTCAGTTGCAAACGATTTTCAACTGTGGAAAGCTTACCCGTTGCTTGAATTCCCTTCCAACCTCTTTGCAGCGAATGGTCGCAAATCCCGCCTGGATGGCCTCTAAAGCACGTGGAGCTGGGGAACGAGCATGAAAGCCGCCTAATCCAGTCGTATTTCTTCAATCCAGTTTCTCGCAAAAGCCCTCGGCAGTAGCCCCTGTTTAGGCTGGCATGGGCGCGGCACAGAGTGCGGCGCCCCCCGCGATTCCAGCATTCTCGCCGTAGCGCGCCGGCACCAGCGGGATCTCCCGGCAGCGCGCATTCACGCACCAGGCCGGCAAGCGATCGCGGATTTCCCCGAAGAACGGGCTCAGCATGGTCGCCACTCCGCCGCCGAGGATCACGACGTCGGGTTCCAGCAGGTCCACGATGTTTCCCAGCCAAATGGCCAGCAGTTCAACGGTTTCCAGCAGAATATCTTTTGCGAGCGGATCACCTGCAGTGTAGGCTCGTCCCACGATCTCGCTGGTGATGGCCTCGACGTTTCCACTCGCCAGCTCCAGCATCACCGACGAGCCTCCTGCTTTTTCCGCGAGTCTTGCCCGCGCCTTTTTGCCGATCGCTGTGCCCGAGGCCAGCACCTCGATGCATCCCCTCTTGCCGCATCCGCAGCGAGGTCCCTTGTAATCGATGCTGACGTGCCCGCCTTCGGCGGCCGCGCCCGTCCGCCCGTAATAAATCCGTCCATCAAAAAGTATGCCGGTCCCGATCCCCGTGCCGATGCCGGCGTAAAACACGTTTTTGTAGCCACGTCCCGCGCCCCACAATCCTTCTGCGAGCCCGGCAGCGTTGGCATCGTTATCGATTCTTACGAAGCCGCCGTATCGGCGAGCGATTTCCCCCGCCAGCGGAAAATTCCGCCAGCACGGCACGTTCGGTGGATTCAGCACCACGCCGGTCCGCGGATCGAGCGGCCCGGGAGCGCAAATCCCGATGCGCTGCACGCCGCCGTACGTCTCGGGCGCCATCTTCAGCAGCGTGTCAATCGCGGTCGTCACGGCGGCGAGGCCTTCCTCCGCAGTGCCGCGGGGATTCATCGCTGTGCGCGTATGCTGCGTGATTTCGCCCTGTGCATCGACAAAACCCGCGGCCACTTTCGTGCCGCCAACATCCACTCCAATCGTCCGGGTTCCGGGGTTCACCGCATCGGGCATTCGAGCAAGCCTCGTATTCGTGCATCTAGCCTTGCCGCGAGGCCACACAATGCCGCTCCGCCGCGGCCCGCGGACAGCGCAAACGAGGCATAAACATAGCAGAGCGCGGGGAGAATTAGCGCATCTTGAGTTTCAAACGAATCGGCGCCAGCCACACATCTCGCGAATAATCGCGGCTCCTTGCGGCTCGCCAACCTAATTCTGTCTGTAACTTCTTCGCATGCCATGACTCACATTGTACGAGTACGGCAAACGGCGTGATTCTTCGCCCAAAGAGGTCAAAAGTCACGTGGCCAATTTCCGGCATCTAACACAACTAGATGTACGTAATATGATAGGGAATCAGAGCCATTACGGGACCTCTGGAGGAAAGAGATGTTGATCCGCAAAGCCCCGGATTTGACTTATGCTGATGTGACGCCCAGGTCTGTGTACCTGAACCGGCGGAAGTTCCTCCAAGCCATGGGTATCGTCGGCGCGACCGCCCTCGCCGGCAACGGACTGTTCGAACTGGCATCGCCCTCGCAGACCGCGTTCGCCGCAACCAAGCTCACCGGCCTCGCCAAGAGTCCCTTCAGTACGACGGAAAAACAGAATACCTTCGAAGACGTCACCCATTACAACAATTTCTACGAATTCGGCACCGACAAAGGCGATCCGGCAAAAAACTCCAAAAACTTCAATACCTCCTCGTGGTCTGTCTCCATCGAGGGCGAAGTCAAAAAGCCCCGCAAGTTCACCATGGACGAAATCCTGAAAATCGCCCCGCTCGAGGAACGCATCTATCGCCATCGCTGCGTCGAAGCCTGGTCCATCGTTGTTCCCTGGATCGGTTTTTCCTTTTGCAATCTCATCAAGCTCGTCGAGCCCACGCCCAAGGCCGAATTCGTCGCCTTCCAGAGCTACTTCGATCCTCAGCAGATGCCGCAAGCAAGATATGCCGGCATCGACTTTCCCTATGTCGAAGGCCTGCGCATGGACGAAGCCATGAATCCCCTCGCGCTTCTCTGCGTCGGCATGTATGGCGAAACGCTGCCGAATCAGGACGGCGCGCCGGTTCGCATGGTTCTCCCTTGGAAATATGGTTTCAAGAGCATCAAATCGCTCGTCAAGATCAAGTTTCAGCAGAAGATGCCGCCAACCACCTGGAACCGCCTGGCTCCCAATGAATACGGTTTTTACTCCAACGTGAATCCCAACGTCGACCACCCGCGCTGGACCCAGTCGAAGGAACGCCGCCTCGGTGAAATCTTCAAGCGCCCCACGCTCATGTTTAATGGTTATGGCGAGCAGGTCGCCAGCCTCTATAACGGCATGGACCTGAAGAAAAATTACTGATCCGGGATCACCGCGTGCGAAGAATTCTCACCAGCAAATGGACCAAAGTCGTCGTCTTCCTGCTTTGTCTCATCCCGTTTTTCGGTCTCGTCGATCGCGCGCTGCGCAACAGGTTGGGCGCCAACCCCGTCGAATTCCTTCAGCACGCCACCGGTGACTGGATCTTGCGCTTTCTCGTCTTCACCCTGGCCATCACTCCGCTCCGCAAACTTCTCAATCTGCCGGATCTCATCCGCTTCCGCCGCATGCTCGGCCTTTTCGCTTTTTTTTACGCCTGCTTGCACTTCCTCACCTATCTCGGGCCCGACCAGTCCTTCGATCTATCCGCGATGTGGAAAGATGTCGCCAAGCGCCCGTTCATCACCGTTGGCTTTCTCGGATTTGTTTTGCTGATTCCGCTGGCGCTTACTTCCACTACCGGCTGGATTCGCCGTCTCGGCGGCAAGCGGTGGCAAATGCTGCACCGCGCCATCTACATCAGCGCCATCGCCGGCGTGGTCCATTACTATTGGCTGGTAAAATCCGACGTCCGCAAGCCGCTTTTCTACGGCGCGCTCGTCGCCATTCTTCTTTTGTGGAGATTGGGCAGTTGGATTTCCAGGCGCAGGAGCCAGGCGCCCGTGCGCGTGGCAGCGCCAGGCGTTTCAGTTAGCGGCTGAAGAATTATCCGCAGCAGCGTCGCTGAATTCCACGCCCCAGAAGCGCGGCGCCGGCGTCAAAAACTCCACTCCCACGCGCTGCCCCTTGCCGACCGGCTCACCCAGATATACCACCCGGCATTCCAGCTCTTCCAGCGTCTCTGGATTGGTAATCACCAGCATCTCGCCGGTGTCGATCTCGTGCTTCAGAAACAACAAGCCGCCATGCCCGTTGACCACCACGGTCTCACAAGTCTCGCGGAACTTCTTGCCATTGTGCGCACGGCCCTGCGCCAGTACACGCATCTTGTGAAAGACGCGCGAGCTCCGCCGGTGAGAGGCTGCAGTAATTTCGCTCATAGTGCCATCTTCAAACGCCCCTGCGTCACGGTCAATTGCCCCAACGGTCAGGTGTTCCCGATACGCAACTCTGCGGCGGCCGCCGGTGCCCCGAAAACCAGCCGGAGCGGAACTTATGCCGAGCTATCGACGTACTTTCTGCAACGTGTTGCATGATAGATTTATCTGCAAGGACGCTAACTATGGAGAGTAGGCAGCATCTCCGGTTTGCCGCGCGCCAGCTAAGGCGTAATCCCGGGTTTACCGTGACCGTCATCATCACCCTGGCGCTCTCCATCGGCGCGAACACAGCGATCTTCTCCTTGGTGAATGCGCTCATGCTCAAAAGTCTGCCCTACGCGCATCCCGAGCAGATGGGCACGATTTACGCGCGGGTCACCGGTACCCACTCTTCTGACGAGCCCATCAACATCGACGGCGAGAGGTGGGAGCTGCTGCGCGACAATGTGCCGGCATTGATCTCCGCCGTATCGGGAGCAACCTCCGGCGTAAATCTGCGGGCGGGCTCGCACGTGCAGTACGTGCGCGATGGCCGCATCTCCGCCCACTACTTTGACGTGCTGGCGCTTCAGCCCATCATCGGGCGCAATTTTTCTGAGGACGAGGATCGTCCCCATGGGCCCAAGGCCGTGATTCTCAGCTACAGCGTGTGGCGCAACCTCTTCGGCGCGGACCAGGGCATCCTTGGCCAGGCCATCCTGTTGAAGAGCGAGCCCTACGTTGTCGTCGGCGTGCTTCCCCAAGATGCGACAACTCCCTTGAACGCCGATGTATACACTCCGCTGCAGCCCAGCCGCGAGGGTGAAGGCGGGGGAACGAATTTTGACGTCATCACGCGGTTGCGCGACAGCGCGACCTGGCAGGAGGGAGATTCTGAGATCAACCGCGCTTGGGCCCTCCGTGCCCAGCGCTTTGAAAAGAACAACCCCGGCGTGCATTTGACCTACTACTCCGTGCCGCTCCAGAAAGGCGAAACCGACTCGCTGCGTCCGCAGGTGCTGGCGCTGATGTTGGCCGCCGGCTTCATCCTGCTCATCGCCTGCGCCAATCTGGCCGGGCTGACGCTGGTGCGCATGCTGCGCCGCACCTCGGAAGTGGCGACGCGGCTGGCGCTGGGGGCCTCGGGCTGGCAGATCCAGAAGCAGTTCTGGATCGAAAACTTGCTGTTGGCACTTGTGGGGGGAACGGTTGGCATCGGTGTGGGGTTTCTGGCGCTGCGCGGTCTCTTGCTGCTGTTGCCCGAACACTTCCTCCCCGTGGCGAGCATCCCACTCGACAGCCGCGTGATGGGCTTCACGCTAGTCGTGTCGCTATTGACCAGCATCCTGTTCGGCATGCTCCCGGCCCTCGCCGCCCGGAAGGTGGACCTGCGCTCGTCAATGGCCAGCCGTTCGGGATCCAGAGTCGCCAGCTTGCGCCTGCGCCAAACGCTGATTGCCGGCGAGGTCGCCCTCACCGTCGTGCTGCTGGCCGGTTCCGGCCTGCTTATTCGCACTCTCATCCATTTGGAGACGCTGCCGCCCGGCTTCAATCCCAATGGAGTAATGACCGCCAAGGCGTCGCTTGACGATGTGCGCTTCCATGACATCGCCGCCTTCGCAAAATTATTGGATCAGAGCACCGCCGCCATGCGGCGGATTCCCGGCGTGCAGAATGCCGCAGTGGGATTGAGCCTACCTTACGAGCGTGCCCTGAACGATGGCGTCACGCTCAGCGACGGCAAAGAGGCCGGGCACCAGGATGGGACAGATGTGGTCTACGTCACGCCCGGATATTTCGACACTTTGCAGATGCCTGTGCTTGCGGGTCGTGTCTTTACCGATGCTGACGGCCCAAATGCCCAGCGCGTCGCTATAGTAAATCAAGCCTTCGCCCGCAAATTCTATGGTGGATCCAATCCGGTGGGGCGGTACGTCAATAAAGACACGCTGATCGTGGGCGAAGTCGCCGATGTGTCCGTTTCGTCCGGCCTGTACCAGGGGGCTCCACTCATGAGCGAGCAGGCCATGTACGTTCCGGCCGCGCAGGTGAATCGGCAGCTCCTCGCCCTGGTGCATGTGTGGTTTCAGCCGGACTGGGTTGTGCGCACCGCGGCCCCAGTGGAAGGCTTGACCGCCGAGATGCAGCGCGCGCTGGCCAGAGTCGATCCCAACCTGCCGATCTCCGGCTTCTACAGCATGAAGGACCTCCTGGCCCGCACGCTTGCGACACAACGAATCGAAGTGGCCCTGCTGGGCGCCATGGCGGCTCTGGCCTTACTGCTGAGCGCCGTTGGCATTTTCGCTCTGGTGGCCAACATGGTCGCACATGGTCGCGCAGAGGACCCGCGAGATCGGCATCCGCATGGCCCTGGGCTCGACCGTCGGCCAGGCCATGGTGCAGGTCGGCCGCTCCGGGGCGGGCGCCTCGTGCGTGGGGCTTTTTGTGGGACTCGTCCTTTGCGCAGGAACGCTGCGAATCATGCGCAGCGTGCTCTATGGCGTAAGCGTCTACGATGCACCAACCCTGGTCACGGTGGTACTCACCCTTGTACTGGTGGCGCTTCTGGCCACAACCCTGCCAACCCTGAGAATTGCGAAGATCGACCCAGCCAATACATTACGTGAAGAATAGAACGGTCTTAGCTACCACGATAACAAAGTGACCATTGGATTGGCCCTCGAATGGTCAGAGTCGTCGGCAACACGGAGCAATTCGTTTGTGTCCGAGTCCGCCGTTTTTCATGCCGGCGGCTCGTGGCTACTGCTCCGACGCTTTGGCTGTCATGCGGTCGTACTGTCGAGCTCTCGAAATCGGGGTTGTTCGTCCCATCGGTCCCTTTCTCCCGAGTGCCATCTCTTAGTTGAACAACCATCGGCGCCCCGTTCGCTTGTACTCGGTGTTGAGGCAGTCATAGAATAGGGTCTGGCGGTCGCGGGTCATTCTTCGCAGGTCCATTCTTTTCGCAACCGCAACATTCGCTTCAAGTTTTGCGTAATCATATTTCGAAAGGACTCTTAGCCCCCAAGGGCCCCTTATGAACCTTGCTGAATTTATCGAAGGTCGTCGCGATCAGCATTTGGCGGAGCTTTGCGAACTCTTGCGCATTCCCAGCGTCAGCGCCAAGAGCGAACACAAGCCGGATATCGAGCGCGGCGCCCGCTGGGTCGCGGACAATCTCCGCGTTGCAGGCTTCAAAACTGTTGAAATTATCCCGACAAATCTTCACCCTCTCGTCTACGCGGAATCTCTCGAAGCTCCCGGCAAACCCACGATTCTCTTCTATGGCCACTACGATGTGCAGCCTGCCGAGCCTCTCGATCTCTGGACCACGCCCGCCTTCGAACCCACCGTGCGCAACGGCAATCTCTTCGGCCGCGGCACCGCCGACGACAAAGGCCAGGTTCATATCCACCTGAAAGCCCTCGAGTCGCTCCAGAAAGTGAACGGCAAGCTTCCCATCAATGTGAAGGTCTTGATCGAAGGAGAGGAAGAAGTCGGCAGCGTCAGCCTGTGGGACTACGTTCAAAAAAATAAAGAAAAACTAAAAGCCGATGCGCTCATCGTTTCCGATACCTCCATGCTCGGCAAAGGCGTCCCTTCTATTACCTATGGCCTGCGCGGCTTGAACTATTACCAGATTGAGCTGACCGGCCCGGAGCGCGACCTCCATTCCGGCGTCTACGGCGGTGCAGTACCCAATCCGCTCACGATTCTCACTGAACTTTTCGCCAAGCTCCACGACAAGAATTTCCGGGTCGCCGTCCCCGGTTTCTATGACCATGTCGCGAAGGTTTCGAAAGCCGAGCGCAAATCCCTCAATGCCCTCCCGTGGAAGAAAAAAGACTTCGAGAAGGCGGTCGGTGCTCCCGGCTATTTCGGCGAAACAGGTTTTACTACCGTCGAGCGCCTCTGGACTCGGCCGACGCTCGAATTGAACGGCGTCTGGGGCGGCTATCAGGGCGAAGGCGCCAAGACGGTCATCCCGTCAAAGGCGTTTGCCAAATTCTCCACGCGGCTCGTTCCCCATCAGGATCCGCACAAAATCGCCAGGCTTGTCGAGAAGCACGTTCGAAAGCTGCTGCCGAAAACCGTTCATTGCAAATTTGAAGTCTTGAGCACCGGAAAACCCTGGGTTGCTCCGTATCATGCCCCGATTTTCCTGAAAGCCCAGGCCGCCCTGGAAAAAGGCTTCGGCAAAAAAGCCGTTTTCATTCGCGAAGGCGGCTCGATTCCTTTCGTCACGCAGATGCATGACACTTTCAAAGTTCCCTGTGTCTTGCTCGGCTTCGGCCTCCCCGACGAAAATGCTCACGCCCCGGACGAGCACATCGCCCTTGAGAATTATTTCGGCGGCATCAAAGCCATCGCCCACTTCTACGCCGATCTGGCCACCCTCTAACTGATTCATCTTTGCAGGGGCGCGGCATGCTGCGCCCCTGCAAGCTAGAATCCGCGAGCTTTACACACCGCTCAAGCCCATTCGAACTCTGCTCAATCGGCCCAAACACTGCTCAAGCCCGTTCGAAAGCCAGCCTTCAGGCCGCAAACCCGCGTTATTAGCGGCGATTTCCACACGCCTTTTAAAAAACACGCATTTTCTCAAGGTTTTTGGCGATTTTTACTTGCGTTCTAGTAATTCCTTGGCTATAGTCTGTTGCGGCCCGGGTTTTCCGCAGAACACATGGGGTAGTGGACTCGCGGCCTGCCTCGATCGGATCGGGGTGGAAAGAAAAATTAGGAGGATAAGCAGACTAGATGGCAGCCAAGCCAATGAGCAAGACCAAGACCGTGTCGCACATCGCTGAGAAACTCAGCACATCGAAGAAAACCGCCGCTCAATTCTTTGAAGAGCTTTTCAAGCTCGCAGTAAGAGAAGCCAAGGGCGCCGCGGGCAAGTTTGTAATCCCGGGTATCGGCCGCGTCGTGAAAGCGCACCGCAAGGCGCGCATGGGCCGCAACCCCCAGACCGGCGAGGCGATCAAGATCAAGGCGAAGACCGTCGTGCGCCTGCGTCCGTCGAAGGCGTTCAAGGACGCCGTCCTGAAGTAGAAGAAGTTTTGTTTGAGTTTCGGCCCCCGGCGGCCTGAGCGTTCAGGTCTTCGGGGGTTTTTCTCTTCTGTGACGGCTCAGAGCGTCTTGACGTAGGCGATGACGTCCTTGATCTGGTCTGCCTCCAGCGTTTCCTTCATGGGAGGCATCAGCGAGTCGCCGTTTTCGATCCACGTTCTTAGCGATTCATCCGTGATTTTGTTGCCGTTCACAGTGAACGTCCCCCGCTTGTACATTCCCTTTAGGCCGGGGCCGATTTTCTTGGCTTCCTTATCAGGATAATGGCAGATCGAACATTTCTTCTCGAAGACCTCCTTACCTTTTACCGCGGAGCCTGACGAGCCGTGGCTCGCCGCCTTTTTGGAGCTGCTCTTTGCCTGTGGAGCAGGAGGATCCTGCGCGAGCACCGCACCGGCTACAGCCAGAGTTGCCATCCCAAGAATCAAAGTATTCCGCCTCACGATGCCCCCTCGTTTTCGTCAGTTTATGGTCCTGACGTGATCCAAGCTTGCTATGTTGCAAACACTTCTATTCTCCCCAATTGGCGTGTGAATTTCCACTCCCTCACCCGGCACAAAGTACAGGTTCCTTGTCTGCACGACTTGCACCTTCGTACTTTTGACCGCGGCGAAACCGTATGCTAACTATTGGAAAGAATTTATGAGCATGGAAACCCTCACGCGCGCCTGGGAAGTCCTGCAGGACGCCTATCAAGCACAGATGGAAGGCGATTACGATCGCGCCGTCGAGCTCTATCAATCGTCATTGGAGCTGCATCCCACTGCCGAGGCTCATACTTTCCTGGGCTGGACTTATCATTACCAGGGGCGTATAGACGACGCTATCGCGGAATGCAAGCGCGCCATCGAGCTCGACCCGGAATTCGGCAATCCGTACAACGACATTGGCGCTTATCTGATCGAGCTGGGCCGCTTCGATGAAGCGATTCCGTGGCTCGAACGCGCCGTGGAAGCGCGGCGCTACGAACCGCGCCATTTTCCGCACTACAATCTGGGCCGTGCCTATCTCGGCAAAGAAATGTACGGCCAGGCGATGCGCTGCTTCCAGGAAGCGCTTAACGTCGAGCCGCGGTATTCGCTGGCCCGCCAGGCGCTAGCCTCTCTCCGCCGCATGGTAAACTAGTTGGCGTGCGCAGATACGTCCTTTTCGGACTAATCCTTTACCTTTCACTGGCTATGTCTTCGTTCGCCCAGGACCGTTTCGAGTCCGGGCCCCACAAAGGCTTTACGCGATCACCCACGGAACACATAATCGTCGAGATTGAAAGCCATTTTGAAGTCCAGTCCGTCCACGGTGTCATCAAGGATCCAGTCGGCTATCCGATGCCCGACGTGACGTTCGAGATTCGCACTGAATCGGGAAGAATGCGCGAAGCCAAGACCGACAAGATGGGAAGATTTAAGATTTCCGGAGCAACCGCGGGGACGTATTCCTTCAAAGCTACCAAGGACGGCTTTCAATCCGTGATAGGGAAGATCGTAGCTGCCAAGAAGTTGAATCACAAAGCCTCGATTGAACTCACCATGCCACTCGGCGTATGAAGCAACAGGCAAGATCGACCCACGTCATGAATGCGACTCCTGCCCAGTTGGTTTGATGACGCGGTCGTAAATCCACAATAAGAGCGCGGTCAGGACGCCGACGCCGGAAATCACCCACCAGGCCCGCTGCGGCTGGTGCGTGACTTCTCCGAAGTGATGCATGACGCGGCCGCCGAACCATCCGCCGATGATCGAGCCGATTCCAATAGGGAGAAACGCGAAGCCCATGTAGGTACCTTGTTGTCCGGGGGGCGCGAGGCGCGAAATGTATTCGTAGTAGCGCGGCGACTGGATGATTTCGCCGAGGGCCAGGACGAAAATCGAGAGAACCGCGCCAACCACAGTGGGCTGAAAGGCCACGATGAGCCAGGCCAGCGAGGTAATCAGCGTCCCGAGAATGACGGCCTGAAATGCGGGGATCTTGCGGATTCCGTAGTTGATGAGCAGGGTGAGACAAATGACGGCAAGGCCGTCGGTAATCAGGATGAGCTCGACGTCCGCCTTGGCGCTGATGTACGTATGAATATAACCGGGAAGCGAAGTGTACTGCTGCCAGAAGACGACCCAATAACCCGTGAAGATCAAAAGAAAGAGCATGAAGCGCGCATTGGAAAGCACCATGAGGAAATTCCGCAGCGTGACGGAAATGCTGGGCGCCGGTTCATCCGCTTTGCGCTTGGGGTCGCGGAAAAAGAGCAGCACCACAAAGAACATCGCGAAAACGCTGAGCGCGGCGACACGGAATACATTCTCCACACCAAGATGGCGATGGGCCCAGGAGGCGACATAGGGGCCGGCGGCCCCTCCGATGTTCACCATGGTGTAGTAAATGGAATAGCCGATCGAGCGGACGTTTTCCTTGGACGCGCGTGCGGTGGTGCCGACGACGCAAGGTTTGACAAGCGAGATCCCCAGCGCGGGAAGCAGCAAGATGCAGCCGACAAAGAGAACGAGCGGCACCGCATTGCGAACAGGCGCAAGCCAGGAAGCTCCGATCGAGCCGATCAGGAAATAGGCAGCAGCTAAGATCAGGTAGGCCATCGAGAGGGCGCGGCGAAAGCCCAGCTTGTCCGCTACGGCCCCGCCGAAGATGGCCAGGAACCAAACCATGCCTCCGAAGATGCCGGTGAGCGTGCCGGTTTGCTGCGTGGAGAAATTGAGCTTCTCCTGGAGGTACAGCGCGAGCGAGGCGAACGCTCCGTAGTAGGAAAGGCGCTCGAAGATTTCCGTGATGTTGGCCACCCAGAACGGGCGCTCGAAACCAGTTCTGATCTCCTCGAGGCGCTGGCTGAAACTCATTTCTCCCCCTGCCGGAAGCGCAGCGATTGTAATGGAGAGAGGCAAAGAAGCAAGGAGGTAAGGAGATAAGGAAGTAGCGAGCGAGGAGACTCGTCTGAACGACTAAAGGTCTGAAGGTCGAGAAAGGTGGTTGGAACGGAATTCGAGGGCAGATTCCCTTTTCGGAAATTAGGTTAACAATGACAGCCCCCACCCCCCTGTTTTTTGTAAGTATATATTTCTAAAGGGAGTTAAAGTTGTTTGTTTTGATAGACTTCTGAAAGTTTATCATTCTAAATAAGTTATGGCGACGGTGCGGGGAAAGCGCTGTTGGGCGGGATACGGGGGCGGGGTCACTGTAGAGAATGACCGGGGCCGCTCTGCGAGGCTCCCTTCGAAGCTCAGGGCAAGCAGGGTAACCGGGCAAGACTGGGCGGCGATTCACAAGGAAAAATAACACAGAATGTTAGCGATGTCAATAGATTACTCTTGAGTGATTCGAATGGGAGCGTAAAACGTTGAAACGTCAGCACGTTGGAGCATCTGGAAGGTCGCGTGCGAAGCCGGAGGAGAGAGCTCACCTAGAGCAAAAGCGGATTCCTCGCTGCGCTCGGAATGACAATGGAGCCCTCCCGGCTGAACTTCGGCGGGTTAGGCGGGGTGTCGGCGAGGTTTGTCGATGGAATGGCTGCCGAGGCGGAAACGAAAATAACGGGAGTCGCATCCGCGGCAACGATACGGACTGATAAAGAACAGTTTGTGGAGAATCTGCTCCTGGAGGCTTCTTCTTCTGGAGCGGTGAATTGAGGCGCTGCCGCATTCGGGACAAGTGCGGGACTTCGTCAGGGAAAACATGGGACCGTACTCTTTCTGGCCTGGAGTCCAAAATTGTACACCACAGGAGACAAAAACGTTTGGGGACGATGTTTGTGGGCGTGGTGCGAGGTTCGGGATCGGAAGCGGAAAAAGCGTTCATCGCACGTCGCGCAGCGGAGCGGGCTTAGGGAAAAGACAGTGTGAAGGATCTGCTCCAAGATTCCCCTTCTTGTCGAACTAAAGGTTGAGGTGCTATCACAGTTAGGACAAACGGAGGACTTACTGAAGATGGACATGGTCTACATCTCTCGTTATTAGCTGGGGTTAACATTCTACACCCAAATCGTCCATGGAAGAACGTCCCAAAGGAATGTCGGAAGGTTTGACTTTTCTGCTGGATACGAGTGAAGCTAGGAGCAGTAACGGCTGCCGTTTCAAGTAAGAGAGAAGGGTATCGTGTTCTGGGGAGGCTTGATCGTACTTATTGTCGCGATTCTCTTCCTCTTCTTTGGGCTGTTCCATTGGGCCTCGAAGGATCCTGGAATCGATCGCGAGATCGCCAAGCAGCGTTTCAGGCTGAGCAAGAATTGATCGCTATCTATGTCAACAAGGTGAACATCGCGAGATCGCACGCGTGACCCGCAAAATGAAAATGAGAACATTCGAATTCATTCGGACTGTGCCTTTGAAAATAGCTGCGGATGATCCTGAAGCGGGGCATTTAGCGATGAGACGCTGACAGGAAAGGAGGGGTGTCCATGGAATATCCGGTGCATGCGTTCGCCGCTGCAAGAAGGCCCGGAAAAGGACCAGGTTCAGTCATTGGTCCCCAGAAGAGCAAAATTGCAAAACGAACTTCAGTAAGTCTTTTAAATATAGACACTTAGCCCCAAAGGATGTGAGTCAATCTGGCGTGCCTTCGGCCAAAGGGATTAGGAACCAGCCTCCGGCGTTTCAAGCGGCCGGTTTCAACTGCTCACCCGCTCCTCCATTCTTAAGTATAGCGTACTCTATGGTTTAGACTGCCAATCGGGGATAGTTCGGAACTTGCTCTGCAAAACGCGAACGCGCTTACACCGTGGAAGAAGCGCTCCTCGATCTAACGATTGCGGGGATTCTGCTACTCTCCCAGAGTCCGTGCCCGCAATCGTCGGATGGGAATCAAGCCACCAGCAAATTCTCTCTAGAGAAAACACATGATCGAAACAGTGACCTCATCGCTATGGGAAGATCTGATTCACAGCCAACGCTGGGAGGAATTGCGCGCCAGATTGACGGCGACCCATTCCTCCGATATCGCCGAAGCGATGGGGCAAATCCATGCGAAGGAGCAAGCGGTTGTCTTCCGCCTCCTCTCACGCGACCACGCGGCTCAGGTGTTTTCACGGCGCTTACACACTGCCGTGTCGAAAAATGCGCGCAGATGTTCGCCTAGCGACCAAACATGGAATAGGGAATACCCGGCTCGCGTTGCGGGGGCGGCTGCGTCTGCTGTTGACGCTGCGATGCGGCAGCAATCGCGGCATCCGCCGGACGATTGGCGATGCGCTCGAGCGCTTCCGCGATGCGGGACAACTCGAACGAAACCTGGTCGGTTCCGCTGGACCTCTTCAGCACGACGATCCGTTTTCGACTGAAGTAAAGCGCAGTCCAGAACAACAATCCCGTCACAACAGACACGAGAATCATGATCAGGTCGTGGCTCGTGATGGTGACGCTTCTGCCGGCAAAAGTAATTAAGTGGTCCGAGAACAAAGTTTCCTCCTGGGCTGGGCCCTAAGGTTTGTTGGCTTGCGGCTAGATGCAAGCAAGGCTGGGTTGCTACGAGTCGTACTAACGCTTGAGCTGAGGAGATGACTTTCGCAAGGACGCGATCAGGTCATGCGCGGCCGCTGGAGCTTCCACATCCGATTCCGTGATGATCTTGGCGGCGCTTGTGGATTTGCCGTAGAGCTTGCGATTCGCGTCTTCATCGGGACGGAGCGTCGAGCCCTCGAGAGAGATACCGGCAAACGCGCCTCTTGCGCGGGAGTAGCTCAGAATTTCCGCGCGCATGTAAGCGTCAGTGTCGGCGGAAGCTGAACGGCCCTTCGGTCCCGCGGCGGCGGAAGCGTCCGCGCCGAGCTTTACCTTGGTATGAAGTAGGCTACCTGCGCCACGATCGTTCATGACGAGAAAAACGAAGTCGGTGGCTTCTCCGCCAATCTGCAAACCGATGCTACCGCCTTCCAGCGCGTACATGGCTGGCGCGCCCCAAGGACCGGTGAAGTCCTTGCCGGTGCGGCAGACCATCGTGCCGCGGCCGTAGCTGCCGCCAACCACAAACGCGGCTTTCAACACCGACGGCATGACGATAACACAACGAGCCTTGTCGAGCAGGTCCTGCGGAATGTCGTCAGGGACATTGAGGATTTCCTGGATGACTTTTCCGGCGTTTTGAAGACGATCCTGTTCCGTTTTTGCTTCGCCCGGATTTTTCGCGGACGACAATGGCCCCAGAGCAAGTGTGCCCGCAAGCAGAACGATCCAACACTTTGAGTAAGTCATTTGCGGCGCCTCCTAGTGCGCATATTTTTTCCGCGGTGCAAACTTCGCATGTACATTTCGAGCGAGCTGGTAGGGTTGGGGTTCTTGCTTCCAGCGTTGGAAGGGCAACTCTTGGACCAAACTCACAGTGAATCTGGTAGAGGGCTGAGAATTCAATGGCATACAGCGAATGTGGAGACAGATTGTTCGAGGCTGGGCTTCGTGCAGCAGGAGAGAAACCGGTAAAATTTGCAGGGGTTGATGGAAAAAATTAACGGAAATCGTGTACCAGTACCGTTCCTGATGCGGTGATCCAATTCTCCTAAAATTCTGAAAAGCCTCAGGTTACGCAGTGCGGCGAGACGAGCACATACCTAATTTGCCGTTATTAAACACGTGCAGCCACACCCACAAAGAGGAATTTTTCGATGATGACAAGCACTAGGAACCATGGCGCTGCCGCGCGGCATTGAGTCCAGACGCGACGGCAGGCGGGAAAGTCAGCGGGGCCAGAGCCAGCCGAAGGTGCCGGCGGTCAGCATGCTATAGACGAGTCCATCGAAAATTTCTTTGAGGGTTACACTCCAGGGCTGACCCTTCCAGATGCTGTTGACAACGGGTCCCAGGCCGTAGGATATAAAGGCGGCGGTGCCTGCAACGCGAAACACTACGGGGTAGCGCGCGCCGAACGCAACGGTGTAGCCCGTGAGACAGGCGACGAAGACGCCGATGATGAGGCAATAAACAAACCACAGGCCGAGGAATTTCGGCATGTTGGGTGGGCCGCTTGGATACATGGTCAGAAACCCGACCGGCCCCTGCTTGAATCTTTCCTGCTGGGCGGGCGAATTCATGTCCTTGTGGGTGCAATAAGGAAAATGATAGAGACCCGGCTGTAAGCCGGCAGCGCGCAGAACGGGGAGGAGCTTGTCCTCGTCGGGGAGCTGCCGATAGTCCCTGCGGTGATACGGCAGAACCATGTGGCTGATGGAGCTGGCGATAAACACGATCACAGCCGACAGCAGGATGGGGAGCCACAGAGCAAAGAGAGAAACCATGCGCAGCCTCCTTGGAAGAGTAGGTGAACGGCCGGAGAATTGAGCGCGAGGCTATCGGAGAATCGGACGAAGGTCAAGGGGTGGGAGAGCGAGCGGGGGAGCAAAAGCGAGGAGAGACTCCTCTCTGCGCAGGCCGACCCTTTTGCAGGAGCGAAAGGGCAAGAAAAAGTCGGCCTGCTCCGTTCGGAATGACGGGTTGGGGAATGTGACGACAGAACAGCACGTACGCGCGGTTACTTTTAGGGGAGGCGGTTGGCGGCGAAGTCGGCGATGCGCTGGGCTGCGGGCGGGTCGAGATTGGCCAGAGCGGCGATGACGTAGCCGCATTGCGGGCAGATCCGCAGGTCGCCATTCATACCGGGAGCGCCGCCGCCGTGGCCGAAACAGCGGACTCCGCCAGACGTTTGGTCGATGAAACCGTAGGCGTACTTGCCGCCGTTGAAGGCGTCCATTTTTCCGGTGGTGAGAAGTTCGGTGTGCCGCGCATCGAGCAGTTTGTGATTTTGGAGCGCGTTGGCGAAACGCAGCAAATCTTCGACGGTGGAATAGCCGCCGCCGGCGGAAGTCCCGCGCCAGGGCAGCGTGTCCGTGTTCGGCTTCCAAGCATCGCCTCCGCCGGATTTCGTGTAGCCCACGGAACGATCGGGCACGGCCTGGTCTTCGGGCAACGAAGCCGTGGAGGTCATGCCGGCGGGCTTGTAGACGTGTTCGAGGACGTAATCGTAATAACTCTGGCCGCTGACTTTTTCGATCAACACACCGAGCAGCAAGAATCCATAGTTGCTGTACGCCCAGCGGCTGCCGGGCTCGAATTCGAGTCCGCGCTGGCCGTAGAGCTTCACGTAGTCCTGCAAGGTGCGGAGTTCCAGACGATGAGCGTCGAATTGCGGGCCGAAGAAATCGCCAGTGCCGCCTGAATGGGTAAGGAGATGGTGGATGGTGACTTTGGAAGCTACATCTTGATTGGGATAGTCGGTGAGATATTTTCCGAGCGGATCGGTGAGCTTGATTTTGCCGGCCTGCACGAGCTGGAGCGCGGAGACGGCGGTGAACATTTTGTTCATCGAGCCGAGGCGAAAACGAGTGTCGAGCTTATTGGGAATTTTCTTTTCGCGGTCGGCCAAACCGTAGGCGGCGGTCAAGACGGGCTTGCCGTCCTTGGCAATAAGAACGGCGCCGGAAAAGCGGTCGGCTGCAGCGGCTTTTTCCACTTCCGCGCGGAGAGCGGCGAGGGCCGCGTCTTGACTCATGCGCGGCATGGGAAATTCCGCCGGTGGCGGAATGGCCCGCAGATCGAGCTCTTTAATGCGATGAGGCTCGGCGGGCTCGACTTCGATGGTGAAGCGCGCGAATTGATCGGAGCCCCGTTCTTTGACAACTCCCGTTAGCCGCGTGGGGGCGGATTCTTCGACTTTCTTGAAGTCGAAGCCGCCGGTTTGATTGCGAAATCCAAATTCCTGGTCGATGTCGGCAGCGTGCGATGGATTGTTCTTCTGCAGGTATTCGAGGAGCACGGCGCGATCGCCGGAATTGAAGGCATCGAGCCAAGCCGAGAATTGATGAGCTGCCGGAGTATCCGGAAACTTTGTTTGGGCTGAGCAGAGGAGCGCGGCGGCAAAGAAAACGGCGAAGAGTCGTTTCATGGCCATCATCCTAGTCGAAAATAGGGAAGCAGGGAGAAGAAATCTGGCACTGAGCCTCGACTTCTTAGCCCACCGGTATGCAAACAACCCGCCCGGATGCTCCCAGTTGTGGTTAGAATAAGAGAGACAGCCTATTCGGGGGAGAACGAATCGTTCCCAGGCGATTCGGGATTCCAAACAGAGCTTTCCTGGGGGTTGAAGATGAAAATGTATCATGTAGTGCGCAAAGCAGCTTTCTGCCTTGCTTTGTCCGGACTGACTATTCCTTTCGCGGCCCATGCTCAAAGCCAAGTCCTGGGTGAGTTGCAATTGGTCGGAAAGACCAAGGCGGATAAAACATCCGGAGTCTGGGTCGATGGACAGTACGTCGGCTACGTCAATGAGTTGAAGGATAACAACAAGATTCTGCTTCTGCCCGGTGAACATGAGATTGCCGTGCGCCAGTCTGGGTATACGGATTTCAGGCAGAAGGTGGTTGTGGAACCACGCAAGAGAATCGTCTTGCAAGTCGTCATGCTGAAGGATCCACGGACGCAGTTTCCAAAAGTCACATCTCAGATCAAGCTACAAGTCACGCCGGAGAGAGCCGCTGTTTTTGTGGACGACGCTTTCGCCGGAACCGTCGGTGAATTCAGCGGCGCGGGGCATGGGATGCTTGTCAGCCCTGGGAAGCATCGGATCAAGATCGCCCTTCCCGGATATCAAGCCTTCGACACAGAGGTCAACTTGCTGGCGCAGCAGAAAATCACGATCAAGACGGACTTGCTTCCCGGAAGCATCACGCAGGCCGGACCCTCCATAAAACAAAACTAGAGAAGATATAAGTGACGACGCAGCTCGCTTCCCGTTTGGGAAGATAAGACTCGAAATACCACGTCGAATCGCCGCGACAAAGAGCACACCTGTTTCGATGAGCTCAGGTGAAGGTATCGTGCGCTTAGGTGCGGGCGGTGACGGCAGATTGAGGAGCGGCAGAAAGGGCGCGGAGAGATTCCGTGTAGGGGGCGCGGGCGATGCCGCGTTCGGTGAAGATGGCGGCGATGTAGCGGGCGGGTGTGACGTCAAACGCGGGATGTGCGGCATGGACGTCGGGTGCGATGCGGATGCCCTGGAAGTGAGTGACTTCAGCGGCGGAACGCTCTTCGATGGGAATGTGATCGCCGTCGGGGATGGAGAGATCGAACGTGGAGACCGGTGCGGCGATGTAAAAGGGGACATTATTTTCTTTGGCGAGGACGGCGATCTGGTAGGTGCCGATTTTGTTGGCGGTGTCGCCGTTGGCGGCGATGCGGTCCGCGCCGGTGACGATGGCGCTGACTTTTTCTGTTTTCAGGAAATGACCGACCATGTTGTCGGTAATGAGCGTGAGCGGGATGCCGCCCTTGTGGAGTTCCCAGGCAGTGAGGCGCGCGCCCTGGAGATATGGGCGCGTTTCGGGAACGAGGACGTGGAGTTTTTTCCCCTGTTCGAATGCGACGCGGATGACGCCTAGGGCGGTTCCGATGCCGGCGGTGGCGAGCGCGCCAGCGTTGCACTGGGTCATGACGCGGCCGTCGCGGGGCATGAATTCAGCACCGAAGCGGCCGATGGCTTCGTCCGTAGCTTTTTTTTCAAGATGAATTTTCTGGGCTTCTTCGACCATGGCTTGCTTGATTTTGGCGAGGTCGGAAGTCTGCGAGGCGAGTTCCGCGAAGCGGCGCTTCATGCGCTCGAGGGCCCAGAAGAGATCCACGGCGGTGGGGCGGGTTTTGGCAAGCGTGTCGCAGATTTCCTGGAATTCCGGGCGGAGGGCTTCGACGGATTTCGCAGAGGAGTGCAGAACGCCCAGGGCCACGCCCATGGCAGCGGCGACGCCGATGGCAGGTGCCCCGCGAATGACCATTTCGCGGATGGCTTTGGCGACTTCGCGGTAATCGGTGTAGGTGTGGCTGACTTCTTCGGCAGGGAGGAGACGCTGGTCGAGCATGACCACGCCGCGGTCGGTCCATTGGATGGGTTGCGCTACGTACATCTAAAGTGCCCCTCGATCTCAGTGCTGTGCAGTCGAGCCGATGTTTAAGTCGAGATTCTTCGACTGCGCGACCCGACGCCCCAGAAACCGGGGCGCAAGAGAAAATCGGATCGTTCCGCTCAGAATGACAAAAAGGAGCGGCAGCGTTCTGAAGATAGTCCCATTGTAGCGAAGGCGGGCGGCCAAGACGAATCCATCACTTACCCATCGGCATTTGCGTGAAGCCCTTGGTGGCGATGACGGACGTGACGGCGATCATGGAGTTGTAGCCGAGATGAAGAAGGAAACTGGCGACGACGGTGCCGGTGCGGGCGCGCGCGAACGTGAAAATAACGCCGACAAGAGTGAGCAGGGCCACGAGGCCCCAGGTCCAGCCGAGCTGCGCTCCGTGCATCAAGCCAAAGAGGAGCCCGGTGATCAGAATGCCGGGGAGGACACCGAGGGATTTCGCGAAAAGGGGATAGAGGTAGCCACGGAAAACGGTTTCTTCGACGAGCGGCGCGACGAATACGGCCATGGCCATCAGCAACATGGCGCCGGTGCGGCTCTTGAAGAGTTCCTGGATGGGGACGTGGTCCACATTCTTGATGCGCGAACTGGCGATGGCGACAAAGATGGCCAGGCCGCAGCCGGAAAAGAAATACATCCACGGACTTCCTTTGCCGGCAATGGGGTCGGTGTTCAGTTTCTTCCAGCCTAACGTTTGCCAAAAAGGAAGACCTCGGAGCACGGAGAGCGTCACATACAGAAAAAGAAATATGAGAGCAAACCAGAGGATATTGGTCCCTACGAGGAATTGCGGTTTGGATTCGATCAGTTGTTGCAATTGCTTTTGCGAGAGGTGCCTGTTCGCGGAAAGCAAAAGGACGCCGCCGACTTGGACGATCACCAGGCTACCGAAGCCGAAAACGAGAAAGACCACGAGATGCACCCAAGACCAGGGAATGCGCAGGTCTTCGGGAAGAGAAGAGCTTGCGTAGGTGGCAGGGCTAAGCGCGGCATAGGAAATGGGGTCGCCGGCGAGCGGAGGCGTGAGCGGTTCCGGCGGCGCGAATTTGGTAGTCTGGTCCGGTGCAAGCTGCGCGGGAAAATTCTCATCGGGCGGTTTCAGCGGGTTGTCGTCGAAGAGAGTCATCGTTTTCCAGGGCGCGATTTCCTTGGCCAGCCAGCGGCCAGCGCGGCGGCGACGAGCGGCAAGAGCAGCTCGTGGTGACCGGTGATGGCGTAGCCGTGCGATGCAGATCCGCCGCGGCCGTGGGCTGGCGCGGTGGGGCGCTTCACTACATTCTGCATCGGACGATAGTGCTGGATAAAGTCGAAATTCGCGGTGGTAATCGGGCGAAGCGGAACGCCGAGATTGCGAACGACAGAAACAGCTTTCAGAAAAATCTCGGGCAGAAGAACCGCTGAGCCCCAGTTGAGATAAACGCCACCGGGATGCATCTGCTGCACGAGTGCGCAGAACAACCGGAAGTCGCGATGCGTGGCATCGCCAAGTGCCGCGCCGTCGGCGGCGGGATGCATGTGCGGGATGTCCGTGCCGATGGCGAGATGGATCGTTACCGGGATACGATGTTTGTAAGCGGCGGCGAGCACGCTGGAATTCACGTGTTTGACTTCAATGATCCCGCTCGAAAGATATTGTCCCGCTGCTTCGCCGTACCCGATGCGAACGCGCTGCCCGAGCTTGGCGATTTCGTTGAGATATCTTCCCGTTTCTTCGGCCATGCCGAACTGGCCGTCGCCGAGGCCGGCTTCGACGTCTTCGGAGGTATTTCCCGCAAGGGCGATTTCGAAATCGTGAATAAGCGCGGCGCCATTCATGGCGATTCCGGAGACGAAGCCGCGTTTCATCAAATCGATTAGGACGGGGCCGAGGCCGACTTTGATGACGTGCCCGCCGATGCCCCAGAGAATGGCTTTGCGCTGCTAGCGCGCCTTGTGGATGGCGGTGAGTAAATGCCGCAGATCTTCGGCGGCGAGGATACTTGGAAGTGAATCGAGAAATTTTGTGAGCGAGGCGTTCGCGCCAGGCGGCTTTGCAAAATCGCGGATACTGACTTTGCTCTTGCGCGAGGCAAGCGGATACGTGCGCACCGCGCCAAGCGTGACGGGCTGGATGGAGTAGATGCTCATGGAACAGGGAACACTTTAACGGCAAAGAGCGAATGGGTGCAAGGAAAGTGGGGATTGTCTCAACAAAGGAACCGGCCGACGGGAATTACACCGCCCAGGGAAACGATGAGAGGAATGTCAGCCACACAGGAGATGGCGATTCCGCCCAATCGCCACAGGCGATCCGCCCGTCCGTTTCCTGCAATCCATTGTGAAGCGGACAGGGGACCAGGCAATATCAGAATGGCCATGATAGTCCATTCGATCCATCGCACGGGAACGTAGACGCAGAG
>WNFH01000472.1_pt1 | contig 25763 bp, 21 predicted proteins | sample 5400411 | NCBI WGS metagenome assembly WNFH01 (sample SAMN13153347, study PRJNA577476) | soil metagenome | isolation source: 200 cm saprolite under Douglas fir tree site 2 hole 3 | place: USA:California | collected 2015-04-18 | reverse complement strand
CCCGGCTTTTGCCCGCGAAACCAATGGGAGCCCGGTTCACGAACGAAGGCGATGATGTGATGAACGATCGTGCGCTCGGTAGGGCGGACTTCGGCGGCCTGGATCCATCTGTCTTCGGTGAATCCGGTGGGGACGATCATGTGTTGGTAGTCGATCACGCCGGAAGCAGGAACGTCGAACGGCACAGGCAGTTCGTAGACGCGATCGGGTTTCCCGATGCCCCAGCCCTCCACCCATTCGACCGGCGGAGGCATGTCCTTGGGATCGCCCTTCGGCGCGCCGGCATCGGCCCACTTTGCAAGCGTCTCGATTTCGGAAGGGCTGAGACTCATAGCGTTGGAGAATTTGCCGTAGCGAGCATCAGCAAACCACGGCGGCATCTTTCCCGTTTGCACGTCCAATTTCATCGCCATGGCCCAAGGCCGCGTCTGTTCATAGGTCAGCATAGAAAATGGTCCAGCTTCGCCCTGCCGATGGCAAACCTGGCAATTCCTCTGAAGAATCGGGGCTACGTCCCTGGCAAACGTCGGAGCTGCGGACGGCGCAGGCGAATTTGTCGACTGACCAAACGACAATGTCGCAGATAGGAGAAGCACCAGGGTAAACAAAAGGCGGCCATTCATTTACAGACCCCTCCGGTGAAAACGTGGGCGGACGGAAAGTATATCTGGGAAAATCGGCGCTTCAGAGAACTATTGGATAGCGAGCTTATCTACGCACAGTGTTACTGGGGGCGCGTTGGGGGATCCCCGGGCGCATTGGCAGCGCCCTTGGGCTTTGCGATCGTGGAGAGGGTCTCCACGTTAAATTTCTTGTAGTCCCAGTAGCGCGTCACAACGCTGGCCTTGATGCCCTTTACCAGCAGGAACCGCACGCCGATGTGCGCTTCTCCGTAAGTCGGGAGCCACACCTCGTTATTCACAAACGCCTGCTCGAACACAAAGCTTGTTCCTTTTTGCAAATTCGCGAGCAAGCCGCCGCCAATCTTTACATCGCCGACGAAATAGGCCTCCAGCCGGGCTACCTGGTGCGCTTTTTCGTCTACCCACACGACCCCGGCAAGTTTCTGCACGATTTTTTCCACCAGCTTGCGCGGCTTGAAATCCGGATTCGGCTCGAAATCGAATACCAGCACGTCCAGCCCGCGGAATCGCTCGCGGCGCGGATTCACAAACTGGCACGCGCGCAGGAAAATTTCGATCCCGGGTTCATCCTTGTCTTCCTCCTTCCCTTCTTGCCGGGCTTTTTCTTCCTTGGCTTCGCGCTTCTGCAGCTCCTCGATTCGTTTGCGGGTCTTGTCGTTTTCTTTCTTCTGATCCTCGGCGCTCAGCTCCTTGCCGTCTTTTTTCACCAGCGTCGTCACTTCGTGCCCGTTGAGGTAGAAAAAGGTGTACTCGCTGGCCTCGCGCTTCTTCACCCGGCCGTCGCCCTCGAACTCCGTCTCTTCTTCAGATTGCGAGCCTGCGTAGTTCTCCCGGATCTTGTCGGTAACTTTCTGGTTTTCGTCGATTTCCTTGAAGAGCGCCTTGAGGTCCGGCAACTGCACTTGCGACTTTTTCGGGAAGTCGAAGACGCGTTCGCCCACGGTCCCGTTGATCGCCGCGCGTGTCACGCCGATATCATATTTGTCGCCGCCCCGGTGCAATTCAATCTTGTGAGGAAGTTTCACGCCCTCGACAGCGCGGTAATCGTCGTACAGAATCTCTTCCTCGACGCCGCCTACCGTCGCGGCTTCCTTCACGACCAGGTGCGTCTCCGGATCGAAGTACACCTGCCGCTTCACGCCCGTCGCAGCGGTCAGTTCCAATTGCAGAGCGTCTTTCCCGCGCACTTGCGCGTGACCCGCGAAAGTCACCGCCATTTTGACCTTTTTGGGATTGACCAAATGAGAGTTGTAATACTGCGCGGCGGCTTCCAGCTGCACTCCTTCCGGACCGACCAGCGTGCCGGGTTCCCCGCCCGCTGTTTGATGCCAGGCGGACTTTCCGTTGTAGGCTTCAATCCAGCTCTTTTCATTCACGAGCAGTTCCATGTAGTAGCGATTCGGCAGTTTGGTATCGAGGGTGTACGTCCCCGCTTTACCGTCGCCGCTCGTAAACGTTCCTTCCAGCGTGAGTGTTTGGATCTTGCTCAGAGCCTTCGACCCGCCGGCGGCCTTGACATACTGCGCGACAATCTTTCCTGCTTCCTGTGCGCGCGCAGGACAAGCCGTGCCGGTCAGGATCAACGCAATGAGGATGATGCGAAAGGGTGTGCGCATAGGACTCAAGGGTAGGAACGCAATCCCGCACAGAAAGTTTCGCACAAATGCTGTGAGAATCGGTGTTTTGCCGGGAGGTCAGAACCGGGTCATTTCGTAGCGCAGGGCCACCATGGGATCCAGCAGCTTGGCGCGCCACACAATTCCATCCTGCAGCGCAGCGCGCGCCATGGATCAATTCACTGGCTTTGGGCGGTTTAGATACTTCTCATAAAGCATCTTGTGCCGGTTGTTCGTGGACGTGAGCTGGCCTCGTATGAAAAGGTAGCGCACATCGGTGGTCAGCTCGAGCGGATCGCCGTTGGTGACAATAAGGTTGGCGATTTTGCCCGGCTCGATCGTTCCAATTTGATTGTCCAGGCCGAAGATGCGGGCCGGGTAAACGGTCACGGCTCGCAGCGCTTCGTCATACGGGAGGCCGTGGGCCACGGCGTTGGCCGCGTTCTGGCCCAGGCGCCGCGCGAAGGAATTGTCGAAACTCGCGAAGGCGAATCTCACGTCGGCAGCCGCAAGCTCCGCGGGCTGGGAGAGCAGACGATCGTAGGGATCGTCCTCGTCGAGCGGCGATGTTAGAGTCGGGCGAAGAATTACGGGTATGCCCTTCGAACGCAGCAGATCCTTGACCTTATAGGCCTCGGAACCGCCGGCGAGAATCATGCGCAGCTTTTGTTTTTCGCAAAACTCGAAGGCGTTGCGAATGTCGCGGGCGCGGTCGGCAAACACCAGCACGGGCAGCTCGCCGCGAATCACCGGCACGAGCGCTTCCAGTTTTACGTCGCGATCGTACTTCGTGGCCGATCCTTTCTCCAGGGCTTGCGCGTAGTGGCGGGCCCGCTCAAGCCAATCCCCGAGTTCGTTCACTTGCTTTTCGTATTCCTGCTTGGCTTCGCTGAAAGGTTTTTCTTTTCGCGTGAAGGTCGCAAAATCAAACGTTCGAGTTTCGATCTCCGGCCAATTCAGCACCATCGCCGCGCTTTTCTTCAGGAGCATTTCATCGATCGTCCAGCCGGAAAGATGAATCGCTGAAGCCTGCCCGCCGAGCACGCCGCTCGAGCCAAACGAGTCCATGCCGCCGCTCGCCGGAACCGCGAGAACTTCCGTGATGCCCGCTGCTCGCGCCACAGGAATGTGCTCGCTCGAGGGTAAGACCGCGGTTGCCGCGACCACGTCCGGGTTGTAATTCCCGGTTTCGCTCGAGTCGACGGTGGCGCTCACTGCTCCAATCTCGCGCAAGCCCATCTGCGTGATAGCGTCGAACATCCCGGGATAAACCTGCAGGCCCTTGGCATCAATCACCTGAGCGCCCGCGGGAACGTCAACGTTTGCGCCGACGGCGGCAATTTTTCCATCGCGGATGACCACTGTGCCATCGTCGATGGCATTGCCCGCGAGCGTGAAAATCTTCGCGTGCGTGATCGCGACGGTGCCCGATGGCTGAGATTGAGCAGCCGCAGCAGGAAGGAAGCAAAGGAGACCCAGGAAGCACAGGAGTTTGCGAGACAAGAAAATCGCTTTCACTGCGCACCCCCGGTGGAACTCACCAGCGCTGGCGGCTTGGGTTTTTCTTCCGGCTTCTTTTCTTCTGGTTTTTTCTCTTCCGGTTTCTTGGCATCCGGCTTCTTTTCGTCCGGTTTCGGGCCGATGGGTACCGTCGCGTCCGGCTTTTTCTCAGCGGACTTCTTTTCCTTTTCGATGAGCGCCTTCTTCTCCTTTTCGCGCTCGGAGCGCTGCGCGATGTCGCGCTGGCGGTCGAAGTACACGCGGCCATCGATCAACGTCTTCTGCACGACCGCGTACGCGCTGAGCGGATCATGATTGTAAATCACCAGGTCGGCGTCCTTGCCGACGTCAATCGACCCAACGCGCTTGTCAATGCCAAGCTGCATCGCGGGATTCAGCGTGACCAGCTTGAGCGCTTCTTCATGCGACAGGCCGCCGAACTTCATGCTCTTCGCGGCTTCCTGATTGAGATGTGTGGCTTCCTCCGCGTCATCGGAATTGATGGAGACGTTCACGCCACGGCGCGTCATCAAGGCCGCGTTGTACGGAATCGCGTCGTAGGCTTCCACTTTGTACGCCCACCAATCCGAAAAGGTTGACGCACCGACTCCGGCAGCGGCCAATTCATCGGCAACTTTGTAGCCTTCGAGGACGTGCTGAAACGTGCGAACTTTGAAGCCAAACTCTTTCGCGACACGAAGCAGCATCAGGATTTCATCTTCGCGGTAGCAATGCGAATGCACGTAGCGCTTGCCTTCGAGCACTTCCACCAGCGGATCGAGCTTGAGGTCGCGGCGCGGCGGGATGAGATTTTTTTCTCCGGCGGAAACGCGCTTGTGGTAGTCGTCCCAGGCTTTCTTGTAGTCGCGCGCTTCCGTGAACGCGCCGCGGATGGTCTCTTCCACGCCCATGCGCGTGGCCGGATACCGCTTGGGCTGCCCGGGAAGACTGAAATTCGAACGCTTGGGGTTTTCGCCCAGGGCAAACTTGATTCCCGGCAGCGCACCTTCGAACGGCAGCTTCGCGGCAGGCTGGCCCCAGCGCAGCTTGATCACTTCGGTCTGTCCTCCGATGGCATTGGCGGAGCCGTGGAGAATATTGGCGGCGGTCACGCCGCCGGCGAGATCACGATAAATGTCAATATCGTCGGAATCGATCACCTCGGCAATATTCGCCATCGACGAAACAGACACGCTGCCCTCGTTGACGCTGCCGTCCACGGCGATATGCGAATGGCAATCGATGATCCCCGGCATGACGAATTGTCCGGCGGCATCAACGATCTGCGCATCCTTGGGCGCCTTGATGGACTGTCCGACCTCGACGATCTTGCCATCCTTAATCAGGATGGAACCGTGCTCGATGGCCCCGTGCGAAACGGTGAGAACCGTCGCGTTCTGAATCAGGATGACGGATGGCGCGTCGGGCGGATTCGCCGCACACCGGGCGTGCGGTGCGAGGCCAGCAAAAAACGTAACAGCCAGTCCGGCGATAGTTCGCTTCATCGTTGCGCCTCTCATCGCTCACCTCGCACAGCCGAGCTCCCGGGTTTGACGCCGGTAAAGTCGATCGGCAATCCAAGGACGCTGATGGCGCCCTTCAGCGAAGTCCCGTCGAACGTTCCGCTGAAGGTCGCATCCGTCGGCCCCTGGTCGAGCGGAATATTAATCGTGAAGCTGAATTTGTCTCCGCTCAAATAGCCGCTGATGATACTGGTTGTGCCGCGCTTGCCTGAGACCGTGCCGGAGACCGTGCCGTCTTTCTCCATGGTGAGGTCCGCCGTGGATTCCTCCGGGCCTTCAGGTGTGGTGTAGGAAAGTTTCCACTTCCCCGTGATGTCGCCCTTCGGCGCGTCTTTCGGTTTCTCCGGTTCGCGCGGCTCGTATTTACGTCCGTCCACAAACACCAGCTTGATTTTTGTTTTTTCCTCGAAGAGATCGCCGTCGGTGACCACCAGATTCGCGATTTTCCCGTTCTCAATCGACCCCAGCCGGTCGGCGACGCCAAAAATTTCCGCGGGAGAGAGGGTCAACGCACGAATCGCGGCCTCCGGCGCGAGACCCGCGTCAATGGATTTTTTCGCCGCTTTAACAATATCCTTCGGCGCCGTGATGCCTCCGGAATAAAACGCGAATTTCACGCCGGCCTTGGCAAGCGCTCCTGGGGAAGACGGCGCGCGATCGCGGAACTGCAGTGTTCGCAGCGAAGGCTTGTCTTCGGGGTCGGCGTCTTTCTCGCCTTCCGGCCATTTCAGATTCACAAGCACGGAAAGTTTTTTGGCGGCAACTTCGGGGGCGACCTCATAGGCCATCTGCCCGCCATAGAGAACGCCTTTCACTTGCCAGCGATCGACCAATTCCAGCGCGCGGCGGAGTTGCACGGAATTATTCGCGGGAATCAGAACCAGCGCGTGATCTTCCAGCACATCGGCAAGCGCGGCTTCGGTGCGGTCATATCGGGGACGCTCGATGCCGCGCGGATTTTTTTCGTACGCGGCTTGCGCTTTGGTGCTCCAGTCCGTGTCCAGCCAGACCTGATGAACATAAGCGAGCACACCCATGAGCGAACTTGGAAATCCGCTGCCGAAACCTCCCGAGACCTGCAGCGACACGGGAATCGCCACAGGTGATTTTACAACCAGGTCACCGGCGCGCTCTCCCCCAAGATCGAGCACGGCCGCCTGACCCGGAAAGAATCCGCCCTTCGGCGCGGACACCACGGTCGTGAAGCCCGCGGAGCGCCAGGTTTCGATGCGCTTTTCGCCGAGGCTGACTTCGTCCGCCGCGCTCCGCCACGGCGTGGAACCCGGTCGGTCCTGCGGGCCGCGAGATGTTTCCTGCGGGCGGCGTGGCCCGCCTTCGCCTCCAGTTGGGGACGGCGCGGCGGGGATGCCCACATCCGTGAACGAATCGACGAGACCGGGATAAACCGTAAGGCCCTTGCCTTCAATGACCCAGGCTTCCGGTGGAATCGCCACGTCTTTCCCGACGGCGGCGATGATCCCGCGCGTGAGGACCACGGTGCCGTTTTCGATGGGCGGCCCGGAAACCGGCACGATTTTTGCCCCGCGAATGGCAAAGTATTGCGGCTCGCCTCCCTGTCCAAAGAGAGTCGGCGCGCCATAGGAAAGCAGTACAAGCGCGCTAAGGCACACTGCTGACGCACACCTGCGAATCAGGCTGGAACGCATGCAAACTCCTCGCGAGAGAGCGTTGGAAGGACCCCGTCCCCCGGTAAACGTAAAGTCAGACGGATGAGGCTAGTGGGAAGTTTCGGCAGAGTCAAGCAAGCGGGGCCAAAAAAGTAAAGAATTCCTGAAACAAAATAATGGGGTCGCTCGTTTCTTCTATTGCATTCCCATAGGGACTGTGGCATCTAGGTATGGGTATCCCATAGGAGCCACGGGAGAAAACGATGGGCGATAAGAAAGACGTTTGGCAGGGCACGCTGGCCTTGATGGTCCTCAAAACGCTCCAGGCGCTGGGGCCGCTTCACGGCTACGGCATCGCGCGCCGCATCGAGCAGACCAGCGGCGACCTGCTGGCCGTCAATTACGGCACGCTATACCCCGCGCTCCTCAAGCTGGAGCAGGAGGGCTACATCTCTTCCGAATGGGGCACCTCCGACAACAATCGCAAAGCCAAGTATTACAAGCTCACGCGCGCCGGGCGCAAGCAGTTGGAGAAAGAAGCGCGCGAGTGGGAGCAGACGACGGAAATTCTGGCCCGCTTCCTCGCGCCAGGAAAGGAATCCGCATGAGATCGTTGCGCGCGCTGCTTTTACGGGTGGGCGGTTTGTTCCGCAAAACCCAGTACGATGCGGACCTTTCCTCCGAACTGGAGAGCCATCTCCGGATGCACATCGAAGAGAATTTGCCTGCAGGAATGAGCGCGGAAGAGGCGCGGCGCCAGGCGCTGATCAAACTTGGCGGCGTGGAGCAAACCAAAGAGATGGTTCGCGAGCGGCGCGGGCTCCCGATTCTTGAAATATTGCTGCGGGACCTGCGTTTCGGCGCGCGCATGCTGGCGAAGAATGCCGGTTTCACCCTGGTCGCGGTGTTCACGCTGGCTCTGGGCATCGGCGCGACAACGGCTATCTTCAGCGTTGTGTATGGCGTTCTCCTGCGCCCGCTTCCCTACCCCAAGCCGGATCAAATCTTCCAATTGTGGGAAGTCAACGCGAAGGGCCACCGGGTGAACTTCACGGAGCCGAATTTTTCAGACATGCGGAGCACCTCCCGAAGCCTCGAAGGCCTCGCCGAATGCGATGCGGGACCTTTTACAATAACGGGCGGCTCGGAGCCGACGCGGACCCTCGCGGCAGTGGTCTCCCGGGATTTTTTTAAAGTGATGGGTGTTTCACCGCTCTTCGGCCGTGGTTTCCATGCCGAAGATCAGCGCGAAGGCGCGGCGCCGGTGCTGCTGGTCAGCCATAGCTATTGGCAGCAATACCTGGGCGGCTCAACAGACCTCTCGAACCTCAAGCTTGCCGCCGATCACAAGGTTTTTTCGGTCGTCGGGGTAATGCCGCAAAGGTTCCGCTTCCCTGATAACGCTGACTTCTGGGTACCGCGAGAAATTTATCCGCCAAATAATGAGAGCCGTACGGCACACAATTGGCACGTCTTCGGCCGCATGCAGGATGGCGTCACTCTGGAGCAGGCGCGCGCCGAATTCACAACGATCGCCCATCGCTTGAAGCAACAGTACGGTCAAGACATCGACATGACGGACGCGGCGGCCGAGCGCCTGCAAGACGCCATGACGGGCCAAGTCCGCTCCGCTTTGGTGCTTCTGCTTGGCGCAGTCAGCTTTCTGCTGTTGGTCGCCTGCGCCAACGTGGCAAATCTTCTTCTGGCGCAAGCAGCGCGGCGTGAGCGCGAACTGGCCATTCGCGCGGCGCTCGGCGCGGACCGGCGCCGTTTGGTTTGGCAATTTCTGATGGAAGCGGCTCTGCTTTGCGGCATGGGCGGAATGATTGGAGTGTTCGCGGCCCGCTGGGGCGTGGACGCTCTCGTCGGACTGGCCCCAAAGGAACTGCCCCGTTTAGATTCGGTTTCTCTGAATCTGCCCGTGCTTTTATTTGCCCTGGGTCTGTGCATTTTGCTGGCAGCGGGCCTGGGCATCCTCACCGCGGTTCGCGCCACTTCGGGAGACGTCCGCGAGGCTCTGGCCGAAGGCGGCAAACAGCAGGCTGGCGGACAGCGCGAACAACGAATCGGCCGCACAATCGTCGCCGGTCAGCTCGCGATTACCCTGGTTCTGCTGGTTGGGGCAGGCCTCCTCGGCCGCAGCCTGATGCGCGTGCTTTCCGTGGATCCGGGATTCCGCACGGAACATGTCGTCACCATGGACCTCTCGTTTGCTTCGCTCGGCGACAAAGACGCGGAAAAAACGCTGCAAGTGAAGAAGCTCAATGATCTGTTTGCGCGCCTGCGTGCAATCCCGGGCGTCGAAGCCGTGGGCGGAGCCAACGCGCTGCCGCTTGCAAGCGACTTTATGGCCAACGGCACATTCCTCGTGCTCAATCCCGGGCAAATCCCAACTCGTATGGAAGATTTTGAGCGGCTGATGCACGACCCTTCCATCACCGGCTACGCCGACTACTGCGTGGCCAGCGAGGACTATTTCCGCGTGCTGGCCATTCCGCTTCTGCGCGGACGGCTCTTCGAGGAACGCGACGTGATGGACGCGCCCCACGTGGCAGTAATCAATGACGCCCTCGCGCGCACCCGTTGGCCGAACGAAGATCCGCTCGGCAAAACCATTGAGTTCGGCAACATGGACGGCGATCTGCGGCTTCTCACTATCGTCGGCGTGGTCGGTGACGCTCGCAACAGCAGCCTGGAAACTCTTCCAAGTCCCACGGTCTACGTAAACTATCGTCAGAGGCCCCAGTCAACGGACCGATTCGCCGTTGTGTTAAGGACCGCCCTGCCGCCCTCTGCCGTGGTTTCTGCCTCGAGGGAGATTGTTCGCGAAATCGATCCGGATGTACCGGCGCGCTTCGGCACTTTCGCGCAGGTTTTCTCTTCCTCGTTGTCCGCGCGGCAGTTCAATCTCACTCTGCTCGTTGCGTTCGCCGCAACTGCGCTCTTGCTCGCCGTGGCCGGCATTTACGGCGTGATGGCCTATACGGTCGCGCGCCGCACACGTGAAATCGGCGTCCGCATGGCTCTCGGAGCTGCCGCAGGTGACGTTCTCCGCCTGATATTGGGTCAGGGACTGTGGACAACGGTGATCGGCGTGGCAATCGGGGTAGCCGGCTCCTTCGCGCTGTCGAGAACGATGCATTCCCTGCTGTTCGAGGTGAACGCCGCCGACCCAGTAACTCTTGTCGGGAGCGCCCTGCTTCTCGCAGGTGTGTCGCTGCTGGCGTGCTGGATCCCGGCGCGCCGCGCCATGCGCGTCGATCCCATGGTCGCGCTGCGCTACGAGTGAGTCTATGAACTTCTTGGCGTAACTGTTTGGAGTCAAGTCGCGAGTGGCAGAGGCGGTTATGAGACAACTGCAAGCATGGCTGTTGCGGCTGGGCGGGCTCTTCCGCAAAGACCAGCGCGACGCCGAGTTCTCGTCAGAGCTGCAAAGTCATCTCCAACTGCACATCGACGAAAATTTGCGCGCAGGCATGAGCCCCGGCGAAGCGCGGCGCCAGGCGCTCATCAAGCTGGGCGGTGTCGAGCAGACAAAGGAAATCTACCGCGAGCGGCGCGGGCTTCCAGTCCTTGAAGTGTTGCTGCACGACATCCAGTACGCCCTGCGCACGCTGCGAAAAAATCCGGGATTCACGGCCGTCGCGGTATTGACGCTGGCGCTGGGGATTGGTGCCAATTCGGCCATTTTCCAGATGCTTGACGCGTTGACCATGGGATCGCTCCCGGTGCGCAACCCGCAAGAGATTGCCGAAGTCAAAATTGCAGACAAGCATGGGGCTAGGGGCAGCGTCCAATTCTGGAATGCGCAGGCGAGTTATCCGCTATGGGATGAGATCCGTCGACGTCAGCAAGCCTTTTCCGGCATTTTTGCGTGGAGTCCCGGCCAGTACAACCTGAGCCCGAGCGGAGAAGCGCGCTGGGCGTCTGGGCTGGAGGTCAGCAGCAGTTTCTTCAGTACGCTGGGGATTCAGCCGGCGCTGGGTCGGGTCTTCGTCGATACGGACGATCAACCCGGTTGCAGCGCTCCGAGCGTGGTGCTTAGTTACGCGTTCTGGCAAAGCGAGTACACCGGAGATCTGTCGGCTATCGGCAAGAAACTTACGCTGGAGCGCCACCTCTACGAAGTGATCGGCGTTGCACCCGCGAATTTCACGGGACTTGAAGTCGGCAAGAAATTTGACGTGGCCATTCCGCTCTGCGCCGAAAGCCTGGGTAGCGCGGAAGACAACCGTTCGAACTCCAGCGCCGAGTGGTGGCTGGTGGTGATGGGCCGATTGAAACCGGGATGGACGATCGAAAAAGCCAGCGAACATCTTGCCACGATTTCATCGGGCGCGTTTGAGTCATCACTCAGGCCGGACTATCCGAAAGCCAGCATTCCTCAATACCTGAAGTTCAAATTGACAGCCACCCCAGCAGGAGGCGGGCTGTCGCTGCTGCGTGAAAGCTATGCGAGTTCGCTTTGGCTGCTGCTGGCGATTACGGGTGTGGTGCTTCTGATTGTTTGCACCAACCTTGCCAACCTGATGCTCGCGCGGGCCAGCGCGCGTGAACGCGAACTGACCGTTAGGACCGCGCTCGGCGCTTCGCGTACGCGGCTCGTTTGCCAGTTACTGACCGAAGGCGTGCTGCTCGCGGGCGCCGGGGCGGCACTCGGGGTGTGGGTCGCGACGATCTTGAGCAAACTCTTGTTGCGGTTCCTTGCCACCGAGTCCAGCCCTGTGTTTCTCCCGCTGCGCTTGGATTGGCGAACGATTGCTTTTGCGTCGAGTGTCGCAGCTGGCGCCTGCATCCTCTTCAGCCTGGCCCCCGCTCTTCGGGGGACAAGAGTCTCCCCCAGCGCGGCGTTGAAGTCCTCTGGCCGCGGCGCGACCTCGAGCCCGGCGCGATTCACTTTGCGCCGTCTTCTGGTTGTCTCGCAGATCGCGTTCTCGTTGATGTTGCTTTTCGGAGCGCTGCTCTTTACCCGCAGTTTTTTGAATCTGACGACCAACGACACCGGCCTTCACTGGCAGGGCGTCTTGATCTCGTATCTCGATTTGTCTCGTCTGAACCTCTCCGTCGAACGCCGCCAGCCGTTCAAATCCGACCTCGTCCGCAACTTCGAGCAAATCCCCGGGGTGGAGTCCGTTGCGGAAACCAACATCGTCCCCCTGAGCGATAGCGGTTGGAGCAACGCGGTCTGGATGGACAGCTCCGATTCGTTTCATCAGACGGAGTGTTCCTTCATTTCTGTAAGTCCTGGATTTTTCAAAACGTTGGGCATCGGCATGCTCGCCGGCCGGAATTTTCTCCCCAGCGACTCGCCCGCCTCGCCAAACGTCGCCATCGTCAACGAGTCTTTCGTCCGCCAGGTGTTGCGCGGTGCCAACCTCTTGGGCCTCCGATTTTGGAGAGAGGCGACTCCACGCAATCCGCAAATGCGATTTGAGATTGTGGGAGTCGTAAAGGATTCGAAATATCGCAACGTTCATGGGGCCTTGACTCCAATCATTTATCTGCCCCAATCCCAGGATCCACACCCGACCACGTTTGCTCAGGTCTTGATTCGTTCGACTTTGCCGCCGGCGGCTACGCTTGCTGCGGTGAAAAGCACGGTTACCCGAACCAGCCCGGACATCGTAGCGACCTATCAAGTCTTCGACACCATGGTCCGCGATTCTCTGATGAGAGACCGGCTCATGGCCTGGCTATCGAGTTTCTTTGGGTTGCTCGCGATCTTGTTGGCTGCCGTCGGGTTGTATGGCGTGATTGCGTACGTGGTGGCCCAGCGTACGAATGAAGTCGGAATCCGCATGGCACTTGGAGCGAGTGGAAGCGAAATTCTGAAAATGTTTCTCGGCGAAACGGCGGGCTTGTTGGCAATCGGGTGTTTAGCAGGCGGTGCCATGTCGCTGGCCGCCGGCCGAGCCGCCGCCTCCCTTCTGTATGGATTGAAGCCGTACGATCCGCTGACCTTTGTGCTGGCCGCGACGCTGCTCGCGGGCGTAGCCATCTCAGCGAGCTTTATTCCGGCGCGCCGGGCCGCGCACGTCGATCCGATGGTCGCGCTCCGCTATGAGTGAATTAGCAGTTTTCTATTTTCAGTTTTCAGTTTTTGATTTTTGGTTTTTAACTTTTAGCTCTCCCTAATCGGTCGTCAGATTGTGGTCCTTTGTTTTCCGGTCTTTTTCTAAGGCTTTTTCTTTTTGAAGAGGCCGCCGAGGGCGCTGATGGCGTCGGCGGGATTTTGTCCCTGCGCCAGGGACTTGGTGGAGCCGGCGGCGGAAGTGCCGGCGCAGCCAAGCTGCGATTTCAGCAAGCCGGCAGCAAGACCACCAACGTCGGGAATGAATTTTGGATCGGAAGCCGTGCCGTGAATCAGGAAAGGCACGGATGTCCCGCCGCCTTTACATCCACCAGCGGCGCCCGTGACTTGAGTCAGGAGGTCGCCAATACCGCCTCCAGAAGCATTGGTCGAGCCGCTGGCGGCGCCCGCAGGAGCAGCGGCCGCGCTGGCGAGGGTTGCGACCATTTTGAAATCGAGGTTGTTCTTGGAGTCGATCGTGCCGGCACCGACGAGTTGGCCGAGCGTGGGGACGACGGCCAAGAAATTGTCAGCCCTTATGCCATCGGGCGCCATGTGGAGATTGCTGGTGAGCTTTTCGATGTCCAGATCCTTGCCGGTCTTGACGCCAGTGAGCATGGAGATGGCGGACATTTTCGAGCCTAGATCAAAGCCGACAAGCTTCGCGCTGTAAAGTCCGACCGTTCCTGTCGTAACGATTCTGTTGGTGGGACCTGTGATCGTGAGATCAGTGTTGAGCGCGCCGCCCTGCAGCGATGCGCCCTTGGGAAGATTGATACCGAGCGCGGGAAGAAAGGCTTCGAGATCTTTCGCGGGCATGTCCTTCCCTTCGAGCTTGATGTTCACGATGGTGGCCTCGCCCGCGGAGTTGTAAGTGCCATTGAGGCGCGCGATGGCGCTGCCGATTTTGAGCGCGGAGGGATTGAGGACGCCGGCGTTCTTGCGGAGATTGTATTTGGTGTTGAAATCCACGGTGAGGGGAACGCCGGCGGGCGAACCGCCAGCGATGAACAAGGCTTTGGAAAGTTTGGCGTTGCCCTTGGTTTCGGCTTCGCCGCCCTTCGATTCCAGCGTGCCGTCGAGATCGAGAAGGCCGCCGAGTCCCATGGAGGGATCGAGGAAACCGGTGGAGGCAAGATTCAACGAGCTGATATGAAGCTTGGCGCTGAGCGGAGTCAGCGCCGTGTCGGTTTGATCGATGGGGCCGACGGTGCCGTCGAGCTTGAACTTGCCGCCGGAAGGGAGATCGGCGGTGACGGTGATTGGAAATTTGGAAAGTATGGAAACGTCGGAGGCGGCGACGTCGACGTGATCATAGGTGCTGCGCTTCTGCGAATTCGTATAGCCGACGATGATGCTGCCGTTCTTGAGCTCAAGCTTCTTGATGGTGAGGTCGGCTGGCGCACTCGTCGAACCCGCGGGCTTCGGGGCAGGAGTCTGGCCGACCTGAGACTTAGCACCGAGCGAGGAATAGTTCCAGAGGCCCGCGGCATTATGAAGGAGAGTGACCTGCGGGCTGTCAATCGTGACGCCGGTGACATTGAGGGTCTTTGAGAAAATCAACGGAATCATTTCCACACCGACCTTGAGGGATTTGGCGGTGAGGAAAGGCGAAGAACTGAATTTGGGATCGTCGCCGATGGAAAGATTTTCGGCGGAGAGCGAGCCGCTGAGCAGCGAGAGGCTCATGTTCCCGAGTTGCACTTTGCGGCCGAGCGCGGCGGAAGCTTTTTCTTCGATGGTGGGACGGAACTGGTTGACGGGGATCAAGAACGGCACGATGAGAACCAGGACGATCAAGACGCCGACGACGATAAGAATGATGCGGAGCTTGCCCTTCATGACGACCTCCAAGACGGCGCGAACGGGCGATCCCCCGGACAAAGAGGGGGGAGGATCGCACAGTGATTATATGCATAGGGGAGGGGGCGGTGGGGTGTTCGGTTTGGGACAGGGGGATGGGCGACTAGTGACTGGTGAATCGTGACTGGTGAAAGGTGAAGAGGAGCAGACTTTGACCGGGGCAAATCTCCAGGTTGAGTTCCAGAATTGGAATTGTTGGTACACACCCGGTAGTTTTCGTAAGAGTGGCAAGCAAAGGAGTTACAGGATACGGAACTTGGAAGAGTGTGGAAGCGATTGAGAACAAAGGGCGGTTGTAAGCGCGTTGGAACGTTGGAAGACAAGGGAAGCTGGTTAACCATAACACCCCCACCCCCCCTGTTTTTTGTAAATGTTGCAGCTAAAGGGCTTAGCTCTGCCGTAAGTCTTTTGTTTGCAACACTTGCGGGGAAATCCATAAGTGTTGCAGCTAAAGGATTTACGGCAGTGGACTGTTGGCGAGAAGGTAACTGTGAAGGATGGAAGGATTCTGAAGAAGTTAGAAGGACTACCTGGCGGGCGAGCATGGTTCGCAGGCAAGTAGAATCGTGTCGACTCTAAATAGCAATTATACCATATCGGTACTATATGTCAATGATTATCTGCAAGTGGTTTGGATACTGAGAGATGAAAGGGTGTCGGCGAGAACTGGCACCTTGAAATTCGTAACAATGTCCCCCCCTTGCAACAAACAAAACCACAAGAGGCCACCCAGAGGCCGAAAGGACAAAGGCTGGCCCACCTGCCGAAATCCAAAGGGAAGCGGCACCCAGCGATGAACAGGCCTCGCTTGGCGAGCAGAGCGAGCGGATGCTAGGGTGATGTTGTGGTTGATCTCACTGATTCAACGGCGCTGCTGTCAAACCTGGATGTTCCCTACTCCAGTTTGCCGAAATACATGTCTTACGTGGACGAGGCTGGCCACTCGAGGACCCGCGGCGAGACTATCTGTGCATGGCGGGATTGCTTGCGACGGAAACCGCCTGGAAGGCGTTTGACGCTGAGTGGCGATCCGCCTGCGACGATGAGAGTCTAACGGAGCCGTTTCACATGAAGGATTTTGCTGCGTCCAAGGGCCAGTTCAAGGGCTGGACAGAGGAAAAACGGAGGCGGCTCCTTGGCAAGCTAATAGCGTCAATCAGAGACGCAAGGGCTGTGCCGATCGGCAGCGTAGTCTCCGTGAAAGACTTCAGGGGGTTTCAGCCACGTCTTCGAGCCAAGTTGAGGGACCCGCACTTCATGGCGTTTCAACCGCTGACGTACAACATTGCTGTCGCAGCCGGTATGGAAATGCCTCCGGGGCGAGTCACGATGATGTATGCGCACCATCCGGAGCATTCAGTGGGCCTGGCCAATACTGAAGCTTTGTGGAAAAGCCTGAGGAAGCACAACCCGATAATTGCGTGGTTCATGGAATCATATGTGTCTGGGGAGCCGACAGAGCACTCGCCATTGCAAGCCGCGGACCTTTGGGCGTATGAGCTTGGTCATCATTTCCAAGTCATCAGGCCTGCGCGGAAGACCCCGCGTTGGCCGTTCCAGCAATTTGTAGAAATGGGGTTGAACTATGGATTTACGCACGATTTCATCACGTACCAAGACAGGACCGGATTGAACGGTCTAGGTCTAATGTCGCGCGTACAGCGATGGAAAGAGATTTCACTTTACGCGCCGTGATCCGATTCCGTCGGGGCACCTGGCACGGCAGTCTAGTTGACAGTTACTTTGAGCCCTTCTATGCGACATGCTTTTTCGTTTCCAACCCATGTCAGAGAGGCGGTTCGCGAGCATGTTCGGCGCGCCGTCTCCGAAGTAAGCCCTGAGCGCTTCGCTCAGGAACCAGCGTATACGGCCGCGTTGCTGGCGCGATTGGAGGGCGCTGCGTACAGGCGAGCAGACGGTTCGGTTGAGTTTCGAGCAACAAATGTCAACTCGATTGGAAAAGGGGCCGCCGAGCGATGGTCTGGCGCGGACTTTGCTATCACTGCGGACATTCGCAAGGGCGATCTTAGCGTAACTAAGGCCATCCTGGTCCAGGCTAAGCTTGGCGGTTTAGAGGACCTCTCTCCGCCTGAGCGCAGGCGCTTGGTCGGCCAGATTCGCGAGATGCGGCACCTGACGCGCTCGCCGAAAGTACTCTTGGTTCGTGAGATCGACGGCCGGCGTGAACCCGAGGTAGCAAGCGGGGTACGCATCGCGGAAGAGTTACACACAGAGCCTCTCTCGTTGCCCGATTATTTTGTTAGACGGATCCTCACGACTTTCGACGGTGATACTCGCTCCATATTTGTGGCCGCTGTACAGGAAAGCTCGCTTAGATAGCTACGAGTGTTTGCCCGGATTCAATCAACTGCCTAATCTCTGGGCGGATGGAGCAGCGGTTCCTTGCCGTACGATTCACTTCGTGAACACATCGCCAAACATCGGGAGGCCGCTTCGGGGTACAAAGAGCAGGGCCGTGTCGATCTTTGCGCCGAAGCGGCGGCTGGCGAAGCGACGGTACGCGAAGCGAATGCCAGCCACCTCAACGAATTGGGTCGGCGCGGTCTGGTGCGTGTAGTTATTCATAAGAAATGCCCATCTGGAGGCAAAGCTTGAATCACCCCGCGAGCATCCCTCCATCCACCGCCAGGGATGCTCCGATGATGTAGGAGGCCTTGTCAGAGCCAATGAACACGATGGCATTTGCAATCTCTTCGGGCGTTCCCATGCGCTTGGTAGGAATGTGTGCCTCGAGGAAATTTGCTTTGTTTTCCGGCGTTTGCGCAAAGCGGTTGAACATCCCCGTTTCCGTCGGACCAGGGCCAACGATGTTGACACGAACGCCTGTTCCGGCGAGTTCGATAGCCGCAGACTTCGTGATGCCTTCGACGGCATGCTTGCTGCCGACATACACCGCTGCGGTCGGGCCGCCGACCTTGCCGTACGTAGACGAGATGTTGACGATGCTGCCTTTGCCTTGGCGAAGCATGGCACGAATCTCGTACTTCATGCACAGAAGTACACCAAGCACATTCGTGTCGAAGATGGCTTGATAGCTCTCGGGGGTTACATCGGCAGCCGAACCGGGAGTGCCGACGGTGCCAGCGTTATTGACGGCAATGTCGAGGCGACCGAAACGAGCGATGATCTTGTCGACGAGGTTCTTGACTTCCTCTTCATGCCGCACGTCGGTGCGCACAAATTCGGCCTCAGTGCCAAGGTTGCGCAGTTCAGTGGCTAGCTTCTGACCTTCATTGTCGTGTCGACCGGAAACAACGACCCTCGCTCCCTCATGCGCGAAGGCCAAGGCCGTGGCGCGACCGATGCCAGTCAGTGCGCCGGTAATCAAAACAACCGGGGAATTCATATCACTACCTCCGTTTGATCTAGACCCATGCAGGCTGAGCATGACTGAGAAGTCCGCTAAGCTGCTCCGGGGTCGCTCAGATCACCTTGTTAGATTGCGAATCTCGCTGGTGGTAGCGCCGCTGAAGCATACTTTGTTAAGCTGGGAGCAATGCTTCACGAGCATGGGAGCGAGAATGGAATTACGACATCTTCGCTATTTCGTCGCGGTCGCCGAGGCGGGAAGTCTAACGGTGGCGGCAGCGCGAAAACTGCACACCTCACAACCTTCGTTGAGTCGGCAGATTCGAGATCTTGAGGAGGAGGTAGGTGCCCAACTCCTGACGCGCAGCGCTCGCGGCATCGAACTGACACTGGCAGGTCGATCCTTTCTCGATCACGCTCGCTCGGTGCTATCGCAGGTTGAAGCGGCAACCGACGCTGCGCGCCGGGTCGCTCATCCCGCCAAGCCATGCTTCACGATGGGCTTTCTGACCGGACACGAATTGACGTGGATGCCCGAAGCCTTGCAGATCTTGCGCGACGAGTTGCCTAACATCGACGTGATGATATCGAGTCAATATTCGCCTCTTCTTGCGGACGGCCTTTCGAAAGGAAAAATCGATGCGGCCTTTCTTCGACGGGAACGAGGAGCGCCAGACTTGGCGTTCCGCCTTCTCGTCAAGGAGCCCTTGGTGGTGATCTTGCCTAGTGACCACCGTCTCGCTGCGCTCAAGGCCATCAGTCCGGGGGATATAAAGGGCGAGAAATTCGTGAGCGTGTCGGGCACGGCTCCTGAACTGCGTGTGGTCATCGACGATTACCTGAAGCGGTCCGGAATCGATATCACGCCGCAACATGAGGTGGACCACATCGCCATGGCAATGTCCCTAATAGCATCGACGCGTGGCGTGGCGCTGTTGCCCGCTTACGTGCAGCACTTTCTGCCCTCGTCTGTGACGAGTCGTCCCCTCAAGGGAGAAACGCCGACGATTGATCTGGTCCTCGGCTACAAAAAGTCCAACAAGTCTCCCATCCTTAAGCTTTTGCTTTCGAGATTGGACGAGTTGGTCGCTCGTTTCTCGAAGAAGACCCGCTAAAATGAAAGGGACGTCCGCCACGGCGGGCGCCCCGTACCGGTGATGTTCAGCCGGCGATGGAATTAGGAGCTGGCGTCCTTGATGTCTTCGTGGGCGCGCTTTTCGGCGGTTTTGGCTTCGGCTTTGGCGTCGGCGTCCGGCTTGAGCAGGCGAATCGCTTTGACGAGATTCACGGGCTTACCGTTCTCGGGCGCTTTGCAGGCGGAGGCGCTGCCGCTGGACTGCACGGCGGTGAGCTCCCACTTCAAGCAGGTGAACCTGATTTTCAGATTGTGGCTGACGTGGAGGGCCGCGACGCAATCGTTGAGGCTTTTGAATGCCAGGCAAGCGTCAGTGAGGCTCGTGCGCGGCGGCAGGATAGCCTGCAACTGCAGTGCGAGCTTTTGGTTCTGGTCTTTGTTAGCCGCGAGCTGCTCGGTGGCGGTTGGGCCCTTCTTGATCCAATTGATTGGATTGAAGGACTGCGCTGCTGCGCTCGCAGCTCCCAGGAAAAAACTGGTTGCCAGGACTCCCACGACTATCATTTTAGCTTTCATTTCTTACCCTCCGTTGGGCACTCCCGCAAAACCCGGATTTCGCGGCTGATCTGAGGGAGCACTTTGCGAGCCGCAGGGCAGAGTTCCGCGAATCTTGCGGACTGCTCACCGCCAAAGGGATGAGCCATGGCGGAGCGGCGCGCGTTGCAATCACAAGGGAAGGGCTGGCTTCTCTTGAGAGCGACTCGGCGTATGCGAGCCGCACTTGAGGCAAGTAGACCATGATGGCGGCGGGGCAGCGAGTCCGGCGAAGTGCGGTACTCCCCCAATGCGTTATCCCTGTCCGAATGAGCAGGTTCGCGGGGGATGAATCTTGGGAATGTGGAGCAGAGTTCAAGCCATCACAGGGAGCTGCGGAGGCGAAGGTAATCGGCTGGAGAGAGGACAAGAATCCCGGCCAGCGTCTTGCCAAAGTAGGGACCGAAGTGCCGCAGATCTCCGGTGATGAGGTGTGTAGAGCGGGCTTCGATAGCTGCCAAACGGATGGGGATGTCTTTTTCGGGCAAGCTGACGCCACGCGGCAGATCGCGAGTCAGGGAGTCAAAGAATTTGAGATTCTCTGAAAGCCGATCGAGGCGGTGACGCTGAGCATCTTCGGTAAGGTTAGTACGGGCTTCCTCCAAGGCATAGTGCCCAGTGCAAAGCACAACATCGGGCAGCCGCCAAAGCCTGAGGAGACCGGCGTTTGGACGATAAGCGGCGGAGAAGAGGACCTTGGCGTCAAGGAAGAGCCGGTCCATGATGGGGGACTACTTGGGCGGGCGGTGGGGAATGGAGTCGGGATCGAGGCCGAGGCGCTTAACTTCGCGGCGGGCGCGGCGGTAGTCGGAAACGCTCGTGGCCGTGGAAAGCAGGAATTCGGCTTTGCGTTGCGGGGAGTATCTTTCGATGGGAACGATGACGGCGGGGCGAAGAAGGATGCCGTCCTCGCGGGCCTCGGCTGTGACAAAAGAGCCTTCGTCGAGACCGAAGCGCTTGCGGAGCTTTGCCGGGACGACGATGGTGCCGCGTTTGCCGACTTTGGCGGATTCCATGAGCGGTCTCGCTCCATAACCTACAATGCCAGATTATCAGACATTCAGACAGATGTCCATATCCCCTGAATCCAACGGGTTCGTTTAACGGACCGCGTTTCAAATGGTTTTGATCGCCAACCTTAGAATTCGCTTGCCGATGGAGGAGAAAAAACCATACGCTCGTGGAACCATGGGAGCAACGATGAGGAAAAATGGGCAAGCGGCGAAAACTCATAAAGTTCTCGTGATTGACGTTGGGGGCACGCACATCAAGATGCTGGCGACAGGGCAAAAAGAGGCGCGCAAAATTCCGTCCGGTCCCACGATGACGGCGGGCAAGATGGTGCGCGTGGTTAAGAAGTGCGTGAAGGATTGGGAGTTTGACCGCGTGTCCCTTGGATATCCCGGGCCGATCATTAACGGACACCCGTTACGCGAGCCGCATAACCTGGGGGGCGGGTGGATGAGATTTGATTTCAGCAAAGCCTTTGGATGCCCCGTGAAGATACTCAACGACGCGGCGATGCAGGCGCTGGGGAGTTATAAGGGCGGGCGCATGCTTTTTCTGGGACTTGGGACGGGGCTGGGATCGGCGATGATTGTGGATGGAATGCTGGAGCCGATGGAGCTCGCGCATCTCACTTACAAAAACGGGAAAACCTACGAAGATTATCTCGGCCTCCGCGGGCTCGAACGATTGGGGAAGAAGAAATGGCGTGGGCACGTTGCGAAAGTTACGAAGAAACTCAAGACCGCGCTGGAAGCCGATTACGTCGTCCTGGGCGGGGGAAACATCAAGAAATTGAAGAAGCTGCCTGACGGCGCACGGTTGGGCAGCAATGAAAATGCGTTTCTGGGCGGATTCCGGATGTGGGAGAAATAGGGGAGAAGGTATGGCAGCGGCGTCGAGGATGAGCGAGGCGAGTGTGAGTGGGGCGCACGGCGGGATCATCGAACCGGTGATGGTGCGCATCCCGGAGGGTTGGTTCGGGATGGGTTGCGAGACTGGGCGCGATGATGAGAAGCCGGTGCACCGGGTGTGGGTGGATGCGTTCGAGCTGGCGACGCACCAAGTGACGAACGCGGAGTATGGTTGCTTTCTTGTCGCGACAGGCGGTGCGCCGCGGCCGCAGCGGAATGATGCGGATTTCAATGATCCGCGGATGCCTGTCGTCGCGGTGTCCTGGGATGAGGCGACAGCGTACTGCCGATGGCTGAGCCGCGCGACGGAGAAAGCGTATCGCTTGCCGACCGAAGCCGAATGGGAACGCGCGGCCCGCGGCGGCATTGAGGGTTTGCTGTATCCGTGGGGAGATGCGGCACCGGAGTTTGTTCCTGATTACGCTACGCGGTGGAAGAATGGCCCGGAGCCCGTGGGTTTGTATCCGCCGAATGCATATGGGATTTACAATCTCTGCGACAACGTTCATGAATGGTGCGCGGACTGGTACGACGACGGCTACTACGCGCACTCTCCGGAACGAAATCCGCAAGGGCCTGGGAGCGGCAGCCGCCGTGCTTCGCGTGGCGGGTCCTGGCGGCACCATATTAAGGTTACGCGCACGGCCGCGCGGTCGAGCATTCCGCCGGAGTTTCAATACGCGGACTACGGATTCCGGATCGCGCGGGGGTAGACGCCCGGGCCTGCGGCGCCTCCGACGCCATGGACCTCGCGGCCTGACCGGGACGAAGCCGAACAGAACTGAAAAGCGCGGGAAGTATTACAATGGAGGGACGGGGCCGTAGCTCAACTGGATAGAGCGAGAGTTTCCTAAACTCTAGGTTGGCGGTTCAAGTCCGCCCGGTCCCGCCATGATTTGCGCAGGCCTGAGTTAGTCCACCGGCTTGACATCCTGCATCAGTGCGAAAAAACCTTCGGCGAGCGTCGGGTGGATGTACACGGCGCCCTTTAGAAGCGTGTACGGCTGTTTCGAAAGCATGAGCGTGCCGAGAATTTGCACTAGCTCGCCGCCTTCGGAAGCCAGGATAGAAGCGCCGAGGACGCGGTCGTTCGAAGCATCGACAACGACTTTCATCAGGCCAGCGGTTTCGTCGCGCTCGATGGCGCGGGCGACATGCGTCATCGGACATTTTCCGATTTTCAATTTGTGGCCTTTCGCGCGCGCTTCTTTTTCCGTCATGCCGACGCCGCCGAGCTGGGGATCGGTGAATACGCAATACGGCACGAGACGATTTTCTGTTGAAGGGTTTTTCCCTTCGATTAGATTGCCGTAAACAATTTGGAAATCGTTGTAGGAAATGTGCGTGAAAGCGGGGCCCCCTTTGCAATCTCCCAGCGCCCAGACGCCGGGGACGGTAGTCTCGAGGCGGCTGGTTACCTTGATGAAACCATTTTTGTCCGTGGCGATGCCGGCCTTGTCGAGACCGAGTTCGCTTGTGTTTGGACTGCGTCCAGTGGCGACCAGGAGATGGGAACCGCTGACACTCGATGGGCCTGCAGAGCCTGCGTAGAAAAGCGTAACGGCGTTGGGCTTGCCTTCGGCACGCGAGGTGCGCGCGTTGAGAATGAATTGAATTCCTTCGGCTTCGAGGGCTTTTTGGAGCTCGGCGGAAATCTCGGGATCTTCACGACCAATAATCTGCGGGCCTCGATGCAGGATAGTGACACGGCTGCCGAAACGGCGAAACATTTGTCCAAATTCGAGACCGATGTAACCGCCACCGAGGATCAGGAGGTGTTCGGGAATGGTCGTGAGACGCATGACAGATTCGTTGGTGAGATAGGGAACGGTTTCGAGGCCGAGAATCAGCGGGATACTCGGGCGGCCACCGGTGTTGATAAAAATCTTTTCGCTTTCGAGGGAATCCTCGCCGACCTGGAGCTGATGCGCGGCGACAAAACGCGCGTGGCCGCGATGAAGGCGAAGTTTAGGGCGCTTGTCTATTTGTTTTTGCTGGCCGTTACGGAAGCTCAAGACGACTTCGTCTTTTTGGGCGACAATTTTGGCCAGATCGGCGCTGACGTTCGAGGCGTTGACGCCCCAGCGCGCGGCGTTCCGCGCGTAGTGAGCGACTTGGGCGCGGTGGACCATCGTTTTGGTCGGCGTGCAGCCGACATTGATGCAGGTGCCACCAAGATCCTTTTCTTCAATTAGCGCCACGGACCATCCGAGATCGGCGAGATGATGCGCGAGAGGATTACCGGCTTGGCCTGAGCCGATGATGATTGCGTCATATTTCATGAACGGCCTCCGAGAGAAGATTAAACAAGACAGTACATCGGATGCAGCGGGAGCAGACTAAGCCTTAGAGATATTCTCAGAAATGGCGAGCGATGGGATGCAAATCTTAGAGCAGAGCCTAACACGATGGAATTGGGCTGGATTGTGCCAGAAGCAGAGAAAAAGTATTCAAGAAATTGCCCGAATGAGAAGATACTTTTGATTTTGCCAGAGCATCAAATTTGTCGGACAGTCTAAGGCCGCGGAGCCACACACCGCGCCGGCTTGCGAGGTGATTCGTGGAGCAAGCACTGGATGTACACCGGCTGCACTTCGCGTTCACGATCACGTTTCACTACATTTTTCCTCAACTGACGATGGGCCTCGCGCTGCTGCTGGTCTATTTGAAGACGAAAGCGCTGCGCACGGGCGATGAGCACTACAACCGCGCGGCGCGATTTTGGGGACGGATCTTCGGGATCAACTTCGCCGTGGGCGTGATCACGGGCATTCCGATGGAATTTCAGTTCGGAACGAACTGGGCGGCGTTTTCGAGAACGGCAGGCGGCGTGATCGGCCAGACGCTGGCGATGGAGGGCGTGTTTTCCTTTTTTCTGGAGTCGAGCTTTTTGGGATTGTTTTTGTTCGGCGAGAAAAAACTCGGACGCATCGGGCACTGGTTGTCGGCTTTTCTAGTTTTTTTGGGCTCGTGGCTCTCGGGATATTTCATCGTTGCAACGAACGCGTGGATGCAGCACCCGACGGGCTACCGGCTCGGCGCCAACGGCGCGATCGAACTCGCCAGCTTCTGGGATCTGTTGCTGAACAAGTGGGCGTTGTGGCAGTACGCGCACACCATGCTGGGCGCAGTGCAGACCGGATGCTTCGTGATGGCCGCGGTGGGCGCGTTTTATTTGCTGACAAAACGGGATGAAATTTACGGCCGCACGTTTGTGAAAGCGGGCGTGCTGGTGGGTGCGATCGCGGCGCTGCTGCAGCTTTTCCCGACCGGAGACATGCAGGGGAAACTTGTTGCGAATCATCAGCCGGCGACGCTGGCGGCGATGGAAGGACTGTTCAAATCGCAGCAGGGAGCGCCGCTGGCGATCCTCGGGCAGCCCGACGTGGAAAAGAGAAAGCTCGACAATCCGCTGGAAATTCCGAACATGCTGAGTTTCCTAACGTACCGGCAGTGGCGCGCGGACGTGAAGGGCTTGTCCGAATTTCCAGAAAACGAATGGCCGGATCAGATTCCGCTGTTGTATTACAGCTATCACGTAATGGTGGGGCTGGGCACGATCTTCATTGCCGTGATGGTTATGGCAGCGCTGCTGTTGTGGCGGGGAAAATTGTACGATTCGCGATGGATGCTTTGGACGCTGATGCTTTGCGTGCCGCTGCCATACATTGCGAACACGGCGGGTTGGATGACTGCGGAATTGGGGCGGCAGCCCTGGCTGATCCATGGATTGATGCGCACGGCGCAGGGAATCTCGCCGCGTGTGGCGGCGGGAAATGCGTGGTTTACGCTGATCGGGTTCATGGGGTTGTATACCGTAGTGGGGATCCTGTGGCTGTTCCTGTTTTACCGCGAGATTGAGCTCGGGCCGGAACCCGGCGCGCATCCGCGCGACGAAGACGCGGCCGTCCTGGCAGCGGATTGAGGGGACGATGGGAACGATTTGGTTTTGCCTCGTTGCGTTCATGATCGCGGTGTACGTGCTGCTGGATGGTTTTGAT
>WNFH01003449.1_pt1 | contig 25787 bp, 27 predicted proteins | sample 5400411 | NCBI WGS metagenome assembly WNFH01 (sample SAMN13153347, study PRJNA577476) | soil metagenome | isolation source: 200 cm saprolite under Douglas fir tree site 2 hole 3 | place: USA:California | collected 2015-04-18 | reverse complement strand
CTTCGGCCTGACACTCAAGAAGTGAAACGAAGTCAGATGACGTGGCGACTGCGGGCCGGTGCGGCTACCGAGAAGGAGGTCACCTCCGGTGACGTCCTTTTGAAAACCTATTGCCCTTGACGGGCGGGGGCCTCATAGGTGTTAGCCTTGGAAAAAATTGATCCATACGTTCATGATCAAGGAGGCAATAGAAATAACTAGAGCGATCCAGGCAATAATTCCATGGGTCCAGAAGTCGCGCCAGAATTTTCTACGTGCAAGCTCAACCAAGGCGGCGGACTTGGCGGGTGTTCCGTCATAAAAACCCGTAAGGTTGTGCAACTCGAAGTCCGAGAGTGATCGAGCTTTTGCAACATGCAGGTCTTCCTGTGCTGTGGCCATGACAGAGGAGCTCTTTCAGAAGATATAGCGATCAAGGCGTGCAATGCGTTTCTCACGCATTTCTGCAATGTGCTCGAAATGGCCGGGCAGCATCTTCAGGAAACTGTTCATGGAACAGGCGCGTAGCCTCTTCAATAGCTTCACCGTCAAGAATGGCCTCGATAACGAACTCCGCGAGCGGAGAAGTAGCATCGTCCGCGTAGAAGCTGACCCGAAATGAACGCATATGCGCCTCCTTCAGGGGGCACTAACTAAAAGTAGACCCCCTAAAAGGTGTTTTGTTTAACGCCTACATGGTGGCTAAGATAGCTGAGCCTGTCAAATGCCCCGCTGGCCTACGAAGTCGATTATAATATATGTATATGCGGCCGCATGGTCCGTCACACTCGACGTTGCTGACTTTGGCCGGACATCAGCGGGGTGTTGATCGTTGGCGCCGCCGCTCAAAGACTGTATGACTTTTGTAATGACCTAGTCTGGAAAAGTTTGGCTTGGTTTGGCAATCGTGCTACGGACGCCCTCGCCAATGTATTGTTGAATCAACAAGTTAGAAAAATCGCCACACGACATGCCTGACTACGAACCAGGTGGTCGGGAGTTCGAATCTCTCCGGGCGCGCCATATTTTCCGTAAGCTCCGACGGACGTGAGCCTCGACGCTTCATCAAGTCGTTCGAACTCCCGACGATTCATAAGCAGTTCGACAAATTTGCCGGGAGCAAATTTGAACGCCGCGAAGCGGCGGCCCGAAGGGCGAAGTACAGGGATGTATGGAGTACAAATTTGCCGGGAGCAAATTTGAACGCCGCGAAGCGGCGGCCCGAAGGGCGAAGTACAGGGATGTATGGAGTACAAATTTGCCGGGAGCAAATTTGAACGCCGCGAAGCGGGGGCCCGAAGGGTGGAGTACAGGGAAGTACGCGCGGCAGCACCTGGCAAGACCTCCACCGGCGCCCGGCTTCGTGTCTTACACGAAGTCTATCCTGCCATCCCCCTATACCTTAACATCTGTCTTTAGGAGCACCCGTACGCGAACAACTCACCGCAATCCGAAACGGACGTTAGCACTGGACGGTAAGTCGTGAGACGTCTACCGTAGTTTGAAACAACCGTTGAATTCAGTACCCTGGCAGTACACACAAGAAGTGAGTTCTTGGAGGAGAAAAATGTTTCGAAGCAGTTGCATCGTATTCATATTGTTGGCGAATATCGCAGAACTGAATTCAGTAAGCGCAAATTCACAATCTGACGTCGTCGTTGTTGACAAGCAACGCTTCCTCTGGAAACTCGGCGGCGAGCCTTATGAAGTTGTGGGCACAATCCTCAAGGGATGGAACGATCCTGGCGAATATACGGAATTAACTATTCGGATTCCGGATGGTAAGCAGCTGGTCTTGATCCAATTGACAGGCATACGACATAAAGACATTTCGGTCGTAAATAATTTGCTCAATTCTCCTTATCTTTTGGTGATTCAGGGTGCCCGACTGGACAAAGGCCCTTTTCTGGTTCTGACCGAATATGCGTTTGCCAGCAGTCCCGGTTACGTCTCGGTCCTTGCACTAAACGATAAGGGTTATCCAGAGTTTGTCTTCAGGGAAATGCTTAATGTTTCAAAACTTATCGACTACGATGGCGACGGACATCTGGACATACTGGTCAGAGGGGGAGTCGGCGAGCCGTGGGGCGGCGGCCAATCATATGACCCGTATCTTGTATACACGCAAAAATTCATTGACGGTCACATTAAATTTGAAATTAACAACGACCTCTCTCGGAAATGGAGCACTGCAAACCAATACCCTTGGGCCGGGTCGAGATATTCTGAGAAATATCTCGTAACGAGAGGGCCTTCTGGCGCCAAGATAAAGAAAGTGGAACGCACAAATGACAATGCGGTAGCGAGCAGCCCGAGAGATGCACTTATCCAGTACCTTGTTGATCATACGTATCCGAATGGAATTCGCCATGCGCTCATCGACAAATTCGACAACTTTGAACGACTAAAAAAGTTGGATAAAAAAGACTTAAACATTGTAAAAAACGCAATCTTCGCTAGACGGGGATACGTTTTTAAGCGCCAAGACCTCCAAGACTTTTTCGATCGGAAATCTTGGTACAAAAGGCAAAAGAACCTGCCAGTAGGCGATGCAATTGAAACAGATGCCGTGGATAAGGCAACGCTCGACGCTATAGATCTAATTGAGAAAGGCGCAAATCCGCAAATTGTCGAACAGCTCGAGAAAGTATTGCGGATGGAAAAGCGGACGGATACGGTGTGGAATGATTCGAATGTGACTCGTATGCCACCGGGGAAGCGGGCCAGTCCGGTAAGTCTTGGTGGTCTACATGTTGGCGAGAAATTTGATCATTCTAATTTTGAAAAGCAGTTCGGGAAAATTATTTGGACATACCAGGCGGCGCATCAGGCGGGGGAATTCGGTGGGAGAAATATGGGATTTACCGCAAATATATACCTTTTTAAAGGTTTAGCAATTCGCACGCAAAACAACGGGAACGGGGAGCATATTTATGCTGTTTACGCTGATTCCGCATTGTACAAAACAGATGACGGCGTGGCGGCACGAACAAAAATGTCTGACGTCCAAGAGAGGTATCCGTGGATGTGGATTGAAAACCAGCAAAATGGACTCTTATATTCCGAGGTCTGCGATGGTCACAACATCTCGTTCGAGCGTGGATTCGTTGATTCTGTTCTCTTACAGGGTTGTGATAGATATAGGCCCTGAAAAACATAATGCGCGTGGCTGGGGTTGATGGTACGGCACTAACTCGAGATTTTAAAGAGACGGTAGTCGCGCGTGTAAAATGCGATCCGGCGTTCGCCCAGGCGCTTCTTGATGAAGCGCTGAAGCTTTTCCTCAACGGTGAGCCGGATACGGCAAAACTCATTCTGCGCGACCTCGTAAACGCGACCGTAGGGTTTGAGACGCTTTCCAAGAAGGTCCATAAATCGAGCAAGAGCTTGCATCGGATGCTATCGAAATCCGATGTAGCAAATTTGTCACCGCGCCCTCTACGAGCGCCGCATATTTACGGGGAATTGTAGTAGGGAATGGAAGAGGACAAACGATGCAAGGCGTTGATTGAAAAATACTCTTCCGTGTAATGATTTGAAGGGTTTTTATGTGGTCTCGTAGTGGCGATAAAGCTATTTACTAGTGTGCGATGCAAGGTTCGAACTTGCGACGACCCCCCGGCAATTGCATGACAGAGCCGACAATTCACTCTCCGAACTGCCGGACCGAGATCAAGCTCAACGAATCGTTGGCGCCGCTGCTCAAAGACTGTATGACTTTTGTATTCAAGAGCTTACAGCCGTACTTCTTTCTATTGCTGGCCGCGTAGCTAATTATGTGAATAAGCGACTTTGAGCCCGGATTCAATTGTCCAAAAACTCCGGGGACTACTGTAACCCACCATTCTAAAAAATGGTTGAGGTTCTAAGCTTTTTGGTTTATTTTTGTTCAAAATTTGAATATGTACACAAAACGTGTACACTAATAAATAGTGAACAAGAGACCACTTTCGGTGAATCGGGCTACCCCAGAAGGTCCTAAGGGAACTATCGTGGAGAAAGAGCTTCTCCAGGAGGCCTTGCGCGCCTTCGAGGATACTATCGGGACTGTCGCTCATGTTCTTAAAAGGGAACCTCGCTTCGCAGAAGGTGTTGCGGATGCCGTCTTGGAAGTCGGAGATAAAAAAAATAAGACGGATTTCGTTGTTGAAATAAAACGTAACGTAGCCCCGACCACTATTGGGCACATCGTGACGCAACTGCGGCGATTTAAGAAACCGGGGATGCTTATTACTCGATACGTCAATCCTCCAATGGCCGAGCGCTTGAGAGAGTTGGATATCGCTTTTATGGATACGGCAGGGAACGCCTATATCAATGCGCCTAAGTTCTTTGTCTACGTGACCGGCCGAAAACCTCCGGAGGCAGACAGAATCACGAAACCCGTGAAGGTCTTTCGTCCAACAGGATTGCAAGTCCTGTTTACTTTGCTTTGTAAACCGGAATTAGTGAAAGCGCCGTATCGGAATATTGCAAACACGGCAAATGTCGCGCTGGGAACTGTGGGCTGGGTCATGTATGACCTAAAGCATCTGGGTTACCTGCTGGAGCGAGGGAAGCATGGAAGAAAGCTGTTGAACAAGCGAAAGCTTCTGGATGCGTGGGTGACGGCTTATGCGCAGACCTTGCGGCCAAAGCTGCATATTGGGCGGTTCCGCGCTCCCGGTCGCGACTGGTGGAAAAACGTCGACTGGCGCAAGGCAAATGCCTATCTCGGTGGTGAACCGGCGGCGGCGACGCTGACAAGGTATCTTAAGCCGGAAAGAGTCGCGATCTATGTTGCCGGTGAAGTCAATAAGTTTCTGTTAAAGAACCGCCTTGTGAAGGACGCTGCCGGCAATGTTGAAATTTGTAAGGCGTTTTGGCGTTTTAACTATCATTGGGAATATCCAGAATTAGTTCCACCACTGCTTATCTATGCCGACCTATTGGCAACGGCGGACGCACGCAACATAGAAACAGGAAAGATCATCTATGACCAGCACCTCGCTCGACTTGTCGAGCAAGATTGATGCGCTAACTCTCGAACTGCTGACAACGCTAAACAGAGTTACTCGCGACTTAGGTATTCCCTTTTTTTTAACTGGCGCGACAGCGCGAGATATCATTCTTGAACAAGGCTACGGGATACCGGCAGGACGAAAAACGCAAGATTTCGATCTTGGGGTTATGGTCAGCAGTTGGGAGGATTATCAAAGGCTGTTGAAGACCTTAGTTTCAACCGGCAGATTCACCGTTGAAAATAAGATTGCGCACAGGCTCCAGTTTGATGGGAGCCTGCCGGTCGATTTTATTGCGTTTGGTGCTGTGGAGGCAGCGGACGGATCCATCGCCTGGCCGCCTGATTACTCAACCAGATTAAACGTATTGGGTTTCCAAGACGCTTGGAGCCACTCGGTTCAGGTTCGTGTTGCACCGAGCCAGGAAGTTCGTTTTGTCTCGCCTGCTGGTCTAGCCGTGCTGAAATTAATCGCTTGGCGAGATCGGCACCATGAGACGCCCGGTAAAGACGCCGCCGATCTTACGCTGTTGTTGACACACTACGCGGAGATAGGAAATCAAGATAGATTATATGAAAACCATCAGGATCTGTTAGAAATTGAGGATTTCGATGTTCCGATGGCGGGCGCGCGCATGTTGGGGCGCGATATGGCTGTGATTATGGGTAAGCGCACAAGGCAAGTGGTCCTCGATATACTGGATAAAGAAGCAGATGCAGAGAGGAGCGATCAATTGGTGATCGATGTATCTTACCAACTTCCGAACCGAGAGTATGAGTTGGCATTGAGGCTGCTGGAGAGCCTAAAGCGCGGTATCATGGATCGGAAATAGTCATTAATTGTTTTAGAATTATTCTAATAGTTAGTACGTACTAAGTTTTAAAATGGCTTCACCGGGGTTGCGTCCCTCCGCCGAAGTGGTGCTAGACCACAATTAAGCGTGAGCCCTTCGATCATCCTGGAAGCGCCAGGTAACCAAAAAGGGCCTGCTTGGCCTGATCTTCAATAAGTCCCAGAACAAGTTCCAAGACCCGACCAAGCTGCGGCGATTGATCGCTGACCTCATTGGTAAGGAAAACTGGTCGGTGATGAGCGCGGACGTGAAAGGCGATACTTAATGAAGGCCTGCTGGAGAAAAATGCCGAGGATCTTCCCAGAGAAAAGGCGAAGGATTTGGTAAAAATTCTATACAGACCGTTAATTTCGAGGCAGTAACTGTCTAAGTCCGGCGGCCTTACCTAAAATCCTTTTATTGCGGTACCCGCCTCGTCCTCCTTGAAGACGGCCCGATCGCGCGAGTTCGCTTCGCGGTAAAGATCGCTCTTAACACTTTTAGTTTGGATGGCGTCAGCCTCTTTGGAAACACTGAAGAGACTTGTACGCTCCTGCTCACTCAGCAGTTTAAAAGTTTTTATCTTTTTTGATGTCTCTACGGAGTTATTTGTCGTATAGAAATCACCGTTCTTCGTAAATTGCGGTGACAAATTTGCCGTGTCGACAGTGAGAATGGATTTCGTAATGATGTCGGTCGCGTTGTAGTAAGTGTTGCCGCCGATCTTTGCAACGGTAAATGCGGCCGTGGCGTGCTCACTATTGCTCGTATACGTACGCCAACTGAATTGTGTTAAAACGATACCCTTAATAAACCGGACTTCGCAGGTTCGCTCGGGAAGCCTTGCTTGCGCAACTTTTTTTACGTCGATGCATTCTTGCCAGTTGTCATAAACTGCCGCCATCGGCTCCGATAGGTACAGCTCAAAGGCGAATTCTCGACTTGCCGCAACGTCACCAACGAGATACGCAATCGATGCAGCTTGACCACCCTGTACCTTCTTCGTTATCAGATCAGTCCGGGTCGCGGGAATTATTTTGCAACTGCTCGTGAGTGACGGTGCAAAGATCGTGTCGAATTTGAAGTCCGTTGGCTCCTGGGATCCACAGGTCTTTCCATCCTTAGCCATCCGAACGTATATACTGCCGAGTGCGCCGCCTGGATTGTCGCGGTAGGAAGAAATGTTTGGGGCAAAGGCACGATCCTTAAACGGATCGTTGAACTCATCTTCGAATTTTGCGGGTACAAGGTGGCCCACGAAATCTTGGGATGAGCTAGGGCCGTCGGGCGGCTTTGGTTGCAACCCAACGCAGGCGCTCAACATAGTCATGGTCGCCGTAACTACAAGTACCGCGGCTAACCCCTTGGGGTATGAAAACAGCGCTTGTTTGTTCATCAATAATCCTCCCTGAGATTATGGATTGCCCTGCCGACGGTGTGGCCGGGATTGAAATTAATGCTAGCTCACAATTCAGCATGTGGTCAATTGCCGGCCCCAAGTCAAGATCGGACATTACTTATACATGGATCAATGGTTGCCCATTGCCGTCGGCGGCGCGGTCAAACGTTTCCGAAGAAGTTGAATCGGGGATCGTGCTCGACTACAACGCCGACAACCAAGTCGTTGGAATCGAGATTCTGCGCCTCAAAGAGCGTGTGCCCGCAGCTAACTTGAAGCAAATCCAGTTCGAAGTCGCCTAGTGTCGTGTCCCATAAATAAATTACGTAATTCTAACGTTGTCGCATTCGTGGACCGCGCCCCTCATCCCCGCCCTTCTCCCGGAGGGAGAAGGGGGTTTAGCCCCTCTCCCGCCGGGAGAGGGGTTGGGGTGAGGGAGGTTTTTTGTAAAAGTATTTTCGGGACGCCACACTAGCAGGGTACTGAAAAACGAATTTTTCAGCACCCTGCTAATCAGCCTGTGGCGTTAAAAACACAAAAACCGCCTCGGCATCCGCTTCCGGCACTTCGCGCCCGGCTTCTTGCTGCGCCAATTCCAGCAAAACTTTAAACAAGCGCGTGTTGTGGTAGAGCACGTCGGTATCGAACGGCTTTTCGCTTTGTTCGTCCCGCTCGCCATTGCCGTTGGCTCGGTAATTAGTCAGCATTTCAATTTTTGCCCGGCATAAGGCGGCCAGTTGATGGGTAAGCGCCGGGTTAAGGCAGTGATCTTGAATCAGGCTTCCCAACCGATCCGGATCGCTTAAGATCTCCTGGGTTTTTTCTTCGACGCGCCGATAACGCGCGGTTTCCGCGTTCTCCATGGCGCGCAAAGTTTTAGCGGGTAAAAAGGCGCGGTCGGTTAACATGCAGCCTCCTTTTTAGAAAAGAATTCATCGTCTTGAATTTTTATCGTGCGTTGTGAACTCGAAACAACCACGCGCGCAAAAGGGCGAGCGTTATGCCATCCTTGGGGAAGCTCTGAGTAAGTCGTCAAATCAAGGTTCCTCACCGCCTAACGGCGGTGAGGAATGACAGCAATCCAGCGCGCCGTCGCCAGCCCCTGGGCTTAACGTTGGCGCTTCCACCGGGATTTAATCGGCCTGAATCCCCACCTAGTCATGCGGCCCGAAGGCAGTGGAAGCTGCTGTTGAGATTAGTTAAGCATACTTACATAGATATGTCAAGTATGCTTACAAATGGGTAATGTCTCAGTTTGGATTTCCTCTATCGGGGCCAGAAGCGGACGTTCGTGCATTGCGCGAAACCGAGCGCTAAGTCAACAGATGCGCGTGTTACCGATCTGCGGAGAAAGTGCAATTGCCGTATAAAGCGGCGGCGATCCTAAAACCGTGCGCTGCCCGTGCTACCTCGGCAGATGCGGCGAGTGGCATAAACCCCACTTAAATATAGCTAAAATCGGCGTTTTAGCGCCTTTTTTAGGGAATACCCCCTGTTGATTTATTGCCAGAGTCGACCTATTGTAGCAACCTTTTGTCAATCCGACGAACATATCGCACCGCCGGTGGTGCGAGAACAAAAAATGAACTATCATCAGGTCAGGGAAACACTAGAGCAGTCACCAAAGAGTATTCGATGCAATGAGCTGAAGTCGATGCTTACTGACCTTGGTTTTAAGATAAGACAGGGAAGCGCGCAACATCATGTATTTAAGCATCCTCACTTACATGGGTTTCGTGGCGGGAACTTCAATTGCGATAATCCAGTTTTGCCCGTTTACATAAAAAACATAATAAAAATTTTGGACGAGCACGAAGACACGTTAATAGCGAGGTATGGGGATTAGATTATGGTCAAGCAAAATACAGTAAATTTTGATCCAGGAGCCTACGCTATCACCATTCAAAGGCAGGCCGTTGATGGTGAGGATTTGTATGTCGGAAAGGTGAGAGAGTTCCCCGACGTGAAGGTGTACGAAAAGACGTTCGATGCTGCCCACTCTGCTGTCCTCGATGTGCTTAGAACACTTTTTTTGGTCTATCAGGAAGAAGGTTCTAAGTTCCCGGGACCAGAGAAAGAGCTAGAATATAGTGGTCGCATCACTCTGAGAATCCCCAAGTTTTTGCATCGAGAACTCTCACTTGCTTCAGAAAGAGAGGGAGTAAGCATTAATCAATATGTTGTTTCGATACTTTCTAGATCTTCTTTTCCGTTGGTATCCTCATATGGTTTTGGGGAAGTTTATTCCGTAACGGCTTATCCTGTAGCTACCAGCATAGTATTTGCAGCTTCATTACTATCACCTAAGCCGGATATAATTCAACCCAATGTGACAACACCGAGAACTCCTGTTATTAAATTAAGGGCGTAAAGCATGAGCCAAAAAGAGCAGCAGAAAAAAGAAAAAGAATTCGACTTCATCAGCGAGGAAGTGGAAGAAATTTATGTGGATGGAGTTTCCAACATAATACTCGGTATACCTGTCACAAAAGTCTTGTTTCATTTGCTAGATCAAGCAGCCACTGAAAATAAGCTGGAAGTACGCAGGGGTATATTAAATCTCACTATTCCAACAATAACGCTAATCGAGTTCTGCGCGAATTTCTTGAATGGGTTGGTGCTTAATAAAGATGGGGTTAGCTCGACCTTGCAGCAGCATAATAAAAAATTTATGGAAATAGTGGACGCGTTGGAAAAATCACAGAAGCTTGCGCAACAGGATCAAGAGCAAAAGTAAAACATCACTTACTTTCCAACGCGGCAATGCGCTCGCCGTGCTCCTGTAGGCGCTCAGTGTCCGCCTTGGGTCCGGAAGCTGAAACTCAAACTAAGACACTACCTACAAATAAAGAGACAGGTGAGGGGTACGATAAACGGCTAATTTACGAGGAGATAAAGCCAAGTAACGGCACGGCAGAGCTCCCTAACGCTTTTTAACGTGGCTGGCCGGATGAATGCCGATGACCGCGTGAATAAACAAAATATCCGCGAGCGCGAAGACCATGCGCTCGCCGCCGGAAACACTTTCGATAGTGATGTAATCTTCCCGCTTATTGGTAAGCTGTTTAACCATTACCTGGCCGTCCTTGAGCTTAATAATCACATCCTCCCCGGACACAAGCTCGGCATTACGCGATGCGACAATGACTTCTCCTTCTTTAATCCTGGGCGCCATGGAATTGCCGCGGACGCGAAGCGCATAGGCGGTTGGATCTTTTACGAAGACCTCAATATATTCGTCGCCATACCCGGTCGGGTATCCCAGGTCTTCCCAATGGGCGTCCGGCCCTCCTTGTGTGTTTCCCACGATTGGAACCTCCCTTGCTTGTCCTAAGTCTGGTCCTGCTTCGGTATCATTGCCCCACAAAGAATTGGACTCCGCTGCTTGCTGGCCGGTCGCAAGCCATTCAGCCGGCTTGTTTAGTCGTCGGGCTATTTTAAAGAGGTTATTGGGTTTTAATGATTTGGTATCCCCATTTTCCCAGAGCGCGACCGCGGCACGCGACACTCCGGCCGCATCTGCAAGATCTTGCTGCGTTAGCTTAGCCTCTGTTCTCGCTCGCCGAATGCGTTCTCCGGCCGTTTCTTTACTCACGTAAGCTAGCTTACCTTTAAAAGATGTTAGCATGCTTGACATCAATAGGTAAGCAAGCTTACTATAGAGGGGTGACAACGGACCAAGCCCAGACCATTAAACCGATTCATTTCCCCTGGCCCATGCAAATGGGGCACAAAAGGCGAGGTTGAGCATGAACGAAGATAAAAAACCGGTACAACCAGGCGGCCCAATGGCGTTGACCACAACACGCGCTGCCTGGTGCTTGCGCGGGTGTTCGCAAAGATATTGCCGGTCAAACCGCTGGGGTGACCGGATGCCGCGGACTATTGAACAACTGATGGATCATTGGGCGCGCTGGCGCATGCGGTCGCGCAGCCAAATGGGTCTCGGCTTTGGCCGAAGCATGACCGACCGCGTCGTCTCGGGCCTAAAGGGGACATTGTGCCGAACGTGCAGGGGCTCTAAGTTTGTGTTGGTGGAGACTGACGGGCGCAGGCGGTACGAAGAATGCGGCACGTGCCGCGGCCATGGCCATATTTTTATGCGCGGCGGCGGCGTTAATCCGGCCCTGATTAGGAGCACATCGCCGGACTATAAAGATCCGGTTGCCGAAAAAATTGACCTGATTGTGTGCCGCTTGATTAAACCGCAGCGGCGCGTGATTGAGGAATATTATTTCGGTACGGGTACAGCCAAAATCATGGCGCGGCGATTAAGGCTGTCCATCGGTGTTTTTTCCCGCCACCTCAGCGAGGCGCATACCCTGATTGAGTGCCATTACTATAACCGTTTCCCCCGGGTGATCCATGACGAAGAAAACACTTCGCGCCCGCTCCGAGCGTGAGCGGCGAAGGCTTCATAAGGCGATGCTAGCGGCGCAGCACACCATTATTGCGACGCATCGCGCCGAGGACCTGGAGCGCTGGCGCCGGGATCATGCGACCTTAATCGAGTTGACCCGCCAACCGGCTTTCCGCGACTGGTTTGAGGCGGAGGAGCTGGGGGCATGGCGGGATGATTACGAACTGGATCCGGACCGATTCCGGCTGGAGATGGACAAAGTAATGGCGTGGCTTAACGCCCATCCCGGCGTGCGTTTGCCATGGCTGTGACCGGGGTATTGGGTAGGGAGTCAGTTTGCAATCTAAATCTAAAGATCAATGTAGGTTGGGTTAAGCCGCGTAAGCGGCGAACCCAACGAAATCATAGATTTGATGGGTCCGCTCCGCTTGACCCATCCTACGCTCACCGTTTTTGGTCACGATGAAACATAAGCCAGCCCAAGAAGGATGGCGATCGGGCCAGAATGACTCGTTAGCGACACTGCTAATACCATATTGGAAGAGACTCGTTCTGTACGCTAGCACACATATGACGCGTCATTTTTTTCTCTTCCTTATATACTCCTTTGTCGCCAGGAGGTTTATATTCGGGTGGTAGCTCAGCAGTAATCTCTGTATTGCTGCATCACTGTTAACCGTCTCAAATAAGGAGTATCCGTGAACACGACAAAAATAGCGGCTCCTCAACTTCTGTCCAAGATATCTACGGGCATCAAGGGATTTGACGAATTGAGCCACGGCGGACTGCCACGGAACCGCACGAGTCTGCTGAAGGGTGGCCCGGGCTCGGGCAAGACCGTGTTCGCTCTTCAATCCCTCGTAAACGCAGTGCGCCAGCGGCAAGAATCCGGCATCTTTGTTGCGTTCGAGGAAAGCACACGCCAGATCATCGCGAATGCCGCCACGTTCGATTGGGGTCTGTCTGCTCTGGCTAAGAACAAGCTCTTTTTCCTGGACGCGCACCTGTCGCCCGAGGTCGTCCAGTCCGGCGAGTTCGACCTGAGCGGCATGCTGGCCATGCTCAAGGCGAAGAAGGAAGAGATCGGCGCGCAATGGATCGTGTTTGACGGAATCGATGTGCTGCTGACGCTGCTGCAGAATCCGATTTCTGAAATGCGGGAAATCTACCGCATCCGCGACTGGCTGGCGGACAACGATATGACCGCCGTTATCACGGCCAAAATCGATGGCGGTATTTCCGATGTCGTGAACTACGGCTTCATGCAGTTCATGGTCGATTGCGTGATCCGGTTCGACCGGCGCCTGGAGTACGGGGTCGCACCGGCTCCAGATCACAAAATATCGCGGCTCGGATTTTGTGGCGGGTGAATTTCCGGTGAGCTTCGGGCCCTCCGGGATGGAAGTGGGCGCCCCCGAACCGGCCGAAATCAAGCACGAGGCTTCGACCGAGCGGGTTTCAGCCGGCTTCGAGCGCCTCGACACGATGCTGGGCGGCGGTTTGTTCCGTGGCAGCAGCACGCTGATCACGGGTGTGCCCGGCACGTCCAAGACGACGCTGGCGGGCAAGTTTGCCGAGGCCGCCTGCCGGCGGGGCGAGCGCACGCTGTTCGTGAGCTTTGACGAAGGCGCCGATCCCATCGCGCGCAATTTATCGTCGGTCGGAATTCAGCTCAAGCCGCACGTCGAGTCCGGCCTGCTGCGGATGTATTCGGCCCGCACCGAATCCATCGGCGCGGAAGACCATCTGGTAAAACTCAAATCGCTGATCCGTGAGCATCGGCCGCGCTGCATGGTGATCGATCCGCTTTCGGCGATAGCCAAGGCGGGAGGGCTCAGCGCGGCGCGTGCCGTCGCAAACCGGCTCATCTACATGGTGAAGGACGAGAGGGTCACCGTGGTGATCACCGCCATCAACGAGGGCGACGATCCGCAGACTGAAGCGACCGAACTGCAGATTTCGACGATTGCCGATACCTGGATCCATCTCTCGTATCTGATACGCAGCGGCGAACGCAACCGGGCGCTTACCGTCATCAAATCGCGCGGGACGTGGCACTCGAACCAGGTGCGCGAGCTGGTCCTCAGCGAAACCGGCCCGATGCTGGCGGACGTCTATTCCGCAGGGGGCGAGGTGCTGATGGGCACGCTGCGCTGGGAAAAGGAGGACGAGGAGAGAGCCAAGACGATACAGCGTCGCGCCGAGTTCGATCATAAGCGCGGGGAGCTGCAGGCTGCCGAAGCGGATACTCATGCCCGGATCAAAGCCTTGCAGCAGGATCTCGAGCGGCAGCGGCTTGAGTTAGCGTTGTACTCCAGCGGCAATGAAGTGCGTATTGTGTCCTCGAGCGACAGGGAGAACGAGCTGCGCAGGATGCGTAGCGCGGACCCGGCAGCAGCCGCGGCAACCGCAGCGGCACCCTCGCTGGTGGAGCGTCGTGTTGCCTCTGGTTCCGGAAATTTCGGAAATAATGGCAAAAAGGACCAGCGAAATGCGCCGTAAGCAGAAGAAAGACAATGCATCCGGCCTCGCAACTACAACAGTTGTGGTGATGCGTCTATACGTTGCCGGCAGCGCGCCCAATTCGCTTCAGGCCATCGCCAATCTTGAAGCGATTTGTCAGGAGTACTTGAAGGACAGCTACAAGCTGGAAATTGTCGACGTTTTCGAACATCCGCTGCGCGCGTTGGCCGATGGTGTCCTCGTCACACCCAGCCTCGCTAAGGTGTCTCCAGCACCGGGTACGAAGATTGTCGGCAACCTCAGCGACAGACGCAATGTGCTTCTCGCGCTCGGATTAAAACGAAAAGTCAGAAAAGTCAAATGACACTCAAGCTTCCCGTTTCGAACAGGAACCCCTCTCGCACGGATGACGAGCCCGGATTAAATGGCTTGATCCTGCGGCTGGTTAAGAGTACCTCTGCGCTTCACGCTATCGAATCGGGCCAGGTTGACGCAATTATGGACCCCACGACCGGCAACGCCATCCTGCTGCCCGAGGCACAGAAGTCGCTGCGTGAGGGCGAAGCGCGCTTCCGCAGCCTGGTCGGGCTGTCCTCGGACGGGTACTGGGAGCAGGACGAACACTTTCGCTTTGTTTCGTACTTAGGCGCGGCGATCGGGGGCTCCCGGATCGATGACGAAGGCATCATCGGCAAGACGCTCTGGGATGTGCCGTTCGACAACATGAGCAAGGCCGATTGGCAAGCGCACCAAAGACAGCTGAAGTCGCACGTCACCTTCCGTGACCTCGAACTAAGACGCGTGGACCACGCCGGCAAGCTGCGCTACATCAGCGTCAGCGGCGAACCGATCTTCGACCAGGAGGGCAGGTTCAAGGGCTACCGCGGGACCATGCGGGATGTCACCAAGCGCAAGCAGGCAGAAGCCGGCTTGCAGGAGCCGAATCGCGTCGCTCGCGCCATCCTCGATGCGCTCGCCGCCGATGTCTGCGTACTCGACGCGGCCGGGACCGTCATTATGGCGAATAAGGGATGGCACGCTTTCGCCGCCGCCAATGGAGGCATCGGGGCGGGTGTCACTGAGGGCGCCAACTATCTCGCCGTGTGCGACAAGGCCCGCGGCAACGAGCGCGTGGACGGCATCGCGATCGCTGCGGGGATCCGCCAGGTGATTGCCGGCGAGCGCACGCTGTTTCGCCACGAGTATGGCCGCGACTCGCCGGCCGGGCGGTACTGGTTCATACTAACCGTCACGGGTTTTTCCGGAGACGGCGCGGCGCGCGCGGTCATTTCACGTGAGAACATCACCGAGCCGCTGCCGGAGCTGGAGTACACGGCTGCGAACCGACTGCCTGTTGCAAACGGCCTGCTTGCCGTCCTGCCACGCAAGGAGTATCAACGCCTGCGGGCCTCCCTCGAGCCGGTCACGCTGACTTACGGCGAAGTGCTCTACGAGCCCAGGGAGCCGATTCGGCATGTTTACTTTCCCAACAACTCGCTTGTGTCTTTGCTGACGACGGTAGAGGGCCACAAGGCTCTGGAAGTCGGCCTGGTCGGCTGGGAAGGCATGGTCGGCGTTCCCCTGGCGCTGGGGAGCAGAGTTTCCTCCGTTCGCGCCCTGGTGCAGGGAACCGGGAAGGCCATGCGGATGAAATCAGCGCGTTTTCTCAAGGAATTCCAGCAAAGCCTGTCGTTGCAACGAGAGCTGTACCGCTATAGCCATTTATTGACTGCCCAAGTTACGCAAACCGCCGCGTGCAACCGCTTTCATATGGTCGAAGCGCGCCTCGCCCGCTGGCTGCTGATGACCCGCGACCGCGTACGGTCAGACGAATTCCATCTTACGCACGAATTTCTGGCGAACATGCTGGGTGTGCGACGGGCTGGAGTCACCAACGCCGCCAGCGCTCTGCAGCAACGCAAACTGATCAGTTACAGCCGCGGCAACATCAGTATCCTTGATCGGAAAGGCCTCAAAGCAGCCTCTTGCGGGTGTTACCAGACTGTCAAAGACATGTTCGACAGTACCCAGGGTTAGACGATGTCTGGCTCCTGGGGCCGAATTCTTCATCGTGGGCAGCGAGTTAAAGCGTATAGAACATCATACCGAAACAGTCTGCGCGGCTTCGGACTCGCGAGCAGGTGCGCTGCGAACCGGATACTCAGCACCCAACAGTTCCCAGATTAGGACATTAGGCAACACTACCGGGTATTGACATCGGATGAGAACGGTAGTAGCATGGACTTTATTAGATTGGTCGAACTGTCACACGAAGCCGGGTTCCGCAAGGAGCGCCGGCTTTTTTATTGGCCGTTTTTTATCTCTTATGCACTCTTATTTAAGAGTGCCTAACAAAATGAGAACCGCTACCTCCACAACCTTCCTCACCCCGGCCCTTTCCATGAACCTGCGGCCGGAGGCCGTACCGACTTTCCCTCTCCCACCGGGCCCACCGGGAGAAGGCGATCCGAAGGGCCGGGTGAGGGAGAGAGGGTTTCGTGTCCATGTTCATTTTGTTAGAACAGCAAGCCGTTCGGCGTGCTTTTAGCACCTCGATACTGCCGGCGCGGTCGCCGTTTTCGAGTTGAGGTAGAAGGCGTACTGATATCCGCCGCGTTGGCGACTTCGTCCTGTGTCAGTTTGCGGAATTCGCGCCAGACTTTAATGGGGTTTTCGCGGTTAACGAGGCGGTCTACTAGTTCGGCCGGAATCGTATCTAAAAAGAGAGTGCGTCGGTCAATAACCCGAAGAATTGGGGCATTAAGCTTGAGCTAACACGATAAAATAGCTGGCGGCCTAAGAGGCCGCCAGCAACTTCCATGTTTCCCCTAGTGAGGGTATATACAGAACCCACACTTGAGCTTGGCACAGATTTGCGGTTATGCAAGAAAAAGTTCAAAAGAAAGGCGGGAGAGTGAATAATCAATAAGAATCAATAAGAATCAGGCAGAGATGCTGAAACAATAAAATGCCGGCGGCAGGTGGGGGCCTGCCGCCGGCTAAACAACAGCAAAAACACTCCGGCTTGAAGGTGAGGGGATAAGCCGGAATATTAAGTCTGGCACTGAATTGAGATGGTTCAACACCAGCAGTCACTAATCCGAGCCCATTCGTCGTAATCATCATTATCCGGCCTAGTGTTGTGTCCCATTAATTCGTAGATGATTCGAGCTCAGCGCAATCCAACACATGGCTCCCTCAATCCCCCCGGATTATCCGATGAAGACCTCGAAACGCTCGAAAAAATCCCCGCCCGGCCGGCTCGCCGGCCAGGCGCAGGTACAAGCGGAAGAAGCGAAACGCCGTCTCGCTGATTTTGTTCGGTTTGGTTGGCATGTCGTCGAGCCGTCGACGCCGTTCGTTTCCGGCTTTCATATCGACGCGATCTGCGAACATCTGGAAGCGGTAAGCCGGGGGCAGATCCGCAATCTGCTGATCAATATCCCGCCGCGCCACATGAAGTCGCTCGCGGTCTCGGTGTTCTGGCCGGCCTGGGAATGGATAGCGGCGCCGCATAGCCGCTGGCTGTTCGCGAGCTACGCCGCGTCATTGTCGGTCCGCGACTCACTGAAGTGCCGGCGCCTGATTTTGTCGCCCTGGTATCAGCGCCACTTCGGCGATTGCTTCACGCTCACCGGCGATCAAAACGAGAAGACCCGGTTTGAGAACGATAAGACCGGCTACCGCCTGGCGACCTCGGTCGGCGGCACCGGCACCGGCGAAGGCGGCGACGTTGTTGTTGTTGACGATCCGCACAATGTGCATGAAGCGGAGAGCGATCTCATTCGCGAATCGACCATCACCTGGTGGGACGAGGTGATGTCGACCCGCCTCAACGATCCCAAGACCGGCGCGCGCGTGATCGTGATGCAGCGCGTGCACAACCGCGATCTCGGCGGCCACGTGCTGGAGCAGGGCGGTTACGAACACCTTTGCCTGCCGGCGGAATATGAAGGATCGAACAAAACCACCGTTATCGGTTGGAGCGATCCGCGCGTCGATGCGGGCGAGCTGCTGTGGCCGGAACGATTCGGGCCGGCGGAACTTGAAGACTTAAAGAAGCGTTTAGGCAGTTATGCCGCCGCGGGGCAATTGCAGCAGCGCCCATCCCCGCGCGCCGGCGGCATCTTCCAGCGCGGATGGTGGCGGTTTTACGCGATTCCCCCCGGCCACTTCGACGAGATTATCCAGAGCTGGGATATGACGTTCAAGGGAACGGGCACCGCCGACTTCGTGGCGGGCCACGTGTGGGGCAGGCGCGGAGCGGACAAGTATCTGCTGGACCGCGTGCACGCGCGGCTCAGCTTTCCGGAAACGATCCATGCGGTACGCGGCCTGTCCTACAAGTGGCCGCAGGCGCATCGGAAGTTGGTGGAAGACGCCGCCAACGGGCCGGCTGTCATCGCAACGCTGCAACATGAAATACCGGGGCTGATCGCCGTGGAGCCGCAAGGCGGCAAAGAGGCGCGCGCCCATGCCGCATCGCCACAGGTGGAGGCCGGCAACGTGTATTTGCCGGATGCGTCGATCGCGCCCTGGGTGCATGACTTTATCGAGGTCGCGGCGGCGTTTCCAAAAGTGCCGCACGACGACGATATCGATGCGATGACCCAGGCGCTGCTGCACTTCGGCATGGATTCCCGGTATGCATTCGGCTTTATCTGACAGGGGCGCTCTCAATTTGTGGAATAAGCTCAAACTCGCAGCCCTCCGCTGGCGGAAAAAACCGCGGCGCGAGACGGACATTTATCCGCGCCTGGTTTCCATCGGCACTGCCGGCCGCATGGACAAGAAGCGCCCGGCGATCAAAGGCACGGCCACCAATCTGCGCTACTTCTCGCGCACGGTGCATGCGCGGCGCGCGATCAATGCGATAAAGAATCCGATATCACAGCTCGGCTGGGAGGTCGCGCCGATTCCTGGCGTAAAAATGAGCCGGGAACTGGAACGGCGCGCGGAAATCGCCGCGTCCTGTCTCGATCATCCGAACGCCGACGACAGCTTCCGGACTTTGATCGAGCAGGTCATCGAAGACTATCTAGGCGTAGGCGCCGGCGCCATCGAGCAGCAGCTTGGGGCGGAAGAAAACAGGCCCTTGTGGCTTTGGCCGGTCGACGGACAGAGTATCCGGATTTTCCCCGGCTGGAGCGGAGAGCGTAACGAGGCGCGCTACCTGCAAGTGCTGGGCTACGGCAACATCGGCATGGAGCAAGGCGTGCCCCTGCTGAACGATGAGCTGATTTATATCCGCGCGAACCCGTCAACCGCGACGCCCTACGGCTATGGCCCGCTGGAGATCGCATTCAACACCATCTCGCGCAAGCTTGGGGTCGCGGACTTCGCCGGCAACATGGCGACCAACGCGCGACCGCAGAACATGTTGTATTTCGAAGGCGCCGATAAGGGCTGGGTCGATGCATTTCGCTCCTTTTGGAGAAATGAGATCGAAGCGCAGGGAGTGGTCCCGATTGTCGGCGGTAATAGTGAAGCCAAAGTCCTTGCGCTCCACGGCGGCAACGACGATGCGCTCTATCTCAAATATCAAGAGTTTCTCATCCGCGAGATCGCGACGGCGTTCGACCTTAGCCCGCAAAATCTTGGCGTCGAGCGCGATATAAACCGCAATACCAGCGAGACGGCCGAGGACCGCGATTGGGACCAGGCCATCAAACCCTTGGCCAATCTTATTGCCGAGCATCTGACACGCGAGGCGCTTCACGGCAAGCTGGGTTTTTATCAACTCCAATTTCGATTCGTCGGCATCGATCGCGAGGACGAGAAGGCGACAGCGGAGATTTACGAGAAATACTACAAGAACAACGCGATTACGCCGAATGAGCAGCGCGAGCGCTTAGGTCTGCCTCCGCTCGTTAGCGAGTGGGGCGACATGACCGCCGCCGACGTGGAGATCGCGATTTCAGCGGCGCGTGGCGCTAAAAAAATCGAGGATCCAGCGTTGACGAAGACACCCGCCGGGAAACCGGCAACACTTTCCGAAGAGGAGTGACAGCCATGTCCCTTGATGTCCATACGATTGAACTTCCAACCGGTTCGACGCCATCCCGCAAGGATCGACTGATTGTCGGCGTCCAATCCGCGGTTCCAAACGTAGCCGGCGGCGGCGCGGGCCTGGCGGTGGTGACTCCGGTTTCATTCCCCAACGGCAACCTGCCCGCGAGTTATGCGGTACTTATTACGCCTAACCAGGATGCCGTGGCGTTTGTCACCGGCAAAACCGCCACTGGGTTTAACGTCACTCTCAACCCGCGTCTTGCGACGAACACCTTGGCCGCCGGCACGTTTGATGTTTTGGTGGTGGGCTAGTAGTTGTAGGGTGGGTTAGCCCGTCAGGGCGTAACCCACCGGACGCGGCCAATGGTGGGTTACGCGCCCCACAGGGACGTGGAAGTGTCGCGGAAGACAGGATGTCGGGAGCGACCGGCTACACCGCAAATCGTCATGCCCGCCCCGATCGAGTCGAGGGCAGGCTCCAGCGGGCATCCAGGCTTTTCCGCGGCTTTCTGGATTCCCGCCTGCGCGGGAATGACTTATTTAGAGGTTCCTTAGTTATTGATCCATGTATAAGTAATGTCCGATCTTTAACAATAATCAATGTAGGTTGGGTTAAGCCGCGGTAGCGGCGAACCCAACAAAATCATAGATTTGATGGGTCCGCTGCGCTTGACCCATCCTACGTGACTAGCGAGGCTCCGATCTAGTCGTATTTATCATTCCGAGCACGGAATCTGACGGCAATCCACTTGAATAGAGGAGACATTATGGGCACTGCAACGACGCTGAGTTTAATCAACTTTACGCCTGCGGAGGACAACGCCGGCGCTACCTATGGCCAGGACATGATCGGCATGTTGAACCTGGCGCAGGTCAAAGCGGGAGAGCTGATTCAGAACCTGCAGGCGATTGTCATGCGATTGCCCGTTGGCGATCCGAACATCGCGACGATCGATACCTTGATCGCCAATCTGAGCTGAGAATTCGCAATGGCGCTCACCAAGGAACAACGCGACGCCTTGCCGGCAAGCGATTTCGCTGTGCCGCGCAAGCGCGCGCTCCCGATGCACGACGAGACCCATGTCCGCATGGCGTGGAATATGGTGGATCGCGCCAAGGACTTGACGGAGGAAGCGCGCAAACAGGCACGGCACCGAATCTTGGAGCGCGCGCACAAGCTCCGGATCGATACGAAGGATTGGAATATCCAGGCAATGAGCCTGGAGGCCATGAGCCTGGAAGTGCCGGAAGTTAAAGACCATCCGAACCGGATGCCGTTCAAGGGTATTCTCACGCGCATCGATGAGACTAGCGATCTGCCGCTCAACGGCAGCCATGGCCGCCTGTGCATTATCACGCGCAAGGCCGCGGAGGCAGCGTTGCCGTCTCTGCTGGGCATGGCGGTGGATATGAAAGAAGGCCTGGACGGCCACGATCCGAAAAATAAGGTGGGCCTCATTACCGAGGCCACTATCGAAGGCAATGCAATTCATATCGCAGGATTTTTTTACGCGTCCGATTTTCCCCAAGAGGCAAAACGCATTCAAGCCGAGAAAGCGCGGCTGGGTTTCAGTCATGAGATCCAAGCGCGAATCGAGAATCTGGATGCACCGATATGGGTGATCGCGGCATGCACGTTCACCGGCGCCGCCGTCTTGTACAAAGACAAGGCCGCCTATCAAACAACCTCACTGGCCGCTAAGGCCGAGGAAACCGACATGAGCAAAGAAATACTTGAAAAACTGGAGGCGATGGCGAAGCAGCTTGACGCTACGAATAAGGAAATCGCCGATATGAAAGCCGAGCAAGCCAAGTTATCGGAGAAGGCGCTGAAAGCCGGCTCCGTGAGTCACTTGGTGAAGCCGCATGCGGATCGCATTCGAGCGGCGGCCGACGGATTGGAGAAGGACGGCTACGGTCTGCACGCCGAACGTGGGCATGTCACCATCCTGCGGCACATGGCCGATTCCATGGAGGCCGCGGCCAACATGGGGCAACTGCCGCACGTCTACCAAACCGGCGACTTCTATCGCGCCGCCGCGGAAGTGAAAGCGGATCCTGAAACCGCGATTGCGCTTGCTGAGACCGCGAAAAAGATCGGGGACTTGGCGGCTTCGGTCGCGAGCCTTACCACCATGGTCAAGGACCAGGAGAAAGCCAGGCTGGCCGCCGGCGCCGCGCCGGAGCGCAAGACCGTAAGCATCCCGGCCGCCACCAAGACCTTGCTGGCGAAAGCCGGCCTCAATGTCGATGACGGCGAGAAGTTGACCGTCGAGCAGCTCGACAAAGTGCTGGATGCCGGCAAACTGCCGAACACCAAGCGGATCGAGGTCAAGCATAATTTGCTGGCGGCCGGCCTTTTGGAAGCCACGCACTAACCCAATATCAGCGGCGCGCACAACGTGCCGCTTTATTCCCATTGACGTACAGGGATGTACTAATGCCGTCATTGCGGTCGCTCTCGACATCCTGTCTTCCGCGACACTTGTGCATCCATGCACATCGCGGGAGCGCGATTATGACGGCTAGGAGAAGCCCATGAACAACGCACAAGTTAGAATGATCGAGTTGGCGGGCGCCGCCGACTTCCTCGGCCCCGGCGCGATTGAAGTGCCGGAATTTGAGACCGAGATCGTCGATATCATTCGCCGTGAATCGGTCGCGCTGAATCGCCTGCCGAGCGAGCGCGCGAACGGCCACCCGCATCGCTACTTCGAGCAGACCGCCATCGCGTCCGCGGTCGCGGTCGATCCACGCAATCTCGCGTCCGCGGCCACGAGCCCGACCCGCGTGGAGCGTTCCGCGCCGGTCAAGGCGGCGATTTCGCAGACCAATATCGGCCTGTTCGACAAGGAGATCACCCAGCAACAAGGCAGGTTCGGCGCCGTGGTGGCGAAGGATATCGAGGATATCGTCAGCGCGGTCCAGGTGAAGCGCGCCTCGATGCTGTGGATAGGCACCGATACCTCGCTGACCACGCCGACCACTTTGGAGTGGATGGGCGGTTTCGCGCAGATCACGCTGCAGGCCACCATTGTCCCCGGCGCGTCGATCATCGACGGGATCAAGGCGCAGGTCGCGGCGATGGTCGCGAATCAAACGTTCAAGGCCAAGCCGACCGCGATTTACGTCAATCCGGTCCTGGCCGATTACATCGACCAGGAAGCCAAGGCGTATGCGATTGAGCTGGGAAAGATGGACATAGGCGCGGGCGTGGTGGTCGCCTCGCTCAATACCCAGGCCGGAACGCTGCCGTTGATCGGCGATGCCTTCATCCCGGCCGATACCACGGCGAAGTACGGCTTCGGCGCGCCGCCGGCCGGCAACAAGAACTACTACGCGGCGATCCTGACCGAGAAAATGGTGGAGATGCCCTATGTCTCAGGCGAAACGGACAATCCGCTGCCGCGCCTGTTCCAGCTCGGCCTCATCGGCAACCTGTCCGGCCAGTACGTCGGCGTGAAGTTCGACGCGGTGGTCTTCAAGGGCGCGAGCTATGCCCACTGTGTGGTTGCGGTGCAGCGTCCGTAATCGCTGCAATCATGATTGAAGCCTCCCTATTGATAGTTGTCATTCCGAACCGCCGTTAGTCACGTAGGATGGGTCAAGCGGCCGCTCCTGCGCTTCCTTGCGCTCGCGACGCACAGGGAGGTGCAAGTGTCGCGGGAGGGCTGCTCAAGCGCGTCCATGCGCACGCAGCATTCGTCCTTCCCTGGACAGCACAGGACGCCGAGAGCGACCGGCATTCGTGCGTCCATGCACAGCATAGCGGACCCATCAAATCTATGATTTTGTTGGGTTCGCCGCTTACGCGGCTTAACCCAACCTACGTTAGTATTTGTAGGGTGGGTTAGCGGCGCAGCCGCGTAACCCACCATCGGCCGTGTCCGGAGGGTTACGCCCCGACAGGCTAACCCAATCTATATTGATCATTGTTAAAGATGTCATTCCCGCGCAGGCGGGAATCCAGAAAACTGCGGAAAAGCCTGGATGCCCGCTGGAGCCTGCCCTCGACTCGATCGGGGGCGGGCATGACGATTTGCGACTTAATCAGAGCTTCCCTAAGGAAGCACCGATCAAGTTGATGATCGTCAGATTCCTCGCTCCGCTCGAAATGACAAATTGATAGCTGTCGTTCCGAACCGCCGTCAGGCGGTGAGGAATCGCTCAATCGCCCAACAAATACGACCAGATCGAAGCTTCGTTAGTGGTTCTCTGTTTCTCAGACGCCACAACCTTGGAGTTTAAACATGGCTAATCTTCCTATTGCGGCCGGTATCGTGCGCCCGCTCGGCAGTATTGCGAGCAATGCCGGTCAAAAAGTGGCGTTGAGCGCCACCAGCGCCCAGACCGCCGCTCCCGTTGCCGCGAACATGGTCTTTTTAAAATCCGACATCGCTTGTTTTGTTTTATCCGGCTCGAACCCGACGGCGGTTGTCGATACCTGTTTTCCGCTCCCCGCGAATCAATTAGTGGGGCCGTTCGCCATTAACAACGGCGACAAGATCGCGGGGATCGCCTTGGCTGCCGGAAACCTATGGGTTTATCCATGTCAATGACCCTGACCCAGGCAAGGCTCAAAGAACTTTTGCATTACGATCCGGAAACCGGCGTGTTTACCTGGCTTGTGCGGACATCCACGTGCATCCGTGTCGGCGATATCGCCGGGTATCGAGATGGTGATGGCTACTTGCGAATCGGCATTTGCGGTGGTCAGTATCGCGCGCACCGTCTCGCATGGCTGTACATGACCGGAAAATGGCCCATCGATCAGATCGACCATAAGAACGCCGTCAAAAACGATAATCGCTGGAAAAATCTGCGTGAAGCCACGTGTGCGATAAACAATCAAAACAAGAGAAAAGCACTACGCAATAATCGAACCGGCTTTTTGGGCGTTAGCCGGAATGGCAAAGGTTTTATAGCGCAGATCAAGATCAATGAAAAGCGGCGCAATCTCGGCACCTATCCAACGCCGGAGTTGGCGCACGAAGCTTACCTCAAGGCCAAGCGCGAATTGCACGCCGGGTGCACACTGTGATCATAGCGAGGATCTATATATGAAGATTTTTCAGCCAGGCTACGATGGGCGCATCGGCGCGTCTTCCGTTATGGTGCAGCCGGGCACCGAAGTGGATACCTCCGAATTCAAGGATGATTACGGTAAGGCCATTCTCTATCGGGTAGAGTTTATCAACGGCGTGGCAAAAGTTCCGGCGAACCTCGGAAAATGGATGACCGATAAAGGTTATGCCAAAAAATCTCCGGTCATTCTTCCGGGCGAGATCGTAGGCCACGCCACGGCTTAATTTGTGCCATCCAATTATCTTCAAGGCGGTGACGCCGCCACCTACGGTGTCGGTATTGCCGCAGCGAGCGTGTTGGCGCAGGCGAGCCTGGTCATCGACGGCTATCTGCAAAAGCCGGAAGGGTTGATCTGGGCGCCGGATGGAAATGGCGATCCGGCTTATATGCCGGCGAGCTTGCCCGTCGCGTCGCTGACCGTGAGCGGTGCAATCTCGCCAGGCACGAACCTGCCGGTTACTGTCACGGGGCCCATTCTCGGCCTGATCGCAGGTCAGGCCTTGCTCTTCGATCGGGCCACACCCTTGGCTACCGAGGCGGTGATTGTCAGCGCCATAAACGGAAACGTGCTAACCTTGGCCAGCGTGAAATTTTCGCACGCGGCCGGCGCATTGCTCGAAGCCGGCCTATTCATCGAAGAAAATAAGCACATGCCGA
>WNFH01001941.1_pt1 | contig 25808 bp, 23 predicted proteins | sample 5400411 | NCBI WGS metagenome assembly WNFH01 (sample SAMN13153347, study PRJNA577476) | soil metagenome | isolation source: 200 cm saprolite under Douglas fir tree site 2 hole 3 | place: USA:California | collected 2015-04-18 | reverse complement strand
CAGCAGTCTGATCAACTCCGATTGGTGTCAGATTGTGGATCGCCCCACGAGATCCGCGTTTCAAATCGGCAATCGGCAATTGGACATCGGCAATGGCTAATGAAGAGTTGATCTATCGCATCACTCGCGCTATCTACGAGCGCCTGGGCACCTCCGCGGACGAGGCAACGGTTGAGCAACTGGTTACCGACATCTATCAAACAGTCGCGCCGGCCTTGAGCCGAAACGGCGGCGCGGCGCCGGCGACCTCTACTTCGGTCGGGGCATCGTTCGGCGAAGCCGCGCACGAGGGCTCGGCTGATCGGTTGATCATTTCAGTGTTCGGCATAGACCATCCGGGGATCGTTGCCGGCGTGTCGCAGATTCTGGCCGAGGCCGATTGCAGTATCGTGGACATCAACCAAACTGTGGTACAGGGGAAATTCGCGATGGTGATCATCGCAAACACTGCGCGTTCCCAGTCGTCGGCTACGGAACTGAAAGAGCGTTTTCGCAGCGAAGGCGGAAAGCTGGGCGTGCATATCTATGCTCAGCGCGAAGATTTGTTCAATGCTATGCATCGGATATAGCCATTGCCAATTTCCGATTGCCGATTTCCAATTTGCAAGATCACGCGGTTATGATTTGAATGCCCCTGGATACTTAGATTGCGGGGTCACCTCGCGGCCGGTCAGCGCTTAAGTGTCAAGGTGCCAAGCTCTCAAATCGGCAATCGGCAATCGACAATCAGTTTATGCAGCCTGAAATCTCACACCGCTGTGCTTCCTGTGGCGCGTCCATTCGCGAGCCGGCCATGTTCTGCCCGGATTGCGGTAAGCCGCTCTCGCGACCAGCGCCAAAGCCCGAGCCACATGTCGCCGCCGAAGCCGGGGCGCCAGCCGTTGCGAATGTGACCGCCCAGGACTCAGGCAAAAAGTTGGACCCGCCTGCTGATCCTGTTTCAAAGGCGGGCACATACGGCAAGGCTCGCGACAGTCTGCATCGCGCCTCAACGGCGACGCGCGGAGCGCTGGCCGACAACGTCAAACGCGTTGAGAAAATTCGCCACGTCTCTTCGGTCGTTCTGGGAGAGGCTACGTACGATCCCAGCCTGCGCTTCGTGTTGGTCGCTCTCGGAATCTTCGTCGTCTTTCTCGTGCTGCTGCTACTCAGCAAAGTGATGGGATAAAACTCAGTTTCAGGTTTCAGGTTTAAGGTTTCAAGTTCGATCAGGTAACCTGAAACTTGAAACCTGAAACTTGAAACCAATGGAATATTCCCAAGCCGAAATTCTGCAAACCGTGCGCATGACCGAGATGGAACATCTCGACATTCGCACGGTCACGCTCGGCTTGAGCCTGCTTGATTGCGCCACCGATTCGATCGAAAACACGGCGGTGCGCGTGCGCGAAAAGATCGAAAGCGTGGCGGCCAGCCTGGTCAGTACTGTCGATCAGATCGGCGACGAGATCGGCATCCGAGTTGCCAATAAACGCATCGCGGTAACTCCCGTTTCGATTTTGACCGAGGGCGCGCGCGGCAATCCCGTCGATCTTGGCCGAGCGATCGACGAAGCTGCGGGCGCGGTCGGCGTCGATTTCATCGGCGGATATTCGGCGCTGGTTCACAAAGGATTCACCCGCAACGAAAGCAACTTCCTCGATTCGATTCCCGAAGCGCTCGCCTCGACGGAACGTCTGTGCGGGTCAATCAATGCCGCGACTACGCGCGCCGGCATCAACATGGACGCAGTCGCGCGCGTCGGCCGTTTGATCAAGGACGCCGCCGAGCTCACGCGCGATCGTTCCGGCCTCGCGTGCGCAAAGTTCGTCTGCTTTGCGAACGCCGTTGAAGACAATCCGTTCATGGCCGGCGCGTTTCATGGCATCGGCGAACCGGAAGCGGTGCTGAATGTCGGCGTGTCGGGCCCAGGTGTCGTCAATCACGCCGTGCAGCAAGCGCCGCCAGATCTTCCTTTGCACCAACTCGCCGAAGTCATCAAGAAACTTTCATTCAAACTCGCGCGCGCCGGCGAGTTGGTCGGCCGCGAAGCCGCGCGCCGCCTGGGAATTCCGTTCGGCATCATCGATCTGTCGCTCGCGCCGACGCCGGTGCCCGGCGATTCGGTCGCCAACATTCTCGAAGCGATGGGCTTTGAGCGCGCCGGCGCACACGGGACGACCGCAGCGCTGGCTTTGCTGACTGATGCCGTGAAGAAGGGCGGCGCGATGGCCAGCAACGCGGTCGGCGGCATGAGCGGCGCCTTCATTCCGGTTTCCGAAGACGCGGGCATGATCGAGGCCGCGCAGGCCGGGGCTTTGTCACTTGAGAAACTCGAGGCCTGGACCAGCGTCTGTTCGGTCGGGATCGACATGGTCGCGGTGCCCGGATCGACCTCGGCGGAAACGATCGCTGCGATCATCGCTGACGAGATGGCAATCGGCGTGATGAATAACAAGACCACTGCCGTGCGCATCATTCCGGTGCCCGGGCGCGAGGTCGGCGAGATGGTTGAGTTCGGCGCCTTGCTGGGCAGCGCGCCGATCATGGCGGTGAATCGCTTTTCGTCTGATCAATTCATTCGCCGCGGTGGCAGGATTCCGGCGCCGGTTCAGTCACTTAGGAACTAAATGAAAGTACTCAGATTGCAAATACTGATTCTGATTTTCGCTGGCGTGGTAACCTCAGTCGCGGTTGCCGGTCAGGAAAACAAGAGCCAAGCCAAACCAGAGCTGAGCGGCACCTGGAAACTCGACCCCAGCAAGAGCAATGCGGTCGACATCGGTAAGCGTGGCGAGGCGATAAAAATCCTTACAGCGAACCTGAGTTACGAATCACCCGCACCTTTGTAACGAACGGTCCGTCGAGCGAGACTTTGTTTATTTCACCGACGGAAGAGGCGAAACAAATCCGGCAACGCTCTTCACGGCGGTTGACCCGCGCCGTAAAAGATCGGAGGATCTCCAAACCGAACAGGTTAAATCAAAGACCAAGTGGCAGCACGATAGAATCGTTACTCGTATCTCTGTTGAGAGCCGCGTTGGTGGTATGAGGCTTCAGTATTTGGTCGTTGATGAATGGAAGATTTCAGCCGACGGTAAGCTTTTGACGCAAACAAGTCGATTTCAAGCTGATCCGGATACCGTGCCTTCATTCACTCCTTCGCCAAGTCCGGACGACAAGAGGGTGTACGTTCTAGTCTCGAAGTGAGAGAACCAATGCAGGAAGCACTAGGTTTGATTGAATGCCGCGAGCCGGTCGTACTGAACTTCACCGGGTGTTTTTAAGATGAGACATCGTAGATAGGGTCAGGAGCGTTGCACTATGTCGAAAAGAATAACAAGACTGGAAGATGCCGCCTCAGTGTTTTTGCCACCGGAGGCTGTCGAGGCTCTGGGAGTAAGCGCGGGCGACGAACTGGATATCGAAATCGTCGGACGAGCTCTCGTTGTCCGCTCAGCCGACGAGGCCCGCCGCTCTCGCGAATTTGCCGACATATTCGAATCGGTACTGGAGAAGCGCCGACGCGCCTACGAACAGTTGGCCGAAGGTCCAGCCTAGTTGTCGGAACTGGTTAATGAGATTTCCCGACACATTGGACGTGCTGGCGGTACATACTCGCTTGATCGCAGAAACCGGGGGGAGCACTGGCATCAGAGATGAGGGCTCGCTTGAGTCCGCTCTAGCCGCCGCCGAGAATCGCTTCAACTATGAGAACGCTGACGTTGCCGAGTGTGCTGCCACATATGCTTATCACCCGACACAAGCGCATGCCTTTGTTGATGGGAACAAACGTGTTGCCGCGGCAATCACTGAAACATTCCTCCTAAGTAATGGGTGTGAGTTGCTGATGGACGATGATGAAGTCGCAGGATTGTTCCTGAATATTGCAGCGGGAGTCCTGACTCGCGACGAAGTAGAGGAATTGCTTCGAAGAAATGTCGCAGAAAAAGACAGCTGACTAGTAGGTCACGAGAGGAAATCAATGGAACGAGAAGCCTTAGGAATGATCGAATGCCGCGGCCTGGTCGCGATGATTGAAGCCGCGGACGCCGCCGTGAAATCCGCAAACGTCGTGCTGGTCGGCTGGGAAAAAATCGACGCGGGTCTGGTGACGTGTATCGTCCGCGGCGAAGTCGGCGCGGTCAAAAGCGCAGTCGAATCCGGCGCTGCCGCCGGCCGGCGCGTCGGCGAAGTTGTCGCCACCCACGTCATCCCGCGGCCTCATTCAGAGGTTGATGCCGCGATTCCCGTCCTGCATACCGGCGAGACTACCCGCAAAAAGATCAGCGGCTCAGTAAGCCCGCGGCGATAGCCTCGAACCAGCCGCACAAGCAATCCGTCGAGAGAGCGATCAGTTCCAGCAACTCAGTCCTCGAACAGCTTTCCGCTGAACAGCGCCTGCCCCGCCAAACTCGTATAGAAACCGTAGGCCACCACGGCAACCAGAATTGCCAGCGCGATGGTGAAGTCGATCGCGTACCAGGCCGTTAGCTCCGTTGTCATAGGGAAGAATACCCAGAGGTGCCAGACGAACATGGCGGAGATGCTCGCCAGTAAGCCGTAGCGATAGAGAACCGCGATCGCGAGCAGTGGGAGCAAAGAAACGAGCGGCACCTCTATGGCCACGGCGGCGCACTCATTAGCGATAGTGGTCAACCCACAACCATCGCGGCGCATCAATTATTCGGACAACGATTCAGTTCTGCGCAATTCCAACCGTCTCCCCTCCTGGCGTCTCCCCTTAACGCACAACCTTTCGCCTTAGGAGGCCAAGCCCATGAAACGCACTCTCCTCTTAATCGTAGTCTCTCTGCTTTCAGTCAACTCTTTTCCCCAGACCCGCCGCGCCCCGCGCACGCCGGCGCTGCAAACCGCAGCCAGCAGACCGAGCGCGCAAACGCTGCCGATTCGCCGCGTGATGCTTTACAGTAACGGTGTCGCTTACATCGAACGCCGCGGCGTGGTCAGCGGCCACGCGGAGATCAATCTGTCGTTCAAGCAATCGCAGGTCGACGACGTCTTGAAATCGATGGTCGTGCTCGATCTCGGCCAGGGCCGCATCGGCGCGGTGAGCTACAACTCCAGCGCGCCACCCGCCGCGCGGATGGCGGATATTCCATTTTCAATTGGAGCAGGAACTGCGAATGGGAACAACGGCGGTCTCGCAGGTGTGCTCAGCCAGCTTCAGGGTGCGCGGATCGTCGTCGCCACCGCAAACCGCGCGGCGACCGGCTCAATCCTGACCATCGAAGAACGCCCGTCGCGGACTGACCGGGACAAGACCACTCATGCGCTCGTGATTGTGTCAGAAGGCGGCGAGCTGATGAGTTTCGATCTGGCGGAAGTGCGCTCCGTCAAACTAATCGACGAAGGCACGCGCCGCGACGTCAATGAATTCGCCAACGCCAGCGCGTCTGCTCGTCGCCGCGACGCCAAGACGATCGTCGTCTCTTCGGATGGCTCAGGCCCGCGCGAGATGCTGGTCAGCTACACGGTCGCCGCGCCGATTTGGAAGACGACTTACCGGGTTGTGCTCGACTCAACCGGCAAGCCGTTCTTTCAGGGTTGGGCCATCGTCGATAACGTCAGCGAAGAAGATTGGAACAACGTCTCGCTCTCGCTCATCTCCGGCTCGCCTGTTTCGTTCATCCAGCCGATTCAAAAACCCTTCTATCGCTATCGTCCGGTCGTGCCGATGCCCGATGATTTGAGACTTGCGCCGCAGGTTTATGAAGCGAATGAAGGCGGCGTCGCGGGAACTGTCAGTGGCAGGATTGCCGATCAGAACGGAGCAGTGGTAGCCGGTGCTACAGTGACAATAACGAACGAAGCTACCAATCAGTCGTTCACGACCACGACTACGAGCGAGGGAACCTACCAGTCTCAGGCCCTGTCTCCTGGGAATTATTCGGTGAGGGTGAATGCCAGCGGCTTCAAGCAACACTTAATAACCAGCGTCGCTGTCGGAGCCAATGGGCCCGCGCACGCGAGCGCTACCCTAGAAGTCGGAAGTGTTTCAGAAACTGTCACGGTCACGGCAGACGCTGCTGCCATCGTAAATACAACGAGTTCAACCATAGGACGGCGGCTTCCGTTGAATGGAAGGAATTACAACAACGTCAACAACCTTACCATCGAAGCCCTTAACCGGAGCTCTTTCGACGGTGCCTCTCTCAGCGATGCCATCACCCGCCCTAACTCGGGCGTTGAAGCCGCCGCGACGGGCAGCGAAGTAGGCGATCTTTTTGAATACCACATCGATCAGCCTGTCACAGTGCCGCGCGATCGGTCAGCGTTGATTCCAATCCTGCAAACACGCATGGAAGGCGAGCGCGTCTCGATCTACAACGAAGGCAACCGACGCGATCGAGCGATGGGCGGCATGTTGCTCAAGAACACTTCATCGCTCACGCTTGAAGATGGCGCGTTGACAGTGATCGATGGCGACGCTTATGCCGGCGAGGCTCTGATGGAGCGTTTGAAGCCCGCGGAACAAAGATTGATCTCCTTCGCCCTCGATCTCGGCACTCTGATCAACGTGCGGGTGAAAGAAGATCGCGCGCCTACGTTCCTGGTGCGCGCCATCAACGGAGTCTTTCAGGCTCACTATTATCAAACCACTCAGAAGACGTACGTCCTGACGAACCAGACGGACAAACCGCGCGTGGTTTTGATTGAGCATCCGGCGCGTCAGGATTGGACGCTCGCGGACGAAACGCAGAAGCCCGACAGCAAGACCGCGCGTTACTATCGCTTTCGCGTTCCGCTTGGCCCGCACGAAAAAGTTGAACTGCCGGTGACTGAGCGACGGGCGTTGATGGACACATACACGTTGCTAAACTTTTCGCGTCCGGATCTTGAACTGTTCATCGCGCGCAATTACATCGACGCGACCACGCGCGCGGCACTGGAGAAGATCATCGATCTCAAGAGCCGCATCGCCGCGGCGGAAGCCCGAATCGAAGCAGTCGATCAAGAAGTGACCGAGATCGGGAAGGACCAGGAACGCCTGCGCGACAACATCAAAGCGCTGACGGCGACGGCCGAAGCAAAGCAACTGATCTCGCGCTATGTTTCAAAGGCCGACACCCAGGAGACGCGTCTGGAACAACTGAACAAAGAGAAGCAGACGCTGAATGCAGAGGCGGCGCGGCTACAGGGAGAGTTAGAAACCGTGATCCGGGGTCTGGCAATCGATCACAAGCTGACTAACTGAGAGCGAGCAGGTCAGACTCCGAGCGCTTCTCTAATCCTTCCGAGCAGCGCCTCGAGATCGAGCGGCTTGCCGAACACTTCGGTGCAGCCGGCGGCCCGGGCGTCGGCTTTGATTTCACGAGTAGCGTAGCTGCTGATGGCAAAGATAGGTGTCTGAGATAACAAGTGGCGGGTGCGGATCTGCCGGGTCGCCTCTACTCCGTCCAGCTCCGGCAATGTCAGATCCATCAGGATCAGATCGGGGCGGACGCGGTTTGCTTGCAGCAATCCTTCCTTTCCGGTTCTGGCTTCGACGACTTTGTACCCCTTAGCGCGCAGCCAGGCAGAAAGCAGCGTGCGGCTGTCGGAATGATCTTCGACCACGAGAATCGTGGGAGCGCCTTGCGAAGCTTTCATCTTTCCCTCAGGAGTCGCCTGGTTTCGACCAATGGTGACTCCGGCTTGAGACGGGGCCTATTACAAACATAGCGGCCCGGGCGCAAAAAGCCAACTGAAAACTTGTGGCACGCGCATCTTGCGCGTGATTCACGGGCGGGACGCCCATGCCACTCTGTCAACTGCACCACTACTGAAAACTTAGGAAGGCTATCCTTTTCGAATCATGAACCACGCAGACAGCGAACTCAACAGCGCCAGGAGCGCACCGGCCAGCATCACGATGCGAAAACCCCTGATGAAAGATGCATTGATTGATTGCTTGATTGCGACCCGCGTTTCTTCATTTACCTCACTTGGTATTTCCGCCGCGGCCAGCTTGCTGCGCTCTGTCTCCAACGTCCGTCGCACCTCGGCGGAAACCGCGATCTGATCGAGGTTTCGATCGAAACTGCGATTGAAAGACTGCACCATGACTAGCCCCAGCACGGCTATGGCGAGCAGGCCCGCTGTTCTTGAGACTGCGTTGTTGACGCCGGAAGCAATCCCGGCATGACTCTGTGTGACCGAATTCATCACCGTCGTCGTCAGCGGCGCGACGCTGATGGCCATGCCCAGCCCGAGCACAAACATCGCGGGGAAAAAATCAGTCCAGTAACTGCCGCCCACGCTTGGCCTGATGAACAAAACATATCCGCCCGCGGCAATGATTGGACCGATGACCAGAGGCAGACGCGAACCATAACGTTTCACCAGTCCGCCCGACCAGCGCGAAAGCAGAAACACGATCAGAATGAATGGCAGCAAGGCCGCGCCGGCCGCCGTGGGAGTGTAACGCTGCACCTGAATCAGATTTAGCGGGAGGAAAAAGAGTGTCCCCGACAGCGCGGCATACAGGAATAGCGTCAGCAGATTTGCGCCGGAGAAGTTCCGCGAGCGAAAGAGCCGGAGCGGCATCATTGGGTGAGGCACGCGCGCCTCAACCACAATAAACGCGGCCAAGGCTATGACGCCCACCAACAGCGCGATCAGGACCGCCGGGCTTTGCAAACCCAAACGCGATGTTTCGATCAGGCCGTAGACGATCGCGCCGAGACTGATCGTAGCCAGCGCCGCGCCCCACAGATCCAGTTTTCCGGTCTCTTCTTCATCACGGCTTTCCGGAACAAAACGAAAGACCAGAACCAGAACAATCAGCGCCAGCGGTAGATTCAGAAAGAACACCGCGCGCCACGAAACGTGTTGGACTAACCAACCACCAAGAACAGGGCCCAGCGCAGTGGTCATCGCCGTCGCGCCCGACCAGGTGCCGATGGCCCGTCCGCGTTCTTTCTCGGGAAACGAGGCACTGATGATCGCCAGACTACCGGGAACCAGCAGTGCGCCGCCGATGCCCTGCGCCCCGCGCGCCAGGATGAGCTGATTGATCGTCGGCGCCAGTCCGCACCAGATCGAAGCCAGCGCGAACAGCGCAATTCCAATCGCATAGATGCGCTTGCGCCCCAGGTGATCGCCGAGCGAACCGCCGAGCAACAGGAGCGCCGCGAGCAAAAGCGCGTACGCTTCCACCACCCACTGCACGTCGACGGCCGTGGCTTTGAGGTTCGTCTGCAACGCCGGCAGGGCCACGTTGACGACCGTGCCGTCGATGAACACCATGCTTGAACCGAGAATCGTCGCGGCGAGAATCCAAGGCCCGAGCTTCTTGCTGCACGGCGCCTCGCCTTTCTTCGCGGCGATTACGCCTTCATCGCATGGTGGTTTGACGAGGTTCATTGCCAGAGAGATTCTAAATCACTCTGGTGGTGAAACCGCAGGGGCTAAAGCGGGGCTGTCTTGGCCGGCCGCTGGTCTGGCTCTTCAACCGCAACGCGGTTGCCGGAACTCAGCCCAGGGTTGCCGCGCAGTTGAGCGGCTACCCTGGGAATAAACAATCACACATTTTCCGCAACCCTGAAGGGGTTGGAGAGATGTTTTCTCTTCGACTTACGACAGGAATGACGATTCGTCAAGCGCCCCGACGAATACTGACGGAGCTTCAATTGTCTGCAACCCCATTGGGGTTGTGAAAATGATCTCGTGGATAATCCCAGGGTAGCTGCTGAACTGCGCGGCAACCCTGGGCGGTGCTAACCAACCGCGTTGCGGTTGAAAATTAGATCGCTGGCGAGCACCTCACTGCAATCTGGGCCAATCTCAGTACCTAATCTTTACGCTAAAACTCCCGCCGTTGTCGCTGTAGTCGTCATCATTGATGGCCAGATATAAACGACCATCGGTGGGAACGGAAAGAGTAAGTTGAGTGCCGATCAGAAACGGCTGGCTCTGTTGACCGTCAGTCGTGCGAATGTAACCGATCAGCGCACCGGGACGTGCTGACGGCAACGGCCGGGCGTTGATGATTGCGCCCAAGCCGGTGTTGCGTCCGCCTTCCGGTCCGACTTCACCAGTTCGTCCTCCAACAGTCACTCTTCCCGTGGCGGTGAAAGTTATCTGATCGCCGGAACGCACATCGATACCGGTGTCGGTGCTGCCCGACGTTCCTGGAACATTGATGGTTACGTCCCGCGGCGTGCGGTTGCGATCAATTTGATCGATCGGCAGCCGGTCGCGCGAACGAACCCGTCCGGAAGAATCCCGCGGATACCGATCGTCCTGATTGTCGAGCGCAGCCAGATCACGCTCGCGGCGAATCTGTACTGTGAAACTGCCGCGCGCGTCATTGTACGACGCCCGATTCGCGGTGAGATAAAGTCGCCCATCGCGATCGGCGACGAACTCGCGGGTTGAGCCAAACTCGAGAATCGGCACGCGCGGATCATCACCAATGGCGCCGATCAGCTCACCTTCCTTGGCGTTTGGCAACGGCGCGGTCGGATCGGTTCGTGGCAACCCGTCAGGGGTGATGCGGGTGCGGCCGACCACAATCGTGCCGGTCGCGCTAATTTGCACTCGCTCGTTGCGCCGCAGGTCGATACCACTGTCAATCCAGTTCGAATCGAGCGTTACCTGGACCGTGCGACTCTCGAAGCGCATGTCGTCGAGCGAACGCCCGTCAATCTCTATGAAGCGCATGTCGTCGAGCGAACGCCCGTCAATCTCTATGCGCTCAACCTCGTCCGGCCGGAAATATTGTAATTCGCCCTCGTTGGCCCGGCGCCGCGCGACGTTTGGATCGGTGGTCGCGCTGGGCAAAGTTGAATAACGCGGCTCGACCCGTACGACAAAGCGCCCATTAATAAAACCCAGCAGCGTACCGTGTATGGTTCGCCCATCACGCAAGTAGACGGTGTCGGCAATGGCGAAACTCGCCGCAGCCATTACCATGATCAAGGCAAGAATGGTTTTTCTCATCGTCTTTTTCCTTTCAATTCGACAACCACATCTCCGACAAATCCAGCGCATTTGATCGCGTGTCAGAATTCCTTGGGAAGAGAATTAAGCGGGGGTTTTCAAGCTTCAGCTTATACCGAAGGGGAAAGCTGGGCAAGGTAAGGCATCTTAACGAACCAGTATTCGCTGTGCTATTCTCGCTTAGCGCCTTTGGAGTTAGATATGGACCCAATTTCAATTCCGGCCCATTTTGACGGCCAACAAATTCTGCTCGACGAGCCGTGCGAACTCGAGCGCAACGCCAAGCTGATCGTGACCGTCCTGCCAAATAATGGTTCTGAACGTGAGTCATGGTTGAGTTTGTCCGCTGAAAGACTGCCGCAAGCCTATGGTGATGATGAGGAAGAATATTCTCTTGATCTGGTAAGAGATCCAAACCCCGACTATGAAGGAAGGTGACGTAGTCCTCACACCGATCCCGCAGGCTGACGGCAGTATTAGGAACCGCCCAGCAATCCTTCTCCGCGAATTCCCACCTTACAAAGATTTTCTTGTCTGTGGCGTCAGCAGTCAATTGCACCAACAGGTCAAAAGATTTTGATGAGATAGTCTCGTCTTCGGATCCTGATTTCGCCGCCAGCGGTTTGAGATCCGAATCCTTGATCCGACTCGGATTCCTGGCTATGTTGCCGCGGGTCAAGATCGCCGGGTCAATCGGTGCGATTTCATCTGAACGCCAAGAGAGATTGTTGAAAACTTTGGCCGACTATCTAACAGAAGGGGCCAGACAATGAACAAGGCTCTCGTGAGTGCCACGTTCGGCGTCCTTGGTCGGGAACTACGTACGGTTTTTCCTAACGCCCCTGTAACTACCTCATCAGCTCACTGACCACTGCGTCGGCGTGATAGACCTTGCGCAACGCCTCGAACATGCCGCGCACGTCAACTGAGACCGCGCGGTTTATTGCGCCGTCGAAATAGAAATCACCGGGCAGCGATTGAATGTTGCCGTCGAAGATCAGGCCGACGATCTCGCCTTTGCGATTGATGACCGGCGAACCGGAATTGCCACCGATGATGTCGGCGTCCGAAACAAAATTCAAAGGCGTCTTCAGATTCAGCGAGGACCTGGCTTTCTCCCAACTCTCTGGAATGTGATAGGGATACTTATCGCCATGCTCCCTGGCGTGTTGCCACAGTCCCGCGAGATCAGTAAACGGCGCGTAAGTCTTGCCGTCAATTTTGTAGCCCTTCACGGTTCCGTACGAGAGGCGCAGCGTGAAGGTCGCGTCCGGGTACATGCTTTTGCCTTTCGTCTCAAACAACGCGCGGGCGATTTTGCCATAGTTCGTACGTTCGACCGCGATCACTTCGGTTTCGTAACGCTTCCGTGCAGCGCGAGCCTCCGTGTCGATTGAACGCGCGAGTTGGATCATGGGATCGTCTGAAGACGCGATCGCCTGCTGACCGCCGGCGGCGATCTGCTTGCGCGCGTCCACATCTTTCAACTTCGTGCCGTTGATCAATTCCTCAGCGCGCGCCTCGGGGGTTTTGCCGTGCAATACTCGCTTGACGATGTCGTTATTGGCGCCCATCTCATCGCGCATGAGCGCAAGTGAGTTGGCAAGCTTCATCTTCTCGAAGTCGTCATAAATGGGCGCGGGTGAATAAAGCCCCTGCTCGAGCGATTCGCGGTTGCCGTCAGTGTACTCAGGCAAGCGTTGAGCATTTGGCTTCGCGCTCTCTTCCGCCATTCGCACGAGCGTCCGGGCAAAATTGAAGTAATCTGAGCTAAAGCCCCAGCCGCTCTCAAGAAAGCGGCGCTCGCGTTCATATGACGGCAGTTCTTTGCGTTCCTTCGCGATTGTCTCCCAGGCGTCGCCGTACTCTTTCTGCATCTTTGGCTTTGCAGCGACCAGCTTTCGCAACTCGTCTTCAGCTTTCTTCTTAGCTGAAATGACTGACGGGTCTTTTAATCCGCCGCGACCGGGCGCGCCTTCCTCGCCGATGTAGGCTTTCAGGCTGTTGTCAGCGCTGAAAAGATCCTCATGCGCGCGGCGCTCCTGTTCTGCTCCTAGCGCGCCATAGCGCGTGTACATATCGTGAAGATGTTGCAAGTATTTCAGCAGCAGCGGAATGCCAAAATCGCGCAGGTATTCAAGGTGCGCAACTGTATCAAGCCGGTTCGTGCGGCCGGGATTTCCCGAGACAAAAACCAGATCGCCTTCCTTCGAGCCCTGCTCCGACCACTTGAAGAAGTTTGCGGAGTGAATGGGACGGTCGTTTTCGTAAACCCGAAACAGCGCGAGGTCGAGGTCGTAGCGCGGGTATTCAAAGTTGTCCGGGTCGCCGCCCAAAAACGCAATCTCGAACTCCGGAGCAAACACCAGCCGCACGTCCGTATATTTTTTATAGGTGTAGAGATTGTATTGTCCGCCCTGATACAACGCGATCACGTCGTTGCGCAAACCATTTTTCTTTCCGGCCTCTGCCGAAATGTTGTTGATCTCGGCATTGCGCGCGGCGTTCGCCTGCGCCGTGGTCATGTCTGGCTTGACGGCCGACATGACGCGCGCGGTCACGTCTTCGATGCCCACCAGTTGATTCAATTCAAGGTCCGGCGCTTTCGCTTCCTGGTCGCGCGTGGCGGCGTAGAAACCTTCTTTGATGTAATCCTTTTGGGGCGTGCTGATCTTTTGGAGCACGTCGGACGCGATGTGATGATTGGTCATCACCAGCCCATCCGCCGAAACGAACGAGCCCGAGCCGCCGCTGTTGAAGCGGACCGAAGCCAGTTGCACCTTCCGCAGCCAGGCGTCGGTGATGTCAAAGCCGTATTTCTTTTTGATCGCGGCGCGCGGCAGGTTATTGAACGGCCACATGCCTTCGTCCGCGCGGGCGGAGAAATTAAGTGTCTGTAGACTGAAGAGCGCCAGTATGATGGCGCACAAAACTTTTCTAAGTCTCATTTGTTTTTACCTCAGGAATCCGGTCTAACGGGAGAAGGTCTTAGAGCTTTTTGCTGTCCAATTGGATGCCTGAGATTAGTAAGGGCCCAGCTTGCGCATGTCAAGCTGAGCCATTAGCAAGTAGTGGTGCAGTTTGAAAAGTTTATCGGTGTGAGTGTGGCTTCTAACTTGGCCCAGCCGTCTTCAGACGGCTTTCCCGGAGGGTTGCTAGACCAGCGCTTTAGCGCTGGGGTCAGCTTGAGGCATTGACGCTAGCGCGCTTCAGCGTGCTTTCAAAATCAGCGGCTTCAACGCCAAGGGCTAAAGTCTTCAGCGTAAGCCCGTTGAAACGGGCTTTGAGTCAGTCGCGTTCGTAACCCGGGCGTAAACGCCCGGTCTAGTAACCCGTTGGGAAAGCCGCCTGAAGGCGGCTTACGGAACTGGCGGGCTCGTTCATAAACGCCCATGCCCAGCCAACGCAATTTGAAATGCATCAGTACGCATTTAGTGAAACGGATTTACTGCGAGACGTTTACCTGGGCGCCGTTCATTCCCGGCTGCCGCGATCACGCAGATTGATGTATTCGTCCAGGCTCAAGTTTGAGTACCCGCGTTCCTTCATTTTCTGTATGTAAGTGGCGGTAACTCCGTGGTCCCGCAACCGAATCAGTTGTTCCACGGGCACTTTGTCATAGCCTTGTGCCTTCAGTTCCTGGATAAACTGTGGGTTCACGCCGTGGTCTCTCATCTCCCTCAATTGCTCCACCGGAAGACGAGAATAACCGAGCGCGTCGAGTTCCCTAATGTACTTTGTGTTTACGCCGTGGTCGCGGAGCGTGACCCACTCATCTACCGAGAGCTGAGGATATCCGGCTGCCACCATCTCGTTGATGAATTCCGGCGTGACGCCATGATCGCGAACGCGAATCAGCCCTTCCGGCTCAAGGATCTTATAACCCAGTGAAGACATCTCGCTGATAAACTTCAGGCTCACGCCGTGATCTCTCATCTTCACCAGGTCATCGACCGTCTTGAGTTGGTAACCATAAGACTTCAATCCCTGGACGTAGTCGACCCGAACGCCATGGTTTCCCATCTCGACCAGTTGATTGAGAGTTGGACGCTCGTAACCCTGGGTCTTGAGTTCGTTAATGAGCGCAAAGCCGGTGTCGCTCATGGCGAGCGAAAGCAATTGTTCGTCTGTCGGCGAACCGAACCCCTGCGAGCTCAACTGAGCGGCAAATGCGCGGTCGGGGATAAAAGTGAAGTGGCCTGATCCGTTCCCTTCCTTGAACCAGCCGTCGAAATTGAAAGTCCCGGCGTCGCGCTTCAATTGAAACTGCACGTGAGCGCCGCTGGACATTGCCTGCTCACGCGTCAGTCCAGACAACAGTGACGGATCCAGCGTGAAGCCGTGGCTGCTGGAGTGCGTGCCTTTTTCGCTCTTGCGTTCGTAGCGCAATTCGATATGGATCTTTTCTTCTCCGGTCCGGAATTCGATTAACCACTGGGCGTTACCTGAATCCTGCGGATTGGAATAACTCGTATCGATCACCGGATAGCAAGCCCACGCGAGCGCCAGAGATCCCAAGACTGCGACCAGCCGAGTGTGCCGATCCGTTAAGACTTTCGCGCCCATATGCAAAACCCGCGTGATGCTTTTCATAATCGTCCTCCTGGTTAACTTGAAGCAGGCCGGGCCAGTGGCTTGCGAGAATACTGCTCGAGCGGGCACACTATTTACGGCTAATTTGCTCGTTCCTTACGAGTAAGTGACCGCAAGCCGGAAAAGGTTGCAAGGGCTTCACCCCCGGCACCACCGCCAAGATACGCCCGCCCAACCCTTTTTCCGGTCTTTTCCGTCATTTACTATTCCCGATTCACGATTTACGATTACCAGCCAATGACCAACGAAGAAATCGCGCGCCGGTTCAATCGCATGGCCAGCCTGATGGAGATTCGCGGCGAAGACACGTTTCGAATTCGCTCGTATCGCATGGCGGCCGAAGCGATCGAAACCTGGCCCACGCCCATGAAAGAGATTGCGAAAAAGGAAGGCGCCGCCGGCCTTCAGGAAATTCCCGGTGTTGGCAAAGCAACTGCAGGTAAGATTCTCGAATTGATCGATCGCGGCAGCTTCGACGCGTGGGACAAGCTGACCGCTGAGACTCCTGAAACAGTTCTGGATTTGCTTGACCTTCCCGGCGTCGGCCCTAAGACCGCCGCGACCTTCCACCAGAAGTTCAAAGTCTCGTCGCTTGAAGACCTGCGCAAGTTCGTCGCAGGCGGCGGATTGGAAACGGTAGACGGCATCGGCCCGAAGACGGTGGAACGGATCAAGAGAAGTTTGGAGCGCCTCGGAGTTGATTAGCTACTCGCGGTGAAGGAGAAATACGAAATGCCCGCACGAGCGAGAAAGACTCTCCTGACTTCGGTTCTGTGCGCGTCTCTACTCGCGTCCGCCTGCTCGAGCGGACTCATCAAATCTCTTCGTGACCTGGCCAGGTTGCGCCAACAGTTAATCGACAAGTATCACGAACAGGACCTCAACGTTAATATCCAAAACTCTCGATACCTCAGTATCGTCTTCATCAACTCGCCGTTGAATCAGCAGGCTCCGGCGGTCCGCGCCAAGCGAGCGCAGGAAACCGCCAGGTTCGTGGTGTCGCATTATCCGGCGATCCGCGAGATCAGCAACATTTGGATTCATTTTGCGGTCTACGAGACTCGGTTAATCATTTTTCATTACAGCCGAAACGTCGAGGCCTTCGCGTTTGACAATACCGGCGCGGAAACTTACCCAGGCCCGAATGGAAAAGCAGACGACCGAACCCCGGTAGCCAGGTTCAACGCCGCGCGAAACGAAACCGACGTTAGTATCACGCGGCTTCAGCTTGAAGGCGATCTGAACCACGGGATCGCGATGGTTCCTCACTTCACCGTCGCGGGCAACGTCCAGGACTCCAACAGCAAGTTGGGCGTGCCGAGCCTAGCCGTCGTAGACTTTGCGTCTTACGCTGATCGAAAAGTATTCTCGAGCAATTCCAAGCTGGAGATCCGGTGCGATGGCGTGCCGACATTCGCAGGCGACGCCCTCTTGCTTACCCCACAGGACTCCGGCAGTGAAGGCAATACGGCCCAGTTCCTCGAAGCGCAAATTCCTATGCCACAATTCGCAAAAATGGGGAGTTCGCGCGAGGTAAAGATCAAACTCGGCAGCAGAGCGTTCGAACTGTCTCCCGAGGATATAAACGCGCTGCGGGCAATGAGTGACTACGCGCCGCTGCCCCACAGCCCGACGAGGTAGTCAGGGATATGGGACTCAACGCGTCATTTTTACCGAAGATAATTCCCTGAAAACCAATACTTTTCCTTGCGCCACGCTGTGGCCTGTCCTACAATGACTTCACCAGACGGACTGATTGGCATCGCTCAGCGTCTCCCCGGGTTTATAGGTTTCGAAGCTGAGATGCGCTTGCTTCAATGCGAAGCCCGGCGCAAGCGCGTTTGTAACCAGGCCGACCTTTGTAAGTTCGCGGGATGTCGACGGCTCTCACAAGCAGCAAAACACCGTTGCCTTGCCTTCCGGATCCGCGAACCTCAGGCTGTGGTTGAAAGGACAGGGGGTCAGATGAACTCGCGTCGCCAATCAACGTCACCCGCATTAGTCTCCTTCATTGTTTTTGCGGTCACGATCTTCGGCGCCTTGAGCGCCGCCGCACAAACCAAGCCGCGCGAAGACCCGTCGCCGCAGCCGGTGCAGAATAAAGATCTGCTCATCGTGCAGCCGCCGCCGACAAAGTCATCCACTCCTGATTCAAAATCACCGAAGAACTCCTCGCTCCTGGAAACGCAGCAGCAGAAACCAGGCGCCGAAGTTGACGAAAAGACCCAGATTATTATCAACACCGACCTGATCACTTTTACGGTGACCGTGACCGATCTCTACGGCCGTTTCGTTTCCGGCCTGGGAAAGAACGCGTTCACTATCTTTGACGACAAGAAGCAGCAGGAGATTACCAACTTCAGCGACGATGACTCGCCCGTTTCAGTCGGGGTGCTGTTTGACGTTTCCGGTTCGATGAGCGGCGACAAGGTCAAGCGCGCGCGCGAGGCGCTGTCGCATTTCATTCAAACCAGCCATGACCGGGACGAATATTTTCTGATCGCCTTCAATTCCCGAGCGCAATTGCTGATGGATCGAACCCGCGATGGCAACGCGGTGCTGGACAAACTGATGTTCGTGCAGACGCGCAACAACACCGCGCTTTACGATGCCTGTTATCTCGGCGTCGAACGCGTGCAGCGCGGTACGCATCCCAAACGTGCTCTGCTTTTGATCAGTGACGGACAGGACAACAATTCGCGTTACACTTTCAACGAGCTGCGCCGCGTGCTGAAAGAATCCGACGTCGTGCTCTATGCGATCGGAATTCTCGGCGGCGGCGATGTGGGCAGCTCACTCGGCATGGAAGGCCAGGGCATTATGGACGAGCTGGCCGGCGTTTCGGGCGGCAAAGCTTTTTATCCGCGCACCGCGGCCGAGATGGATGACATCTTTGAGCAGATCGCGCTGGAGTTGCGCCATCAATATTCGATCGGCTACCGGCCGCCGAACTTTGTGAACGACGGCAAGTGGCACCACATCAAAGTGAAAATCACGCCTCCGCGCGGTTTGCCGCGCCTGTTCGTGCGCAGCAAAGAAGGCTATTTCGCTATCGCAAACCCCAAGTAAGCCCGTTTAGAGTTCAACCTTCAGGTTGTGTTCTTTCAGACGAGCAAGCTGAAGCTTGAACTCTAAACCACAGTGCGCGGCAACGTTAGACGACCTTCCTGGCATCAACAGAAGTTGCCGAAAGCTTCGCTTGAGCAAAAATCGTTCGGCGTCGGCACTCCCCGCCGCAAGAACCATTTGACATTAGACGTTTATTTATAGAGGCTTGGTTGGGTGATGAGATTTAGCGCATTCACGAGCACGTTTCGTACGCGTCGCACTGCGGTCGTGCTTTTTTCGATCGTCGCGGTATCTGTGCTGATGGTTTCAGGAGCCAGTCGAGCACAGGAATCGCCCGATTCACGCCCGCGAACAACCGGTCAGGCGCCCGGTGCGTCGCCGTCGCCGCAGACTTCTCAGCCCAGTCCGACACCAGGTCAGCAGTCTCTTCCCGGGCGTCGCATCGCGCCGCAACTCGGTGCGCCGCCGCCGCCGCCAATCTTGAAACCGAAGCCGACGCCCATACCCGATCCTGCCAAAGCGGAAATCAGCGAGGGCGAAATATTAAAATTCAACGCCGAGTTGGTGACGCTGCACGTGCGCGTGATCGATCGCAACAATCATCCGATTAACAACATCGCGAAGGACGACTTTAAGATCTTCGAAGACGGCGTGCCGCAGCCGATTTTTTCGTTTACCGAGGAAGAAGTCCCCGTCATCTATGGTCTGGCGGTAGACACTTCGGGTTCGCTGCGTTCCCAGTTGAATCAGGTGATCGACGCCGCCAAGACGATCATCAACAGCAACAAGCGTGGCGACGAAACTTTCCTGGAACGTTTTATCGACCGCGAGAAGATCGAGAACCTTCAGGAGTTCACGCCCAACAAAGACCTCCTGCTTGACGCGGTCGACAACCTCTACGTAGAGGGCGGGCAAACCGCGGTGATCGACGGAGTTTATCTGGCGGCGGAGCATGTCGCGGAATACAAGAAAGGGAACGACGACGACCGCCGGCGCCGCGCGCTAATCGTAGTGACCGACGGTGAGGATCGCGCCAGCTATTACAACGAGATCCAGCTCTTCCAACGCTTGCGGGAAGAGGATGTGCAGATTTACGTGATCGGATTCGTCAACGAGCTCGACGCGGACAAGGGATTCATTCGCAAGAGTCCGAAGGACAAGGCTGTGGCTCTGCTCAATAGAATTGCCAGCGAAACCGGTGGACGCGCCTTTTATCCGCAAACACTTTCCGAGCTGCCCCAGGTCGCCAACGAGATCGTGCGCGACCTGCGGACGCAGTATGTGGTCAGCTATGACCCGACCAACAAGGCTCACGACGGCACTTACCGCTCAATCAAAGTCGTGGTTGCGGACGCTCCCGGCCAGAAGCGCATCGCCCTGACGCGATCCGGGAGAAATGCGAACCCCAGCACGGTTGCGAAACCAACGGCCACGCCGATAAACAACAACGCGCGCCGGCCGACCGACAACCCAACGCGCAAGTCGCCGTAGTTGACAGGCGTTGAGAGCGCCAACTTTGGTTGGGGTTTGGGCGCACAAGAGTCCGACTAAAGTCGGTACTCTGAACACCGCTTCTGCTATTGATTATTCTTTCTTAGGGACGCTTCCAAAGCCGCCAGCGCGCTGTTCAGTTGGTCCATCTGCGTGTCACGTGCCCGCTGTTTGCGGATCAATTCTTCCAACATCAGTTCGCTCTTTAGATTTACTTTGAAATCCTGCTCGGCCGCGAGCCGGTCCTTTTCCGCCGCGCGGTTCTGCGACATCATGATGATCGGCGCCTGCATCGCCGCGGTCATCGAGAGCATCAGGTTCAAAAGGATGTACGGGTAGGGATCGAACTGGGCGCCGCTCTCGCCGCGGCCATAGTAGGCCAGAAAGAATGTATTTAAGGCTATCCATATCAGCAGCGCCCCACCGTAAATAAAGATAAATGTCCACGAACCGCCGAATGAGGCCACCCGGTCGGCGACTCGTTCACCGAAGGTGAATTGCCTTTCCATCTCGACGTTGACATTGCGCGATGCCCGTTGCGACACGAGCTGGTTTGTCTGACGCATACGCGCGCCGATTTCACAGATCACGTCAATCGCACAGTCTGGATGTTCGATCAGAAACTGTTGAAAGTCGTCGCTGCTGAGCCGGTGCAGATGAATATCGGTAATCGCGGTGGCGTTGGTCGAACGTTCGCCGCGATCGAGCACGGCCAGCTCGCCAAAAAACTCGCCCGGCTTAAGTTCAGCCAGCGTCACTTCGTTGACGTCCTCGTCCACGACCCAGATCCGCACTGAGCCTTCTTCCAGAACGTAGAGCGCGTCGCCGTGATCGTGCTCATGAAAGATTGTTTCGCCGGCCTTGTAGTTAACCTGATCGATCTCTTCGGCAAGGTGCTCAAGCTCTTGCGCGTCAAGTCGTTTGAAAAGCGGAACGCGAGCCAGGCTCTGCGCTTCTTCGCTCAATTTGGTTAGGTCTGCTGACATAGCAAATCTTCCTTCTCTTTTAATTGAGATATGCGCCACCAGGGCGCCCGGCCTGCGAGCAGCTCTCAACTCGTCGTCAGACGTTCGAGTAAATCGCCGGAAATAGAAAATGGATCGGTCGGCGGCTCATTCTTACTCGCCGTCTCAACTACCTGCACGAGTTTGACCACCGCCGCGCCAAGTTCTGGATCATCAGAATTAATCTCGATGCAATCCGGAGAATCAAAAGGGGTAACGAACAAGTAACGCGGCAAGCTGTGGTCGCTCGTTGGCTCTGTCGGCCCGAGAATCAGCAAATTGTTATTCAAGCGCGCGTACCGGTGGGCCGAACCGACTTGTCTTTCCCAATGCAGGCCGCCGCTTTCGGTCTGTGACTCGATTCTCGAGATCAGATTACGCAGGCGATCGGTTCTAGCAGCATCGCGACCCATTGGCACCTCCCAGCTATCACGTTTCAACTAAGGCGGCGAGATTAGCATCTTTTGGGAATAAATGGGAATGTCTTTTGCGCCTCTTTGTGCCGCGGGTCGGCACCCAAATGTTTGACTCAGAAGTGGCGGTTGACATATCGTGCGGCGACCTCGTTCCGACAGAACACTCAAACAGGAGAAGGCAGGCAATGAACCCCACAATCTCGATCGTCAATCAATCGAAAATCGTCATCAACTCCATCCTCAAACGCGTGGTCATACCCGCCATGCAGAAACAGATCACTCGCGACTTTGAACCGGTCTGGGGATGGGGCGCCAACCTGAAATTCAATGCCAGGAAATTCGACATGAAGGTGATCATCAAGGACACCGCCGGCAAGGGTGGCTATCTGGGTTATCACATCAAAAGCGGCAAGCCGGTCACTTACATCTTTGCCAAAGACGATATCGCCGACTCAGGCGAGTACAGCTCTACCCTCTCTCATGAACTGCTGGAGATGATCGCCGATCCGGGCGTGAACCTCTATGCGATTGGAAAGTTCAGGGACGGGGGCAGAAAAAAAAGCGGGCTGTACGGCCTGGAAGTTTGCGATCCGGTCGAGGCAAATTACTACAAAATCGACGGCGTCACGGTCTCAGACTTCGTGCGCCCGGAATGGTTTGAGCCGGAGCATAAGAAAGGCCGGATGAAGATGGACCACATGGGCGTCGTCGACGCGCCTTTCATGCTTGCCGAAGGCGGGTACGCCGATGTCTTAGCCGGGAGCAGATGGCATACACTCAGGGGCCGCAAGGCAAAAGTGAAGCGCGTTCGCCATCGAGGCGACGCGAGAAAACTAAACCGATAGAGACTCATTTGGAGTGCGCTGACTCGTCAGCGCTTTAGTACGCGGCGACTTGTCGCCGCAACACTCTCCATCTGGCCGCGACAAGTCGCCGCCTTGAAAGCGGTGACAAGTCACCGCACTCCAAAAAACTACTGCTGTTCCTTACTCGCAATGTTTCGCTTGTTGCTGCCTAACTGCTTCAACAACTCTTCGACCGCAGCTTCCAGTTGCCGATCGCGCCCGGCCAGATTGTCTTCCGGAGAATTGTCCACGCGAATGTCGGGCTGCACGCCATAGTTTTCCATGTTGGTGCGTTTTGAATCCGCGAGATAAACGCCGACACCCGGCGTGCGCACGGTCGAGCCGTCAATCAAGCTGTAACTGCCCGTGCCGATCACCGCGCCCATCGTCGGCGTGCCAATCACTTTGCCCAGGCCCAGCGCGCGGAATCCGGCCGGAAACATCTCGGCGTTGGAAGCCGAGCGCCAATTCTGCAACACGACCTTCGGTCCGAAATAGCCGGCGAACGGACGGCCACTCGCCTCTGTGCCGCGCGGTTGCCAGATTTGATATTCGCGTTGCACCAGGATCGCGAGCAGTTCCTGCTCGATGTTGCCGCCACCGTTCCAGCGCTGGTCGATGATCATCGCTTCTTTGTTGCGGAACTCGCGAATCTCTTTTTCGAACTTGCGCAGGCTCGGTGGATTCATCGCCTGAATGTGCAGATAGCCGACGCGTCCGCCGGACAGCTCGTCAACTTTCTGGCGGCGCTCGTTTACCCAGCGCTCATAACGAAGGCCGCTGTACGCCATGCTATTGATGGTTTCGATCCGGGTGCGCCACGCGCCATCTTCGCTGGGCTTGTTGTTGAAAGTAACTTCGACCTTGCGATTGAGACGATCGTTCAAAAGTTGCCAGTACTCGTCTCCCGCTTTGACCTGCTGGCCGCTAATCGCGATCAAGTAATCGCCAACCTTAACTTTGACCCAGTCTTTGTCGGCCGGGCCGTCCTCGTAAACGTAAGTCACGCGATAACGACCCGATGCTGAGTCAGGCTCCAGCTCAATCCCGAGATGGCCGGTTGAAACGCCGCCTGTGGCGCGTCCACCCGGAGGCGGCGCCGCGCCCGTGTGCGAAGCATTCAGCTCGCCGATCATCTCGTTGATGATGTTCAAAAGCTCCTGCCGATCACCGACGTCCTGCACCAGCGGTTCGTATTTTGCTTTCGCCGCGTCCCAATCCTTACCGTGCATCGCCGGATCGTAAAAGCGATACTTCATCGTGCGCCATGCGTCGCCGAACATCTCGGCCCATTCAGCCGGATGATCGATCTTTACGCGCACGTTAAAGCTGATGCGCCGGCGCGCGCCTTCGCCGGCGCCTCCGGCTGGTCCGCGTCCCGCGGTCGCCGCGGCGGTGGCTGCGGCCCCTGACTGAAGCGGTGTCGAATAGATTCCGTTCCGTTCGAAAAAGAAAAGCGTGCGGCCATCGCGCGAGATGCCCAGGCCGGAAATGCCGCCGCCGAATCCGCCGCCACCGCCACCACCCTCATCGGCTGCCGGTGGCCCACCCGCGGCTACGCGCGTCAGACGTTTGCCATCTTCCTGAATCGAATAGATGACTGGGGTCGAAGCGATGCCCGCCGGCTCGCTGGTCACAAACACAATCGTGCGACTGTCAGGCGCGACGGCGTAAGTCGAAATCGGAAACGGCATGCGCGTGACCTGACGCGTGCGATGCTTTAGTCCCGCCCAATCGACTTTCGTTTCGTGCGGCGGCCGGTTCATTGGCCGGCGCGGCGGCGGCGCGCCTTCGCCGGCATCGTCGGGCGTTGCCGGCGCGGCTTGATCTTCCGGATCATCGGGGTCGCGGTCCAGACGCTCGAGCCCGACTGAATAAATCTGCACCGACGCATTACCGAAACCGCCTCCTCCTCCACCGCCGGTTGCATCAGAGCGAATGAAGAAAAGTTTGCGGCCATCGGCAGCAAATCGCGGGTTGCGCTCGTCGTAAGAATCAAACGTGACCTTACGCGCCTGTTTATCTTCTCCGGATGAGGCGATTAGATAAATGTCGTTGGTGCGACTCGCATCCTGTTTGGAATAGGCGAGCCACTTACCGTCGGGCGACCATTCAGGCGTCGAGATATTTCCGTATCGCGACGCATCGATCTCGGCTATCTGTTTGCTGGCGACGTTAATCTTGCGCAGCTTGCTGTCGGAAGAAGTAAAGGCAATCTCTTTCGAATCGGGCGACCAGTTGTAACCAAACTTTAGGGCGTCGATGTCAGTCAGCTTCTGGGTCTCGCCCGCGCCGTCGACCGCGACGACGTAAAGCTCTTCGCGGCCGCTGCGATCTGAAATGAATGCCAGCCATTTGCCATCGGGTGAGTAGTTAACCAACCGATCGCGCGCCGGGCTGTTGGTTTGCTTGATGTCGCCCTCTTCAACCGGCACGGTAAAGAGTTCGCCGTGAATTGAAAGCGCGATGCGGCGCGAATTTGGCGCCAGGTCATAATCATCCGCTTCGGAAGCGAACGCGCGCGTCTCAGTGGCGTTCTCTTCGGTCTCGGCATTAATGTCGAGCTTGATTTGTGTGACCTTCTTGCTTCCCGTATCAAGTTTCCAGATGCCAAAGTCGTGTTCGAAAACGATCACCTTGCCATCGGCGCTAATTGAAGGAAAGCGCACGTCGCCGGTCTTGAATGACGTAACCTTCTCGGCTTTGCCGCCATTTTCTGATTCGCGCCAGATGTTGGTCAGGCCATTGCCGTCGCGATCGCTGACGAAATAGATGCCGCCGTCGTTGCTCCACATCGGCCAGGAATCCAGGCCGTCGAAATCCGTCAACTGCGTGAACTTCCTGGTCGAGATGTCCTCGATCCACACGTCAGTTTGATAAGCGCCGCGATAATACTTGCGCCAGTAGACCTGTCCTTTGGGGTTGTACGCGATGCGCTTGCCGTCAGGAGAAAAACTTGCCGCCAGGCCCATATCGGTCCCCGCTTTCGTCGGCATCCCGCCATCGACGCTCACGATGTAAAGCATGGGCATGAAGTCTTCGCCGCGCTGACTGCTGAACAGCACGCCGCGCCCGTCAGGCGCCCACCCGAGCACCGTGTCGTCGGCCGAATGAAAAGTTAATTGCTTCGCCGTGCCGCCGCTGGAGGGAATGATGAAGACATCGAGGTTCCCGTTGCGGTCGCTCGAGAACGCGATCCACTTGCCGTCGGGCGAGAAACGCGGATACGCATCGCGCGCTTTGTTCACCGTCAGCCGAGAAACGTTCTGGCCATTCTCATCGGCCGTCCAGATGTCGCCCAGATATGTAAAGGCGATCCGGCCGTTCGAGTAGCTGGGATAGCGCACGAGTTTCGCTTCACGTCCAAAAGCGAGCGAAGCAAACGTGCAAACGAGCAGCAGCGTGACGAGCAGGGACAGTTTTCTCATGATGTTCTCCTGTGAAATGACAAAACTTCAGAGTTC